>Ga0222749_10000374_pt1 | contig 28109 bp, 29 predicted proteins | sample IncBWH2Mmetat_FD_197234 | JGI IMG/M metagenome (GOLD analysis project Ga0222749, IMG submission 197234) | Metatranscriptome of lab incubated forest soil microbial communities from Barre Woods Harvard Forest LTER site, Petersham... | ecosystem: Environmental > Terrestrial > Soil > Temperate... | reverse complement strand
GAAATTCGTGGCCAGATCGAAAAGACGACCAGCGACTACGACCGCGAGAAGCTGCAGGAGCGGTTGGCGAAGTAGGTTGGTGGCGTGGCTGTGATCAAGGTAGGCGCTGCGACCGAGACCGAAATGAAAGAGAAGAAGGCTCGCGTCGAAGACGCCATGCACGCAACCCGCGCTGCAGTCGAGGAAGGCATTGTCCCCGGCGGCGGAGTGGCTCTGAGCCGCTGCGTTGCCGCACTCGATAAGCTGAAACTCGAGGGCGATGAGCAGATCGGCGTCAACATCGTGAAGCGCGCCATCCAGGAACCGCTGCGCCAGATCGCCGAGAACGCCGGCGAAGAAGGCGCCATCGTCCTGGGCAAAGTCAACGACTCGAAGGACAACAACTACGGCTACAACGCCCTGACCGGCGAGTACGAAGATCTGGTCAAGGCGGGCGTGCTCGATCCGACCAAAGTTGTGCGGACCGCGCTGCAGAATGCCGGATCGATTGCATCGTTGATGCTGACCACCGAAGCCCTGATCGCTGAAATCCCCGAGGAGAAGAAGGGTGCTCCAATGGGCGGCGGACACGGCGGTGGGATGGAAGGCATGTACTAAGAAGCTGTCAGTTAGCAGCTTTCAGCTAGATCAAGGGCCCCGCTCGCGAGAGCGGGGCTTTTCTTGTTCGCGTGGCCAAGTTACCTGAATCTTCGGCGTGCTGCTGCAGCCTTTAGGTGCGATTCGACGCCGGTCATGCGAAGTCGGAAATTGACGAGCGTTTCGGTCACTCCGTACGCTGCGGCAATCTCAATGGCCGAGAGCGAGAGCTTTTTGGACCGCAACAGCGCTTCTCGCGGCAGGAGGAGACACCATGCCAGCCAGTTGGCCTCATCTTCCTGCGTGTGGTCATAGCTACGCATTACAAAGCTGCCATCCTGTGACATCACCACGGTCGCGGGCCGATGGCTGAGAATTAGGTGTGCTAGCTCGTGCGCGATATCGCTAGCCTGCCGCCCCAGTGAGTGTCGCGGGTTGTAGATCACAATCATGCGATCAGCCTGGTAGACGCTGACCGCCGACCATCCCCATGGATCGTGGTGCAGGAGTTGATCCAAGACCTCCGCGGTTATTCCAGGTACCTCCCGCGGAGTGAGCAGGGTGACGTCGAGGTACGCCGCGAGCACCGCAGGCAGAAGAGCCCCATGGGGCGGCACCCCTAATTCCTGCCGAAGGCTTGCAGACGTCCGCTCGGCCCAGCTTTTGAACCCGCGTTCAAAATTCATCGTAGCACTCGCCTCTATCGCTCCTCGGAGGCGTTGTCCGGCTGCGTTCGGGACGCAAGCAGCATCATTTTCGCGAGCGCTTGGACGGTTGCTTGATTGGGCGTCTGGTCCGCCTTAAAGTGACCCGCAAAGGTTGCAACCGCTTCCTGGTTTGGATTGGGCGGTTTCTCAAGGCCAGTCAGACCCAGGAACTGTGCGGGATCCTCGCCGAGCCATCCGCACAGCTTCCCGAAGGTTTCAACGTCGGGAATCCTTCCACTTTCAACCCGCATTAGAGTTGCCGGGCCTACCCCTATTTCCCGGGCCGTTTCTCGAAGTTTTCTTTGGCCCCTCTTTTTCCTCACCATGGCGCCCAAGCTCTCGATGGGGCGTCGTACCATGTCTCCTCCTTTAATGAAACAAGACTAGACAAACGGATCAGTTTATGTTTTCATTTACTATTATGACACCAATGCGGTTCAAAACTACACGCACGAAACGCCACGGCACCTCCGCAGTTACCGGGGGCCCGGCCGGCCAGAGTCTTGCTCAAAAATTCAAGGTGAGCCGGCTGTCGATGGTGATACGACTTCTTGATCTCGGGCTTGTGCGGGAGGTGGAACGCCAATAACGAAATAACCGGAGTCGCTGTTCACAGCAGCTCCTCCGGTGAAACCGACAAACTCGACGGCAGCCTCGATAGCTACTTGGAGGGTCGGCGTGTCATAAGTATCACCTGTCCGGCGTAGATGTCAACGCGCAAACTGCGATACTTTGCTCACCAGAGGGGACTGGCTTCCCCATTTGGGCCGGCTCCCAAGCAAATTCAAACTTTCCTGCAGCCGCTTTCGAGCTCGATACAAGCGAATGGAGAGTTATGAATACAATCAAACCTACCCGGAAGGCAAAGCTGCTCTTGGGTTTTCTAGCCAAGGGTGAAGTGGACGCGATTTTCAAGCAAAATCCGTTCGAGGTTCCAGCAACCGATCGTAGCCCGATTCAACTGTGGCGTCGGTCGGCGGATGCCGTTGCGAGACTACCCTTCACGCCGCCCGTCGCCAGCATCGAGGTGCTCGACAACGGAGAGTCGCAGATCGTGGATGAGATCAAGGCACGACCGACCTACAAGAAACACTATGAGAGCATCGCTGACTATCAGTTCGCAATGGTGCCGGTCAACTCACTATTGGCCCCACAGTGGCTAGCTGACATGGACTACATTGAAGAGCTTTCCTGCCGTATTTCCCCGAATGCAGGTGTCGAAGAGCAGATTCGCTTCGCCATGGCCGACGGGGTAATCACCGAGCCGATCATTGCGGGACCCCAGGTGATCTTTACAAGTCAAAGCCGTGACCTCCACGCGGAGCAGATACCTAGTGTCCGTCAGGTGGGGCCCGGAGAGTTTGAAGTTGTTGTTCGAGCAAGTAGCAGACCGAACTACGTGCAGGCCGCCGCGGTTGGAAATCGTTTGCTGCTAACTAACGGCGTGCACAAGGTCTGCGCTTTCTTGCTGAAAGGGTACACGCATGTGCCCTGTGTCCTTCGGCGCATCAATCGCGTCGAGGAAAGCGGGCTTAACCTCCAAACCAGCTTGTTTCGTCCAGAGCTGTTCAACGGAGCGAGACCTGCCCAGGTGCTCGACTTCTTGAACGACGACGTGGCGGTATCTATCTCGATGCGATCCATGCATCAAGTGCTCAGAATCGGAGTCGGCGTCGAGGTGCTTCAGGTTCCCGCTGTTTCTCAATCGTCTTCCGTCGCGCAGTCATTCGGCGGCTCGTCCTCAGCGGTGAGGCTCGTCGTGCCGGCTCCCGGAGGATCGGGTGTAGCCGATACAGACGTCGGTTCCAGCCGTCCGAGTTAACCCAACTGACGCAGTGCCCGGCCTTCGCAAGGAATGCGACAGGCCGGGAGACTGCCCCACCCTTGGGCTTTTTCGAGGGTGGGCACTTCAAGCTCGAGGGGCGGGCGGACTCATCTTATTTCCGAAGTGAATGCCGTGCGCTTGTCGAGATTCTCGTTTCCCACCTTTCCGCAGAGAACGCGGAAGAGTGGGGCGTCCGTCTTCTTGGCTGGGTTGAGATTGAGTTGGCTTGGCGTGCAAGATCGTGCTCAGAATTCCCATGGACAATGCTGGTGGTGCGGGCAGACGCGGGGTCCTTCGACTTCGTATTCCGGTTCGCTTTGCGAACCGGAATACTGCGCTCAGGATGACAACGTAAAAGAGGATACCGTGAGATGCGAACAACTGAGGCTGACCCACGCTTGGGGCTTTCAAGGTGGGCGCTTCAATCTCGAGAAGCGCCCGGCCTCATCTTATTTCCGAAGTGAATGCCGTGGGCTTGTCGAGATTCTCGTTTCCCACCTTTCCGCACCGGACGCGGAAAGATGGGGCACCCGGTTGCTTGGCGAGGGTGAGATTGGGTGGGCCGGCGTCCTGGGAGACGCAGGGTCCCTCGACTGCGCTCGGGATGACAAAGTTTATTGGACAATGGGGCACCCTTTTGTTTGGCTGGGTTGGGAGACGCAAGGCCCCTCGACGGCGCTCGGGATGACAGATTTTTTGCGGGATGACAGATTCTTTTCGGGTCTGCACGTCGGGCGAGGGCGCCCGCGCCACATAGTTTGTTTGATGGCGATTTGTTTTGGTGTGATATAATAAGTTGTTCGGTTTATAACTTTCTGAGAATCTGGGTGCGGCTTCTGCCGGACCCTTTTTTGTTGCTGGGGATGGGGTGAATATGGAGTTACAGGATGCGATTTGGGTGGGGGACATTGCGGCCGCAACGGACACGCGGAAGTGGTCGGGAGAGCAGGCGGAGGCGGCTTTTTTGCACAAAGCGACGGGGCTGGGGTTGAGCGTGTTGAAGCCCTGGGGAGACAGTGAGCGCTATGACCTGGTGGTGGGTTCGGGAAAACGGTTGTTGCGGGTGCAGGTGAAGTCGACACGATATGGGGGCGAGAAGCGATACAGCATCACGGCGCGCGGGTGCACGGCGGCGTATACGGCGGATGAGATCGATTTTCTGGCGGTGTACATTGTTCCGCTGGATCTGTGGTACATAATTCCGGTGAAGGCGTTTTCTCCGCGAAAGTGTTTGCGGTTCTATCCGGGAGGGGGCGGGCAGTACGAAAAGTATCGCGAGGCATGGTGGCGGTTGGGAGCCGAGAAGGTAGTGCGTCAGGTTTGATGGGCGGGGATTGCCCGTCCCCCATCAGGTTGGGTGAAAAACCGCGGTTGTCTCTACGTGAGCATGGGGGCGAAAACGCGGGCGAGGGCGCCCGCGCCACACTCACTTGAGCTAGACTTGCTGGCTGTTGTTTTCTATTGCGGGAGGACGTTCTCATGTTGTGTAAGTTCGTGGGGTTGGGTTTGTTGGTTGCCGGTTTCTGTTCTATGGTTCGCTCGCAAACTCAGCCCGTGGACTCGGAAGGCCATTTGTGGTGGCAGCACGCGGTGTTTTATGAGATCTATCCGCGCAGTTTCATGGACAGCAATAACGACGGCATCGGCGACCTGAATGGCATCGCCTCGAAACTGGATTACCTGAAGAGTCTGGGCATCGATGCTATCTGGATCACGCCGTGCTATCCGTCGCCACAGATTGATTTCGGCTACGACGTTTCGGATTACGAGAATATCGATCCCATGTACGGAACGCTGGCGGACTTTGATCGGCTGCAGGAAGCGGCGAAGAAGCGCCGCATTCGCATCATTATGGATTTCGTGATGAATCACACGTCCGATCAGCACGCGTGGTTCATCGATTCGTGGTCGTCGCGGACTTCGGCGAAACGGGATTGGTACATCTGGCGTGACGGCAAGGGTCCAGGAGAGCCTCCGAACAATTGGGTCTCAACCTTTGGCGGTTCGGCGTGGACGCTCGATCCGAAGACCGGGCAGTACTTTTACCACTACTTCTATTCGCAGCAACCCGATCTGAACTGGCGCAATCCCGCGGTGCACGACGCCATGTTCGATGTCACCCGCTGGTGGTACAAACGCGGCGTAGCCGGCTTCCGCCTGGATGCCGTCGATACGCTGTTCGAAGACCCCGCGCTGCGCGACAACCCGGTGCTTCCGGGCTTGAACAAATTCGGCGATCCCAATGAGGAAAATCTTTATAACGCCAAACTGCCGGAGGTTCATGACGTTCTGCGAAATCTGCGAAAAGTCGCCGATGAGCATAATGCTGTTCTCATCGGCGAAACCTGGACTAAAGATGTCAACGAGCTAAAGCAATATTACGGCGAGCACAGCGATGAACTGCAGATGCCGATGGACTTCCTGTTCACCAAGGTCGACAAGCTTTCGCCCGCGGAATTCCGCCGGCAAATTGCGGCTGTCGACTCGGCGGGAGGCTGGCCGGTGTTCGTCCTAAGCAATCACGACATCGTGCGGGCTTATATGCGCTACGGGGATGGAAAGAACAATCCGGCCATCGCCAAATTGATGGCTTCGCTCTATCTGACTCTGCGGGGCACGCCGATTATGTACTACGGCGAAGAGATCGGAATGGAGAATACCGACCCGGCGCGGAAGGAAGATGTGAAAGATCCGATCGGCCGCGTGGGCTGGCCGCAGGAAAAAGGACGCGACGGCGAGCGCACTCCCATGCAATGGAACGACAGTGCCAACGCGGGGTTTACGCGCGGCACACCGTGGTTGCCCGTTCCGCCCAGCTACAAGACGGTCAATGTCGCGAGCCAACTCAAAGATCCCTCGTCGATTCTTCAGACTTACCGTGGCCTGCTCGCGTTGAGGCATCAGAATGCGGCTCTGCTGGATGGCGACTATGTGGCTCTGAACGAGAACGACGCGAACGTGCTCTCCTACCTGAGGCGTTATAGGAATGAGGCGGTGCTGGTGGTGCTGAACATGTCGTCGCAGCCGCAGGAGGTGAGCTTCGATCTGGCGGCGCAGGGTTTCCCCGCAAAGAGTGCGCGTACGCTGCTGACCACCATGGCGCGATCGAAAGCAACCTCGCTTTCGCATTTGTCGCTGGAGCCGTTTTCGGTTTACATCGGCGCAATTTCGAAATAGTCGAGCCTCTAACCTGTGCAGTTGCAACACTCTGAAGAAAGCCAAACGGGCTTTGAGTTCAGGCGTATGCTGGAATTATGGCTTATCTCTCGGAACAGCTCTCCAGCCTTCGTCACGAAATCACCGACCTGCGGAATAGGAACGTTTTGTATTCGCAACAGAGCCAGCACAGCCCGGTGGAGCGGACCGCATCGGACGTGCGTGGCAGCCGCCTGGTGCAGATCAAGCAGGAATTGTCAAAGATGCTCAACCGTCCTGACGATACCGCAGTCTGGTGGGGAAAATCCCGCAAAGCGTAATTCCACAAACGAAGCTGCGAAAGCGGCCTCCGGGACCGCGCTGGTATTGGTACGCGGTCCCCGGAGTTCGCAGGTTTAGGCTGCAACCTGATTCCTGGATTTTTTCGCCCCTGCCTCGCTGGCAATATCGAGAACGATCCGGCCATTGACCTTGCCCTGCTTGAGCCGGTCGAAAATATCGTTGATCGATCCCAATGGCTGCTGTTCGATGGTGGCTTTTACTTTGCCGTCGGCGGCGAATTGCAGCGCCTCCTCGAGGTCTTTGCGGGTGCCTACAATCGAGCCGCGTACGGTTTGGCCGTTCAGCACCAGATCGAAAATGGAGATGGGGAATTCGCCAGGAGGCAAGCCGTTCAGAACGCAGGTTCCGCCGCGGCGGAGCATGCCAATTGCTTGTTTGAAGGCGGGCAGCGATACGGCTGTGACCAGCACGCCGTGCGCGCCTCCGATCTGCTTCTGAATCGCCTGCACCGGATCTTCTTCCTTCGCATCGACGGTGAGTTCAGCGCCGAGGCTGCGGGCTAACTTCATCTTGTCTGGTCCAATGTCGATCGCCGCGACGTGCAGCCCCATGGCTTTTGCATATTGGACGGCAACGTGACCGAGGCCGCCGACGCCCGAAATGACGACCCACTCTCCGGGGCGGGACTTGGTTTCCTTCAGGCCTTTGTAGGTAGTGACGCCGGCGCAGAGGATCGGGGCGGCGTCGATAAAGGAGAGCTTGTCGGGAATCCGGCCGAGGTAATCCGCCTGCCCCAGGGCAAACTGGGCGAAGCTGCCGTTCACGGAGTAACCTGAATTCTGTTGCGCCAGGCACAATGTCTCCCAGCCACTCAGGCAGAATTCGCAATATCCGCAGGCACTGTGCAGCCACGCGATGCCGACGCGATCGCCCTCCTTCAAATGCTTTACGCCTGGGCCCAAGGCTGCGACGAAACCGGCGCCTTCGTGACCTGGGATGAAGGGGACCGTCGGCTTGACCGGCCAATCGCCCTCGGCCGCATGCAGGTCGGTGTGGCAGACACCGCTCGCAGCTACTTCGACGAGCACCTGTCCTGGCCCCGGAGTTGGAATAATGACTTCGCGAATCTTTAGCGGTTCGCCAAATTTCTCGACGAACGCTGCTTTCATTGTCTTTGGCATGGAATCTCTCCTGGGAGTCACTTGGTTGCACGAAATGCAGTTTGCTGGGACTCCACAATGAACGTCATTATCGACAATTCCAGCTTTGCGGTATGTGATCTGCCGCACAGGGATATGTGATCGTGCGCACCTCGAGTTTTAAGGACGCATTCCCGTGGTCGCGATATCAGAAAGCTTCTCCGGAAACGAACGCCCAAGGTTACGCTTGTTTGTACATATGTACCGTGGTACTATCATAGTATGGCTCGTGATAAAGAACCAGCCTCATTTGTCGAAGTCGAGCGGGTACAGACCGGCGTACGGCTCGAAAAACGAATGTTGAAAGTGCTAAAAGCGGTTGCCGAACTGAAAGACATGTCTCTGGGCGACCTGTTGGAGGGAGTGGTGCTGCACGCCTTTGAGGGAAAAGCGCCTTTTTCCGCCGAGACCCTCAAGGAGATCGAGCAATTCAAGAAGATTTACGGCATGACGTTGAAGGCATCCGATAGCCATCAACTGAAGGAGCGGGGGCGATGAAGATAGCTCTGGTGATTGTCCTTACCGCGGGAGCGCTGGCGGTGCTGGCCTTCCTTTATCACCGTCACCACCGCGCTGCGTTCAGCGGGCCGGTGGCGCACGTTCGCAATGAGTTCGAGTTCACGGTTCACGCCCCTTACCAGGTCGCGGCACCTTTGTTCGGACCGGAGGGGGAGCGTGGCTGGGCGGAAGGCCATTGGGATCCGCACTTCTTGTATCCACAACCCGCGCAGGACGTTCAGGGGGCTGTGTTCACGATCCGACACGGACACCACCGCGCTTATTGGATCAACACTTCCTTCGACCTGGTCGCGCGGCACTTCCAATATGTTTATCTCATTCCCGACGCCATGATCGTGCTCATCGATGTTCATTTTTCCGAACTCGACACAACAAACACGAAAGTGGATGTTGCGTATGAGCGGACCGCTTTGAATCCCGAGGCCAACGAACGCATAAAGGAATTGGGCAACTCGGACCGCGAGAGCGGGAAAGAATGGGGCACGGCGATTAATGATTACCTGGCCAAGCAGAAGGCGGCGGGCCGCTGAGGGAAGCTGCCGAGAAACCCGGCAATCGAGCCCAGCGCCGCAAGGCGAACTCCCTTCCCTCGATTTATAATGTGCCTGAAGGCACTGATACCAATCGCCGGTCTTTCCCGTAAACAGTGAAGCCATGCCCGGACGAGAATGGCGCATCCTGCGACGCTCCGCCGCCGGAACGCTAGTCTCGACGGCGCTTCCCTCACAGTCACCTCCCGGCCAGCGCTCAAAATTTACCAGAAGACTGGCTCCATTGACCGGGGGCAGAGCGGCAGTTTGCCCAAGAGGTGGTGCCTGCTGACCGGTTTGCGATAGACTTGCGCCGAATAACTATGGATGCCCGGGAGCGGTGGCTTATGCGCATATTGATGGTTGTACTTTTCGGTTCGGCACTTTCGTTGTCTCCCGCGTGGTGCGATGAAGAGCATCATCACGCGTTAACCGAGGAAGAGGTTGGTTCGGTCCACTTTGGAACCTCCTGCTCGAAGACGGTTGCGGCGAGTTTCAATCGCGCAGTGGCGCTGCTGCACTCGTTCCAGTACGAGCAGGCGCGGCTGGCTTTTACGGAAATTTCCGCTCAGGATCCGACGTGCGCCATGGCCGAGTGGGGAATCGCCATGTCGCACTATCACGGCTTATGGGATAACGGGGACCTGGGGGCGGGTCGAGAGGCTCTGCATAAAGCGCAGGCGGTTGCCAGCGAGAATGCCCAGACAACGGCTCGGGAGAAAGCCTACATCGAGGCGCTGGCAGAGATTTATCGTGAGGATGGCAAGGACAAGTACGCGCACGCGCAAGCCTTCGAGCAAAAGATGGGAGCGGTACAGGCGGCTTATCCGGATGACAGCGAAGCCGCGATCTTTCATGCTCTTACGCTTGCGATTACTGCTCCGAAGACGGACAAGACCTATGCCAACCAGCGCAAGTGCGGCGAAATTCTGGAACCGATTTTCGCCAGGCAACCGCACCATCCCGGCGTAGCTCATTACATTATTCACTGCTACGACAACCCGGTGCTGGCCGAACAGGGACTGGGTGCGGCGCGCATGTATGCCAAGATTGCGCCGGCGTCGGCGCACGCCAATCACATGCCTTCCCACCTGTTCACCCGCGTCGGTTCCTGGGACGAGTCGATTGCCTCCAATACAAAATCCGCGCAATTGGCCGCCGAAGCCGAGAGCACTTCGAAGAATGGAGAGGCGCGCGACCAGCGCCTGCACGCCATGGATTATCTCGAGTACGCGTTTCTGCAGAGCGGACGCATAAAACAGGCCAAGGCGGTGCTGGATGAGGCGAGCTCTCTGCCTGCGGTGGGCGGGCTAACGCTGACCAATGATTATGCGGTGTCAGCAATTCCGGCGCGCTATGCGCTGGAGTTGGGCAACTGGCAGGGGGCGAGTGAACTCCGAGTAAAGCGCGATGCAGTGGACTGGACCCAAGGGATTACATGGATGGCAATCGGGGTGGGCAGTGCGCGCTCGGGAAATCTGGAGCGGGCAGCTCTGGCTGAGCAGACACTGGCCTCTCTGCGCGACGCGGTGGCAAAAGAGAACAACGTTTACTGGTCGAATCAGGTCGAAGTACAGCGGCGCGAGGTTGCCGGCTGGATCGCGGAAAAGAGTGGCAAGACTGCGGAAGCAATCGCCATCATGCGTTCGGCTGCGGACTTGGAAGAGAGCATGGATAAGAATGCCGTGACGCCGGGCGCCGTGGTTCCGGCGCGGGAAATGCTGGCCGACTTGCTGCTCAATCAGAATCATCCCCAGGAATCGCTCGCCGAGTACGAGGCGGTTCTCAAAATCTCTCCTAATCGGTTCAATGCTCTGTTCGGCGCAGCCAGCGCCGCGGATGCCGCGGGAAACGTGAGCGCTGCCAATCGATACTTTGAGAAATTAACGCAGACCGCGGTTGGGAACGAGCGACCCGAACTGGTGACGGCGAGGAAGAAGGTGGTGGTGACCTCTCAGAATGTGAGAAATTAAGCAGTTCATCCCCAGTCAACGGCTACGCCAACTCATTTCCTTGAAGTAATCAGGGGCTTAAATCATACGGTTCAGGGTGGCGGTTCAGGTTGCCGCTCATCTTGGCTAGGGCTGGCTATTTGCCGACTTGGCCCAGGTACTTGCTCGCAAGCTCAAGATGGTTCTCAACCGAGGATTCCACCCGCTGCATTGCAAAAGATGGCTGGCACTTTTGCCAGTTCCCACGGCCTCGGACATAGAGCTAGCCTGAAGCGGAAATTGACTGGCCCAACCGCACCCGAACAGTGATCTCGGATGCAGGTGCGGTCCTGAGGAGAAGCCTTATGAACAGAAGCCGGATTGTAAGTATCGCTTTCATCGCAAGTCTGTCACTGGCAGCACTTGTGCTGACTTGCAATGTTGTCGCCGCGCAAAATATCCAGGGAGTGATCAATGGGCGAAGCGGATCCACCATGACACTACAGACTCAGGATTCCGGGAACGTGGTCGTCATCCTCACCCCCGCAACCGAAGTAGACGAAGTTGAGGGATTGTTCAGAGCTCGGAAGAAAGAGATGGCAATCACCGCATTGATCCCGGGCCTACCGGTACAGGTTCAAGGGTCCTACAACGCTCAAAACCAATTGGTGGCCAACGTCGTCAAGTTCAAAGGGGATGACCTCAAGAATGCAGAGGACCAGCAGGCTGGGCTAGCGCCGACCGAACAGCAAGTTCAGGCGAACCAGCAACAGATACAGCAAAGCGAGCAGCAGATTCAGGCCCAGCAGCAAGCACTGGCGCAGCAAAAGATACAGCTTGCAGCCGAGCAACAGAAGACCCAGGCGAACCAGGCGGCCATTGCCGCGAACAAGGCAATGATCGCCGCCGACAATAAGCGTTTCGGAGAGCTGGCGGACTACAACATCCTGGGAGAAGTCACGGTTTACTTCGCCAACGGCAGTACGGCGATTGAAGCACAATACAAACCTCAACTGCTGCAACTGTCCCAGCAGGCCATGGGCATCAAGGCCTACATTCTGCAGGTGCAAGGATATGCATCAAAGGTGGGATCCGCGGCCCTTAACCAGACACTCAGCAGTGAGCGGGCCGCCAACGTAACCGAGTTTCTTGAGCAGCAGGGCAACATTCCGTTGACCAATATGCTGGCTCCCGGAGCAATGGGTACGAGTCACCAGGTGGCATCCGATGCAACCGCAGAGGGACAAGCCGAGGACCGGCGGGTCGTGGTCAAGATCCTGCAGAACAAGGGCATCGCTGGCACATAAAAAGCGCGTTGAACTGGGCACGATAGCAGCCGAGGAAAGAGGGGATACCAAATCGAGTCAGGAAGCGAAGCTCGTGTTCGCGCCTCAGCGGCTCTGCCGCCTCAAGCCCGGTTGAGGAGCATTGAGGCGGCGAGCTGCAGAGATGTTACTTGTAGGTCGCTTTGAAACCGGTGCCGCCGAACGTGCCGGCCCCATAACGTCCTACGAGCGTAGCCTTGTCATTGAGACCGTCGGCGCGAGTGGTGCCGCCTGGATCCACGACATCGTAGTATTTGCCGCCGTGAAGCAGCCAGCCCTTTTCGGCTCCGGTGGTATCGTAGTAGGTACCGTCGACGTCACCCTTATTGTTGGGGGTGTGGACGATGGTGCCCTCGCCTGAGGCTGTGCCTGCATTGGGATTGTCGATCTTCTTGAATTTCTTTCCGGTTACGAGGTAAGCATCGAAAACGCCGGACGCGTTCGTCGCGTACACCGTGACCTGTCCAGCATTGTTGACTCCCCAAGCCACCGAATTGGTGTCACCCTTCACATCGATGGTCGTGTACTTCGCACCTACCTTCGAAAAGCCGTGTGTGGCGTTGGTCGCGTCCAGATACAGTCCCACAACCTCTCCCTTGTCATTGATCCCGGTAACCTGGGTTCCATTTGACTTCGGGAAATTGACCGGTGTGAACTTTCCTGCAGCGTACGTAAACCCGATATCCAGACCGGTCTTGGCGCTGGTGCACCATCCGGCTACCACGCCCGCGGTATTGATGCCGTAGAACGAGATTCCACCGGTGCCGGTAACCGCCGAGCACTGCTTGTTGTTGACGGTGGTCAGCTTCTTTCCGGCAAGAATCATACCGTGCTGTACGCTTTTGGAATCCACATAGTCTCCGGCGATGGCGCCAGAGAGGTTGATCCCGTAAGTGTCGGTTTCGAGCGCCGTTTTGGAAGCTTTGACGTCCGAGTAGGTGAAGGTTAACGGTGGCGCCGCCGCGATTCCCACCGCGACAAACGTTAGAACGAGCAATACCCCAAGAATCGACCTTTTCACTGGTTTCTCCTCCTAGAGAAAGTTGTTGTGACTTCTTTCCTGCCACAGGCGCAAAACCAAGACAGGAACTAGAACGCGACATCCTGCGACGTCAAGGGATTGAGCTTCGTGTGATCCTAGACGCCCTACGTGATGTCGCCAGTAACATCAACGGATGGCAGTCAATCGTATAGGAGCCCCCTCAAACCCGAGTTCATAAACCGACAACAGCTTGAACAATGACGAGCGTCGCACACTGCGCTTCCGTGGCGGAAAGAAGCGCAGCAGTCGAGGCCGCTAATTATCGTCGCGGTTGGGGCAGCGGTCAAGATGAAAGGTTTTGCACTTCTGCTGGCCCGGCGCTTCCCTGACCAATCCCACTCCAAGCCTTCGTCGCCAAGCGACCGCCCCTGCAGAGTCGGCGGATCCTCGCTACTAGGCTGCGTTCTCAGGCTGGCCATGATTCTTGGCCAGGATATATACGCTGATCATAAACACCCACAGCGGGAAGACCAGCGGAATCCATTCAACGGTTCCAATGCTGAGCAGGAGTATCAGAGCGAGAACGTAACCGAGGAACGCCATCCAGCGCGGGAAGACCTGGCTCTGTAACGCGATCGTGGAAGTAGCGGTCATGAAGACCGCAGCCATCTTCATCGCATAGACGTGCATAGTCAGCTGAATTTCGGCGCGGCCGACGGCGTAGGTGCCACTTTGAATCAGGTCTTGCGATCCGTTGCCTAAGACTCTGATGATGCTTCCCGCCGCAGCTGCCAGGTTGAAGATCATCGCCACGAACAGAAGGCCGCTGCCCAGGAATACGGTGGCAAAGAAGCGGTCTTCACGATCGCCTAAACGGTCTCGCACCACGGCGATGAACCACAGAAAGGCAATGCCGGAGAACGGCATCAGGTTTAAGGAGAAAGAGAGAATCTTCAAATGTTCGATAACAGAAGTCGCGGGCCCCAGCGGATTCTCTGGAACGGCATTCCAGACGAGGAGCAGGCTGGTGCTGAACAATAAAGAAAAGATGATGCCAGCAACAGCGGCCGCGCGCGGTGTCCTCACGCGCTGACGGATCAAGACGGATATCGGGTTCATTCATCCTCCAAGAAAACCTTCGTTTCAGTCTATACACCCAACCCGGTTGCAGGACCAAGAGCAACTCACAGGCGTTTCAATCACATATTTTCGTATCTCCGTCACTCCATCCAGATCCAGTTCCAGAGTCACCGGCGATTCTCGGATGCGCTGCAACATCTCCGATCAATGCCAACTAGCAATTCAACTGCGGGAAGGATCGTTATTTTCTCGACGCAAGCTATCGGTTTTGCCAGTTCCCGACAGACACAATGTCCTCCAGTCTAGCGGAACTGACCAAAGCGACTGTTTTCACATTCCGCGAGCGAGAAAATCCGCAGCACGTACAGGAGAAGGAAAATGAACTTCGGAACGAACATTCGCCGACTGGTTCTGGGAACGCTTGCCGTCTTCAGTTTCGTGATGGCGGGCGGAGTGACCCCGAGTTCCGCACAAAATACGAAGCCGAACATTGTCATGCTAATGACCGACGACACCGGATGGAATGATTTCGGCGCCTATTCATTGGGAGGAGCCACCAACGGCCATCCAACACCCTATATTGATCGCCTCGCCAAAGAGGGCGCGGTCTTCACTAGCTGGTACGGACAGGCGAGCTGCACGGCGGGCCGGGCTTCGTTTATTACTGGGAGAATCCCGATCCGCTCGGCGCTGTCCATCGTTGTTGCCCCGGGAGACGAGAACTACCTCCGCCCAGAAACTCCAACCATTGCCGAATTTTTCAAAAAGAACGGATACTCGACCTACTTCTCAGGCAAGTGGCATCTTGGCGACAAACCCGTCGCTTATCCGATCGAGCATGGCTTCGACGAGATGAAAGAGTTCGCCGCTTACTACGCAGGCGTCTATTCCTACCCTGATACCGATAAGTGGTTTCATCCCTGGTTTCCCTCATACAACGCGGAGTTCGAGAAAATGTGGGATTCCGTGGTCAACCTCGGCGAGTGGGAAGGGGTCGCCGGAAAGCCCGCCACCAGGGTCGCCACGATCACATACGACTACATGGCGACGATGGACGAACGGCAGGCCGACTACGCCGTGGCCTATATCAAGGACCACGCCAAGAGCGGCAAGCCCTTTTTCATGGACGTGAACTGGATCAAGATGCACAACCCGACCAATGCTGCGCCCGATTTCAGAGGACGTTCCCATCTGGGCGACTACTCAGATTCCCTCATGGAAATGGATGCCGACATCGGCAAGGTCATGGAAGAGATCCGCGCCGACGCGCCCAATACCATCGTGATCCTGACCGCTGACAACGGCGCATGGCTGGATGCCTATCCCGACGCGGGAACAACCCCGTTTCGCGGTGAGAAGGGTTCCGCATTTGAAGGCGGCTGGCGTGTCCCCGGCATTATGTGGTGGCCGAATCATATCCCTGCGGGTGTGCAATACGGGGAAATGATGTCGCACATTGATTGCTGGTCAACTTTGGCTTCGATGGCGGGCATTACTCCCCCGCCTACGGGCGAAATGAAGGACAACAACGGCAAGCCAATCTACTTCGACAGCATCGACAGCAGCGCCTATATCCTGGGGAAGTCACCGCACTCCGCGCGCAAATCGTGGATCTTCATCAATGGCGAGTATCTCCACGCGATTCGCACCGACCTCGGCGGAGATCCGAAGGAGCCATGGCTAAACATCGCCTGGAAGTTCATTTGGACGGCAAAGGATTCCTGGCTAGGACCCACCGAAAATACGGGTTCCATCCCAGCGGTGTACAACCTCACCATGGATCCTTACGAGAAGTACGACATGATCTTCAATGGGGCAGCGCCGATGCGCGCGCTGTCGACTTCGCCAGGCAAGTACACCGGCCAAGACAACGGCTGGACGGCGGGACTGTTTAGCGCAGTGCTCGCCGATTTCGACAAATCAATCATGAAGTATCCGAGCATCCAGCGGTTCCCGGGTGGCGCCTCGAATGACTTGATCCCGGACCTTCAGCATCCCAAAAATCCAGTGCCAGCACTGGATCCTAACAACATGCCGAAAGCCATTGGCAGCGACTAAAGTCGGGCGAAACAAGAAAGGGGCGTGCTGCAATCGCACGCTCCTTTTGAATTCGAAAGTAGGCTTACTGATCGACCGTTCTTGACGCAGCAGCCCTGGACTTGGAGGAAAAAATGGCACAAATCGATAGCAAAGAAAACTCGGTTGTCGCGGTCTACCCGCAGCATTCCGATGCTGAGAACGCAATCAATCTACTCAAGAAAAGTGATTTCAACATCAAGAAGCTCGCGATTTTGGGACAGGGGTACCACACAGAAGATCAGGTTGTCGGTTACTACACCACTGGCGACCGGATGAAACATTGGGGGAAGAAGGGTGCATTCTGGGGCGGCCTCTGGGGCCTGCTGGTGGGATCGGCCTTCTTCATGATTCCCGGCGTCGGCCCGGTCATGGTGGCTGGTTCCGCGGTGGCGTGGATTGTGGGTGCTCTGGAGAGTGCAATCGTTGTCGGCGGTTTGTCTGCGCTCGGAGCTGGGCTTTACAGCATCGGAGTCCCTAAGGACAGCGCCCTGAAGTACGAGAGTTCGGTCAGGGCTGGCAAGTATTTGCTCATTGCGCATGGAACCGCGGAAGAAGCGGAGGCGGCTCGCCGCATCCTGGCTAACACAGGCGCGGAAGAACTCAACCTGCACCAACCGGATCAGCCGGCCGTAGCGGCTTAGGCGGGCCTGGGACCCAAGGGCTTCAGTCAAGTACGGGCACTCCCCAGGTCCGTTTTGCTGAAGCCTCGTGGTCCAAGCATTCGTCTTCGCCAGCCCTGAGGGTTCGACATCGATCCGGATCCCTCGGGTCGGAAGCACGACCGGCGAGGAAAACATCGATTGGAGTAACTCAAATGATCTGCCAAAACACCAAGAAGGTCCTATCGGTGATGCTCAGCTTTCTTCTGGTCACCACTTCGTCACAGATGCTGTACGGGTACCAGACTGCCCCTTCGCCTCCCCCTACTGATAGCGGGAATCCCACAGACGCTGCGTCGCAGAGCGCGGCCGAACTGCAAGCATTAGTGGCGCCCATCGCGCTGTATCCGGATGCGTTGGTGGCTCAGATTCTTACGGCGTCGACCTTCCCGGACCAGGTCGCCATTGCGAATTACTGGATGCAGCAAAACAAGAGTTTGACAGGTAGTGCTTTGATGCAGGCTGTGAACAAACAATCGTGGGATGCGAGCGTGAAGGCGCTCACAGAATTTCCATCAGTGCTCAACAACCTGTCGAACAATCTCACCTGGACGTCCTCGCTGGGAGAGGCTTATCACAACCAGCAGGCTGATGTAATGGCAGCCATCCAGACTTTGCGCGCACAAGCCAAAGCAGCTGGCAATCTCAAGTCCAGCTCCCAGATCACCGTGGTGCAGCAGTCGCCACAGACCATCGTCATTCAACCGGCCAACCCTCAAATCGTCTATGTTCCGGAGTACAACCCCACGGTCGTTTACGGCACGCCCTATGTGACGCCAGGGTACAGCGCGGGAGACGTGGCCGCAGCCGGCATCATTGGCTTCGGCGCCGGGATCGCGGTCGGGGCATTGATGAGCGGCGGATGCTGTGGCTGGGGCTACAGCAGTTGGAACTGCGGCTGGCACGGCACGGCGGTGGTCTATCACGGCGGCGCGTACTACGGGAATTCCGCCTGGCATGGCGGTTACTACAACGGTGGCTACCACGGCGGCTATGGGTACAACAACGCCTATAACCATAGCGGAAACAACTACAACAACTACCACGGCGGCGGCAACACTTACAACCGGAACGTGAACAACACTAACTTCAACCGGCAAAGTGCTCAAAACTTCCAGTCTAGCCACTCCTCAGCCTCGAACTCCTGGGCACAGCATGACAACAGTGGAGCTGGAAGATCGAACGCTTTCAGCGGGATGAGTGGACACTCCGGCGGCTTCGGTGGTGGCGGCGGGTGGTCCTCGAGGGCGGAGAGCAGCCGCGGTTGGGGGAGTATGAGATCCAGCGGATTCGGTGGTGGCCGCTTCGGTGGCGGCGGGTTTGGCGGAGGCGGCTTCCGCGGAGGCGGCGGTGGTTTCCGTCGCTAGAAGAAACCCAGCAGTACCCATGAGAATGCAGATTGGAGGATCGGTATGTCGGGAATGATTGGGAAGCAAAAGATTTTCGTCTCACGCCTTCGGATGTTAGCGATCCTGCTCGCGTGTATCTGTTCCATGGTCTCGTGCAGCAAGCAGGAGAATGCCACAAGTGAAAAGCCTGCGGCTCAGAAGACATTCGCATCTCCAGCCGACGCAGGAGCCGCTTTTGTCGAAGCTGCCAAGTCGGGCGACCAGGGTGCTCTGCTTGCGATTTTCGGTCCGGACGCCAAGGACGTACTGTTCTCGGGGGACCCGGTAAAGGATAAGGATGCACTGCAGGACTTCGTTGCTGCGTACAGCCAAATGAATCGCTGGCGCCAGATCAAGGCGGGCGGCGAGATGCTTTACGTCGGAGCGGATAATTTTCCTTTTCCAATTCCTCTGGACAAGAATCCCCAGGGCCAGTGGGTCTTCGACACTGCGGCGGGCAAAGACGAGATCCTTGCGCGCCGCATCGGCAAAGGCGAGTTGACCGCAATCGAGGCGTGCGGCGCTATCGCGAATGCGCAGCAGCAATACTTCAGCCAGACTCACGATGGCGACAAAGTAAAGCAATACGCTCAGAAGTTCGTCAGCGACGAAGGCAAACAAAACGGACTGTACTGGAATGCTCCGGAAGGTCAGACTCCAAGCCCCCTCGGCCAGCTTGGTGACTTCGCGAAGGCCGCGGGTTACACCAACGCAGGGGGCAAACCGCAGCCGTTCAACGGCTACTACTTCCAAATACTGACCAAACAAGGTGACAAGGCACAAGGTGGAGCGAAGGATTACATCGTCGATGGAAAGATGACGCGTGGATTTGCGATTCTCGCCTATCCCGCCGAATACAGGAATTCGGGAATCATGACCTTCATCATCGACAAAGACGGCGCGGTGTACCAAAAGGATTTGGGCGAAAAAACCAGCGATGCCGCCACGGCTATGACAGAATACAACCCGGCCGACGGCTGGGATAGGGTGTCAGGCACGGAGGCACTCAAATAGCAGCTCGCCTCTGTTCTTCCTCCGACGCGTTTTCCAACCCTGAACTTCGTTCATCCATGTCCGCACCTTTCTCATTTCACTGTGCTTGTTCTGTCACCCACATTTCACATCAATGTCAGGGCCCGTCCATGGAGATGCTCTCCCAAATGAGCCAGCCTCCGCCTAGCCGCTACCGCGGATGGGATGAGCGCTGTGGACGCCTACAAAATGTCTTTGTTCGTTGCGTTGTTGGTCACGTGCCCCGGCATCGCGCTGACCCAATCGGAGGCCAACCCTGGGTATTCGGTAATATCGTCGGGATTGTCCAACCAGAATTTCTACTGCCACACGGGCTACACCCTGGCAGACTGCCGGCAAGAAATTGCCGACCTGAAGACTGTTTTGGCACGCTACCCTGCCGAAGAGCTCGGGCCCTGGACCTGGGTACTGGTTCGTTCGCAGGATTGGATTCCTATCTCCGTGCTCCTCGGACTGAAACCGGAAAGCCCTGCATTCACCGCGCTGGACCAGCGGGAAACCTTCCTCGAGGACGCCCTTTTCAAGCGCCAAGGGCTGCGCTCTGCTGAATTGCAGCGGGAGTGGCTTATGCCGCGCGATCAACTTCTCAATCTCGCTGTAACCCACGAACTGGGCCACGCCCTGTGCAGCGAACCGAACGAAGAAGTAGCCGATCGTTTCGGAGAAGAGTTAAGGCGAGGGCACCGTCCGCGCTGCCGCTCTTCCAAGGTGCGCGACTACACATCAATCCGAAACCCGGACACAGCTCACCGGTAAACTGCCTGTCCCCGTCACCACTTCAGCGAATAGATTTCCTGCGCGCTGATGTTTCGTGCCAGAAGAATGGACCCGTCTGGGGCCAGACCGGTCCAACCCATTAAAGACGCGATGGGCAGCCGGTCTACCCTCTTCAGATCCAGCACCGTCTCGAGCTTTCGATCGCTGATCCTGACGCGCACGATACGCGACGGAAGACCTGCACCGTTGCTCCAGTCTTGAAAATAAAGAAATTTTCCATCCTGCGACCAACTGGGGTAGCCACTGTAGAGGTTGGCTATCGGCTCCCATTTCTTCGTCATCTTGTCGAACAGCATAATCTTGCTCTCGCTCCGCGTCATGGCTGCGATGTAGCGTCCATCGGGAGAGATGCGGGGGGACCAGAGCTCTTTGGACTCAGGAACGGCGGAGAGTTCCTTTGTGCCCAACTCAAACACGTAAATGCCTCGACCTTCGCCGTCTTTCCACGGCCCGAAAACTATGGACTTTCCGTCGGGCGCCCAGGTGGGATCGGCGAACTGTTCATCGCCGTTGACCAGTTGTTGCGCAACCCCACCCTCGGCGGAGATCAGATAGTTTGTCCAACGATTCCCTTCCACACTCCCGATGAATGCAATCTGCTTCCCGTCGGCGGACCAGCGAGGCATAAGTGCGCGCATCGGTGGAAAGGTCAGCTGCAATCTCTCGCCGCCCGCGCTATTGCAGCGCCACAGCGCGCCATCGGGGAACGATGTATACGCAACTCGCCGCCCGTCCCGCGATGAATCCACCCCTTCGGCCGAAATTCCCGAAAGATATGGCGCATACTCTCCGGATTGCGGCTCGTACTTGACCAGTTCGGCTCGCGGCAAGCTGCCAATCGCGAAAACTTCACGGCTTGGGCTACCGGCTGCCTGCGAAAAGTTCATCGGACCAGCCGTGAGGCGGACCGGCCCCTGGCTTGCCCGGAAGAAATCGTGCCCGCCCCTCATTTCCCAGAGATCCGTTCTGCCTGCGCTGGAGGCTTGAAAGATGAAATCCTCGCCATGAGAGGTCCAGTCTCCGCAGCATACCGACGGATTTTTCAATTCAGGGAGCAGCCGATGCAGACCGCTTCCGTTTGCCGCCACCTCCCACAACGAGGCCGATACTCCCATGTGGCGATCGGTCATGCTAAATCGCAGCCGCTGCCTGTCTGGGGACCACCGAAAGTACCCCGGATAACCTGTAAGCGTGAGCAACGTTCGCCGGTTCGATCCGTCCTTGTTCACGAGCCGGATCTCGTGACCATCGCTGTAGAGAATCGTCTCTCCATCGGCGCCCCACGCCGCATCCCTCGCCAGAACGTTGCCCACCGGACGGGCGGAACCTCCCCCCACCGGAACAATCCACAGTTCCATCCCACCGAGTTCCTTGGCCATTGGTCCCTTCACCGACAAAACGAGTAACTCGGTCCGGTCCGGAGAAATATCTACCGGCTTCGGATCGCTCAGAGAAGTCGAAAGGGAGATTGTTTGTCCGCCCCGAGCCGACACCTGTGCCAAAACCCATCCGGACGGTAGGACTTCAGAGAAATAGATGCGTGAACCGTCCGTGAGAAGAGGCCCCAACTTCGCTTGCCCGTCACTGGTGAGTTGCGCAAAACTCAGCACTCTTTCCGGTGGCGCTCCCGACACGCTTACACGTTTGAAGGCAAACGCAACCAACAGTCCCGTGAGAGCGACTGCGAGCACCAGCCGAAACCCCGCCCTCACTCTGCCGTTGGCGGCGATCTCAATCGGTCGCTGCGAAGACCGTGGTACGGTACTGGATTCGTTCACCGGAGCAATAAAACGATACCCGCGTCTCGGGAGCGTCTCGATGAAAATGGGATTGTCCGCCGAGTCTCCCAACGTCTCCCGTAAGCGCTTGATCGTGGTGTTGAGACCCGTGTCGAAGTCCACGAAAGTGTCGTCCGACCACAAGGCAGACCGCAGTTCATCACGGCTGACAATCTCGCCGGGGCGTCGCACTAGCTTGAGCAGCACCTGGTAAAGCTGGTCCTGCAGTTTCAGCTTGATACCGTCCTTGCGTAACTCGCCGGTTCGGCCGTCCAGTTCGAAAACTCCAAACCGATAGACCGAGGAGATTGCGGTAGACAATGCCATCGCCTTTTCACCCCACCCGGTTTTAGACGTTGGAGCGAAAAGATGGACACCCGCCCCTTCGCTGAACGACGACGCGCACAAGTATCCTGAGCGGTGTTAGCGCATTTGTCAGGGGTGATTTTCTGGAGACAGCGGTCAACGCTGAGAACCCCAGACGGGGGTCCCTTTATCGTCTCGCAAGACGAATGTGTCGCTCCCTCTCACCAGTTCCCGCGCAAGCACAAGGTCTGCCTCGCCGCGTTTCACCTTCGAACCGGTGAGCGCAACCTCGTCGCCCTTGCTGAAACTCATACCCATGTCGTCGAAAAAAGACTTGGGACATAGGTACACGTCGACGGAGTCTGTTTCGATCTTCACCAGCAGATAGGCGACTTCTTTCTCGCTGCCCTTTGGAGGAAGTTTCACCTCCTCCACCGTTGCCTTCATCTTCGTCTCGGTATGCAGGTCGTATTTGGGAGGGCTTGGCTGTTGGCTCTTTTGCGCGTTCGCCGGTAGACCGCACAAAGACAGGAGAAAGACGGCAAAGAAAAAAATCCTGCAGGTATGGACTTCGCTTGCAACACACATGGCTCCCCCTTCCTCGAAATACATCAGGAGCCGGCACGGCCACTTGAGACTGACCGTTGAACGTCTCCTTACTTCGCTAAATAGGATGAAGCCAGCGTTCCCGACACATCATACTCCACTTTCACGGCCTGCGACCGTGTAAAGGGATGTACGCACGCAGGATCGCGATGCGTGCGCAAGGACCGGGAGGCTGCGCGTTTTGTGTTTTTTGAGAAATGAGAAGCGTTGGGAACACGGTGCCGACGAGAAGTGCCATGCCAACGATCCCGTACCAACGATGCTTCACGAACCGGCGCCGAAGTGGGATCTACACCACAGACAGAGCGACGAACGACATGCAGTGCAGGGGATCACTTTGTGCCACTCGGTTCCATAATCCGCAAAAGAGGATGGCCGTCGATATCTTGCAGAGGGAAGTAGACCAAGTGGGTGTCCGAGTCCACGGAGACTGTGTGCGCGTAGGGCATGGAAAACGAGCCCACGGTGACAAGGTTCTTGCCCTCCTCGCGAAAGACGGTCACGTTTCCGGATTCCGCCGAGACATACAACTGCTTGAGTTCAGTATCAAACGCGAGTACGTCCGGGTCTTTGCCGACTGAATAAGTAGCCAGTACCTTCATGTTCGTGAGATCCACCACTGCAAGCTTGTTATTCTCTTCTCCCGCTACAAAGGCCAGTCTTGCGCTCACGTCGAGGGCAATTCCGTGCGGACTCTCGATTCCTGGGACTGGATAGCGAGCGACAATCTTGGCAGTAGCCGGATCAATCGCGACGAGTTCGTTCTTTTCATGCACCGCAACGAGGATGTGGCCGGAGCCAGGGTCAAGGACAGTGTTGCCCGCGCCGCCACCGAGCGGGATTGTAGTGACAAGAGAGTTGGTCGTCACATCGATTACTGCCTCTGCGTCTCCGTGCTCGTCGGATACGAAGACCCGCTTGGCGCCGGGAGCGTAGGCGATGCCGTCCGGATACTTGACCGGTCCAGTCTTCGCAATGGTCTTGAGGGTTTGCATATCGACAACGGCGACTTTGTGCTCCCCTGTTACCGATGCGTAGACTCTGCCCAACTCCGGAACCGCCCAAACCCCATGAACGTTGGGGAAGCCGTCGAGATTTGCCACAACTTCGCGTTTCTTCGTATCGAAAACGACAAGCTGATCAGCGTTCATGTGGGCGATATAAAGACGGCCATGAGAGGCGTCAAGACTCTGGTAGTCGAAGCGGACGGCGGGGCCTGGCAGAGGCACGTCTGCAACCAGTTTCAATGGCGCCGACTCTGGGTTGTCGGAGGGAAACACGGCTGTTGTGGAGCCCAGAATTGCTACCAATATTGCTAACGCCCCAACATGACTCAGACCGCAGCATTTTTGCATGGCAAGCCTCTCCGTCTATTCGCCTTCATTTGGCCTTGAGGTAGACACCAGTATATTGTTTCCATGCTGTTTCTCCTGAGAACTCGGATCACCTCAATCCACAGGGGGAGAGGGCGCAACCAATTAGTGCAGTGGCCGAGTGTGCTGTAGTTTTATCTGAGCCTTTAAGATTTCCCAGCAGCGAGGAGCAGAACGGCACTAGCATTACCTTGGCCCGACGAGTTTTTGAACTCTCGGCGCTAACCGAGAGGCACGTGCGTAGTCTAACTCGGTAACCGAGAGGAGACTGCGTGAGTAAGCCTTCGGACCTTGTCCAGGGGACGCTGGATATGCTGATCCTGAAAATACTGGCGCTGGAGCCGCTGAATGGCTGGGCCGTCAGCCAGCGTCTGAAGCAAATCTCCAGCGACGTACTGCAGGTCAGCGATGGATCTCTCTACCCTGCGCTGCACAAGCTGGAACAACAGGGTTGGATTACCGCCGAGTGGAAGGCGAGTGGAAATAACCGCCGCGCCAAGTTTTATTCGCTGACTCGGCTGGGGCGGAAGCAGCTCGAACAAGAGTCAGCCAACTGGAAGCGCCTCTCCGCAGCCATCTCCGCCATAGTAAAGCTCAAGGAGGCCTCAACGTGAGCTTCGAACGATGGTTTTATACTTTGCCGTTGCGTTTGCGTGCACTTTTCGGCCGCAACCGGCTGGATCAGGAACTAAAAGACGAGCTTCGCGACCATCTCGAGCTGCAAATCAAAGAAAACCTTGCGAGGGGCATGTCGGCTGAGGATGCTCGCTACTCGGCGCTGCGCGCACTAGGTGGTGTGGCGCAAATCGAAGAGCAGTGCCGCGACACGCGTGGCGTGAACGCTATTGAAAATCTGCTTCAGGATTTGTGCTATGGCCTCCGGCAACTGCGTCGCAGTCGGGGATTCTCTGCGTTGGCAATTCTGTGCCTGACCCTCGGAATCGGTGCCAACGCTACAGTGTTCAGTTGGGTCGAAGGAATCTTATTCCGCCCCTACCCGGCAGTAGCCCATCAGGAGCGGCTGCTCGCCTTAGCCGGCACGGCACGTGACGAGACCGGAGCCACGTTAATCTCGTGGCCGGATTTCCTCGACTTGCAGAGAAGCTGCACCCTGTTTGACTCATTCTTCGTGAGCAAAATTACTGGCAGCACCCTCAGTATCGGCGACCGCGCCGAGGTCACGACCGGCAGCATCGTCTCTGCAAACTATTTCGACGCAATCGGCGTCCATCCAATTCTCGGGCGCGGCTTTGTGCGCGGCGAAGATGTAGGGCGCGACGCCCATCCCGTCACGGTAATCAGTTATCAGCTTTGGCAGAGGCGCTTCAAAGGCGATCCGCAAATCATCGGGAAGACACAGCGGCTCAATAATGTCTTGCACACGATTGTGGGGGTCGCACCGGAAGGGTTTTACGGAACTTTTGTAGGCTGGGCTATGAATTTCTGGGTCCCGGCGTCTATGGAGGAAACTTTTGAAGCTGGCGGATACAAATTGGAAGACCGCGGCGAGCGCTGGATTGAGTCTTATGTACGGCTCAAGCCTGGGGTCACTCGCAAACAAGCACAGGAAGAAATCTCCGCAGTCGCAGACCGATTGGATACGGACTATCCGGGCACGAACCGCGGACGGGGCATCAAGCTGTGGCCGTTGTGGCAAACGCCGTTCAATAATGCCGGTACTCTGCTCCCCACGCTCGAAATAATGCTGGCGGTGGTGGCGTTTGTTCTGCTCATCGCCTGCGCGAATGTCGGCAACCTGCTGCTGGTCAGGTCATTCGCGCGGCGCCACGAGATGGGCATTCGCCTCGCCATCGGCGCAGGCCGCGGCCGTCTGTTGCGGCAACTCCTCACCGAAGGCCTCATCCTTTCGGCGTTTGGTGCAGCCGGCGGACTCCTCGTTGCTCACTGGTCTCGGCACGCGCTCGTGCTGCTCTTACCCGCACGCTCCGGAATCGCGATGCACTTGCCAGGTGAAATTGACTGGCGGGTTCTGGCACTGAGCGCTGGCATTTGCCTTGTCGTCACCTTAATTGTCGGGCTCGTCCCCGCGTTGCAGACGCGCAATATCGACCTTGCGGGCACCCTGAAAGCCGAATCCTCGGGGGTTGTCGGCGTCCGCGAAAGAGCGTGGATCCGGTCGAGCCTGGTTGTTCTCCAGGTTAGCCTGAGTTTCCTCTTGCTGGTTGGAGCCACACTGTTGATGCAAAGCCTACAGAAGATTCGAACTACCAGCCCGGGATTTACAACGACAGATGTGCTGACGACTGGTGTGTCCTTGGTTGCGGCGGGATACGACGAGCCCCGAGCCAAGACTTTTCAGGACGCGCTGATTGATCGCGTCAGGTCGCTGCCTGGCGTACAGTCGGCGGCGTTTGCTCGTGTGACCCCGCTGGGCTATGGTTCGTACTCTTCGACGCCAATTGCTGTAGACGGCTACCAGCCTCCGCCGGAGGAGCAACCCAGCGTCGAGTACAACCAAGTCGGTCCGGCCTATTTCGCCACCTTGGGTATCCCTCTAGTCTCCGGTCGCGAATTCACCCGCGCCGACGACGAAAACGCACCTCTCGTCGCCGTGGTGAATCAGACCATGACGGCACGCTACTGGCACGGTCAGAATCCTGTCGGTCAACGCCTTCAAGTCAAGGGCCGCTGGGTGCAAGTCGTTGGGGTTGCTGCAGACTCAAAGTACGAGAGCATGCGCGAAAGTCCAAAATCATTTTTCTACGTGCCGCTGCGGCAGGATTTCGTAAGGGGGCCGGCCCTGAATATCCGTACAAGCCAACCTTTGCAGGCGGTTGCGGCGGCTCTCAGGCGCGAAGTCCGTGCGCTGGACGAGAACCTTGCGCTCTACGAGATGATCACGCTCCAGGAACAGGTTGATCGCTCAACCTCGCCGCAACTTGTGGCTGTAACCTTGGTTGCGATCTTGGGAGGCTTAGCGCTTCTGCTCGCTGGCATTGGTCTGTATGGCGTGATGTCTTACACCGTTGCGCAAAGCAGCCGCGAACTGGGACTTCGCATGGCCCTTGGCGCTGGCGCATCCAACCTATTTCAGTTAGTGATTTCGCGTGGCTTGGCATTAACGGCAGGCGGCGTGCTCTTCGGTGCGGCTACCGGACTTGCAGTCACACGATTACTGGGAGCGCTTCTCTACAATGTCAGCCCCCGCGACCCGCTGGCATTCGGGTCGGCCTTGGCGGTTACGACGACCACCTCAATCGCAGCTTGTCTGTTGCCCGCTTGGCGCGCTACGCGCACCGATCCATCCCGAGTATTACGGGATTGAGCCTTGCACGCGCGACGTATTGCTTATCATTGATCCCGCAGTTTGTTTTCCTGTTAGATGCAGAGAGGTGGTTAGTTGGATCGATCCCGAGTCACGGGCTAACCAAATCTGCGTCCCTCCGACTCCAATGTGCGGTCCATTGGAACCGCGACGAAAATCTCCTCGGCTCCGATGTCTAGTCCAGCCGCGTCTACCTGCAGCACTCGTAGCATCCGGCACGCGATTTGCTCGGCTAACTTAGCTCTGACAAGCAGATGGCGCTCTCTCCCGGCGACAAACTCGGTCCCTGTGAAACCGTTGCGCCTATTGGTAAAGGCCACACGGGCGCGTGATACGCCCCGCGAGCCAGGAAAAGCGACGCCTTCGGTTCAGCCGATCCAAACAACCGCAAGAGCACGAAGTTGAAAGCTCCTTTTCCGGCCAGCTCAGGCAAGGTCGTAGCGATCGAGGTTCATAACCTTGTTCCACGCCGCCGCGAAGTCCTTCACAAACGCCTCCTTCGAGTCGTCACTCGCATAGACTTCCGCGAGTGCCCGCAGCTGCGAGTTCGAACCGAACACGAGATCGACGCGCGTGCCGGTCCACTTGATCTTGTCCGTCGCCCGGTCGCGTCCCTCATACACGCCTTCGGATGTAGAGGGCTCCCACTTCGTATTCATGTCGAGCAGGTTGACGAAGAAATCATTGGTCAAGGTCTCGGGCCGCTTGGTGAG
>Ga0222749_10000368_pt1 | contig 28382 bp, 23 predicted proteins | sample IncBWH2Mmetat_FD_197234 | JGI IMG/M metagenome (GOLD analysis project Ga0222749, IMG submission 197234) | Metatranscriptome of lab incubated forest soil microbial communities from Barre Woods Harvard Forest LTER site, Petersham... | ecosystem: Environmental > Terrestrial > Soil > Temperate... | reverse complement strand
TCGCCGGCGCGGCGCTCGACGTTTTCGAGAGCGAGCCGCTCCCGCCCGACCATCCCCTCTGGAAGCGCGAAGATGTGATCTTGACACCCCACGTCGCCGCTGCCTCGGTGAGGGTCGCCGGTCGGCACCTCGAGACCCTGGTCGACAACGTCCGCCGGTTCGCGCGCGGGGAGGCGCTTCGGAACGTGGTCGACAAGGAGAAGTGGTATTGATCGGAGAGCCGTTCACCTCCGTCCCGGGGGGCGCATTCTGAATGAACCGGGGATCGCGCCCCCTGGAGCGGTGGACGCGTCGTTCCAATAAGGGGTCTCTGGCCCAACCACAGCCGGGCCGGGCTTCCTCGCCCTTCCGCCCCGCCCGCCTGAGCCCGCCACCGGCCTGGCGGAGACGTCTCCAGCCGGTTCATCAAGGCCCATCGGATGGAAGCCGGTCGGGGCGCGAAAGAACACCGTTCGGCGGCGGTCCATTTCGCCGCGAGGTGACGAAAACGTAACCTGAACGTCATCGTCTCGTCATCGCGATCCCCTACCATCCATGCTTGAAGGACTGCCCATCTTGAGTAGGAGGGAGCATGAGCCCATTGCGAAACGTCGTGTGCCTGGCCGTTCTCATTGCGCCCGGCGCGGCCCGGGCACAGGACAAGGCCCCTCTTGATCTGGTCCAGACGATCCCGATGGAGGGGGTCCAGGGCAAGATCGACCATCTGGCCATCGATGCGAAGGGGAAGCGGCTCTTCGTCGCCGCCACGGGGGTCAACGCCGTGATCGTCGTTGATCTCGCCCAGGGAAAGGTGCTCCACAAGATCGAGGGCCTGGCGGAACCCCAGGGCATCGCCTTCATGCCCGACCTCAAGCGGATCGCGATCGCCAACGGCAAGGACGGCAGCTGCCGGATCTTTGACAGCGACTCCTTCAAGCTCCTCAAGTCGATCGACTTCAAGGAGGATGGGGACAACGTGCGATACGACCCGGAGTCGAAGCGCCTCTACGTCGCCCACGAGGCCGGCGGGCTGGGGATCGTCGATGCCGAAAAGATGGAGAAGGTCAACGACATCAAGCTCGAGGCCCATCCGGAGTCCTTCCAGCTTGAGCGGAATGGGAAGCGGATCTTCGTCAACGTACCCGATGCCAAGCACATCGCTGTCGTGGATCGCGAGAAGGGCACCGTTCTGGCGAAGTGGCCCATCGAGAAACTGGAAGCCAATTTCCCGATGGCCCTCGACGAGGCGAATCACCGGCTCCTCGTAGGCTGCCGGAAACCCTCCAAGCTCCTGGTCCTTGACCTAGAAACCGGAAAGGAGATCGCGCAGCTGACCATCTCGAAAGACACGGACGATCTCTTCTACGACGCGCCATCCAAACGCATCTACGTTTCCGCCGGCGAGGGGTTCATCGACACCATCGACCAGAAGGACGCCGACAACTACAAGCGCATCTGGGCCCAGACGACGGTGGTCGGGGGGAGAACGTCGATCTTCGTCCCGGAGCTGGGAGTGCTCTATCTGGCGGTGCCGGGGAAGGGCACGCAGAAGGCCGAGGTGCGTGCCTACAAGCCCAAGCCCTGACGACGAGCGGGGTGCTTCAATCATGCGTGGGTGGCTGTCGAGCCTGATCCTCGCCGCGGCCGGGGGGTGCGCCGGACCGGGTCCCGAACCCCTTGATCCCGGCCGGAGCGAAACCGAGTTCCGGGCCCGGACCCTGGAAGACCCGGGCCTCCGTCGGTTCGTCGAATCCAATCCCGGAACGAGACCGTCCGCGTTCCCGCCGGTCTCGTGGGATCTCGCCTCTCTCACGCTGGTGGCCTTCTATTTCCATCCGGAACTTGACCTCGCCCGGGCGCGCCTTTCCCAGGGCCAGGCGGGGATTACCACGGCCCGGATGTGGCCCAATCCGGTCGTCACGGCCGACCTCGAACACGTGGCCAAGGTCGAGCCCGGGTTCAAACCCTGGATTTACGGCTTCAGCCTGAGCCTCCCCGTCGACACGCTCTGGAAGCGAGGGTACAAGATCGAGGAGGCGGAGCGTTTGAGCGACGTCGCGCTCCTGGGGTTGGCCGAGACCGGCTGGCGGGTCCGGAGCCGGGTGCGAGCCGCGCTCGCGGAACATCTCTTTTCGCTCCGCGAGCTGGACCTGCGGCGGCTGGAGGAGGGGGCCCGGAACGAAGTCGTCACGGCACTGGAGCGGAAGCTCGCCCTGGGGGACATCTTCAGGCTGGACGTCGACATCGCCCAGGGGGACCTGTTCACCGCCCGCTCCGCGATTCGCACCGCGGAGGGTCGCGTTGCGGAAACCCGGGCGCTCCTGGCCAGCGCGATCGGGGTTCCCCACTCCGCTCTCAAGGGAAAGGGCTTCTCAGGGTCGGACCTCGACCGGCCGCCCTCTCTCCAATCGCTCTCCCTCGACCAGGTGCAGGCCGCCGGGCTCCTCAACCGGCTTGACGTGCGGGGGATCCTGGCGGAGTACGACGCGGCCGAGGCCGCGCTCAAGCGCGAACTGTCCGCTCGTTACCCCGATGTGAGTCTCGGGCCCGGCTATCTTTACGACCAGGGGCAGAGGAAGTACATCCTCGGACTCTCCGCGACACTTCCGATCCTCAACCAGAATGAGGGCCCGATCGCGGAGGCCTTGGCCCGGCGGAAAGAGGTGGCCGCCCGATTCCACGCGCTCCAGGCCGCGGTGATCGGGGAGGTCGAGTCGGCCCTCGAGCGGTACCAGTCGGCCATCGACGAATTGACCGAGACCGACAAGGTCCTCCTGACGCTCGAGAAGCGAGAGAAGGCGACGCGGCGGGCCATCGAGCTCAAGGATCTCGACAGGACCGCGCTGACCGGGCTCCAGCTCGAGATGGTTCAGGTCCGGGAGTCCCGTCTGGCTTCCCTGAAAAGGGCGGAGGACGCACTGGGAGCGCTCGAGGACGCCGTCCAGCGTCCGCTCGGCGGCCGTGGGGTGCCCCCCGAGGCCCGCGCGTTCAATCCGCGTGAAGAGTCCAGCAGGTAAGGGAGTGCGTGCCATGAAGGGAATCCGGATCGCGCTCGGGATCCTGGTCCTGGCCGCTTTGGGGACGGGCGTCTGGATCCTGGTCAGCCATCCCGAATGGGTCCAGGCGGCCTCGGATGATGACGAGGACGCCGCGGAGGTGCACCCGGAGGTCCCGGTCAAGCTGGGAAAAATCACGCGCGCAACGCTCCACCGGTACATCGAGGGATTCGGAACCGTCGAAGCCCAGCCCGCCCAGGCCGCGAAGCCGTCGGCCAGCTGTCGCGTGGCCTCGCCGGTGCCCGGAGTCGTCTCGGAGGTCTTCTGCACCCAGGGCCAGAAGGTCGAGAAGGGAGCCCCACTCTTCCAGTTGGACGAAAGGTCCGCGCGGTCCGAGGAGGAGAAGGCCCTGGCATCCCTGGACTCCGCCAAGGCGTCGCTCGCGAGGCTCAGGTCGTTCCCCCGTCCCGACCAGATCAACGTCGGGGAGATGCAGGTGGATCGGGCGAAGCGGGCCGTCGAGTATTCTCAGAAGAAGAACGAGCGGCTGATCAAGCTGGTCGCCGACCAGCTCGCGTCCGAGAAGAATCTTCAGGAGGCCGAACTCGAACTCGTCTCCGCCCGGAATGACCTGGCCATCGCGGAAAAGCAACTCCTCCTCCTCAAGGCCTCGCCCGCACCGGAAGAGGTCGCGGAAGCACAGTCCAAGGTGGTCGAGGCTGAGAAGGCGCTCTCCGGCGCCCGCGTCTTGCGATCCTTACTCAGGGTGCAGGCCCCGCTCGACGGAACGGTGGTCCGGGTCCGGGTCAATCCCGGCGAGGCCGTCGACCTGACCACGGTCTTGGCCGAGATGGCCGACCTCGACCGCCTGTGTGTGGAGGGGACGATCCCCGCCGCGTACGCCCGCTCCATTTCCGCAGGCATGGAGGTCGAAATCCGTCCGGGTGAAGGGGTGAAGGCGCCGCCCGCCCTACCCGGGGTGGTCGAATTCGTGGGGCTTGACGTCGACCGGAAGAGCGACACCGGATTCGTCCGCATTTCCCTTCCCAAGAAGTCAGGGATGCCCCTGGGTCAATTCGTGCGGCTGCGGATCGTCGCCGAAGTCCACCCGAATCGCCTGGTGGTGCCCAAAGAGAGCGTGGTCACCGATCCAGAAGGCAAGACGGTCATCGTGGGGTTCCTCGGGGAGAAGGGCATCCAGAGGGAGGTGAAGGTCGGCCTCAAAGAAGGAGATCTGGTGGAAGTCGAAGGAGAGGACGTCGAGGAGGGGGGCGCGGTCGTGACTCAGGGAGCCTACGGGCTGCCCGGCGAGGCCAAGATACGGGTCGTGGGGGACAAGTAGGCCGAGCATGGGGAGCCGGACGACCATCGGGGAATTCGCCCACCGCCATGCCAAGGCGGTCTGCTTCATCGTTTTCGCCGTCTGCCTGGGCGGCTCGTACTGCGCCCTGGGGATGCCCTCTTCGGTCTTTCCCCAGACCGATTTCCCCCGCGTCGTCATCCTGGTGGATAACGGAGTCATGCCTGCGGACGAAATGATGGCCCGGATCACCCGGCCCATCGAGGAGGCGATGAAGAACGTCCCCTCCGTGGTGAGGGTCCGCACCCTGACCGGCCGGGGCTCCGCCGAGGTAAGCGTGTTCTTCGACTGGAAGGCGGACATGGTGCACTCCGAGCTTTACGTCCTCACCCGGCTTTCCCAGCTCAAGAGTTCCCTACCCTCGACGGCGACCTTCGGGACCCATCGGCTGACTTTCTCCGCCTTTCCCATCATCGGGATCAGCCTGACGTCGACAACCCGGAATGTCCGGGACCTGTGGGAAATCGCCCGATACCAGATCAAGCCTCGTTTCCTCAGGATTCCCGGAGTGGCCAGGGTGGATCTCGTGGGGGGGCGGACTCCGGAATACCATGTCGTCGTCGATCCGGCGCGCCTGAGAGCGGTCAACCTCTCCCTTCCGGATGTCTTGACCGCCCTTTCAAAGAGCAATCTCCTGGCTCCGGCGGGAATGCACGAGGAGAACCACACACTCTATCTCACAGTGGTCGACGGGCGGGTCTATACGCCGGAGGAAATCGAAAACCTCGCGATCTCCTCCGACGGGACTCGCGTCTTCCGGATCAGGGACGTGGCCCGGGTCGTGCCCGGCCAGGAGCCCGTCTTCAACGTCGTCACCGCCGACGGGGTGAACTCCATCCTGCTTAACATTCGCAGTCAGCCCGACGGAAGCACGCTTTCGATTGCCGACCATCTCAAGGAGGAGTTGCGAAACCTCCGGCAGGAGCTCACCCCCGATCTCAGGCTCGCGTTCTTCTATGACCAATCGCTCATGGTGCGCGCCTCGGTGCGATCCGTCTGGGAAGCGATCGGCTTCGGCCTCGTCCTCTCGATGGTCATCCTCTATCTCTTCCTCAAGAGGTTCGGGACGACCCTGATTGCGGTCGCCGTCATCCCGGCGGCGGTCCTGGCCACGCTGGTCGTCATGAAAGCCGCGGGAATGAGCTTCAACCTGATGACGCTCGGCGGAATCGCCGCGGCGGTAGGGCTCATCATCGACGACGCCATCGTCGTCGTAGAGGCGATCCACACGAAAATCATGATGGGCCTCACCCGGCTCAAGGCCGTGCAGGAGGCCGTGGGAGAGATCCTCAAACCCCTGGTCGGTTCGACGATCGGCCCGGTGGTCGTCTTCGTCCCGCTCGCCTTCCTGGACGGCGTTCCGGGGGTCTTTTTCAGGTCTCTCGCGGTGACCATGGTGGTCTCCCTCCTGGCCTCGCTCGTCCTGGCCGTCACCCTGACTCCCTCCCTCGCGGGGTGGATCTTCAGCGAACGAAAGGGGGAGAAAGACCTCTCCCCGGAGGAGGTTGAGAGGGGCGGCTTCATCCTTCGCCGGGTGATCCGCGCCTACGAATGGACGGCCCGCCTGGCCTTCGGCCATCCGTGGCTGACCATGGGCTTCTCGGCACTCGTGCTCTTGGGCGGAATCGCCCTGTACTACCGGCTCAAGAGCGATTTCCTGCCGGAGATGGACGAGGGAGGCTTCGTCGTCGACTACATCGGCCCTCCGGGGACGAGTCTCGCGGAGACCGACCGTGCCCTCCTGGAACTCGAGAAGATCCTCCGGGCCACCCCCGAAGTCGAGAGCTATTCGCGCAGGACCGGCGCGGCCATCGGCCTCGAGCTCGTCGAGCCCAATACGGGCGACTTCCTCGTGAAATTGAAGCCCAAGCGCGTCCGGAAGACCAGCGAGGTCATCGCGTATCTCCGTGACAAGTTCAAGCAGAGCGCCCCTCGCATTCACTGGGACTTCCATGGGATCCTCGGCGACCTGATTGAGGATCTCACCTCCTCTCCGCAGCCCATCGAAATCAGAATCTTCTCCACCGATCTCGAGTTCTTGAAGAAGAAAGCCCCGGAAATCGAGGAGAAGATCCAGAAAATCCCGGGCGTCGTCGATACGAAAAGCGGCATCATCGTTGCCGGGCCATCGCTCAGCGTCCGGGTGCGGTCCGCGGACGCCCAACGGTTTGGCATCGATTCCGACGACGTGGCCCAGGCGTTGAACGCCGCGATGCTCGGTCAGACCGCCTCGTCAGTCCTGGAAGCCGACCGGGTGGTCGATATCCGGGTCCGCGTCGACCCCGCGCGCCTGGACCGGATGTCCTCGCTCGAGAACCTGCCCCTCCGGGCGCCGGGCGGCCCGTGGATCCTCCTCTCTCAGGTGGCCGACATCACGGAAGACCCGGGGCAACTGGAACTCAGGCGGGAGGACCTGCGCCAGGACGTCGCCGTCACTGCACGCCTCGAGGGGCGGGACCTGGGAAGCGCGATTTCGGAGATCAAGGCGAAGCTCTCTCGCGACCCGTCGCTTGCCCCCGGGATGGTGGAGTACGGAGGCATCTACGAGGAACAGCAGGAGGCCTTCCGAAAGCTCACCCTCGTCTTGGTGATGGCGATCATCCTCGTCTTTACGGCCCTCCTCCTCGAATTCGGGTCCTTCATCGCATCGATCTCGATCGTCTATGGGGCCATCTTGTCCCTCTTCGGCACCATTCTCGCCCTCCAGCTCACGGGAACCAGCGAAAACATCATTTCCCGACTGGGAGCCATCATCGGCATTGGAATCGTCCACAAGAACGGCATACTCATGCTCGACTTTGTCGAACGACTCCTCGCCGAAGGCCTCCCCCTGGAGGAGGCCCTCGTCCGCTCCGGTCGGAGGCGCCTCCGGCCCGTCCTCATGACCTCGATGGCCGCCGCGCTCGGGATGCTGCCGCTCGCCTACGGCATCGGATCGGGCGCGGACATGCTCAAGCCGATGGCCATCTCGGTGATCGGCGCCCTTTGCATCTCGGTGCTCCTGTCCCTCATCGCAACCCCCACCCTATATCTCCTCCTGACCCGCCTGTCGAGGGCGATTCGACGCAACCCCCCGCCGGAGCCAACCGTTTAGAGGGACGGTGAGAGCCCTCCTCCTCCTGAACCTCGTTCTCGTCGCGCCCGCGGCCTCCCAGGAGGCCGCCCGGCGGAACGTCATCCTCATCCTGGCCGACGACCTGGGCTGGCGCGACCTCGGATGCACGGGAAGCACGTTTTACGAGACGCCCGCGACGGACCGGCTCGCATCGCAGGGCATGCGCTTCACCCAGGCGTACGCGGCCTGCAACGTCTGCTCCCCGACTCGCGCGAGCATCATGACCGGAAAGTACCCCGCGCGGCTCCACACGACCAATTTCTTCGGCGGCAATCGACGCGGGAAGCTTCTTCCGCCCGAGTACCGACAGTCGCTCCCGGACGAGGAGATCACGCTCGCCACCGCCTTCCACAGCGCGGGGTACCGCACGGCGATCGCCGGCAAGTGGCACCTGGGCGGCAAGGGCTCGCTCCCCTCGGACCACGGATTCGACCAGGTGATCGGCGCCACCACGAAGCCCGCCGGCGGCCCGACGGACGACCCGCACTTCGCGACGATGCTTTCGACCGAAGCCGCGAGATTCATCGAGGACTCGAGGGACAAACCCTTCTTCCTCTATCTCGCCCTGCACTCCGTCCACGTCGGCCTCAAGACTCGGCCCGAGCTCGCGGAGAAATACCGTGCGAAGGCCGCGAAGCTGCCCTCCCCGGAGGGCCCTCGCGAGGTTCCGGCCGGGCCCGGCTTCCAGGCGCGCGCCGTCCAGGACCATGCCATCTACGCGGGGATGGTCCAGGAGATGGACGAGGCGGTCGACCGTGTCCTGAGGAAGCTGGACGACCTCAAGCTCGCCTCGAGCACCGTCGTCGTATTCTTTTCCGACAATGGCGGGCTCAGCACCGCCGAGGGTTCGCCGACGTCGAATTTCCCGCTCCGCGCCGGCAAGGGCTGGAATTACGAGGGGGGGCTCCGCGAGCCGCTCATCGTCCGCGCCCCCGGCCGGGTCGCCGAGGGGACCACCTGCGACGTCCCGGTCATCAGCAATGATCTTTATCCAACCCTGGTCGACCTCGCGGGCCTCGCGATCCCGAAGGGACAGCGCGTGGATGCGCTCAGTCTCGTTCCGCTCCTCGAACGCAAGGGCTCGATCATCGAGCGCCCGCTCTTCTGGCACTACCCGCATTACAGCAACCAGGGCGGCCGGCCGGGAGGCGCGATCCGGGAGGGGAGATACAAGCTGCTGGAGTCTTTCGAGGATGATCGGATCGAGCTCTACGACCTTGAGGTCGATCCCGGGGAACAGAAGGATCTCGCCGCGTCCGATCCGGACCGGGCGGCCGCGATGAGGAGGAAGCTCGCCGCCTGGCGCCAGTCGGTCGGCGCCCAGATGCCGGTGGCCAATCCGGACCCCGTCGACCCCTTCGGCCCGAGAGGCATCCCTCCCAAGCCCGAGAAATAGCCCTGGCAGCGCAAAGTCGGTATCATGGCCACCCCATGATGCGCCTTACTGTCGTCTTGTTGTTCGCCTCGGCCGCACTCCCCGCGACCGCCGATGACTGGCCTCATTGGCGTGGGCCCAAGCACGACGGCATCTCCTCCGAGTCCGGCTGGCTGGACCGCTGGCCCGCCGGAGGGCCGAAGATCGCATGGACGGCCGAAGCCGGCACCGGCTTCTCCTCCTTTGCGGTCTCGAAAGGACGCGTCTTCACCCTCGGCAACGCCGGCGACACCGACACCGTCACCTGCCTGGACGCCGACTCCGGCCGCACCCTCTGGTCCCACGGCTATCCGGCGGAGGCCGATGCGAATCTCTTTGAAGGCGGCCCGACCAGCACCCCGGCGGTCGACGGGGATCGCCTGTACACGCTGGGCCGGAAGGGCGAGCTTTTTTGCTTCGAGGCCGGGACCGGCAAGATCGCCTGGTCGAAGAATGTCCAAAAGGAGACGGGGGCCGCCATTCCAAGCTGGGGCTTCAGCAGCTCGCCCCTCGTCCACGACGACCTCGTCATCCTGAACGTCGGCGAGTCCGGCCTCGCGCTCGACAAGGCCTCGGGTCGCGTCGCCTGGAAGTCCGGCCCCCGCGAGCCCGGCTACTCGACGCCATTCCCGCTCAAACGGGGCGACGGCTGCCTCGTCCTTCTGGGCTCCGGGAAGTCGTACCTCGCGGTCGATGCCCGAACGGGACGCGAGGCATGGACCGTCCGCTGGAACACGCAGTACGGGGTCAACGCGGCCGACCCCGTCGTCGACGGCGAACGGGCCTTCATCTCAAGCGGGTATGGCAAGGGAGCGGCGCTCCTTTCCCTGGGCGCCGAGGAGCCCCGGATCGTTTGGCAGAGCAAGGTCATGAGAAACCAGATGAACCCCTGTGTTCTTCTGGAGGGACACCTCTATGGCGTGGACGGGAACGATCGCGAGCGGACTGAGCTCAAATGTATCGAGTTCGCCTCCGGATCGGAGAAATGGGCCCAGGCCATCACGGGCGGAGGTTCGGTCACGGCCGCCGATGGGAAGCTCATCATTCTTGCGGGCGACGGCGAACTCATCGTCGCGCCCGCGTCCCCCGACGGATTCAAGCCGACCGCACGCGCCCGGATCCTCGACGGAAAATGCTGGACCGTCCCGGTACTCGCGAACGGCCGGATCTATGCACGCACGGCCGGGGGCCGGACCGTCTGCGTGGACGTGCGGAGGCCCTAAGGAGAAAACGGATGATCCTCAATCGCCGCGACTTCCTCGCCACAGGCGCCGCACTCGCGGCCGCGCCATTCGTCCATGCCGCGCCCCAGGAACGGGCGTTTCGCACCGCACTCATCGGCTCGGGCTGGTGGGGGAAAAACATCCTGAAGGAGGCGATGGAAGCGAAACGGTCGAGGATCGTCGCGCTGTGCGACGTCGACCCTCAGGTCCTCGAGGCCGCCGCCGATCAGGTCAAGGACCTGTCCGGGAGCCAGCCGAAGACCTACGGGGACTACCGCGAGATGCTCGACAAGGAGAAGCCCGAGATCGTCATCATCGCCACGCCCGACCACTGGCACGGGCTGACCGCGATCGCCGCGCTCAAGGCCGGCGCCCACGTCTTCGTCGAAAAACCGACGGGGCACACCGTGGGCGAGAGCCGGGCGATGCTCAAGACCGCCCGCGAGACCGGCCACGTCGTCCAGGTCGGCCTCCACCGGCGCATCGGCCCCCACCACGTGAGCGCGCAGAAGTTCCTGAAGGATGGGAACGTGGGCGCCGTCGGCATGGTCCGCCTCTTCGCCCATTATGGCGGCGGCGCGGAGCGTCCATCGCCGAACGCCGCCGTGCCCGAGGGGCTCAACTGGGACTTCTACTGCGGGCCGTCGCCGCTGCGACCCTTCAACCGCCGGATCCACCCGGGCGGATGGCGGCAGTTCCTGGACTTCGGGAACGGCCAGCTCGGAGACTGGGGCGTCCACTGGCTCGACCAGGTCCTCGCCTGGACCGACGAGCCCTGGCCCCGGCGCATCTACAGCACGGGAGGACGGAGCGTCAAGGGGAAGCCGGTCCTCAACGACCAGGAGCAGACCACCGACGCGCCCGACCACCAGGTCGCCGTCTACGAGTTCGAGTCCTTCACCTGCACCTGGGAACACCGCACGTTCGCCGGCAACGAGGCGGAAAAGCACTCGATCGGCGCCTACTTCTACGGATCGAAGGGCACGCTCCACATCGGCTGGAGGGACGGCTGGACCTTCCATCCGTCGAACCCCAAGGAGAAGACGGTCCACGAGGACTCGCAGCTCCAGGAGCCCGACGGCCACAACATCAAGCTCCTCTGGGGCGACTTCATCGATTCCATCGACAAGAACCGCACGCCCGTCGCCGGCATCGAGCGCGCTCACCGGTCGTCGTGCCTCCCGCTCCTGGGGATGCTCTCCATGAAGCTGGGACGGAGCGTCCGTTGGGATGGTGCCAAGGAGGACATCGTCGACGACCGGGAGGCCTCCGAACTCCTCAGACGGCCCTACCGCGCGCCGTGGCAGTATCCGACATGAGGCGGCTCGCCTTCGTCCTCCTCGCCGCAACCGCCCTCGCGAACGACTGCCCCCAGTGGGGCGGGCACCATTCGCGGAACATGGTCTCCCCCGAGACCGGTCTCCCGGAATCGTTCGACCTCGAGTCCGGAAGAAACATCCGCTGGACCGCCCGCCTCGGGGCCGAGACCTACTGCACGCCCGTGGTCGCCTCCGGTCGCGTGCTCATCGGCACCAACAACGAATCCCCCCGCGACCCGCGACTCGCCGACGACCGGGGAGTTCTCCTTTGCCTCGACGAGAAGGACGGACATCTCCTCTGGGAGCTTGCCCTCACGAAACGGGGTCCCACGAACTACTGGGATTGGCCCCGGAGCGGCCACTGTTCCCCCGCCACGGTCGAGGGGGACCGCGTCTATACCGTCACCAACCGCGGCGAAGTCGTCTGCCTCGACCTAAACGGGCTGGCCAACGGCAACGACGGGCCGTTTCGGGACGAGAAAACCCTCTTCGGCGTCGCGGAACTTGCCCCGACCGATGCGGACGTCCTCTGGATCACCGATCTGACGCGCGAGGCGGGGGTCCGTCAGCACGACGCGGCCCACGCGTCCATCCTGATCGATGGTCCGATCCTGTACGTCAACACGTCGAACGGCCTGAACGACAAGCACTCCGCCGTCGAGAAACCCGATGCGCCCAGTCTGGTCGCTCTCGACAAGGCGACGGGACGGATCATCGCGCGCGAAGAGGAGGGGATCGGAAAGGGGACGTTCCACTGCACCTGGTCCTCCCCCTCGCTGGGAGAGGCGGGAGGCCGCCGGCTCGTGGTTTTCGGGGGAGGCGACGGCGTTTGCTATGCGTTCGAGGCTCTGCGGGAGGCACCCGCGGTCGCGCCCGCGGCGCTCAAGCTCGTCTGGAAGTGCGACTGCGACCCGGACGCGATCAAGGGGACGATCACCGCCGCCGACCGGAACCGCCGCGAGGGATCCAGCACGATCAAGAGCATGCCCGTTTTCGTCGACGGCCGGGTCTACGTGACTTATGGCGGCGACCTCTGGTGGGGCAAGTCCAGGGCCTGGCTCAAGTGCCTCGATGCGTCGAAGAGCGGGGACCTCACCCGCACGGGCGTCCTGTGGACCTATCCGCTCCACGAACACGCCCTTTCGACTCCCGCCGTAAAGGGCGGTCTGGTCTACGTGGCCGACACCGGAAGAACATTGCACTGCGTGGATGCGGCGACGGGCGAGGCGGTCTGGACCCACGACGTGGGAGGCGAGGTCTGGGCGTCGCCGCTGGTCGCCGACGGCCGGATCTACCTGGGGACCCGGAAGGGAAGGCTCTGGGTGCTCGCCGAAGGGCGCCAGAAGCAGGTGCTGGCGGAGATCGACCTCAAGAGCCCGATCGCCGCGACCGTGACCGCGGCGAACGGCACGCTCTATGTCGCCACGAACACCCAGCTCATCGCGGCGTCGAAACGATAGGAGCGGTGGATCAGGGTCGCCCGGGACCGCAAGAGAGCGGGAACCTGGTTACGGATGAACCCCGACCGCGATCATGTCAACGGCCGACGGATCGTCCGGGTGCTGCAGACCCCATGGGGGAGTCAGGATGGCCCGGAGATGCCGGGGATGAGCGGCTCCGCCTGGCTCTTGCGGAATTCCTCGTACTGCTTGACCCCGGTAGCCTGGTCCAGCTGGGGAGCCGGGAGCTCTTCCTGCGCGACGTCGAACCGGCCGCTCCCGAGGACCCGCATCCCGGTCGTAACCCGACGTTCTGGGCAAGACCGTCGTGCAGGTGTTCCCGGAGGCTCCTCCAGACCACAAACCGGAGTGTTCCTGCCCGACTACCCCCCGATGGTGCGCCCTGGGGACGGCCACGACCTCCGCGATGAGGGGGGACCCGACGGAAATCGGCTGTCGGTCGGGCATTTGAGCGAGCGATCCTCCGATGGCGCGGCCCCTCTGGTGGACTGCGGGACCGGCAGGCCCTTCTTCCTGGCCCAGGAAGGGTTGAACCAATGGGGGCTGGATCGGGTCACCGCGGCTGGCGCCAGTCGATCGCACGGATCCGGAGCGTCCCGCCCACTCCGCTGAAGTGAAGGGTCCCCCGGCGGTTTCGGGATTGCACGACCACCGGAAGCGGTGCCCCGTCCAGGGTCGCCGATACCTGCTCGCCCTGGAGCGTGAACACCAGGGACCGCTCGGCGCCCCCCATCGATTCGACCCCCCGGCGATCCCAATGGACTCCGTACCCCGCTTGCGTGCCCAGCCGGATGTTGAACCCAAGGTAGCTCATCTTCTCGGAGACGAAGCGCACCCGCACCTCGCCGTCGTCGAACAGGCGGTCCGTCTGGATCGCGCCCGGATGCTCCGAATCGCTCACCAGCTCGCCTTTCTCCAGCCGCCATCCCTCAGGATTCCGGTTCATGAAGCAGGCGGTCGAGGTCCCGTCGAAAACCGGCCTCCAGGGGCGCGGATCGGGGAGCGCCGAGGAGAGGCGCGCGACTTGCAAGCCAAGCAGGGTCGCGGCCAGGAGTCCGGCCGCCGCGGCCGCCCCCAGGCCATAGCCCAGGGGATTCCGGCGCATCCGGCGCATCCATCGCCCGAGCGTCCCTACCGGCCGCGCCAGGATCGGCTCGCCAGAGAGGTGACGGTGGAGATCATCCGCGAATTCCCCCGCGTCGGCGTACCTCCGCCCGGGCTCCTTTTCAAGCGCCTTCATGGCGATTACCTCCAGGTCGGACGGCCCGCCGGGAGGCGCAGGATCGTCCCGGACGATTCGCCGGTAGAGCTCGGCCAGAGTTTCACCCGCGTGCGGGGTCCGGCCGGCCAAGATCTCGTAAAGGATCGCGCCCAGCGCGTAGACATCGGTGCGCGCGGTGATCTCCTCGGGCCGGCCTTCCACCTGCTCCGGCGCCATGTAGAGCGGCGTCCCGAGCGCGGTCCCGGTCCGCGTGAGCTCTGATTTCGTGTCCAGGACGTGCGCAAGCCCGAAGTCGCCGACCTTCGGCTCGCCGCCCGAGGCGATCAGGATGTTCGCCGGTTTCAAATCGCGGTGGACGATGCCCTTCTCATGAGCGGCCGCGACGCCCCGGGCCGCCTTTTCCAGGAGCTCGAGCCGCGCCTTCAGGTCCCCACCGGGCTCCCGGATGAGTTCACCGAACGGCCGGCCCTCGACCAGCTCCATGACGAGGAAGGGTTTGCCGTCCTCCTCGCCCGCGTCGAAGACGGTGATGACGTTTGGATGGGCGAGCCCCGCCGCGGCCCTCGCCTCGCGGCGGAACCGCTCGCGCGCCACCTCGCTCAGCCCCGTCCCTTCGCGGAGCGTCTTTACCGCGACCGTCCGGTTGAGCACCCGGTCCCTCGCACGGTAGACGATGGCCGTCGCCCCCTGGCCCAGCGTTGAGATGACCTCAAACCGGGAGAGGGAGGGGGGTGCGGGGCTCCGCGTCTTTTCATGCCGCGAAAGATCGCGGAGCACGCGGTCGGCCAGGCCGTCACTCCCCGAGGAGCCGCTTCCATTCATCTTCGAGCTCCCCGTCCGCCCCCGCGAGCGCGGCCCGGATCTCCCGCCGGATCTCCTCGCGCACGAGGTAGAGCGATTTTTCGACTTCCCCAAGCGTGATCCCCAGCCCCGCCGCGAGCGACGCGTAGGAAGGCGGTTCGCCCGTGAGCGCGTATGCCTCGTAGACCCGGAACCTCGCCGGCTCGCGCCCTCGGACCCGCGCCACCGCCTGCCCCACCAGCTCCTCGAACCAGGCGCGCTCGAACGCCTTCTCCGGGTCGGCCTCCGTTCCGACTTGGGGCGCCTCGCCGTCGAGAGCAAACACCCTGGCGGCGCCGCCCCGCTTGAGCCGCCGGCCGTCGCGCTCCTCGTGCGAGACGAACCGACGGAGGAGCGTCTTCAGCCACCCCCGGAACCCGCCCCGCTCGCGGCGGTACTGGGCCAGGAACCCTCCCTCCACCATCCAGAGGAAGAATTCCTGGGTTAGGTCTTTCGCGTCGTCGTTCGTCCGAGACCGCGCGATCCGGATCCAGGAATAGACGGGCTTCCAGTAGCGGCGGCAGAGCGTCTCGGGGTCCGCATTCCCGGCGAAGCCGAGGGTGGTCTCCGGAAAGGCCTTCCCGCCGCCGCCCAGGGTCGTATCGCCGGTCTGCATCTTTTTTCGGAAGTTTCGGGGCCCGACGGGCAACTGAGGGTCGGGTGCCACCGCTATTATACGCGGCCGGCCCGGATCCAAAGGAGGCGAGCCATGGTGACCGCGATTCTCAGCATCCTGCTCTCGCAGTCGGGCGTCCTCACCGCCGAGGAGTTCCGGGCGCTCCACGAAAGGCTCAAGGCACCGGTTGACGAGGCATGGCGGAAGATCCCGTGGAAGGTATCGCTGGTCGAAGCGCAGAACCAGGCGGTGCGTGAGAGGAAGCCGATCTTCATCTGGTCGATGGACGGGAACCCCCTGGGCTGCGGCTGAAACAACGTCATCATCGACCGTGCGTCGACCTTCAGCGATCCCGAAATCATCGCGACCCTTGCCTCGAAGTGCGTCCCCGTGGCGATCGACCAGTGGTACCATCGGCGGCAAAAGGACGCCGAGGGCGACTTCTACCGGAAGATCGCCGGGCAGAGCCCGCAGAACAACTTCAACCAGACTACCCAGGGCCTTTTCGTCTCCGCCGCCGACGGCGCGCTTCTCGGGTTCACCAACAACCGTTCGCCCGAACGCGTGAAGGAGATCCTCCGGAAGGCGCTCGCGGACTTCAAGGCGCCGGAGGCGTCGATGCTCGCGAACCCGAAACCCGATGCGAACTACGTCGCCCGTCCGCCGGAGGGAGGGCTGGTCGTGAACGTGAACGCCAAGGTCATCAAAGGCTACACCCCGTCGGGGGACGCCGAGATCTGCTCGTTCCAGAACTCCCTGGGGCGGGATGTCCTCTGGATCCGGAAGGACGAGCACGCCGCTCTGGCCCGGGGCGAATTCCCCGACAGCCTGAAATCCCGGATCGGCCGCTTCAACCTCATGGACTTCACCCGAGGCGAACCCGCGTTCTGGGAACCCTCGGAGGTCAGGAGGTTCGAACTCACGCTGAAGGACGGCGCGATCAGCGGCGCCGCGCATGTCGAGGGGAAGACGGGGGACCGGGGGTACAAGGCGGATTTCCGGGGCGTGGTCGAGTGCAAGGACGGGAAGGTGACGCGATTCGACCTGGTGGCGCGCGGCCCCGCCTGGGGCCATAGCGGCTGCACGGGGGTCGGGGCCCCGAAGGATCAGTTCACGCTCGCCCTCTCCTGGCGCGTCGCCACCGGCCTTGACGAGGCGGACAAGGTGATGCCCCAGGGCGCCAAGGCCTGGCTGCCGGACTATCTGAAATAGCGGCGGGGAGGAGCTGCGGGTCGAGCCATTCCGGGGGGCTCCCGACCAGGGGATCTTCCTGGGCCTCGCCCGGCGGAACCGATTCCTCCGCCCTTGTTCGGGACGGATTTTCGGGGATGTCTGCCTTCTCCGCCGTTCCCATGGGCGCCGCCGGCCTCGGCGAAGTCTCACCGCGACCGCGGTTCGATTACATGCGGTGGTCGGAAGGCTTGACGCCCTTCCTGGCCTTGTTGAAACCGAAGGGGGTGGGGGCATATTCTCCCACGACGTCGACTTTGGCGCGGTCGGCGATCCGGTCCTCCATGCCCAGGCACCAATAGGAGGCGTTGACGAGCAGCCGCCGCAAACCCTCGCATTCCAGATCGGTCGACGACCCCATCGTGGTCGTGAAGATCCGCGCCTTCTTCCCTTCGGCCGGCGCCCATGTCTTCGTCCAGGCCACCGGCATCAGCGGGTCGTTCTTCTTGCCCTCGACCGGCGGATCCTCGGGCTTCATGCCCTTGAGCACCTGACCCAGGATGACCGGGGTCGAATCGCCCGGAAGCGGCAGGTTCACCGTGTACACGTCCGTCGGACCCCAGATATCCTCGCACCCCTTGACGATCGGGCTCTTCTCCTGCCCGGGGGCGACCCGGCCCCGGGTACTCTCTTTGCCGTGGGATCCGTGGTGGTTCACCCACGTCTCGCCCAGGACCTGCTTGCCGAACCCCTTCTCCCACCCCGGGACCTTGGAGGTCCAACCGTACCGGGCATAGGGATCATCCCCCTTGGTGTCAAAGGAGTGCGTCGCCGTCCTCATCCCGATGATCGGCTTGCCGGAGCTGACGTACTCGTCGATCGGCTTCATCTGCTCGGGAGGCAGATGGCGGAACCGGAGCGCCACGATCATGAGGTCCGCGGTCCGGAGCGCCTCCGTGCCCGGGATGTTGTCCCCGGCGTTCGGATCGATCTCGCCGGTCCCCTTGTTGACCGCGAAGAGCACCGTGCATTTGAAACCGTGATGCTTCGCCAGAATCTTTCCGAGCTGGGGAAGCGCCTCCTCCGAGCGATACTCCTCGTCGCCCGAGATGAGGACGATGTGCTTTCCCTTGCCGGGTCCCTCACTCCCTTCGTATACAACCCAGAGGTCGTCCTTCGGGGCGGCCAGCAGGACTGCGACCAGCGCGAGTTGAGACTTCATCTCATCCCTCCGTCAGAGCCACGGCTTCCAGCTCAGAAGGATCGCCTTGAGCTCGGCCGCGTCCTCCGGCCGGACGCCCGCCAGCGGAGGCCGCACCGGCCCCGCCGCCATCCCGAGCAGGTTCATCAGCTCCTTCATCACTGAGACTTCATAGCCCTTCCGGCGGCTTCTTAGACCATAAAGTGGAACGACGCACTGCTCCATCAGCTTCCTGAGCGCCGCCGAATCGCCGCGCGACGCAACCTCATGGAGCTCGATCGAGAGTCGGGGCGCCACCGTCGCGATGCTCGAAGTGTACGTCCGGATCCCGATCGCGTAGTATCCGGGCACGCAGTCGTCGCCCACCCCACCGATCCAGTAGAGGCGGTCGCCCAGGCGCTGCATGATCTGCTGGTACTTCCGGATGTCCCCTTGCCCCTCTTTCCAGGCCACCAGGTTCGGGGCCGCTTTCGCCAAGCGCTCCACCCACGCGGGCGACGGATTCACCCAGTCGCGGCTGTAGACGAGGAATCCGAGCGAAGTCGCCTCGCCGATCCCCTTGTAGTACTCCAGGAGCGCGTCGTCGTCCGCTCCCGGATAGTAGGGCGGGAGCGCGAGAATCGCGTCCGCCCCCGCCTTGGCCGAGTGCTTCGCCAGCTCGATCGCGATCGCGCGGTTGAATCCGACGCCCGCGATGACCGGGATCTTCCCCTTTGATTCCTCGACCGTCGCCTTCACGACCTCGTGATGTTCCTCCGGCGTGAGCGAGTAGAGTTCGCCCGTCCCCCCCGCGGCCACGATCGCGCAAAGCTTGTGCTTCACGAGCCCCTGCAGGTTCCGGCGGAGGCCGGGAAGGTCAAGCGACAGGTCGGGCTTGAAGGGCGTAACCGGAAAGGCGATCACGCCCCCCAGCTTCTTGCGGAAGTCGCTCGGTTTCATCTCGCTCACCACCTGGGAAGGATTCGCTTCCAATTCGGATCGACGTGCTTGCGCATCTCCGCCTCGTCGTCGCGCTTACGGTACGCACACAGGGCGTATCGCTCGCGCCCTTTCGCGAGCTGGTCGGGGTCGAGCTCGACGCCCAGGCCCGGCCGGTCCGTGATCTTCACGCAGCCGTTCACAATCGGCACCCGCCCCCCCGCGACCACCTCATCGGAGGTGTGCGCCCAGGGGTAATGCGTGTCACACGCATAAGTGAGGTGGGGCGTCACCGCCGCCGCGTGGGCCATCGCCATGAGCGAGAGGCCCAGATGGCTGTTTGAATGCATCGAGAGCCCCAGGCCGAAGGTCTTGCAGAGCTTCCCCAGGTGCTGCACCGCGCGGAGCCCCCCCCAGTAGTGGACGTCGCACAGCACGACCTGGACCGCCTCCTTCGCCACGCACTCGGGGAGGTCCGGGAAGCACGTCACCGCGACGTTCGACCCGAGCGGCGTGTCCAGCCCCGCCTCGAGCAGCCTCCGCCGTACCGCCGACATGCCGTCCATCCCCGCCGCAGGATCCTCGAGGTAACCGCCGTTCCCCAGCTCCCGGGCGAGGGCCTTCCCCACCTTCACCGACGTCTCGACGGTCCAGGCGGAATTCGGATCCATCCGGAGCGGCATCCCGGGGAACGCACGGTGGAGCTGCCGCATCGTCTCAATCTCGACCTCGGGATCGAGCACGCCTGTCTTCACCTTGATGTCCCTGAATCCGTAGAGGTCGACCATCCGGCGGACCTGACGGACGAGCGTCTCGGGCGAGAGCGCCTCGCCGTACTCGTCGCGCCGGGCGTCCGCCCCCTCGCCGCCGCCCCCCGCGTGCTTGTAGAAGGGATAGGCTGAAAACGGGACCTCGTCCCGAACCCGGCCGCCCAGGAGGTCGCACACCGGCTTCCGGAGCGCCCGCCCGCAGAGGTCGAGCGACGCGATCTCAAGCGCGGAGTACAACCGGCGATCCTGGTCGAGCGGGTTCTCGCCCGGCACGTGGTGCGTCTGAGACCGGTCGAGGCTCGACCCCTTCACTTCGCCCTCCACGAGGTCGATGAGGAGCCCCGCAAGACGGAAGGGATCGGAGCCGATCACGCGGCGCTTGAGAGCCTCGAAGCCGCGCGCGATCGCGTCGCCGCCGTGACACTCCGCGATCCCGGTGATCTTCTCGTCGCTTACGAGCTCGAGGATGGTGCGGAGGGCGTAGGGCTGGTGAAGCCCGTAGGAGCTGCGGAGCGGCGGATCCGCGATCGCGATAGAGTGGACGCGCAGATCGACGATCTTCACTTGGCCTCGACCCACTTCACGCTGTGATCTCCCGTGACGGCGATCGTCTCGGCGGGCGAGTGGATCTTGAAGAAGGACCAGGGACCGGGGATCCACGGATACTTCTCGATCACGCGCTCGTCGACGTCGATCCCGAGGCCCGGTCCCTTCGGCACCGAGAGGATCCCGTCCTTGATCTCGAGCGGCCGGGCCAGGATCTCGTCGGCCAGCATGAATGGATACATCCCCGCGCGGCCGGAGTTCGCGTGGCAGGGGTGCTCCAGCCACTCGACGACGCTCTCGGGAAAGCAGATCCCGAAATGCGCGGCGGCGAGGACCTCGAGCGTTGTTCCCCAGCTGTGGAAGGCGAACCGCATGTTCTCCCTCTGGAGCGCCTCGCAGATGCGTCGACCCATCGCGAAGCCGCCCTGGCAGCAGACGTCCATCTGGACGTAGTCCGCGGCGTGGGTCTTGATGAGGTCCATGAAGCCCGCTTCGTCCTGCTCATGCTCCCCGGTCGCGATGGGGAGGTGGCCGAGCGCCTTCAGCCTCCGGTAGGCCTCGTGGTCGTCGGGGGGAAGCGGCTCCTCGAGCCACACGGGCCCGTACGCGGCGATCGATTTTGCGAGCGACGCGACCGTTTCGAACGAGTAGCTCTTGTCCCCCATCCGCCACCACGAGTGGGCATCGATCATGATCCCGAAGCCGGGGCCGGTGGCCTCGCGCATCAGCTTGACCGTGCGGAGGTCCTCCTCCGGCCCGAGCGCGGGGCGGTACTTGTAGGCGGGGAACCCCATCGCCTTCACCGCGGCCGCCTCGGCGGCGTAGCCCTCGGGCGGCTGGTACATCCCTCCCGAGCCGTAAAGCTTGATCCGGTCGCGCACGCGGCCGCCGGCGATCTCCGAAAGGGGCTTCCCCTCGACGCGCGCCGCCAGGTCCATGACCGCGACCTCGACCGCATGGTAGGTCTTCCTGACCTCAAGCTCCCCCTCGAACGGGAAGGACTTCCAATCCACCGGGTCCCGGCCCACCAGGAACGGGCCGATCACGTCTCGGATCTCCCGGGCGGCCCGGTCGTGGGCGGGGCCCGGGGCGTATCCGCGGAGGCCCGTGTCGGACGTGATGCGGATGAGCATGGCGTCCCGCTTGAGGATGTACCGCTCGCCGTTCCAGAAGGTGATTGTCAGCGGCTTGGGCAACGGGCACGACATCAGGAACGACTCGACCCGCGCGATTTTCACGGGGGATTCTCCCTTGGTCGTGTTCATCCTAGCAAACTCGGGAGTCGGCCCCAAACATTACGCCGAGTCTTCCCGGGGTCGGGTGGGTCGTCTAGTCGAGGAACTTCCAGCAGGGCGCATGATCGCGCGGGAGCTTCGTCCGCGTCAGGCTCGCGCGGATCATCTCGATCGGGATCGCGTTCTCGCGGAGCACCGCGTCATGGAAGGCCCGATCGGTCATCCTCCCCGAGCCCACGAGCTCCTGGTGGAGCGCCCTGAGCTCCATCCCGCCCAGCAGATAGGCCGCCTGGTAAAGAGGCGGGTATCCGCCGCCGATGTAGCGGCGAACCTCGGCCGTCGCGCCATCTGGCTCGTGTCCCACGCGGTCGACCAGGAAGTCCACCATCTCGGCGGGCTTCATCCGCCCGAGGTGGAACTTGAGCGAGACGACGATCCGCGCCGCGCGGTGCATCCTCCAGAAGAGCATCCCGACCCGGTCCTCGGGAGACCGGGCGAACTTGAGATCCCAGAGATAGAGCTCCCAGTAGAGCGCCCAGCCCTCGACGAGGAACGCCGTCCGGAAGTCGCGCCTCCACGTCCGGTGGCGCTCCGCCATGAAAAGCTGCAGGTGATGGCCCGGGATGACCTCGTGGTGCACCGTGGCCCAGCAGAAGTGGCGGTTGTTCCCGCGCATGCTCATCTGCTTCTGCTCGTGGTCCATCTCCGCCGTGGGGTACGAGACGCTCACGACCTCGCCCCCCGTGAAGTAGGGCGTCACCTTCTGCCGGTCGGGCGCCATCATCTCCATCCGCCAGACCTCCTTCACGAGGTCGGGAATCGTGATCAGGTCGCGCTCCTCGAGAAATTTCACCGCCGCCTGGGCGTAGTCCCGCACGAGGTCGGGCTGCTTTCCCGGCGGCACGTGGTCCTCCTTCACCTTCTCGAGCGCCTTCTTCACGTCGTCCCCGCAGCCCATCTCCCGCGACGCCTCCCGCAGCCGCTCCTCGCACCAGGCGAACTCCTTCTCCGCCGCGGCGATCAGTTCCTCCGGCGCGTACGCGACCCACTCATGGGCCAGCTCGGCCAGAAGTCCGTCCCGGCCGATCGGGTCACCCACGAGGCCCGCCGCGCCCGGCTCGTTCTCCTTCGCCAGACGGTCCCGGAGGTACCCGGCGTACTGTTCCAGCTCCCTTTCGGCCTTCTCGAAGGGCTTCTGGACCCACCAGCTGAATTCGGGATGGTACCCCGCATAGAAGCGGAACCACGAGCGCAGCGACTCCCGCAGCGCCGAGACCTTCTGGGCGGCCCGCCGGGCCTGGATCCGATCCGCCTTGGGCTCCCCCTTCCGCGCCTCCTCCACCCTCTTTCCCAGGTTCGCGACCGTCCCCGCGGCCTTCTCAGGGTCGATCGTCTCCATCCGGCGGCGCGCCTCCTCGAGGCCCGTGATCGTGCCGGCGAACGGGACGAGCGAGGTGATCTCCGCCTCGCGCTTCTCCTCGAGCGCCAGAAGCCGCCGTTCGTTCGCACAATGGGATCTTCCCAGGAGCGCGTCGATCCGGCCCTCCACGTCGAGCAGGTCGAAGTCCAGCGCCTCCATCGACGCCTGCGAGGCTTCGTAGAACCTCCGCATCCGCTCGCGCGACGCGGAGGCCCGGCGGAGCGACCCGGCGTCCTCGTGAAGGCGTTCGAGAAGCTCCCGCACCGGGTTCGGCGCGGAATCCTGCGCAGGCAGCGCGGCGGGGGTCACGAGCGCCGAGCAGCCGGCGAGGAGGAGGAACGGGACCGGGCGCATCATTTCCTCCAGACCTCTTCCAGGATCCTGTAGAGCGCCGGGTCGAACTCGCGGAGCTCCGCCTTCACGAACGGGTAGAAATCGTTCGTCCCAAAGAACGCCTCGCACGCCTCCGCGAAGTACTCATGGGGATGCGTGATCGCGTACGCCTTCTCCTTCTTCCCGCTAATGCGGAGGACCGAGTCGTAGATCCCCGACTCCTTGGCCTTGGCATAGGCCTGGAGGATCCCCGGGTGGTCGAAGCCCAGGACCCGGTCGTGGTAGGCGTGGGCCATCTCATGGAGGACCATCATCGGCTGGTGGCGCGCCTCCTTGAGGAACGAGGCCGCGTTCCCGATCTCGACGGATTTCGCCTTGTCGGGGTTCAGTCCGTGGTCGCGAAGCCACTGGACGTTCGGATGATAGCAGGCGCGGTCTTCGATGTAATCGTCGACCCCGAGCCAGATCGGGACCTTCCGGAGTTCCGCGAGCGGGCGCGCCGGGACGGCCAGCGTGATCTCGTAGAGCCGCACCTCCAGGAGACGGATCGCCTTCCTTCCCAATTCATCCTTGTCGCCCAGGAGAGCCTTGTTGACCCGGACCGTCCAGCCCTCGATCTCGCGTGACTCGTACTGCTCCGTCGGAATGTTGGGCTTCGGGTCCTGCGCCGCGAGCAGCGCCGCGATCATCAGCATCCGCATCCGGGCCTCCTATCGGCGGATTCCGTCCACGAACGGGTCCTCGGGATCAAGGATCAGCGTCGCCACGCCGGTCACGTGGGCGGTCCCCTGAATCGTGGGGATGACCTTGCCGTCGCGGAGGCGCACGGACACCTCGAAGACGCTGCCCAGGATCGACTCCTGGCGCCACACCTGCCCCTCCTTCAGCCGGCCTTCCTCGTAGAGGCAGGCCGCTTTGGCGCAGGTCCCGGTACCGCACGGCGATCGGTCATACGCGCCGCCGGGACAGAGGACGAAGTTTCGACTGTCGAGCCCCTTCACGGGCGACGCGGCGAAGAGCTCGATGTGGTCGATCTCCCCGCCGCCCGCTCCCGTCACTCCCTTGGTCGCGAGCGCCCGTCGGATGGCGAGGGTGAAGGCCGTCAGCCGTTCGACATTCGCGAGCACCAGCTCCTGGTCGGGCGCATCGACCAGATAGAACCAGTTGCCGCCCCACGCGACGTCCCCGCGCACCGTGCGGCCGTCCACCGTCACCTCCACGCCTTGGGCATGGCGGTAGCTCGGGACGTTTTCGACCCTCACGACTCCGTCCGGATGCAGGCTGGACGTCACGATCCCGACGGGCGTCTCGATCCGGTGGTCGCCGGGCTTGATCCGGCGCAGGAGGGAGAGCGTCGCCACGAGCCCGATCGTGCCGTGGCCGCACATGCCCAGGACGCCCACGTTGTTGAAGAAAATGACCCCCGCGACGCACGTCCGGTCCTCGGGCTCGCAGAGGAGCGCGCCGACCAGCACGTCGGATCCTCGAGGCTCGTTCACGATCGCGGAGCGGAATCGGTCGTGGTCGCGGCGGAACCGCTCCAGGCGATCCGCGAGCGGCCCCGTCCCCAGGTCGGGTCCCCCGGCCACGACGACCCGGGTGGGCTCGCCGCCGGTGTGCGAGTCGACGACCTCAACGCGCCCGGGCTTTCGCGCGGACATTCCGGCCCCCTTTCGGACGCGTTTCGATCGCACGGCGGATGACGTGGAGGATTCGGGCCCGCTCCTGGCCCCCGAGCGGGAGCCGAGGAGCGCGCGTGAACTCGGTGCCCCGACCCGTCTCCGCCATCGCCAGCTTGATGTACTGGACGAGTTTCGGGTGAGTGTCCAGGTGGAGGAGCGGCGTGAACCAGCGGTAGATCGTCAAGGCCTGATCATAACAGCCCCGGGCCGCCAGGTCCCAGAGAAGAAGGCTCTCCTCCGGGAACGCGTTGACCAGGCCCGAGACCCACCCCTCCGCTCCCAGGACCACGCTCTCGAGGAGGAGATCGTCGACGCCGGCGAAGAGGACGTACCGCCCGCCGAGGCGGATCGCCAGGTCGGTGATCCGCCGGGGATCGCCGCTCGACTCCTTGATCGCGACCAGGGTCTCCGAGTCGGCCAGCTCCGCGAACATCTCGGGGGTGAGATCGATGCCGTAGGAAGGCGGGTTGTTGTAGCAGAGAATCGGGAGCCCGGTCGCGCGTGCGACGGCCCGGAAATGGGCGATCGTCTCCCGGGGTTCGGACGCGTAGGCCATCGCGGGAAGAACCATGAGCCCGTCCGCCCCCAGCTTCTCGGCATCGCGCGCGAACCGGCAGGCCTGCGACGTCGAATTCTGCGCCACGCCGGCCAGGACCGGGACCCGGCCGCCGATGGTCTCAACCGCCACGCGAAGGACGTCGCGCTTCTCGTCCATCTCGAGCGACTGGTTCTCGCCGACGGAGCCCAGGACGACCATGCCGTGCACCCCCGCCTGGACGAGGAGGTCGAGGTGCCGGGCCGTCTGATCCAGGTCGACCGACTGGTCCTCCGCGAACGCCGTCGTCGCGGCGGGAAAGACGCCCTTCCATCGGACGTTCATGCCGTCGCCTCCAACGGGGGGAAGGCCTGGACCAGGCCGCCGGTGCCCGCGACGCGTTCGACGTCCTCCATCCTGAACGGCGCGTCCTTCGTGAGATTCTCGATACCGTCGTCGGTGACCGCAACCGTGTCCTCGACCCGGACGTAGAGCTTCTCCTCCGGGACCCAGAGCTGGGGGTCGACCGCGAAGACCATGCCCGGCTCGAGGAGGCGGTTCCGGTAGTCGCCCACGTCGTGGACGGCCATTCCCACGGGGTGGGACAGATGGCCCGTATAGGAAAGCGTCGCGCGCGCGGCCTTCTCGAAGGAGGGCTTCGACCAGGAGGTGGACTCGATCACCCGCTTCATCCCCGCGGCGGCCTCTTCGAGGATTCCTCCGGCGTCGCGGCCGGGACGGATGAGCCTGAGGAGCGTCGAGTGGAAGAGCGCGATGAACCCATAGAGCTCGCGCTGCCAGGGGCAAAAGCGCCCGCCGGCGACCCACATCCTCCCGATGTCGCTGGTGTAGTAGCCGAAGTCCGGGGCGCAATCGAAGAGGACGAATTCCCCCGTCCGGAGCACGTCGTCGTTCCGGCACCAGTGGGCGTCCCAGACGTTCGCCCCGCACGGGATGATGGGCGCATACCCCTCCCCCCGGGCTCCGTTGACCCGGTAAAGGTACGCCGCAGCGGCTCCCAGCTCGAAGGCGCGGACGCCGGGTCGGCCCGATTTCATCGCCTCGAGGGCCGAGAGGGCGGCAAGGCGACCGGCCCTGCGGAGGAGCGCGAGCTCGCGCGGGCTCTTCATGAGGCGCATGCCGTCGAGCAAGGGGTTCAGGTCGCGAATCGCGGCCGCGGGCGCCTCGCGGCGGAGCCGCTCGAGGAACCGGGCCTCGCGCGAACCGGCGCCATCCCAAGGCTCGGAGGCGATCACCGCCTGGGAGCGGGTCGCGATATCCCGCGACATGTGGATCCCTTCAGCGGGCGCGTGGGGTGTGTAGATCACCGCTTGAGCGTGGATCGCGGCCCGAGCCTCGGAGAGCGGACGGACCGGCATCCTGCCCGAGACTTCCGGCCCGCCGTCATGGAACAGCGTGGCGGTCCGAGAGCCCCCCTCCACCAGAAGAATCGCCTGCGGCTCCTCGATTCCCGAGAGGTAGTAGAAGTCGTTGGTCTGCCGGAAGGCCTCGAAACCCCGGGCGGGCCCGGCGCCTTGAAGAACCGCCGAGGCGCCCCCCAGGAGCTCCAGGAGTCTCGCCCGGCGCGCCGCGAACTCCTCCGGGGGGAACTCTATATGTCTTTGCATACAAAAGCACAATATGTTGTTGTTGCATACAATGTCAAGTATAATCGAGCCGTGACGCTCGCCGCATTCATCCACGAGGACCTGAGGGCCCGCATCCTGGGCGGGACCCTGACCGGAAAGGTCACCCTCCGCGACCTCTCCCAGGGCTACGGCGTGAGCCTCACCCCGGTCCGCGAGGCGGTCCAGGCGCTCGTCCGGGACAAGGTCCTCCGCAAGGACGAGAGCGGTCGGCTGGCCATCTCACCCTCGCCTCCCCGGTCCGGCCGGGCCTCCGCGACGCCGCGGCCGCAGGACTGGCACCAGGTGATCGCACGGGACCTCATGCGCCGGAGCCTCCGGGGGGAGGCGGATTTCCTCCGGGAGGAGGCGATGGCCGAACGGCACGGGGTCGGACGGACCGTCCTTCGACACGTCTTCTCGCGCCTTGCGGGCGCGGGGATGCTGGAGCACGTTCCACGCCGCGGTTGGCGGGTCCGCCCGTTCCGCGAGGAGGATATGCACGCCTACCTCGAAGTGCGCGAGCTCCTCGAGGTGAAGGCGCTCGACCTGGCGCGCCCCAGGCTCGATCCGAAGGTCCTCGAGCGCATCCTCGAGAAGGACCGTCCGAGCGCGGGCGTCGCCTCCGAGGTGGACACAGAGCTCCACCCCTACCTGATCGAGACGTGCCGAAACCGATTCATCCAGGACTTCTTCCGCCGCCACGGCGCGTATTACACGACGCTTTTCTACTATGCCGCGCTTGGGGCCTCGGCGGTCTCCGAGATGGCGCGACAGCACCGCGAGATCCTCGCGGATCTGCTGGACCGCCGCTGGGACCGCGCCCGGGCCGCGCTCGCCCTTCACATCCGCGATCAGGCGCCGGTGATGAAGAGGATGATGGCCCGCCTGGCCAAGCTTCCGCCCGCCGAATGGCCCGAGATTGTCCCGGTGCGCACCGGAACGCCGTGAGCCAGGCGGACGTCCTGATCATCGGAGGGGGAGTGGTCGGCGTCTCGGCCGCGCACTATCTCTCCGCACGCGGACGCAAGGTCACGGTCGTCGACAAGGGGTCGATCGGGTCGGGCTGCTCCCACGGGAATGCGGGCCTGATCGTCCCCAGCCACTCGATCCCCATGGCCTCCCCGGGCGCCGTCGCCCGGGGCATGAAGTGGATGTTCTCGCCCGACAGCCCCTTCTACATCAGATTCCGGTGGAGCCTGGCGCTATTCTCGTGGCTCCTCAAATTCCGCGCGGCCTGCCGCGAGGGGTCGATGATCCGCTCGATTCCGGTCCTCCGGGACCTCCACCGCGCGAGCGGGGCCCTCTATGCGGAGCTGGCCGGCCCCGCCTGCGCCTACGGGCGCCGCGGCCTCCTGCTCGTCTACCGGAGCGACGAAGGGCTCAAGGAGGGCCGCCACGAG
>Ga0222749_10000366_pt1 | contig 28506 bp, 20 predicted proteins | sample IncBWH2Mmetat_FD_197234 | JGI IMG/M metagenome (GOLD analysis project Ga0222749, IMG submission 197234) | Metatranscriptome of lab incubated forest soil microbial communities from Barre Woods Harvard Forest LTER site, Petersham... | ecosystem: Environmental > Terrestrial > Soil > Temperate... | reverse complement strand
GAGGTCGCAGACCGCCTTCCCGCAGGCGTGACACCCGGGACACTGGTAGGTTTCGTAGGTCGCCCGGCGCACGAAGTCGCCTTCAACAACGAGGGTCACAGCGATGAAGGGGCCCTGCCCCGGGGGGTTGCCGGCGTGACCGGTCACCTGACGGCTCGTGGTCCCTTCGACCTCGGGTTGCGGAACCATGGTGCCCTCCCCTCGAAAGGGTGAGGCACCCGATGGGCAGGCCGAACGCAGAGTTACTTCGGAGAGGTGTCTGTAGCCAAAGTCAAGATAGTGACTTGCGCCGGAATTTCAAGAAAAATCGGCGGAGATTGACAAGTTTCCACAAAGGCTCTTGTCATCGCCAAGGTCTTCGTTGCTGACCCGGGCCCTCTCATGAACTCTGGATGGGGTTAGGCCTGCTAGTGCTTATCCGGTTGACTCAGGTCCATACAACTGGTTGTAGGTCGTGGGGCGATGGACCGCGGCTAGGCTGAGCAACGACTGAAACGCTGCCATGGGCGTCTTCCGGCGATTGAATCGGGACACGAACTCGTTCAGGTAGTGAACCAGGTGCTTTCTCTCCACCCCGTGTTGTGTGCCCACAATCCAGCTCTTCAGGTCCTGGTGATTGAAAGATGAGTTACAATCGCGTTCATCGGCCGGCGTCACGAAATGAACTGGAGCTATTGGCATTGGTCCGTAGTGCAGAAGGGGCACTGCGGACAGTCGGGTTGGGCTGCGCGCCGACATGAGACCACAGTATTTCGGTCTCAATTCTTCGCGGCGCGAGCAAACTCATCCCTGAAAAGCGCCTCGAGAGCAGGTTCCGGCATCATTCGACGCTCCCCCTCGACAATCTCAAATCGAAGCGCACTTCTCATATGCCGGAGTAAGGCTTCTCGTACCTTCGCGTGCAGGTCTCCCGGAACAAGCGAGAATGCTGCAGTATTCGTGTGCTCCACGACCTCTTCCATCCGATGGATCAGCACCTCATCCCCTCGGCGGGCCCAGGCTAAGAAAGCCTCAATCTCGTCCCCCAGTGCCATCTGAAGGGCCTTAATCCCGGCCCCCTGATCCAAGCGGTACCGGATGTACTGGTGGATCCATTGTGCGATCGTGGCGTGGTGGAAGGCGTGCGTTGATAAGGCTGCCATTTGCGAGAATACCCTCGCTGCTTCCACTCCCTTTCCTTCAAGCTCTAATTGGATCCACTCCGACATCACTCGCGAAAGGCCACCGATGAAATGGAGCGTTAGATGCTGCAATTCAATGGGTGGAATGGATGTCACCTCGAACTTCTCAGGCATGCCCAGATCGGGGGATGGAGCAGGATGGTCAAGGCGGACGAGCGAAATAGAAATGGTGCTTCCGTCGAAGTTGCCAGCTTCGAATCGTCGAAGGAAACCTGTCTCTAAGTCAACGGTCAACACACGCTTAGATGAGGGAAGCCCGAAAACAACTTCGCGCTTCTCCATCCGAATTGTTGTGCTTCGCTCGGAGACCACCTCCCCTAGCCAGGAAGCTCTGGTCCGTGGGGACCAGCCGATAGCAAACCGTACCCCCTCTTCGTCAGATTCCTTCAATCTGCCCCCAAGCTCGAAGGTCAAGGCGCACGCTCTTCCTTTTCGCCAGTTCTGGAGATCGGCTGCAGGAGCTGCTTTCCCCCTCAGTTTAGCCAGACGAGATTCAATCTCGAACAGGAGACCGTCGATGCCTTCCCAAAGGGTCCGGCACTCGAACTTGATCGCCTTCTCCTTCCAATTGTAGATATCGAAACCATCGAGAAGTGCGAACCAGCGAATTGTGGCCGACTGTGGGCTGGCGGCTCTTACGCCAACGGCCATTCGATGCATTTCTGGGTGAGTATAAAGGACAAGCAAGGCTCTCTTGGTTCCGAGGAGTCTCGTCAAGTCTCCTGCCCCTTCGAAGGCAAATTCTGCTTGGAAGGGTCCGAGGCCGCGGAATCTTTCCTCCAGGCTCCCAATGACCGAAGTAAAATCGGACTCTTGATTCACTGGGGACCTTACGCAAGCCCCCGGTATCAGGATCATGAGAAAAAATGCTAGGGCGTGGAGGTGAATCGTGCTAGGATTCGCAGCTATCCATTTGCCCGATCTATCCATTGCTCCGGACTTCACCCTGTTAGTCCCTGACTCTGTCGTATTGATGACCTACATTTCCTGAGCCTGTCACGACCTCAGCGCTTCGGACTCTAATCATTTCCGAGAATCTTCTGGAGGAAGTTGGTCCGACGACGATCTAAAGAGTTCGAAAATACTCGTGATCGGGAGTAGCGCTGTGTCCAAACAAAAGCTAAAAGGGAGATCGAATAGTGCAAATGACGTCGATTCCATGTCACCATGATTGATAACATGCCAATCGTAGCGGATGCCACCGTAAACCCTTGGGCCCTCAGCTAGGTTGCAGATACTCCCGCACCCCTCCAAGAATGCACACAAGAATAACGTCAAGACTGCGAGCGGACGTCTTGCACTCATGGAGAGCGGATCCACATAATCACCCACCTTCTCGTCCGCAACCAAACTATTGGGAGGAGGGTGCCAAACTATCCTTGAACCAGATCTGACACCGTAGTGGCCAGATCGCCCAGAGCATCACCTTGTCAAATAGACACTCGCGTGCCGGACAATTTCTCCATTGGAGGTCACATCATGAGTTCACCTGAACCCCCTGTCGAAGGCTGCTTGTCTCAGCCGAAAGTGTCCGAACCATTCCTACATAGCGATCGAGTGCATTCTTGTAGTCTCCAATCTCGATGGACTTTACGCAAGGTGAAATTACATCAAAGTAAAGAGCGCGTAACACATCCTGATAATGGGGAAGTTCACGCATTCGATCTAGTATTGCTGGTGCCGTTTCATAGTACTGTGCGATGAGTTCCTCTCCGTTTGGCAGTGATCGCATGTAGGTGTCCCTGAAAGTCCTCAACACCTGCAACTCGTAGCAGTCGTCGGGTTTTCCAAAATACTCGCACACCGCGGTTGTGATGTAACATTTCACCTTGAGAATATCAATGCCGACAGTATTTCCGCCCTTGTCAGGACCCGGCGGCGGTATTGGGTCGCGAGGAGGCGGAGGTTCGTAAGGGGGAAGCACCATTACCGTAGGTGACTGCTTTGACTGCGCCCCAGTTGCGCATGCGGGGAATTTGTAGTCGGCACCACATTCCTTCAATAGCCGTTCGATGAACGTGTTGGAATTGTCTGAGTACACCTTATAGTCCGGGAGCTTTGCGTCTTTGAAAGCCTTCTCGAGACAACACTCGTCTACATTGCTCACATCCTTGCACTCCACATCCTTTTCATCGGGCTTGTTCCCCTTTAGTGATTCATTCTTATCATCGTATTTATCACTCGTCTTGTTCGAGACTTTCTGTCCTGCGCCGACCGAGAGTCCCGCTGCCAACTTGTCCTTCAATCCCTCTGGAGCGCCCATACCGAGCAAGACTCCGCAATCATCGAGCTTCAGCCAGCAATGACAAGCCAGGACACCACCAACAGGGGGAAGGAAGTTCGCCGGCCTACAGCACACTTGAACCTTGAGTCCTGTGGGATCGACCCCCCATGTGGGAGATGTGTATGTGTATTTTGGCAGATTGAAGACACTTTGAATGAGTCGGTCCATACGCGGTATTAGCAATCTTCTGGTCACGGCGTACTTGATAAGCGGATCCCTCTGAAAGAAGATTCCGTCGGTCGGGTTATAGAATCGTGTTGGGCTAAGCAGGAACCTTTGGGTTCCATCGTTGGAGAGGATCTCGAGCCAAGCTTGGCCCTGGTATCCCCACCTTCCCGGCCAGGTCCCAGTCGGGCTGTTGGGGATGATCGTCCCGAAGGCGTCGTACTCCCGGGAAGCCAAGATCGTCGTCCCGTCTGACTCCACCCACTTCGTGATCGTCCCCCTCGGGTCCATGCACGGATAGATCTTCTGGAGCGAGGCGACCTGGCCTGGCCGGTTGGTTTCAACCAGTTGCGCAATCCCCGCGATGGGTGTCTGGGCGTTCGTATGCTCTTCCTTCACGGTACCGTCCGCGTTTTGCTCCTGGAGCAGGTCTAGCCCATTCCAAAGGAAGTAGGTCGGGGTCCCGTTCGCCACCATCCCGTATCTCCGGAGCGCCCCGTCATAGAAGAAGTAGGTCGCAGTCGCGTCCCTCCAGCGGATTCGGGCGACGAGACCCGCCGCATTGTAGGCGAAGTAAGTCTTCCCCGAGGGCTCGATCAGGTTCGTGAGCGAGCCGTTCTTGTCGTAAATGTAGTAGGTTGGGCTTGCGAACTTGGCGTTCGTCCCCTTCACGGTAAGCTGGTTGGCCTTATCGTAGAAGTAGTAGGTGTCGGCGCCATTGATCTTCGCCTTCAGGCGATTCCCCGCCACGTCGTAGGCATATCGGAAGCCGTAGACCTCCGAAGGGGTGGCCCCCGTCTTCGCCCAGATCTCGCTGGCCAGGCGGTCGCTCGGGTCGTACGTGAAGTAGACCGTGTAGGTGGCCTCCCGGACCGCCTTCGTGATCAGGCCCTTGGCGTCCCTTGAGTAGTCGAAATAGCTGAGCGGCGAATTACTCTTGTTCGAGTTTCTCCACGTTGCCACCCGCTCGACCGGGTCATAGGTTACGTTGAGCGTGGCCGAGTTCCCGAGGAATCTCTGCGTCTGGTTCGAGGCGGCGTCGTAGGCGAAGTAGGCCGTCGCCCCGGACGGCGCCTGGACGCGGATCTGACGGTTGACCGCGTCGTAGCCAGCCCCGGACCGACCCGACGTCCCCGGATAGGCCACTGTGGTCACGTTCCACGTGGGGTCGTATTCGAAGTAGATCACGGACTTGTTCGGGAACTGTCGCCGGACGAGGCGGTTTCCAGCGTCGTACCCCATGAGATGGAGACCCCAAAGGTCTCCCATCTGGGTCAGATTGGAAACCGGATCATAAATGAAGTAAGGGTTTGCTCCGAGGCTCGCCGAAACAACCGCTCCAGAAACGGTATAAGCGATGTTGGTTTGGCGATTGAGGGCGTCGTAGGTGTAGGCCGCGCTCTCTCCTTCCGCGCCGACTTCCCGGGAGAGGTTGCTCAGTGGGTCGTACTCGAAATAGATGGTCCTCAGGAGCGCGTCCGTCACCCGTATGGCTCGGTCCAGGGCGTCGTAGGCGTAGTAGGTGGCCTTCCCAATCGGATCGACATCTTTCGTTCGGTTGGAGGCCGGGTCGTAGAAAAAATAGGCTGACCCCGTGTCCGGGAAGCGGATCGCGCTCAACCGATTGATCGTGTCGAGCTGGAACTTCGAGGTGTGGTTGTCGGCGTCAGTAATCTGGGTCTGGTTCCCGACCGAATCGTACGTGAAATAGGTCGTCTTTCCGAGGGCATCCTGGATCTGGGTGAGCCGGTTGATCGCGTCATAGCCGAAATAGGTTGCGTGGGCGTTCGGATTCCGGAGCACGGTCTCATTGCTTGTCGCGTCATAGAAAATGTAGGTGGGATCGGCCAGCGCATCTCGCATGGCAGTCATCCGATGGAGGCCGTCGTAGAAGTAGTAGGTCGTATTGAACCGGGCGTCCATGATCTGGGTCCGATTGGAAACAGCGTCATAGAAGATGTAGGTGGGATCAGCCAGGGCATCGATTCTTCGGCTTAGCCGATCAACGGCGTCATAGATGAAGTAGGTGGTGTTGAGGCGGGCATCCATGATTCGGATGCGATTTCCGATCGCATCGAAGCCGAAGTACGTGACGTTGCCCACTGCGTCCCGCCGGACGGTATTCCGGTTGGCGGAGTCGTAGAAGTAGTAGGTCGTGTTAAACCTGGCGTCAGTAAGCGCGCTCCGATTGCTAACGAGATCAAAATAGAAGTAGGTGGGGTTGGCCAGAGCATCTCGAGTGACATTTTGCCGATTAAGTTGATCAAAAAAGAAGTAAGCGGAACTCCCCCGCGGGTCCACTTGGATCGTCCGGTTATCAGAGAGGTCGTAGAAGAAGTAGCTCGCGTTGCCTAGGGCGTCCCGCCGGACGGTGTTCCGGCTTAGGAGATCGTAGGAATAGTAGGCTGAGTTTCCACGGGCATCCCGGAGGACGGTCCGATTGCCGACTGCGTCGTAGAAGTAGTAGGTCCCCTCCTTGAGCGCATCCACCTGGGAGGTCAGGCGGTCGATCTGGTCGTAGAAGTAGTAGGTCGCGTTCAGGCGCCCGTCGAGAAGCGCGGTCCGGTTCTTGTAGATGTCGTAGCCGTATTTCTCCTGGGTGAGCTGGGTCCCGGCCAGATTGGTCACGGTCTTCTGGGTCATGAGACGGAGGCCGCTATAGGTGTAGACCGTGTCGGTCCCGACCGCGTCCACCATGTCGAGAAGCAGGCTTCGGGCCGTGTAGTCCCAGTAGGTGACGTTGTTTAATGGATCGACCTTCGTGGTCATGCGGGCCAGTTGATCGTAGACGAAGTAGGTCGTAAAGCCGGCCATCGTGCTCTCGACCCAGCGGGGGGAGACGTCCCGGACTTTGTCCCGGAAGGAGCTGTAGCCGTAGTAGGCGGTATCGCCGAGAGCGTCGGACTGGGAGTCGAGGTTGCCGGTGACGAGATTGTAGTTGTAGTAGGTCGTGTTCCCGCGGGCGTCCTCCATACGCACGAGGTGGCCCTCCGAATCCCTCCCGTAGAGGGTCGTCTCCCCGAGCGCATCGATCATCACCGTCCTGTTCCGGAAGGCGTCGTACTGGTAGTAGGTCGTCTGGCTGAAGGTAGACGTCTGTCGCGGGCCGACCTGCTTGGCGAGATCGAAGAGCCCGGAGACGTATCCGAAGTAGGTCTGGGCCTGGTTGAAAGCCGAGAGCTTGAGCGCGAGTGCGTACTGGTTGGCCCCTCCTCCTCCCACGTAGCGGTAGTAGGTGATGTTCAGGTTCGGGTCGACCTGTTGGACGATCCTTTTCAGGGTCGCGTCGTACCCGAAGTAGGTCGTGTTCCCCAAGGCGTCGGTGTCCCGCTTGGGGAGAAACATCTGCTGGCCGAAAGCGCTGACGTCCCAGAGCATGAAGCGCTTGTTCCGGCCGAGCGGGACCTGGTGGGTCTCCCCGAAGCTGACGTACTCGTAGTAGACGATCCGACCCTCGGGCTCCGTCACCTGGGAGAGCGTCGCGCCCGTGTAGGCGAAGTAGGTCTGGTAGCCCTCGGCGTCGACTTCTCTCTTCAACTGGTAGCTGTCGTGGAGGTCGTTGAAGGGGGTGATCGGGTCGTAGAGCTGGGTACAGCCGGTGGGGTTCACGACCTTCGAAAGGTACTGGAGACTGTCGTTGGTGATGGGATTGTGGTAGCTCGTGTACTCGAAGTAGATGGTCCGGCTATTTGCGGCGTTGGCGACGTCCAGGACATAGATCTGGGTGATGGGGGCGAAGTGGGTGCTGCCGTCGAGCGTTTCGTCGGCGTAGTAGAAATACGGGATGACGTTCCCGCCGATCTCTCCGGTAATCGACCGGAGAAGCATGCTGCTCGTGGAATTGGGCGCGTAGTTGTACTGGAGGACGTTGCCGCGGGTGTCATACCGGCGATTGACCCGGCCGTACAGGGCGTCGAAGGTGGTGAGGCCGCCGCCGAAGTACTCGAAGTAGACGCCGGTCTGCTGATGATAGGTGGTGAAGTAGGTGGTGTTGGCGGGGTCCTGGAAGCCGAGGATCGGGAGCTCCTCCTGGATCGGGAAGCCGGCGCCCGAGCCGAAGGAGTAGGTCCCGTCTTCCGAGAAGATCGACTGGTAGAAGCCGCTCATGGTGTTCAGCTGGGGGAGGAACGAGAAGACGCCGCAGCCTCCCGCCGGCATCCAGAAGTCGTTGTTGTAGGAGGAGTTGTACCCGTCCTGCCCCCCGAGACGCACCCACTTGAGACTCATCGAGCTGGCTTCCAGGGGAACATTCACGCACTCCGTGCATATCGTCTTGTCCGAGGACATGGAAAAGTAGGCGCAGGTACAGTTCAGACAGGTCCCGTTCTCCGTCGTACCCATGAACCCGGTAAAGGATGGGACAAGCGAACAATTCCCGAGCTCTGAGGAAAGAGAGCCACACTCGCAGCAACAGCAATCGTCGGTAATCTTCAGGGACTCGGCATTGGTCGTCACTATGAGCTCCTTTCCTTATCCCCTTCTGGATTCAATCACGTCCGCAGGTCCACTTTCCCCGGGCCGCGACCTCTATCGGGCCGGCGGCTCCCGTTTCCCATTAGCTATTCAAGGACCTCAGAGCCTCCGCCAAGGCCACGGCCGCGAGGCTGTAGCAGATCTGGCGGTGCTTGGCGAGGGGTCCAACGCGCTCGGCGACCTGGTCTCTCGAGACCAGACCGGCCTCGGCGACGCTTTTCCCGGTCACCAGTTCGCACACGGCCTTCCCGCAGGCGTGGCACCCGGGGCACTGGTAGGTTTCGTACGTCGCCTTGCGAATGACCTCGCCTTCGACAACGAGAGTGACCGTGATGAAGGGGCCCTGCCCCGGGGGGTTCCCGGCGTGACCGGTCACCTGCCTACTCGTGGTCCCTTGGGCCTCGGGTTGCGGAACCATGGCGCCCTCCCCTCAAAAGGGTGAGGCACCCGGTGGGCAGGCCGAACGCAGAATTACATCGGAGAGGTGTCTGTAGCCAAAGACAAGATAGCCACCTTAGCTGGAATATCAAGAAAAATCGCCGGAGATTGAGCAAATTTCAGCAAGAGGCTTTTGCCTCCGCCAAGGTCCTCGTTGCTTATCCCGGGGACTCTCATGAACCCGGGACTGGTCGACGTCTCATACCTGGAGGCCGGCGATCGAACTGACCTTCAATGGTGAAAGGTCACGATGTCGGCTCGGATTTGCTCGTTTGGGAACCGACTCTCCGCCACTCCGATTAAGGATTTCGTAGAATCCCGCGTGAAGCCTGGCCTTGGGGCAACCAGATTTCCTCGATCGAGGCCTGTCCGGAGGATTCCTCTCGCGGTTTCCCGGGAGATCGGCACCTTCGAAGAACTCTTCTATTCGCCAAAAGCTGAGTGATTCTCCTGTCATTCACTTTGACCGATGAGATTCTCATTGATCCACTCGCCGGTGAAGAGCTTGATTCGTGCTTCTAGCAAGCTACACGTCTCCCAGGCTGCAATCCCAGGCGCGTGAAAGACAAAATCTCCCTTCTTGAATTGCCCTTCCGTGCTTTCCGGCATGTCATAAAGTCTGTAATCCATGCTGTTTATCGCGTTTTGCGGAAGAATCTTGATCTTCTCCCGCCATCCTTCACCGCCGGCATGATCCTGCATGACCTTCTGCTCGTACCAACAGTGATCACCGGCGAGAGCCTTCTCTATTACAAAAGAAAGCCATCGCATCGACCATTCTGATTTCCGTACGACAAATGATCCGGCATTCAAGCCGTTGCAGCTGGACGTGATAAAGAAATCGTGCTCGTCGGTGAGAACAGTTTCCAATCGCTTGCGATAGTTCATGATGTACGTGTGCAGATTCAGGACCCATATGATGTCTATCGCATTTGGAGTCTTGAAGAGCACATCCTGTACATACTTCAGTCTATCGATCGCGTAGTACCACTTCGGATCAGCATAGGGACCTATTTTGACAATGTGCTCATAACCGGCAATGTGGCAGTAACGTTCTTTGTTGGGAACAATGATATCGGCCAGGGGTTGAAAGTTCGGCGTGTAAAATGTAAGTAGAGCGACCTTCATAGGCGTTCGACCTCCGAGGGCCCGATCCCGATCCTGTCGATTTGCGCCATACTCCGAACAATCACCCTTCAGGCACCAACAGGTAATTGTGCTCATGAATGGTCTTCTTGCCGTACCGATGCTTTGCCTGGAACTCATCCAAATCCGCCAAGGCCCTTCCGTAATTGATTCGCGATAGCTCTTCCTCATACTCGAACACAATCACGGGTCTCCATTTCTTGATCAGATCTTCAGCCCCGAGGATCACGTCAATATCCGCTCCTTGGGCATCGATTTTAATGAAGTCGACCCTTTCGTTGATCATGACATCGAGTCGTTCGCCCCTCATCTTTCCGGAAGGAGATTCCTTCAGTGAGATTGAGCCGATGGACCGGATGGCGTCGTAGTTGGAGATCTTGTTTGTCCCCACCCACCCCGACTGATATTCGGCGAAATCGACCCAGGTCGATCGGCTGGTGGCCGCCATGTTGATCGGCGTGACATTGTAGCACTCGTTCAGGAATAGGTTGCAGCACAGTTGCAAATACACTACGGGCTGCGGCTCAACGCTATAGACCCAACGCGCTCTGCGTGAAAGATAGACAGAAATGTATCCGAGATTAGCTCCCACATCAGCGCATAGGGAATCCTTGGTCACATATCGGTCAATCTCTCTTTGGACGTAGTCGTCGATAAAAGGTGACCCATCCTTGATCAGCCCAAAGAGGTAGTCATTCGGGAAGCCGGCGTAGGTTCCCAAATGGGGGTTCTTGGCTAGCTCGATCATGATTCCATTTCCCCATCGTGCCGAAGGACCAGAGGATCAGGGTTCATTTGCTGTCAGATGGCTTGCTTCGACGACACTGGGCTTTCTGAAGAGTCCTGCCCAACGGGACCCTCCAGAGTCTCCGCCTCAGATGAACTGCCACAAGTACTCCGATGATGACAAGTCAAACCCATGTGATCTATGTATCAAGTCTTCAAGGGACCCGGTGGGCAGGCTGAACGCAGAATTACTTCGGAGAGGTGTCTGTAGCCAAAGAGATCATAGGGGCTTAAGTCGGAGAATCAAGAAAAAACACCGGAGATGGAATAAATTTCAGGACTTTGCTGATCGGGGCCTGCTCATGAACCCGAGAGGGGGTCCCCTCTTTTGCAGGCTGCGGGTCACTTTACTACTGGGAATTGGACACCTTCTGTCAGGGTTCCCAGGAGATCTTCCGGCACGGAAAGTGCCATGAGATCCTGGATCACTCCTTCCTGGGACACGTGCAATTCTCGGATGTGGTTCCAGATACCGTCGAAGACGAGCACGGCACCGCTCGACCAGAAGCGCTTCCAGCGCTCTGTTCGGTCGGAAACCCCGACGTAGGCCAGGGCATCCACGAAGGCCACCCCGCGTGGAAACCCTCCGGTGGGAACCTGTAATCCATCGCTCCCCAGAATCGTTCCCAGCGCGGATGAGCAGGTCATCCAGCGCGCTCCCTCTTTCCACACGTTGTGGGACCGATCACCGAGCTGAATTGAGCCTTTCAACGACCGTCCCGGGAGCTCGAACCTCAGAATTTCGCTCCGGCCGTGATTGTTCGCAAGGACGCAGAGTTCCCCATCGACAAGGGCCAAGGAATTGAAGTGGTTGATGTCGCGAGGTTCCGACGAGGAAACGCCCAGCGGGTACCACTCTTCCCAAGATCGGCCATCATAAACAGCGACCATGTTGTCGTACGTGCAGGTCACCCAGAGCTTTCCCTCGGCGCCCAGGATCTGATGCATGTCTCTCAATGGGAACGGAGCGCGAAGAGCGCCGATCGGACTGAAATCGCTCCCAAAGACCAGGATCTCGCCTCTTGATTCTTTGACGGCAAGGGAAGAGGGCGACTGGTTCCTCCGAGCGGCGACATAGAGATTGCCCTCCAATCGGGCAATGCCGTAGTAGACGCCGCGGTTCTGATCCAGCCTGAACCCCCGGCCGGTTTCGGGATCCACGAGCAAGATCGACTGGCTCGTCGTGATGAGCAGCATGGGGCGAACCTGAGGCGGCAAAGTCGCGGTCATGGATGGTACCTGAAGTCCGAGGTGGGATACGGTGTCCCAGGGTCGCTCACGAGGTGCATTAGGGCACCTGCAACCCTCCCAGTTCAACTTCCCTGGGCCATAGGACAAAGAGGCCGAAATCATCAGGAAACACTTGAAGACGGAAGCGCTCCCGGTGCTTCGCCACGAACTGGTCGACGGCGGTTTTCACGGCCGTTTTCTGGTCCTCCGGGCGGGGACTGAGATGAAGAAGGTAATCGTGACCGCACATGATCCCCTGGGGATGCATTTTCGGGCTCCAAGCTTCAAGCTCCGTGCGGGTGGTCTCGAGGAAATGGGTCGTATCGAGAAAGAAGAGGGAGACGCTCCCGTCCTTCCAGTCCCGAGCGGCCCGGGCGCTATCCCGAACAGTGAATCTCCAGGATTTCAGTCGATTGTCACGGGGCTCAAGTTCCATGAGACTGAGGACTTGCCCCTGGCACTCTGGACGGATGTCGTAGCTCGTGAGATGTCCTCCGCCCTCCAGAACCCCCAAGAAAAGTGCGAACGTGGAAAACCCCTCCCCCACGCCACATTCGACGACGGGCCCGAAAGACTGGAAGCGGGCCAGGGTTTGGAGAAGAGGCATGTGAGCCGCCATGCCCGAGCCCGGCTTCCTCGAAAGGTCGAGCTTTTCAAACATTCGAAGGAGGAGGGGATCCATTCCGAACTGGGTCCGAGAATCGGACTGGCTGGGCTGGTGTGTCATCCTAGCCCGTCCCTTCGAGAATTGTCGATGCCTGCGCCATAACCTGCCCCATGTCGTACGAGCCACAGTTCCCCGCGCCCATAACCGTGATGTCGTATCTCATCTCCGCTGCCTCTGGAGACGCTCGAGCGACCGTGGATTCGAGCGATCCATAAAGATGCGATCGAAGGCGACGAGCCTCATGTCATCCTCATATCGCTTGCGAATTGCGTTCAGTTCCGCGCGAGGGTCTTTCCCGAGGGCGGGGAGGACGGTTGTATACATCTCGCCGGTCTGGAGCGGTCGGACATGCCGGAGTGGTGCAGCATCGATGACCGCCATTTTGTCTTTGGGGTATCCCAGGATCTTCGCCCAGGCGATTCCCAGTCCCCAGCCGCTCTTGCTCTCCCCGAACGTATGGCGGACCTGATGAAGGCATCTTCGCGAGAAGATCGGCATTTGCTCTTCCACAAACCCTACGTGCCGAAGAAGTGCTCCAGGATTCCTTCTCATCATCTCGTAGCTCACGACGCTGTCCGCCGTAAGCGAGGGTTGGCCCAGCCAAAGCCCCGCTTCATGGAAGATTTCGAAGGCATCGGCCACGGTCGCCGTATCGGCGGCGAGGTCGTCATCGGCCAGCCAGACCGCGTCGTAATCCAGGATCCACGGGTTGGAAGCCAGGAACCGGTCGAACCAGGGGTATTTCAGACCTTTCGCGTGATCGTAGAAATCCGACTCGTCCTTCCATCGTCCGGGCGAGTCCCCGTAATAGGCTACGAAGAGATCGAAATTCTTTTGGGACGGATGGGAAAGCCAGCTGGGGTGAAGGGAGTGGTCCCCCGCCCGCGCAATGGCGAGGTTCCTTATGGGCCACCTCCCTTGCCACTGTGTGCTTCGCCTTTCACAAAAACGAGGCCGCTTTGCCTCCATGAGGCGTCGGTGCGATGTTCCCTTTTGCGACTGTGCTCGGTGGCCTCTTGATCGAGGAGAAATCTCCGCTGAGCCATTCTTCTTATCCAGTAGCCAGGCGGATGGCAGTTCACGTGGTGGTGCCCCGGCTGTCCCGGGAGTCCGTGAGTCATGAAAACCACTCGGGCGAGATCAAAGGTCGAGAGGAAGTGCTCCTCGAATCTCGCCTCCACGTGTTCCACGAACTCCGCCGACCAGATGACGTCGACCGAGTCTACGGTGCCCGAGGGGAGCGGGCCCGACGTGTAGTCATGAGCCACAAGCCATCCAGGTTCGAGCCAGCGCCTCGATGTCCGGAGGGCTGTCTGTGACCCTTCGATGCCGAGTGCTCGGACCCCGCGGCGGCGGAAATAGGCGACCGCGTGCCCTTCCCCGGCGCCCACGTCTAGGAGCGTCCTTGGATGGAAGCGCTCGATCATCCATTCCCAGACTGTGGGACAATAGGTGAGGGGGTCGCCGTTCGGGAACCGGTGGTCCGACTTGACATAACCTCCCAGGTGGCCCTCCCGGACGAATTCCATCGGGGACTCTTCGGAACAAGTCATGTCTTCACCCCCCTCCTCCTTTGGGGTCTGAGGATGAAGAGCCCGCAGTCGTGGGGCAAGACCTGAAGCTGAAAACGGTCGCTGTGGAGTTCCGCAAATTCGTCCACCGCCTCTTTCACCCCATAGGTCACGTCTCCATACCGGTCGAGCAGATAGTCATGGCCCGAAAGGATTCCGTCCGGGTGGATCTTGGGCTCCCAGGCGGCGAGCTCCGCGCGCGTGTGGTCCAGGGTGTGGACGGTGTCCACGAAGAGGAGGCTCACGCTCCCATCGGAGAAGTCGCTTGCGGCCTGGATGCTGTCCTTGACGCGAAAGTCCCATGACCCAAGGAGAGGATGCCGATCCGAGAGTCTCAGATTGTGAATTAGGCAACCCCCGTAGGTCGAAGAATGGTCGTAGCTCGTGAGCGACCTCCCCCCCGCGACGACGCCCGCCAGGAGGGCCACCGTCGACCATCCACGACCGACACCCAGTTCCACAACCTTTCCGAACGACCCGTGGTAGGCGAGCATGAAAAGGGTAGGCATATGGGCCGCGAGCGCCGACCCTGGGAGTTGCGCGGGCCCGCCCATTCCCCGGAGGAGGGCTTCGACCAGGGTTTCCGGTTCACTCTGCACTGGGCGTCCTCCGGGACGAGGACTCGACGGCCCTCCCTCTGGCCCAGGTAAGGAGGTCGATCACCGACGCGCCCTTTCCGCAAGGTACTCCTTGACCCGCGGAGCGAACCCAAGAAGGGTCTCGTCCCGAACTGCGTTCAGATCCCGATCGATCTCCTCAAAGGTGAAAGGCAGAGGTCCCTCATGATCGACTCGGCCCCGCTCGAGCTTCTCCGAGTACTCCTTCCGCGAACGGGTGTAGTAGTGGTTGATCTGGACGATATCGACGGAAACGGCCGACTTCTCTCCCTCAACCGGCACTCGCCGCTCGTTGACGGAGCCGATTCCCGGCCTGAACCGGCAGTAATGGGTGCTCACCACCTGGTCGACCGCTTCAGGACGCACGATCGACTTCACGTGCCGGTTGTGCACGTAGTCGACTTCTGCCCGCATGAGGAAGTTCTCCATTTGAAGCCCCGGCGGTCGGACTTCGTGACCGGAGGAGCCGAACATCTGCCAATTGACCGCAAGCCCTCCGAATTCACGGTACTCGGCCAAGAGGTCTTGGAGGCAGTCGTGTCTCTTCGGGAGTAGGAATTCATCAAGATCCATGAAGGCCATCCATTCGGTTTTCCGTCCAAACCGGAGGAGTCCCAGGTTGAAGGCATCGAGTTGCCGGAATCGTCCCCGGATGGGGATCACGGTCGCCCGCCCCTCCTTGATTTCCGGTTCCAAGGTGAGCTCAAGTGGAGTGGGGCTTTCGTTGTCATAGATGAAGAAGTGCTCGACTCCGAGCCCGAGGTGATGAGCGATCCACTCGGGCAGATAGGAGTTTTCGCCCTGAATCATGGTGCAGATCGCAAGATCGTACCGATCCCTCCCCTTCCGCGGCCGATGATCGCTCGGGGTCACAGTTCGACCCCCCTGGTTCCCTCCCAGAACCTGGGATGGCCGAGGTGGTAGGCAGGAACATCGGAAATCCTCCGGTCCGTCCGTTTGTTCATGGAGAGGTCGATCGCCGCCTTTGAAAATGCCGTATCCGTATGTCCCACGGATTGGACTGGGATGGAGGGATAAGGCGTGAGGTCTTTCGGGATGCACTGGAAATGCCCCGCCCTGCCCGCCTGCTCGTCGAGTCGCCTTCCGGTCGCCACCTGATCAAGTTTCTCCAGGCTGATCTCCATCCAGCCGTTGAGCATCGATTCAGCCAGCAGATAGGGAATATTCATGACCCGGCAGGACCAGTAGCCTGGGGTCTCGCCTTCGATAGCGGCAACATATCGGGCCCAGAAATCGGGAGGGAACCAAAGATCGGCGTCGATGAAAACGGTGTGGGAGAGCCCATGCATCTGGTGGGCTTCCGAGAAGTGAACCGCGCGCTGCATGATCCGGTCGGGGGGGACCTGGATCTTGGTCATGGAGAGCCGGAACGGTCCCTCGGCCAGACCCTCCTCGAGGAGGGCCGCATCCTCGGGTCGGCTATGGAAGACCCACAGTTCCAGGGGTACGGGGCAGCCGACCTGCCCGGCCAGGGACCGGGCCATGGCCCGGCCGCGCCTTCCGAAGTAGTGGCAAAGGACGAAGAGGGCGAAGCCCGTGACGGGAGCCGTCATCGAATCTCCTGAGCGGCCAAGGTTCTGGCGGGGCCCCGACGCTCGTGGACGGCCCGCTCGACGGCCTCCGGCGTGATCGAATCGAGACTTCCCTCTGCTTGGAGGTAGGTCGCATTCGGATTCTTGGGGTGGATCGCGCCGTAGGCGCGGATCCACGTGGTCCCATAGAGCCCCACCGCGGGGACCTGAAGGCTGCCGGCGATCCACATGAGACCGGAGTCGATTCCCACGTAGCACTCCGAGTCCCGGATGATGGCGGCCGCCTGCGCCAGGGTCGTCTTCCCCCGGAGATCGAGGACGCGCTCCACGGTAGGTCCCGGATTCCCGAGGAGGACGACCTTCTCCGGCCCCAGGAGGGTGACAAACTCGCGAAGAAGCTCCCAATTCCACGCTTTGACTGGCGAGATCGCCGGATCGTTGTGGAGGACGATCTTCCCCCGGGCGGACTCGGGGATCTCCACCCCACGTGGGATCGAGATCTCCGTCTGGAGGTCGATGGGACCCGGAACACCGATCCTATCGGCGCTTTCCTCCACCTGATGGGCATGTTCCCACCAGGCTGTCCGCTTCGATAGCGGCCTGGTTTCGAAGATGAGATCGTGCTTGCGCTGTTCGTCAACTTCGTCGTCGCCCCGGAGATCGACCGGCCAGCCCTGGTGCCATCCGCCCGCAAGCTCGGGCTTCAACCGCTCGAAATAGCATTCCGTCTGGAACACTCGATCCACATAAGGAAGCCCGCGGATGAGATCCGCCATGCCTTGGTATTTCCGGGCGATCGCAAACGTAAGCTCCGAATTGGGGAAGAGCTCCTTCAACCGGCGGGCCGTCGGGGTGAACATGACGATGTCGCCGATTTGCCCCAGGATCCCCGTGTAAATCCGGAGGGGCTCCCGCGAGATCGGCCAAGGCGGGGGAGTCGATCTAGCAGTCTTCTCCCGGGCGGCAGTCGAACGGGTTTTCCGCCCTATCACCGTTATCTGTGCGAGGGTGTGGGGGAAATGAGTCTGGTCCTCCTCCGGACTCATCCCGTAATCGTAATGGTCGTCCTCCAGGAAGTTCTCGACGAGCTCGATCCCGAGCGACTCTAGGAGGGGAGCGAGGTTCTCCTGGATATTCCAATGGTTCGCGCGACCGGCCGCCTTCCGTGAGACATGAAGAGAAAACGTGTGCTTGTGATCGGAGTTGTATCGAGAGGGGAAGGTCTCCTTTTCATAGAGGGTGAAGTCGGGCACCACCACGTAAAGGGCGCCGCCGGCCTTGAGGGCACGAGCCCAGTTCGAAAGCGCCGTCTCCACGGAGCGCAAGTGCTCGAGACAATGGCTGGAATAGACGAAATCATACGTCCCGTCCTTGACGGGAGAGAGGACTTCCCCGTCGCCCTCTCCCAGATCCCACGGGTCGACCGTTGCCTGAGGGGCGGTCAAGGGGTCGGGACCGCATCCCACGTCCAGCCCGCGGCCGACCAGGTATTTCTCGAAATCCCCGCGCCGGAGCCGCTTTTCGTAGCACTTCTTGGTCTCATTTCCCATAAGAGGGGTCCTCCTACGTAGGAATCCCAGGCAGCGCACGGGGGACGAGGTCCAGGGCGGAACGACCCTCCCTTCCCGTGTCCCGGACGATGCGTCCCTGGTCTATTTGGAGGGCTCGATCGGCGATTCTGAGGGTGGACGGGCGATGGGCGATGACGATCGCTGTCCGCCCTGCGAGCGTTTCATGGAGTGCCCCAAGCAATCGGGCTTCCGTGCGCAGGTCGACATGAGCGGTGGGTTCGTCCAGGATGACCAACTCGGGCTTCCGGAGGAGCGCGCGTGCAAAGGAGATCAATTGACGTTCGCCCAGGGATAGATCGCGCCCGCCTTGAAGAAGTCGCGTATGGAGTCCTTGGGGCAATCGGTCCATGAGCGACCGGGCTCCCACCTGGCCTAGGACCCGTTCGACTTCGCCGGGGGAGAATGAGGGATCCCCAAGCCGGACGTTCTCGAGGAGGGACTCCTCAAATATCGAGACCTCCTGAGTCAGGAAGACCACTCTTCTTCGGAACTCGCCCTCCGGGAGGGTGCGGAGGTCCTTCCCCGAGAGTCGAACCCGGCCCTCCCAGGGGTCGTAAAGCCTTCCCAGGAGTCGAGCCAAGGTCGATTTGCCCGCCCCGGTTCGGCCGACCAAGGCGACCGTCTGCCCGGGAAGGATGAGAGCGGAGATTTCCCGAAGGACCGCCTTTGCCTCCAAGTATCCAAATGAGAGCTCTTCCATCCTGAGCTCCCCTGGACAGGGGGCGGAGTTTGAGCTTTCTTCCAGGACCGGGGCAAGGCCGGGAGGGAGGTCAAGTATCCCCAGAACGCGCTCCGCCGCGGCCAGCCCCGACTGAAGCGATACCCATTTCACCGCGATTCCGCGAATCGACCCCAAAAGAAGCGGGATGTACTGAGTGACCGCAACCAGGGAGCCGGCCGAGATCCGTCCTACGGAGACTTCCCTCCCTCCCCATCCCAGGACGACGGTAAAGGCCATGGCCCAGACGACGGCGCTCCCCCCATCAAAGAGCGCCTGGACTTTGAGGGCCGAGACCGAGCTTGCGACCAGTTCACGATTGGCCTCCGAGAATCGGGTGCCGCGGTATTCCTCAAGCGAGAAGAGCTGGATGACCCGGTGACCGGCCAGGTTCTCTTCCAGGACTCGGTTGGCGCTTGCAACGGCCTCCCTCGAACGCTTGGAGCATTCGCGAGAGCTCCTTTGGATAAGGAGGGCCGGAATCCCGAATAGGAGAGCCGAGAGGATCGCGACCAGGCCAAGGCCAGGCTGGAGGAGAAGGAGTGCAGTTCCCGCGGCCAGGAAAACCAGAATGTCCCGCGCCCCCTCAACCGGCGTAATCGCGATCGCCTCCCCAGTCCCTTGGGCGTCTCCCGCGAGGCGGCTCAGGCGTTCACCCGGCGAACCCCCGAGTGGCGACAGAAAGGAGATCCTCTGGAAATGACGGAAGAGATCGACTCGAAGCGCCCTAACCGCGACTTGTGCGGTCCGCCGGAGGAGGATGTTCTGGAGAAAGTCCGCGCCTTGGCGGAAGACTTCGATGGCGGTCAGGAGCGCGGCAAAAGTGATGAGGGCCCCGCGATTGCCCCTTCCAATACCCTGGTCGATCATGCCCTTCATGGCCAGGGGGGAAAGGGAAGCCAAGGCGATGACGGCGATCATGGAGGATAGTGCCGCCGCGGCCCGGAATCTGGACGGCTTCAAGTAGCGCCAGGTCCGCCGAAAGAGACTTGGGATCGAAAGCCGTTTTTCCATGTTTCCCTCAGGGCTGGTCGAACGCCTCTTCGAGCGGTTGACTGCCCGCGAGGGCCGCGTAGACCCCGTTTCGCGCGAGAAGTTCTGCCTCAGTGCCTTCCTCGACCAGCTTTCCCTCGTCGAGGACCAGGATGCGATGGACATCCTTGATCCGGGAGAGCCTGTGGGTGGCAATGAGGAGCGTCTTCTCGGGTGTGAGCGCCTTCAGGTGTCCGAAGATATGCTCCTCCGTTCCAAGATCGACCGCGGAGGTGGCATTGTCCAGAATGAGGAGAGGGGCATTTCGGTAAAGCGCCCGGGCGAGCGACACCCGCTGGCGCTCTCCCCCGGAAAGGCTTTTCCCCTCCGGGGTGACCTCTGCCTCAAGTCCCAAGGGGAAGGCGCGAGCATCCAGCGAGGCCGAACTCGCGGCCGCCCCGATTTTGTGATCGTCGAGCGGGGCTTCGTGGAGGCCGAGCCGGATATTCTCTCGGACGGTCCCCGAGAAGAGGAAGGATTCCTCTGGAACGACGGCCACGTGCTGCCTGAGGAGGGGACGAGGGATCGTTCGAAGATCCCGCCCGTCCAGGAAGATGGTCCCGGGAGGAGGTTCAAGGTACCCCGAGAGGAGATCCAGGAGCGTGGATTTTCCACTCCCCACGCTGCCCACCAGGGCCACCCGTTCTCCAGGGCGGATTCTGAACGAAACCTGCTCCAGCCTTGGCTTCTTCTCGCCGGGAGGCGAATAGGTCAGGGTTCGCACCTCGATCGAACCCGCCAAGGCCGGCGGCATTTCGGTTTCCTTGGGCTCCCCCTCGGGCGCGACGGTCAGGATCTCATCGATCCGGGCGAGGCTCTCGCTTGATTTTCTAAGGAGGACGAATCCCCAGGAGAGCCCAGTCAGAGGCCAGGCCATCATTCCTGCGTACTGGAGGAAGGCCACGAACCAGCCGGTCGAAAGCTTGCGCCCCAGGACCTGCTCTCCCCCCAGGACCAAGAGCGCAAGCGTCCCAAGTGAAACGAGCACCTGAAGGGACGTGCCGAACCCTGCTTCCAGGAGAGCGAGCTTCAGGTTCTTTTCCATCGTATCGGTGGCCAAATCCGTGAACTGCGAGCTCTGCCACTCTTCGATTCCGAAGGCCCGGACGGTCTCGGCGGCTCGCGCGTTTTCAATGGCCTTCTCGTTCATGGCCCCTGCCGCGCGGGAGAGGGCCTCCGTGGCCTTTCCTATCCGCGCAATGAGGAAGTAGGCCCAGGCTCCGACCAGCGGAAGCGGAAGGAGGGCCAGGAGAGCAAGCGCCGGACTCATGGCCAAGAGAGTCGGGGGTATCGCAAGCAGGTAGAAGGCAGAGTCCAGGAAGAAAAGGAGTCCCATTCCGATGCCCCGTTCGACTGCTTCGAGGTCCGTCGTCGCACGGGAGATGAGATCCCCCTGGGTGAAGCGTCCGAGCGTTACTCGAGAAAGCCCAAGGAGATGGCTCCCGTAGCGCTCCCGCACGCGGCCGGCCATCCGAAGCGAGGCTCCCAGGAATCCCATCCTCATGGGAAATCGGAAGGCATTCTGAAGGACGACGAGGCCGATGTAGGCCAAGCCAAGATGGACTGGGCTTAGGGCTCCTGCCTTCTTTCCAAGAGCCTGGTCGACCAGGAGGGCCAGAACGACCGGTGGAAGTAGATCCAAGAGATCCACCCCCAGGAGTCCGAGCGCGCCCCAGGCGAGGTGCTTCCCTTCTCCCCGGAGAAGCTCCCCGTGCCTCCGCCATGCGATTCCCGGCTTCCTCACGGGACCGTGGGGCCCAAGGTCTTTGGGTCTTCCCCTCCCCCACCTTCCGGGACGTGCATGCCTTTTTGGTGCTCGGCCGTCAGCTTGAGCCCCTCGGAGAGAAAGGTGCTGGGCGTCCAGCCCAGGATCTCCTGCGCGCGCCGGACCCCAAGCACGTTTCGGCGGACTTCAGCCGGGATGGCGGGGGCATGCCGGACTTCGGGCTTCCACCCGACGGCGTTCCCAACGAGGCCGATCAGGGTGTTCAGACTTGTCTCGATGCCCGTCCCGATGTTGAAGGTCCCCGGCGGGCCCTCCATCGCGCTAAGAAAGGCCTGGGCCACGTCGCCCACGAATATGAAATCCCGGGTCTGTTCTCCGTCGCCGTACACGGTCAAAGTACGACCCTCGGCCATGCGACCGAGAAAAATAGCAATCACCCCAGCCTCGCCTTCGGGATTTTGTCCGGGTCCATATACGTTCCCCAGGCGAAGCGCCGTGAAATCAAACCCCCGGTGGAAGTCAAAGTAGGCCCCGTAGTGTTCCGACGCGAGCTTGCCCACCGCGTAGGGCGACCGAGGCTTGGGATGGGCCTCTTCGCTTGCCGGGTATATGTCCTGGTCGCCATAAATCGCTCCCCCGGAGGAGGCAAAGACGACCTTCTCGACCGAGCTCCGGGCCGAGGCCTCGAAGACATGGATCGCCCCTTTCACGTTCACGTCCAGGTCCGTGATCGTGTCGGTAATCGAGCGGCGAACGCTCGCCTGACCCGCCAGGTGGAAGACGACCTTGGGCTGCCAATGCGCGAACACGCGATCGACCGAAGCTCGGTCGCGGATATCGCCCTCAACCAGGTAGGCGCCTTTGGGCAGGTGTTCTTTCCTCCCCGTCGAGAGGTCGTCGAGGACGATGACGCCCAATCCCTTCAGGGCGAGTGCCCGAACGAGATGCGACCCGATAAAGCCCGCGCCTCCGGTCACGAGAACCTTCATGGGCCACCCCTCATGAGGAAGCCCGGGTCAGGATCGACATGTGGGAGTGTTCGTCATCCCGTCGCTCGATCTTCCACCCGAGCTTTCTTGCTCTGGGCAAAACGAGGGTCCCCTTGCCGTCCGGACCAGCATGGTAGGGACCAGTGTCGTCGACCAGGACGATGCTCTCCTTCCCCAACTTGGGGAGCGCGGCCTCAAATTCGGAGAGGATCTGGCGAGGATCATCTGAGGAGTCCAGATAAAGGAGATCGATCGAGTCGACTGGCAGCTCCTGGATCGCCTTCTGGGCGTCGTCCGTGATCCAGGTCACCCAGGGGTGAAGATCGCCCGGGACGGTTTCCCGGGAGATGGCGATCGATTCCGGGGAGATGTCGATCGAGAAGAGTCGGCTCCCTTCGAGGCCCGTTCGGGCGACGCTTTCGGCGAGTTCGACCGTGCTCCAGCCGTCCCCCATTTTCGCCTCAGGGTTCGGATCCCGAAGCGTTCCCGTCTCGACCATGATGAGGGGCTTTTTGGGAAGACGGGAGATCGCCTCCCGAAGGGTCGATTCCCGGAGGCTCGCCTTCTCTTCCTGAACCTTTCCCAGGTCGTTTCCCGGCATCCCGCGGGTCTGGCCGAGCGACTTGTAGTGCGAGTCCTGGTGCCGCTGGCGGTCAAAAGACTTGTTGTGAAGGATCCAGAAGTCCCGGAGGACCGCCACCCGGTCCGGGTGCTTGAAGAGCCCTTCCGGCGCCTCGTGGATCTTGCCCCGCCACCGCTCTTCCTTCCGAATCAGTCGATACTGGATGTCTCCGTTCCGGGGCGGCCAACCGGTCCTCTCCAGAGACCGAAGGAGGCCCCCTTCGGTCCACTCTTTGTCCGGAACGTCATTGATTAGAGCCCCTTCGACGAAATTGGCGCGGGGAAAGCCACAGATCTCCTTCCCGTCACGCTCAAGCTGGCGGATCAGGGTGGGCATGCCTTTCAGGAGCCCCTCGTCCCACCGCTCGTCAAGGTCAGTGGCCAGCACCCAGGGTGACTTTGCGGCCTCCTGGAGGAGATTCCTCGCCTTTCCGAAGTCGCCATCCAGGGGGTTTTTAAGGATCGTGACCCGGTCTTGGGCAAACTTGAGAACCTTGAAGAGCACATGGGCAAGGACGCTCGAAGCGCCGTCCACCGTCATGTCGTCCAGGACGACGATGTCGCCGGGCCAGGAGCGGAACTGCCAGAAGAAAGGGGCGAGATTCGTTCGCTCCCCCGGTCCCATGAGAACGGCCAGCGTGACCGGAGTCGTCGCGGGCCGGGGTCTCTCAGCGGCCTGGGGAACCTGGAGGTTCCGGTAGAACTTCCGGATCTCGCCCGGGTGCGCCATGGGATTGAACGACTGGACGCTCTGCTTGAATTCGAGCTTCTGGTTGGCCTCGATGGCCTCTTCCGTCGCGTGGTGGAAGGTGTCGCGGCACCGGGCGCGAAGGAGGATCTCCTCCCGACTGCCCATTCGGCTGTAGTTGTACATGCGGAAGGCCGCGGAATGGACTTTGGGACGAAGCCCCTGGAAGTACCCAAGCGTCATCCCGTCCCCGACGACCAGGCCCTGTCCATTTCGGATGAGACGAAGCAGTTTCGGCGCGAAGTACTCGGGGATCTCCCGGTCGAGAGTTCCCATGAAGCTCCGGCGGTTGAAGAGGACTCCATTGAGATCCTTCTCCCGGAGGACCGACTTGATCGCTTCATGATCCCCCTCATGGATCGCCTCGTCCGCCTGGACGTAAAGCAACCAGTCCGACGTACAGGCCTCGAAGGCGACGTTGGACTGGAGGGTGATTTCGGTGCCGTCCTTGTGGTTCTCCATGTTCCAGGGGCTGGGGATGAGCTTGATCTTGGAATATCGGCGAGCGAGGTCCTTGACGTACGCCTCCGTCCCATCCTCGGTGGTGGGATCGTAGGAGATGAGAACCTCGTCCGAAATCGGGTAGTACGTGAGGATCGACGCCTCCAGCGGATAGTTCAGCTTCAGGGCGTTCCGGACGACGGTCGAGGTGGAAAGGGTGGTCATGCGAGAGCTCCTTGAATGAGGGGGATGGGGACCGTAAGAAGTCGATCGATGATGGGTCTTAGACGCTCTCCCGCCGCCTGGAAGGAGAGGCTCGAGAGGGCCCATTCGCGGCCCTTCCGGCCAAGCTGGGCCATCTTCTCTCGGTTCTCATGCGAGAAGCGGAGCTTGGCCTTGAGATCCCCAAGATCGATCGCGGCCCAGCGCTGGGCCGGGGAGTACCCCGGCAGGTTCACCTCGGAGGGGATGTGCTCCAAACGATGACCGACCGGGAGGGAGACGAGATCGGAGAGCGCGGACCACTTGACTCCCAGGACCGGCTTCCCGCAGGAAAGGGCCTGGGCAGCGGGCAGGCAGAATCCTTCGCCGCGGCTGGCCGTGGCAAAGAGGGTCGAGAACCGGAAGAGATCCGCCATCTCGCGCTCGGAAAGGACTTCCGGAATCACCCGGACGTGGCCCGATCCCGCGCGGCACCCGGCGATCCATCCTTCCAGGATCGCCCGGTCCTTGGCCGGCTCTCCCGTGACGTAGGTCTTGAGAACAAGGAGCGCTCGATCCCCCTCGCTAAAGGCCTCCGTAAACGCACGGACCAGGAGGTCCGGACGCTTCCTCGGATCCCACGTGCCGGTATAGAGGACCACCGTCCAGGAGGGATCGAGTCCCGCTGGGGTGGGCGAGATTTCCCGGGGAATCCGGCGGGGTCCCGGCGAAAAGAGATTCGTATCGATGGGAACGGGAATCACTTCGATGGGTCGGGTGATCCCGCTTCCCCGAAGAACCGGGACGAAGAAGGTGCTCGCGACCCAGATTTCGTCCAGACGGTTCAGGTTTTCCTTCCACGACGGGCGCCCCGGCTTCTCCTCCGGCAGTCGATCCGTTTCCCAGAAGAAGAGGCCCACGTGTTTCCCGGGAAGCCCGAGGTCATATCGATCGGGAGGAAGCGTGTGAATCCAGAGGTCTGCACGGTCTAGATAAAGCTCAACGCTCCCCGGCCACAGCTTCCGGTCCTGGATCCCGTCCTTCGGAGTGGATAAAGCCATGGGATGAAGTCCTGCTGTTTTCATCCCCTGGTAGAGATTCCGCGCGGCTTGCCCCATGCCGGAGGGGGATCGAAAGTCCCCCCGGATGACCACCTGGGGCTCGGCCTTGGGAAGGGCCGGTTCGGCTGACTCCATCTCCTCTGGAATTGGGGTGCATCGCTTCCTCCCCATGGATACGGACTCAAGAATCCGAAGGAGCGCCTTCCCCGCGCTCTCAAAGGTCGACCGTAGCGGTTCCCTCCGGGCTGGAACTTCAGCTAGGGCCGACACCCACCGGTCGATCTCCAAGGGCAACCGATCGGCCGGGTCGGCCGCGGGGACGAAGGGGGATGAGAGGACTCGCGCGCCCTCCGAGCGCGCCTCGGCCACAGGAAGCCCCCAGCCCTCAGCGAGTGACGGGAAAAGGAAGGCTTCGCATTCTTCGTAGAGCGCCTTCAGTTCCAAATCCGTGACGCGGCCGGCGTATAAGACCCGATCCTTGAGACTCATCTCGACCGCCTTCTCCATGAAGTCGGGAGGCCGGCTGGGCGCATATCCACCGCCGGCTACCACGAAGACCAGATCCTGATCGGATCTTCCTTCGAGAGCCCGCTGGAATACCTCGAGTGCGAAGAAGACGTTCTTGTGGAGACTTAGGTTTGAGACATGGAAAAGGAAGGGCGATCGGATTCCCATAGATCGGACAATGGCCTTGGCTCGCCCTTCGGGAAGGCGCTCGAGGAACGCCTCCCGGACCGGCTGCTCGATCACCGTCACCTTTCCGGCCGACACTCTTTGTGAGGCGACGAGCTCCTGTTTTGTCTCCTCGGAGACCGCCACGATGTGGTCGGCGACCCGAAGGGAAGGCTCAAACCACCGCTCGAGATAGTGGACCAGCCCGGGGTCATAGTATTCGGGGTGGCTGGCGAAGGTCAGGTCGTGGACCGTAGCCACCATGGGGCATACCGGGTAGAGGGGTAGGAGGCTGGCCGGAGCGAAGAGGCAGTCGGCCCTGATGGCGGAGAGAATAGACGGCAGCCCGACCTGCCGAGGACCTTCCTGGCGGGTGTCCGTCTGGGGGACCGAGAGGTACTCTACGTTCGGAAGCCGGATCAGCCTCCCGTGACTGGGGGGCTCAATAAGATAGATCTTGGACTGGGGAGCGGCTCGCGCCAGGGCCCGGATCGTCGTCTCCGAATAAGCGCCCGTTCCCATGCAGGCCGATGCGTCCCACGGAAAGTCGACCGCAATCCTCAGTTTTCTAGGTTGATGGCTCATCGAGATCCCCCTTCCGTCTTTCCCTCCAAGAGGAACCTGGGGAGCATCTTCCAGCTTGGATCGGGGCCCGAGCATGTCACGCCATGCTCTTCGGGCCATCCGTTTCTTTCTGCATTTGACCGGTGTTCGACGAGCGTGCACTCCCCGAGCGCGGAGGGACGCTTGCATGAAGGGCAGAGCTCCAGGTCGCCTCTTCTCGTCGCGGGGGCCTTCATGACGAAATTCCTTGAGTCATCACCGGTAGATGGAGAGCGAGATCCTGGGAAAGAGGAATTCCAAGAGGGATATCTCGAAGTCCCGTGCCACCTCGATGGCCTTGGCCACGAACCGGGGAGAGTAGAGCTCTTTGAAAACCTCGCCCGACAATCCCGGGGGTAGATCCTGGAGGAGGCTTTGGGCGGGCTCGGGATAGTCGAAGAGGGGGTCGCCCAGCCCTAGCGCTTCCCGATGGTGGATCAGTCCAAGCGCGATGAATTCAGGCAGTTTGGCTCGATTGCCCGCGATGAGAGCGGGGATCTGGATCGTGGCCGGATTACCCTCGGCCGCACGTCGGTACCGAGTCGCGAAGGCCGTTTCCAAGGGCTCCCCTTCCTTAACTTCGCCCTTGAGCGGGGGATAAGTCAGCTTCGCTTTCGGAACCAGCGCTCCGGGTCCGCAGATCCGTGAGCAGAGTCTCGGTGTTTCGGAGTTCAAGAAGGCCTCGAGATTGGCCTCGGACCCCCAGAATTGGTTGATCAAGGCATCAAAGTCCAGGTCTTCAAGACGCATGAAGGTATTCCCCACTCCGTTTCTAGAGAAAGTCGCTCGTGCCCGTCCAGTTCCGTGGATGCCAGAGATGGAGCACCGCCTCCTCGTCGAGGAATTTCGGTCGGACGCCCGCCCACTGCGCCAGGCGCTCCACAAAAACGATGTCGCTTTGGTTCACCATGTCGAACTCTTCAGGATACCGGGCCTTGGAAAAAGCCGTTCGGCGGACGGCTTGGCAATAGCCCAGAACTCCCACATGGCGTTGCTCTTCGCCGTCTCCGGGAGAGTAGAGGAGTTCATGAAAGCCGACAAAAGGATCGATCGCCCCCGAAAGGACCTCCTCGGTCGTTTCTCGGGGGAGGAAGACCCGCCCCACCCCGAAGACCATCCCGGGGGATTTCTCGACTTCCTCCATGAGGCGTCGGACGAGGTGCGGGGGAAAGACGATATCGCCATCGATCGAAATAATGATCCCGCCCAAGCTTGCATCAAAGGCCCGGTTGATCCCCACGCCCCGATTCCGGCGGTAGCGGACATCGAGCGGCAGGTGAATGACCCGGAGATGCGAGTATTTTCGGGCGAAGCTCTCGAGGTGGTCTCGGAGACCGTCCGGGCTCTCCGGATCGGCGACGACGATCTCGAGGGTTCCTTCGGGAAGCTCCTGGCGGGCCAGGCTTTCCAGGCAGACCGCGAGGCGCTTTCGATACCGGTGACAGGTGACGAGGATGGAGACGGCAGGCACCCAATCCTTGCCTCCGAGAACGGTGTGCGTGGGAGAGAGAGACTCCAGGATCTGCCTTGCCCGAAGGTCGGGCGTGTGGAGATGGCGCACGATTTCGGGACCTCGCTCTCCGAGGCGGAGAAGGCGCTTTCGATCGCCGATCAACTCCTTCAGGAATTCATGGACCGCCGCCCCGTCCGGAAGAACCTCCGCATGGTCCCCCGCGTGGACCAGGCCTCGAAGGTCCGCCTGGGAGTCGGCAAGGACCGCGGCACCGGATCTCAAGGCCTCAAAAAAGTGCGGGTGCACGCTTCCCCCCTGCCCGAGCGAAAAGACGACCGGAACCGGGGGGGGCGGGAGGCCTTGGGCGGCCTCACGGAGTCCGCGCTCCATTCGTGCATGGTAGGGAGGCTTCGGGTCGTCCAGGAGCACCGAGATCCCCCGGGGTGGAGCGGGTGGACTGCCCGTCCCTGAAGCCAGCGGGATCCACCGGAAGCTCTCGTCGGCGGAAAGAGCGAGTTCGGCCCCGAGTCGGCAGTCGAAGAGAGGGGACGCAAAGGAG
>Ga0222749_10000355_pt1 | contig 28951 bp, 22 predicted proteins | sample IncBWH2Mmetat_FD_197234 | JGI IMG/M metagenome (GOLD analysis project Ga0222749, IMG submission 197234) | Metatranscriptome of lab incubated forest soil microbial communities from Barre Woods Harvard Forest LTER site, Petersham... | ecosystem: Environmental > Terrestrial > Soil > Temperate... | reverse complement strand
GTGAAGCTGAGGGTTCCGGCTCCGGAAATGATGGTGCCGCCCGTGACGTCCCAGAGGCTCCCGGAGAAGGTGAGATTCCCCGCCATGTTGAAAACGCCCCCGCTGATCGAGAATTTGCCGGTGATCGACATGTCCGGCGAACCCGTTGCATCGAACGATCCGCCCGCCTGGGTGAAGCCGCCCGTGCCGACCACGAGCGCAAACGGGCTGACGCTCCGGGTGATGTTTCCCGAATAGGAGCCCAGGATGTTGATCCCTTCCGAAGTCTGGGTGATGGCGGCATCGATGACGCAGTCGATCCCCCCATCGAAGGTCACCAGTTCACTTGCGATGGGAACGTGTCCCAGGCTCCAGTTGGTGGCGGTGCTGTAGCTGGTGTTGGTCACCCCGGTCCATGTGTTCACGGGCGGGCCGCGCCTCGGGCGCGCTTCCGCGGGGAGGATGAGGAGGGCGAGAACGAGGGCGGCCGGGAGCTTGCTCCCCAAGCGGAATCGCCGCGAGCCAATTCCGGAGAACAGAGCCCATAGACCCATCGCCGCGGCGGTCAGGAGAATCCAGGGGGTCCCGAGGCCGGAGGGGGAAGAGGCGCTCGCCCCGCACGAGTGGCCCGACGACGAAGAGGAGGCTGCTGCCGGGGCCGGCGGGGCGCTGGTCTCCGCCAGCGACGTTCCGCCGAACGCACCCAGGTTGACTCTCCCGCCGTTCGGCGCGGGCTCCAGGGAGGAGTCGTCCGAGGGATCGCCCGCATCCGTCGTTGCCTGCGCCATGAGGAGGCGATAGTCCATCGCTCCCGCATTTGAGAAGCCGACCGTCTGCGCCAGGTCCCCCGTGCCGGACTTGGTGCCGTCGTAGGCGACGGTGTTCCCGAAAAGATCATTGTAGGTCGTCTTCAGGCTCCCCCCGCCGGTTGCGGAAAGGCCCATCGAATTCTGCGTGACGATGCTGTTCCGGACCTCAAGCGCCCCCATCGATTGCACCCCGACCGAGTTCCCCGCGACCGTCGCGTTCAGGAGGACGGCCGATCCGCCCGGCTCCACCTCGAGTCCCGCCTGGGCGCCGCCTTGGAGGACGACGTGACGGATCATCCCCCCCTGGTCCTCCACTTCGATATTCTTCGCCGCCCCGAAGATGGCCAGGCCGTCCACGAGGGTCGTCCCCGGGCCCTTGCCCGGGACAAGAACGATCCCCGAGCCCAGGCCTCTTGCGTCCAGGAGCGTCTCCCACGCCGACACGCCCAGGAGCGACACTCCCGTCGGGATCTGGAGCGGCAGGACGAGCTTGAGCGTCCCTTTTCCGAGTCGGATGGTCCCTCCGGACTGGACCGACGACAAGGCATCCCCGATCGTCGCGGCCGGGGTTCCGTCCACGGTGATGGTCGGCGAGGGGCTCAGATTGACCGCGAAAGCCTGGAGTGTCGACCATTCCGACCAGGCGCCGCTCGGGTCGCGGCTCCGGACCGCGTAGGTGTAAATGACCCCTTGCTGGAGATCGGCGTTCAGCGCCGCCTGGGTCGCGTCCGGCGAGGTCATGACCTCCGCGATCCAATTTTGGAGTATCTCCCCGCCGGTGCCGATCCGCACATCGTAGGTCAGGGGTTTCCCTTCCGGATCGGACCCCGGCCCCCACTGCAGCGTGGGCCGGAGGGTCGTCACCACGTCGCCGTTGGCCGGACTGAAGCCCGACTGGGGGGGAAGGGGCGGAAGATTGGTGCCCGAGAGGTAGCTTTCCAGGGTCCCCGCGTCCGTCCCGGCGAAGAGCCGGCCGTTGGCGAGCACCGGAGAAGAGCGACCGGGTCCCGAGAGGCTGCCCGCCCAAAGCTCCTTGCCGCCGTTCGACGGATCGAGCACCCGGATCTTCGGCTCAAGCGCGGAGGAGACCGCGACCAGGGGTCCCGACGAAGACTGGAAGGCCGCCGGCGTCGGGCAGAGATTGAGCTCGGGGATCAGGTTCGGATTCGTGAGGTCCTTCGAGCCGACCGCCGCCATCCAGCTTATGGAGGGTACCGAGGGATTGACGCCGACCGCGTATTCGCGGAGGGTGTAGCTGTACGTCCCCAGGCTCGCGTCCGCCACAAGGTAGTAAATGAAGCGGATCTGGAGGGTGATCCCCGTCCCGGCCAGGCTGGGTGAGGAGACCGCGTAATTCGTCTTGGCGATCGTTCCCGCGGGCGGGCTGACCGGGTCGGCGATATCGAGCGGCCATCCCGGTTTCGAGGTTCCCGCCACCGCATCAATCGCGTAAAGTTTCGGGCTGTCGCCCCCCGGGAGCAGGTAGGCGGTCGAACCGGCAACGAGAGGCGAGGACAGGTTCACCTGGCCTGGGGCGTCAAACGTCCACTTCACGGCACCGGTCGACAGGTCGAGGGCATAGAAGCGACCGTTCATCGACCCGATGATGGCCTGGGTCCCCGAAATCGCCGCCGATGAATTGACGGTGTCCGATATCGCGCCCGCGGCGGTCTGCCAGACGGTGTTCCCCGTGTCGGTGTCGACCAGCATCACCTTTTTCTGGGGGAATCCGGCGGCCACGAGGAGGCGGTTGGACCCCACGGGGGTTGGAGACGAATACCCGGCGCCGCCCAGGGCGCTCTGCCAGAGGAGCGCCCCGTCCGAGAGCCGAAGGCAGTAAAGCGTGCCGCTGATGGCCGGCAAGTAGATGCGACCCTTCAGGAGGACCGGCGAGGCGACGAAGCTGTCCTGGGTGAACATCGACCAGAGGCTCGTTCCATCGATCGCGCGCGCGGCCTGGATCTGACCGTTGGCCGTGGCGAGGACCACATAGCCGTCCGCCACCCCGGGACTGGACACGATCCGGCTCAAGTTGTAGGTGGAGAGGCTCCAGGATCCCGCATCAAACAGGCTGCCGGAATGTTCGGCCGAGGCGCTCGTGCGAGCGGAGTTCAGCCCCCCCTGCAACCAGTCATCGCCCCGCGTTCCGAGCGGAAGCGCGAGGAGGGATGCGAACGCAAGCGGGAAAAACCAGGCCAAAGGCGAGCGCCTCGGCATGCCTCACCCCCCATGACAGATGCAACTCTCTCCCGGGCCGCGAACGTGCGAGTGGAGCGTGGAAATCAACGGGAACAACGACCCGGAAGCATTTCGCCTCTCAACCCCAGCTTGGAAAATTATAGCCCCGGGGATCCCGGGGTGGTTCGAAAATCCACGCACTCCCTCCTTGTAAACCGGTATTTCAGCGGCTAGGCTAGCCCATGTGGTCTCCCCGAAAACCCTCCGGTGCGCGGATCAATCCCCGGTGGGCTTCATGGACGACCCCCACCTCATTGAGTCCGTCCAGGAGTGGGCCTTCGCGAACACCGTCCCCCTGAATGCAAGTCTCGAACTGACGCTCCGGTGCAACATCCGGTGCCTTCACTGCTACAACTTTGACCGAGATCTTCCTCATCAAACGACCGCGCCGGAACTCACTCCCGAGGAGATCCTCCGGGTAATGACCGAACTCCGGCAGGCGGGAACCCTCTTCCTCCACCTGACCGGGGGCGAGGTCTTCGTCCACCCCCGGCTCTTCGATTTCATGGACCACGCGCGCCGGCTGCATCTGTCGATCCAGCTCCTGTCGAACGGGACCCTCATTCGGCCGGAGATCGTCCGACGGTTGGCCGGGTATGAGAACCTGCTCGGGACGAGCCTCAGCCTTTACGGCGCGACCCCGGCTACGCATGACTCGATCACCCAGGTGCCGGGCTCCTTCGAGCAGACCTGGGGAGGAGCTCTCCGGCTCCGGGAAAATGGCATCGCCGTACGCCTGAAATACGTCGTGATGAAGCAAAACGTCCACGAGGTGGAGGGGATGCTGGCCCGCGCCCGCGAGCGGGGATTCCCCTATCTGGTCGACATGGCCATCACGGGCCGTCATGACGGGACGAGTGGAAGCCTCGCCACGCGGATCGATCAGTCGGAAGTCGAGACGCTCCTCCGCGGGCCGCTCCAGGAGCATCGCCTAAAAGGAGAGCGGGAAGTCACCGAGGAGGAATTCCCCTGCAACTGCGCGCGCGGGAACTGCGCCGTCTCCTCGACGGGCGAGGTGTACCCCTGCGTCTCCGTCCCGTGGTCGGCGGGCAACGTGCGCGAGAAGCCCTTCGGCGAGATTTGGCGCGAGTCCCCCGTCTTCAAGAAGATCCGGGGCCTCCGGATGGCAGACTATTCCCACTGTGCTCCGTGCGCCCTCAAACCGTGGTGCACTCGCGAGCGCGGTGCGGCGTACCTGGCCTCGGGAAATTACACGGGAATCGATCCGTGGATCTGCGGCGCAGCAGAGGCGGCTCGGAATATTTCCGCGCCCATGTCCTGATGCTCGCAGCAAATCGACTTTTCTTCGACTCCTCGCTGGCGACCGCGGGCCCGCGCGCCCTTAACGATCTAGTCCGCCGAATGGTTCTGAAGGAAGTCCTAAATTGCCTTGCGGGGCGCGGGATTCCCGTGATGCCGCTCAAGGGGGCGCTCCTCGCCTACACGGTGTATGATGATCCGCGGGATCGGCGCGTCAGCGACATAGACCTATTAGTTCCAGAATCTGCATTCGAAGCCTCGATCGGGGCCCTTGCCGCGAATGGATACCAGCCCATGCGCCAGACGCAATACCATGAGCGAATGCTTTGCGCCTCGGGAGTCCCGATTCCTATCGATCTTCACCGAACTCTCTTTCCTCGGGGCCGGTTCCGATTGTCCACGAAGGAAATCTTTGCACGCGGACTCCAGAATACGGTCCTCTATGGAACTTCGGTCGTACTTCCGGATCCGTATGACGCCTACGCACACCTCATCGGTCACGAAGCCTGCCACCATCGGATGCCGATCGACCCGCGCACTTCGAAAGATCTCTTCAAACTAGCCTCTCGCCACTCGCTCGATTCGGGGCAGTGCGCGGCGCACATTGATCGCGTGGGCCTGGCGCGTGCTGCAAGGTATGCGTTGTTCGATCTCAGTCGGGAGGACCCCTTTGCATTCGAAGTCTTTGAGAAGCTTAGGCACGACTCGGTGGGAGATTTCCTTGCGAGCACCGCGCGCGCATGGACAATGCGATTCACCCAGGAGTCGATTCCTTCAAGGGTGGCGGGTCATATGACGAATTCCTCCTTGCTACTGGCAGCGCGCGCAATTTGTGAACCTATCGCCAATCGACTGAATTACTGGAGGGCATGGAGGAAATTGCCATGATAGTAACGAAACCCTTGCTAGGGGGATATGTTTCGATTGGAGAGATTCTCATTTCGACCGACGCAGGTGACTGAGAGATCCCTAACAACTTAGGAATATCATGTGGTGAAGGTGAGTAAGTAGCGCAGGAGACCGTGTCGTTTTGGTGAGCCTGATCCCTGATATCCCGGAGCGGTCTTGATTTTCCTCCTTTGTTTCAGGAGAATGAGCCCCCTTCATGGACAGAATTAACGCTACGCCCCTGCCCGAGGGGAACTCGCTTGTACAGGTCCTTATAATTCTTCGTCGCAGATGGCGCCTACTCGCGATCGTCTGGGTAGCGACGGTGGCTGCAGCGTCGATTTATACGTTTACATCTACCAAGCTCTATCGCCCCCAGGCGTCGCTCGAAATCCGACCAGAGAAGCCAGTTCTGGGGTCTGATTCGACGGATCCGGCCCTCCAGGCGAGTCTAATGCTTTGGGACCACTATTTCCGGACGCAGGAATCAATTCTTACCAGCCCTACCCTCCTTGAGGGCACGCTGCATGCGCTCCCCGAGGCGATTCGCAAGGAGTATGAGGGATTCCACGATCCCCTCAAAGTATTCTCAAGCCAGCTCGATATTGAAAAGGTTCGTACGAGTTTTATCCTCAAAGTGGGCTTCGTGGACAAGTCGGCGGAGAATGCAACGCAGGTCGTGAACACTCTTGTATCACTCTACCTCGAGGATGCGAACCGGAGGCTTCGCGATCTAAAAAGCGGTGCCGTCGAGGTTCTCTCAAAGGAGGCGCTCCCCTCAATCCGTGCGAAAGTCGACGATGCGGATCGGAAGATTCAAGAATTCCAAAAGGCCACTGGGTTCATGGATTTCGAGGAGCACTACAAACTTCTGATTGAGAAGTTCAGGAAGTACGACCTCGCGCTAACCGACATTGGGCTCAAGCGGCGTAAGCTACGCGCGGAACTGGAGGCGCTGGGTTCGTACGGGGCGGGTGGCGTGAGTGGGCTCTTCAATCCAGCATTCCACTCAACGCGTTCGCTTGAGCCCCTGGCGGAACAGCGCTCCAAAATCGCTGCAGAGCTCGCGCGACAAGAGAAGCTGCTTAAGGACAAGCACCCGCTCGTACTTGAGCTTCGTGCAGAAATTCAGCTAGTGGATGATAAAATCAGAGAGGCCATTCAAGGGACGCTCAAGGCGCTCGAGTCTGATTTGACTGAAGTCGAGGCCGAGGAGAAAGGGGTCAAGGAGGATCTAGGAGTCGTGGCCCGGCAATTGGAGGAAGTGGGGAGCCAGAAATGGAAATTTAAGCAACTTGATGGCGAACTGACTTCAGCTAAGGAGCTATACACTACGTATCTTCGTAAGCACGGTGAAACAACGGCCACATCCGGTTCATCGCTTGGAAGTGTCCGGATAATCGACCACGCAACCGTGCCACTCGTGCCCTTCAAGCCCCATGTTCTGACCAACCTTATGCTGGCGTCTGTGGTCGGGCTATTACTTGGATTGGGCGCGGTCTTCGCAACAGAGCAACTCGACGATCGCATCGCCTCTCCGAGGGAGGTTGAGGTGTTCGTTGGTCTCGAAGTACTGGCGCTCATTCCCCGATTGGGTGCGGCGGGAAAGGCAGGTTCGGAACCTGTACTTTTAGGTACGGATTCCAGCCTTCCAGAGCTAGAAACTTTCAGGGGTCTTCGGGCCGAATTGCTCACACGACTCGAGAAGATTCCGAATGCGAAAGTTCTCGCAGTATTGAGCGCACTCCAGAGTGAAGGAAAATCCACAGTTACCGCGAACTTGGCCGCCGTCTTGGCCATGGAAGGCCGGCGCGTGTTGATTGTTGACGCGGATCTGCGGCGTCCGTCAATGCTGGCTCTTGTCGGCAAGTCTGATGGGCCTGGACTCCAGCAAGTCCTAAAGGGAGAAATCCCGGTCGAGCGCGCGATCCAAAAGAGCCATGTCATGGGGGTCGATGTGCTGGGATCGAAGGAGGGAATGAGCTCAGCGGCGGAGCTTGCAGGTGGCCCGAAGGTAGAGGAAGTGCTCCAGTTCGCTCGCAATCATTATGATTTTGTAATCATTGATTCCGCCCCGGTGAATCAAGTCTCTGAGTCAGCACTCGTAGCTCGGCGTGCTGATGCCACAATTCTGGTGATTCGAGAACTTCAGACGGGCCGTGGTGCCGCTCAGCTGGCGAATAAACGCCTCAAAGGAATGGGGATTACCGTCTTGGGAGCGGTCCTAAACTGCGCTCGCCCTCAGGGAGGTGCGTACGGTTATTACTATTCCTATGAACGAGCTCATTAGGATGCTTGTACAGATGTGAATTCCATTTAGGATTTTGGGTAGCCTAAAATCCGTATGCAGGAATTGAAGATCTCTAGGATCATTAGATTCAAAGTATTTCGCATAGGATTGACTGGCACAACCTAATCGCACAATATAGACGGCTTGTAGCTAAGGAATGGGGCGAAATTAAGTAGTCAACTTCGAGTGCACAATGATACCTACCGTTGAGGGTCCACCTTCCTCCACGGTCTCCGCGACTTCTCCAGATAAGTCTGCGGCTGTGCCTGCGTTGGGGACTATCCCCACTCTAGTATCGATTGCTCGCAAACTAACGGGAAACAGGCCTCATCTAATTGTTGTTGTGGCAACACTCTTGATCTTTGCTGCGGCATTCGTTGCCGCGTACCTACTTCGATTTGAATTCAACCTTGTTTCGATAGATGTTCCCTTTGTACTAGGTGCGCTTCCCTGGGTCCTTCTTGTGAAATTGATCGTATTCTATATTTGTGGAACATATCGAATCTTGTGGGCTTATGTTGGGATTCGAGATCTGTTGCGGCTGTCCCGCGCAACCGTGTTCGCGTCGGGGGGGATTGTCGGGACTAACTTTCTCTTGTGGCGTGATGGTATGGCACCGCGAAGTGTGATCGTCCTAGATGGGATTCTCACATTCCTCGCGGTAGGGGGGTTATATGTACTTCTTCGCTACCTGCGCGAGGCTGGAGGCCTGCCCTCCGAAGGCTCCACTGAACCGGTGGTAATCATCGGCGCAGGGGACGCGGGAGAGGCTCTTCTGCGTGAGATTCATCGAAATTCACTGATGGGCTCAAAAGTCGTTGGATTTCTGGATGATGCGCAGCATAAGCAGGGGCATTCCCTTCGTGGGGTTCCCGTGTTGGGACGCATCCAGGACATCCGGGAAATAGGTTACAAGTATGGGGTAAAAAAGGCCTTTGTCGCTATTCCCAGCGCAAGCGGGTTGATGATGAGGAGAGTAGTAACCCACCTACTGAAAGCTGGAATGGCGATCAAGGTACTTCCTCCCCTGGGGAAGATGGCCAATTCCTCGGGATTCGTACCTCACCTTCGTGAGGTCTCTATGGATGACCTATTGCGCCGAGATCCCATCAAGCTGGACGACAAGGCTATCTCTGCCTTTATTCAGGGAAAGATTGTATTGGTGACAGGTGCCGCAGGGAGTATCGGGTCTGAGCTTTGTAGGCAAATTCTTGATTATCACCCGGCGCGTCTTGTGGCTCTTGATTGCGCGGAAACCCCGCTTAACGACCTCATCTTGGAAATAGGGCGTCAGGTTTCTAAAGACCTCGTTATTCCTGAACTGGCTGATGTCACAAACACCCACCGGATAACAGGAATTTTCCAAAGGTACAGGCCAGAAATAGTCTTCCACGCGGCGGCGCTCAAGCACGTTCCTCTTATGGAAACCCATCCGCTTGAGGCGGCTAGAGTTAATATTGGGGGAACCCGATGGGTGGCTGAAGCAGCGAAACAGGTGGGTGTAAAATCATTCGTTTTGATCTCAACAGACAAGGCGGTTAAACCTTCAAGCGTAATGGGTGCGACAAAGCGTGTCGCAGAGATGGTTGTAAATCACCTGAACAAGGACAGTAGTACGAACTACGTTTGCGTTCGGTTTGGGAACGTTTTGGGAAGCAATGGGAGTGTTCTTCGAATATTTAAGTCACAGCTAGAGAAAGGTGGACCTCTAACTGTGACACATGGCGAAATGCGCCGATATTTCATGACCATACCTGAGGCGGTGCAACTAGTTCTTCAAGCGGCGGTTCTGGGGAAATCTGGAGAAACGTTCGTTCTTGATATGGGCGAGCCAATCCGAATCCTTGACCTCGCCGAAGATCTCATTCGGCTGAGTGGGTTGATTCCAGGAATTGACGTCAAGATTGAGATAACGGGCATTCGACCAGGTGAGAAGCTCTTTGAAGAGATAAGTTTGGAGTCAGAAAGCTTGGTTCGCACTGAACATCGCCAAGTCTTCTGCCTCCAAACTCCGTCGGATTGCAACTCCCATCCAGATTTCGAATCCAACTTGAATCACGTCACAGTCGGATTCGAAGACCCAAGAGAACTTCTCTCTGTACTCCATCATCTGGTGACAGATTACAAGCAAACTGATGAAGAAGTCAGTTGATGTCCCCGCACCTAGGATACGCTCTGACTGAAACCGGAATGTGGTGTTAAAGGGCCGGCTCCCCATCTTTTGCTTGATATCATTGCAGATGAGCTCTTTTTTGGAGCTCAGTATGGATTATCATGATTCGGTCGGAGCAGAGGATCGGTGCTTGCAATAATGTAACTGTAAGGATTCATTTTTCAATGACCCTGGAGTCATGCCCCAATGACCTCTAGGGGCGGTCACAGGCTCCATCCGCAAGGTGGAGCTTCGCAGGCACATCATCCCGACCCCGCACCTCAGTTAAGCTTTTCGCGCATCGTCCAAGGTCAGATGCACAGCAACCTATTTTGGTGTTTCGTTGCATTTGGCGTACAAGGAACCTCTCAATGGGCGTTGGTGTTGCTCTTAGCAAGATATGGCACTCCGGAAATGCTGGGATTGTTCACACTTGCGTTTGCAATCTCTACGCCTCTCCAGGTAATGATAGCTCAACTCCAGAGTTTGCTCTCCACTGATGCTGCCTTCAAATTCAGCACCCAATCTTATTTTGTTCTTGGAAGTTCACTTTCAATCTTGGTTGCGGTCACTGTGCCCTCGGCAATGATCGTGGTGGGAGCCGGGCTACCCATAGTTGAAGCTGTATTTCTGATTGCTAGCGCGAAAGCAGTAGAGAATGTTGGTGGCCTCATTTACGCAGTTCTTCAGCGTCAGGATCGATGGAAGCTGATCGCGTCCTCGATGATAGTCAGAGGCGGAGCTTCAGTCTTATCGTTCGGTGCGCTACTGGTTGCGACGAAGCATCTTCTTCCTGCACTGGCAGGGATGGTGGTGGCCTGGTTGCTGTGCTTATTCATCCTCGATATCGGTTGGCTCTTGCGTCGATATTCGGTACCGGATCCTTACAGTCGGCGCCTTTCTTGGAAGGAGATTCGCACACTTGTCCACGAAGCTTGGCCACTAAGCATTACAGCAGTTCTAATTTCGCTCTACAGTCACTTCCCTCGATATTATGTGCAGATGATGTTAGGGCTGAGATCGCTTGGATATTATGGAGCACTATCCTACACGCTGACTGCAGGGGACCTGGCAGGGGCTATTTTCGGTAGAGCTTCTACGAGTCAAATCGCGGCCGCTAAGGTTCGTGGAGTCAGCGTAAGACCGGCACTGATGCGACTCTGTCACATCGCACTGGCGACGGTAGGGCCTGCCGCAGTTCTAGGTATCCTCTTTTCTAGGAGACTGCTAGGTTGGCTATATGGAATAGGGTACGATACGCATGTTGAAGCATTTAGATGGTTGATAATTGGGGCGATAATTACGGGCTTGGCCCAGTTTCTTAGCTATGCACTCACAGCTAATCGAATACTTAAAGGTCAGATGTTTCTATCGGTCGCCAATATAGTCATTTCGATCATAGCGCTTTCCATTCTGGTTCCTCGCTTGGGCATGTTAGGAGTAGCATTATCGATTAACCTAGTAGCTGCTTTTAGGGTTGTGGTTTCTTTCTTTCTGTGGAGTCAGGCAATTGCGAAGTCCAGCTCGCTTTGAATGAAAAGTGTGATTCCCAACGTGCTACCAAGTCCTGCTGACAGCGGCTCATACAGCGGCGCTCATATGCGCTCTCGCATCAAATGGTTAGTATGGAGCGTCGCGCTCATCCTTGTAGGCATGTCCTACGGCGTTGAGAGCCGTTCGACTGCAACAATGATGGTCATGGTGGGATTATTTGGCCTCTCGCTCATTTCTGCCTGGCAGGCTCAGTTTGATCTCGCACATCCGGCAGTTTGGTTTGGAATCCCATTCACATTGTACGCGGTGATCACGCCCATTTTCTACCTTCTCGACATATATCACTATTACGAGAACTATGGTCCTGATTTCGACATTCATTTCGTCCTTGTCGTAGAATTCATCGCCCTCGCAAGCTTTCTGGTTGCAATTCCCGGACAGCCTCGCTGGTTGGCTGATTCGTTTTGGAACGATCGATGGGGCACTTTATCTCCGCATATCGTTCGTGGAAGTTTCCCTCTACTGTTGGGCGCTAGTTTCCTAGCACTCATTCACTTGAGTATGTTGTGGATAAGCGGTTTTCAATCGAAAATCGACATAATTGCGAGCGACCAACCCTGGTTAAGAATTTCATTTGCTTTCCACCTTATGGCAGTAGGGGCAGCCGCATATATTCTTGGTTGTCGTAGACTAAGTCCACGCTTTCCTTGGAGAAGCATGGTCGCCTTTGCGGTGTTTCTGGCACTTTCCGTAATGGTAGCGGGTGAGAGGGGTGTACTGTTTCGCTACCTCTTGGTTGTCGTCGTCATGTGGCACCTTTGCTATCGGAAGCTTAAGATCCACCACCTAGTTTTCGGGTTTGCGATCGCGCTGTACGCTGCTGAGATCCTGGGCTACTTTAAGGTTTACTTTCTTTCAAGAGACTTCGTGGGAATCGAATTTGGCGATTCCATTGAAGATGTGTTTGTGATGATGTTTGGGGGAGAAATGCGAACTGCTAGTGAAAATCTAGCAGTTGTGACTTCTCACATCCCGAACTCTATTCCTTACCAAGGACTAGATCCGGTCTTCATGGATCTTAGACGTGTGGTACTTCCCGGATTCCTGCTACCGCGCGGGTTGTATCCAAGTACGGTGGATTGGTTCAATATGACTTTCTTTACAAAGCTCTACGATAGCGGCGGAGGGGTGGGATTTACATTGGTCGGGTTCGCTTATCTCTGCTATGGAATTCCGTTCGTAATCCTCTTCTTTGTGAGTTTGGGGCTTGGAGTTCGCCTCTTGTATACTCGCGCTTCGACATCCTCAGTTTATGTTTTGTGCTATGCTAACGCGATTCCACTGTTGATTTATTCTATCCGATCCGATCTTGCAACTATTCTATCTCAGGGTGCAAAGCACATTCTATTACCCATCGGTCTAATGTGGGTCATTGGAAGACTGAGGGGCCGAAAGTTATTGAACGTAGATGAGAGGGGAACCTCTGGAAGACTCTCCGATTCGGTTGATTGCCCGGAGGGAAGCCTACCTTGTGAACCATCGATCCCCGGACCAAAGTCAGAGAGCCGAGATTTGGAACCGCTTGGCTAGCATACCCCCATTAGGTACCTTCGGCACTGGTGGAAGGCTGTGAGGACCGGATGAATCCAAGATTCAGAGTTGTTCTCTATGAACCGTATGCGAACAGTTTCTATGGTAATTCTAGGTACATTCTCGCACTTGCTCGGCAGCTCAGAAGCAGGGGGGTTGACCTAGTTGTAGTTGTTCCGGAACGCCATGAGCTTAGCGAACGGATTCTCTCGGAGGGTGGAAGATGCATTATTCTGAGGCCACCTACCTCGTTGAGAAGATATGGTCGCCAGATCGAAAATAGCTCAATTCTCACGCGGGCACGGACAGCTATTTCCCTGGCGATCCACAATGGAGACCTGCTTCGCATTCTGCGTCGCGAACGCCCTCACCTAGTACAGTGCCATAACATTCGAGCTCTCCTTACAGTGTGCCCTGCGTCGAAGGCCCTGCGCATCCCAATCCTCTTGTATGTGAAGGGCGAGCTCGAGAATCCTTTTCTCGATGGAATTGGATTCAGGATTGCCAGTCACATCCTCTTCCAGAGCGCACTGAATCGGGATCAGAAATATCCGTCTTTGGTTAGGAGATATGCTTCAAAAATTAGCATCCTTAGCAACGCGATAGATCTTCGGGAAATATATGGGGCCGAAGAGCGGGCCCGGGTAAAATGTCCGGAAGGGCTTTCGCTCGCTAGTGAACACGGCGTACGAATAGTGTTTTTGGGGAGCATTTGTCCAAGAAAGGGATTGGAATTCCTAATTGATGCACTTGGAATGCTTCACCGGAGTGGATTGCAGTTCACTGCTTGGCTTGTCGGCGACGAGGCAGTAAAGGAGTACAGAGAGTATGCAGCGGAAATGCGGAAAAAGGTTGCGATTCTTGGCCTCTCAAGAAGGGTGCTGTTCACCGGCTGGCGCTCGGATGCACTAGAAATCCTTTCCAAAGGTGACATATTCGTACTTCCTGCTCTTAGTGAGGGAGTTCCAAAGACTGTACTTGAGGCCATGGCGCTGGGAAAACCCGTGGTTGCTACTGACGTAGGAGGGGTAAGGGCCGTGATGGTGTCCGGCAAGACTGGATTTGTTGTGGCCCCCCGTTGTAGCTCGGAGCTTTACGCTGCTTTGCGAAAACTAGTCGAATCCTCGGAACTTCGGAGCGAATTCGGAAAGTTGGCTCGGGGGATAGCGAAGTTATCTTTCTCGATTGACCAACATATGGAGACACTTGTGCAAGTGTACGACCGGGTAGGTACTAGGCCGGAATGTCGTGCCAGTAATCTCCGGACAACTCAGTCAATTATTGAAGCCCCAACACAATAGTGGATTGATTCTAGGTTTCTCATTTCATGAATCGCTGGCAACGGAATTATCTGGTTCGCAGGTATATCTACGGGCCTTGGCTTCGCTGGATGACCAAACTATCCTTCTGGAGTCAAGCCTTGGTACCGCGAAAGTGGCAAGAGCTAGATCGGCCTATATTTGTCGTTGGCTGCTCTCGTTCGGGCACGACCGCTTTTATCGAACACTTCAGACTTCACGACTTGCTATGCGACTGGTCTGAAGCTGCTCAAATAATGGAACCCAATTTTTATGATCCCGAACTTGATCATTTGAGAACAGAAGAAGCCGCCACAAGAGAAAACTGCTGGCGCTTGCGGTTTATGTTCGGTGCCAAGACATATTTGTCAAGAAAGCGACGTTTCATCAATAAACATCCAGAGAACTCATTACGGATGGGCTTCATTAAGGCGGTATTCCCAGATGCTCTGTTTGTTCACATCATCAGAGATGGGCACGCTGTCGTTGCCTCTAATTATTCGAGAACACAAATTGACCCTTTTCGGAGATTATGGCCTTTTGGCCAATTTCCAAAGCCGCCTTGTTGGCGCGCAATTCTCGATAAACCCCCAGCCGTTCAATTCGCATATCAATGGCGGGACATTGTGATGTTTATTCGAGGGTTTGCAGCGGGCCAACTCAGCCCGAGGACATATCTTGAAATCCGGTACGAATCCTTCTGCGAGGACACGCGCGCCACAGTAGCGAGTGTTGACAAGTTCTGCGGATTGGAGGGCGGGAAGAGGAAATGGTCTAGGATTCCGAATAAGTTGCCAAACTTCAACCGGCGTTGGGACAAGATTATTCCTGAGTCCGACGTGTCCTCTGTTGAGCAGATAATTGGACCGCTAAATCATGAATTGGGGTATTCATCTGAAACTAACGCAAAGTAACATCTGTGAGTCAGTGCCTAGGTGTTAACGGCATGCCGGCTATACTCACATCGTACACATCTTTGGGTGGGACGTACGATTTTGTAAAGAACTTAGAAGGGGCTTGGGTTCAGGAATGTGTGGTATAGCGGGTATTTTGGAAAACACACCAAGCAATCTGGATGATCTTGCACTTCGTATTCAGAAAATGACAGGCGCAATTCGACACCGGGGCCCTAATGCTTCCGGCTCTTGGGTACATCCACAGGGGATTGCGACCCTTGGCCATCGTAGGTTGTCAATTATTGATCTTACGGAAAGCGCGGACCAGCCCATGGTGTCGGGGAACCAGGACTCCGTGATAGTCTTTAACGGTGAGATTTATAACTATCTCGAACTACGGGACGACTTAGAATCGGCGGGATCTCACTTTAGGACAAAGTCGGATACCGAAGTTCTTCTGGAGGCCCTACGGGTCTGGGGCCCATCCAAGACGTTGAAGCGAGTGATTGGTATGTTTGCATTCGGATTGTGGACAGAGTCAAAGAGGACTTTATTGCTCGCGCGTGATCGGGTCGGTAAGAAGCCGCTCTATGTTGCGGCGAAATCTGGCTCAATCGCGTTCGCCTCCGAAATAAAGGCGCTCAAAGCGATAGGATATTGTCGCACCATTAATACGGCAGCCGTGAATCACTACTTATCATTCGGATGTCTCTTGGGTCAGAATACAATATATTCCGAGGTCGGAGAGGTGTCTCCCGGTGAGTGGATTGAGATTGATTCAAGTCTAAATGTGAATAGGACACAGTATTGGATTCCTGTTGCGAGTTCAGACCAGGGAAACAATGACGGCGATGCTGTCGAAAGGATAGAGAGCCTACTGAGATCAGCAATTACTCTCAGGCTTCGCGCTGATGTCCCAGTTGGCATCTTCCTTTCCGGGGGAATAGATAGCGGACTTATCACGGCCTTTGCAGCGGAATCATCTGGTCAACCGTTGCGCACCTTCACGATATGCTTCAACGATGGGGGATTTGATGAAAGGCCACTCGCACGACTAACTGCTGAACGCTTTCGCACTAAACATCAGGAGATTCTCCTAGAGCCACGAATTGAGGAGACGCTATTGGCTGTTGTGGATTCTTACGACGAGCCATTTGGTGATCCGTCGGCCGTTCCAACATTCGCGGTGGCCAAGGAGGCGAGTAAATATGTCAAGGTAGTCCTAAGCGGGGAAGGGAGTGATGAGATCTTTTGTGGATATCGCCGCCATGTGGCGGCACGAATATTCGGTCGTCTGAGGAAAGGGATCGAGTACTTGCCGAGGGCGTGTCTTTCGAGTCTTCAGGGAATATTCCGAGATGAACGATCCGGTAAGACAGTCTATTCGTGGGTGCGAAGATTTCTTGAAGGAGTGAAGAAGCCACTTCCCGAACAGTATATCGCCTGGGGAAGCGATGGTTTTACGCAAGCTGACAAAAGTCTGCTACTCCGATCTGCTCCCTTAGAGAGCTCTGAGGTGTTGTTGCTCAATCAGCTGAATGCCTATGGGCCATTGGATCCTCTCAAGTCGTTTATGATGTTAGATTTCTGCTTGGCTTTAGCTGACGGCTTGCTTGTAAAATTAGATATTGCCACGATGGCACATGGATTGGAGGCTCGCTGCCCATTCCTAGATCATAGGTTAGTTGAACTTGGAATGGGATTGAATTCCAACACGCTGATTCCGGGCTTTCGGAATAAGCCTTTGCTCAGGAAATTGGCCACGCGAGTTCTTCCTCAGGAAGTAGCTCGGGCACCGAAGCGTGGTTTCGAAATTCCCCTGGCCTCGTGGCTGTTGGGGCCTCTGCGTGAGTTCTCTCGTGACGCATGTCTCAGGCGGAACGGACTGATGGAATCAATATTCCGAAGAAATCAGCTAGAAGATTTTCTTAGCAATGGAGAGGTAATGAACTCCGGTCGTTGGTCGAAAAGAATGTGGATATTGCTGATGCTCGCACTGTGGGACATCCGGAATTCCGCATGAAAGTCGCGATGGTCGCGCCAGATGATTTATCCACCATAATATTTTGTAAAACGTTGGCGAAACTTCTTACTGAAACGAATGGTGCAAAGGTTTTTACAGTTAGTTCTCTAGGACGGTATCGATCTGAAGTCGGGAAGTTGTGCTCGATTCACGTTGCACTTCCAATGAGTCGGTATGTGAGTCCAATACATGACCTATTTTATTCGTGGCGCCTTTATCGGATACTCAGGGAGGAAGGAATAAGCACAATTATTACTTTTACCACCAAGCCCAACATTTACGGCGCGGTCGTGGCCCGGCTCGCAGGGGTTCGGACGATTGTAGCTGCTGTGAGGGGTCTGGGGAGATCTTTTTCAAAGGCGGAGACGTTTCGTGACCACATAGTTAACAAGCTTGTTGTGTATCTATACAGATTGTCCCTCAGATGCGCTGATTTGGTGTGGTTTACAAATAGAAACGATAGGGCTTTCTTCTTGAAAGGAGGAGACGTTACCCTTGGGCGATCCTTCCAAACTGCTAACGCAGTAGATTTAGAGGAATTTAATATCGACGCTGTTGATCCAGCGGCATTGCTTCGATTGCAACAAGAGCTGTCAATTGGACCGGACAACCTCGTTGTTATCATGGTAGCCAGACTAATTTGGTCCAAGGGGATTCGGGAATATGTAGGCGCCGCAAAGTCCCTCAGTGCTGAATTGCCTCATGTGAAATTCCTTCTTGTTGCTCCGACCGAAGATGGGGCTGCGGACGCGGTTCCAGAATCGTACATCCATGGTGCAGAAGATAGTGCAAATCTCCAATGGATTGGGTTTCGCAAAGACGTTCGTGATCTTTACGCTTTGGCGCATATTGCTGTTCTTCCCTCTTACTACAAGGAAGGAGGATACCCTCGAGCGTTGTTAGAGCCCATGGCAATGGGGAAGCCGGTCATTGCTGCTGATACAGTAGATTGTCGCAACCCAGTTGAGGACGGAGTCAATGGCTTCCTCGTGCCGCCCAAGAACACCGAAGCTTTGACACAACGGATTCGAGAATTGCTTCTGGATGAGGGGCTTAGAGAGAAGTACGGTCTAAAGTCATTGGAAAAGGCGCGGCGTGAGTATGATGACAGGTCCGTAGTCCGGGAAGTCATTAGCATACTACTGCGGTTCGCTTCGCGAAGGTCTACGAAACAGTAGCAATTTATCATGGTACGTCGATTTCACAGGCGTCTGACCGAGATAAAGCAATCTATCATCACATCCGGAGTACGAGGCCTGTTGTATAGCATTCTTCGAACTGAGATGTGGGTGTGTAATCAGCTGTACTTAATGCCTACATTATTCGACTTCGAGCGCCGAAGTATCCGGCGCTTTGTGAGGGAAAGTGCGGCAAGACTTCCCAATGGAAGCACTGTTCTTGATGCAGGTGCTGGTGAAGTGCCTTTCAAGGGTTTCTTTGGAGCATGCCAGTACGAAAGCTGCGACGTACATCTCGTCTCAACATTGGGCTACAAACACGACTTCCATTGCAATCTGTCGGAGCAGATTCCGAAAGACGGAGGCACGTATGATGCTGTGCTGTGCACGCAGGTACTGGAACATGTTCCTAATCCCGAAGCATCCCTTAGGGAATTCGCGAGGATCCTAAAGCCGGGCGGGCATTTGTTCATTACTGTTCCCCAGGGTGACCCTTTGCACGAGATACCACACCATTATTTCAATTTCACTCCATATGGACTGAGCCTGCTCCTGGAACGTTCTGGATTTACAATCGATTCGATTAGAGCTAGAACGGGCTATCCGAGAACGGTGTCTTACAGATGCATGAATATGTGGCCGATGATTGGTCGGCAAAGTGAAAAGAACTGGCTGTTATGCGCGCTTCTTATTCTCAGTTACCCGGTGCTCCAATTTCTGTTCGGTCTTTTGCCGGGAGTGTTCGGACTCTGCGCGGATTGGATTGACCGCGAGCGGGGGTATACCTTGGGATATGCGTGCTGTGCTGTACGGAAGGAAGGTCTAAAAGCTTGATTCACTAACTAGGATAGATTAACAAGAAATTTGAGCCCTGAGCGTCGCCTTCTTCGATCGTAAGAATCATGGCTAAGGATTCTTGAAAAGCATGATCAGTCGAGTTCTAGATTCCGAATGACGCTCGATCAGAATCGTAGTAACCTGGGAACGATTACCGGTGATGAAAGGGTCCCAGTGCGTGAGTAGCTACTTGAATGGGCGCGGAGCGACAGTCTGGCTAACCGGGCTACCTTGCAGTGGTAAGAGTACCCTGGGGAGCATGCTGGCTAGTTGGATGCGCGAGCGGGGTTACCCTAGAGAATTACTAGACGGTGATGAAGTTAGGCTAAATCTGAGCAAAGGGCTTGGATTTTCAAGAGAGGATCGTGATATCAATGTACGAAGAATCGGGTTTGTGAGTCGCTTATTGTGCCGGAATGGGGTTATGGCCATCGCAGCGATGGTTTCTCCGTATCGGAGCACCCGCCAAGAAATCCGGCAATCGATTGGCAATGATTTCATCGAGATTTTCGTGGATTGTCCGATCCATGTCTGCTCACAACGAGACGTAAAGGGCATGTACAAGCAAGCCCATGCAGGGCTTCTTAAAGGCTTTACCGGCGTGGACGATCCATACGAGCCACCAGAATCTCCAGAATTGATAATAAAATCTAGTGAAGAGCAACCCGAGGTAAGCCTTCGGAATATTCTCGAAGTTCTCGCAGTTCGAGGCTACATTCGGTCGGATCTTTGATTTGGATGATCGGGTGGTTGGAGGCGAGTTTGGAATACAACCGTGGCGCCTGCAGCACTATGGTAAGCGCATGCTCAATGGAAAGTTGCGCCGGTCCTGGATTTCCATGCCTCAAAGCTTAGGATTGTCCACATGGCATGATGGCTCCCTCGCTTACCGCTTGTCAACTCTTGCCAGGAACGCCTAAGCTCGGTCACATTCCAAAGTCCAGAGCGTTCGAGGGATTCACTCAATATAATTGACTCCGCCCAGGCTCTCAGAGAGCCGTTTAGCCATCTTGCTAGAGGCACAGTGAACCCCTGCTTTGGTCGATACGCAATCTGAGGTGATATGCGAAGTGCTACGAGTTCCTTCAGAAGTGCCTTGGTCAAGCCCTTCCTGAATTTGTATGCAACTGGGAGGCTGAAGGCTTCCTCGACAACTCGGTGGTCTAGTAAGGGTACTCGAATTTCTAAACCCACAGCCATGCTGGCTCGGTCTACTTTTGTTAGGACGTCGTCTGGTAGAAAAGTATTAAAATCATTAAGCATGAATGCTTCGGTATCATTTAAGAGCTTAGGACGCAATGGTATCGGCGCGTGATTGGAGGATCCGCCGTTATTCAGATACTTGGCGGGATTAGCCATGGGAGCCTTCAGTGCACAGTAAAGCTCCCAGGGAGAATGTGATGAAAGAATACGTGAGAACTTGCGAACCCACTCCGAGCTTATCCCATTTGAATTGGGTGTTAGGGTGGTAGCGGGATCATGAACCCCATACTTCGTAAAAAGATGGCTCAGAAAAGGACTGCGAAGGTGATGTCCAAGAGTGGATCTAACGCATTCGGGAATCCATCGAAGCATGCTCCATATGCGATGCGACTGACGATACCAAGTATATCCACCAAATAGCTCGTCTCCTCCGTCGCCGGTAAGGGCAACGGTAACTAGGGATCTTGAGTGGCGCGAAATCAAGTAGGTGGGGATAAATGAGCTGTCGGCGATTGGTTCGTCTAACTTGCAAATTACATTGGGGAGTTCTTCACCCAATCCTCTTTCGCTTAAGTGGATTTCGTGATGGTCTGTCCCAAGGAGTTTTGCGACAAGTGCCGCACCAGGTCCCTCGTCGTCAGGGTTGTCATCAAAACACACCGTAAAAGTTTTTACCGGTTTCTTGCTATGTTCCTGCATGTAACTCAGGGTTAATGAAGAGTCAATACCTCCACTCAAGAAGGCGCCAACCGGTACATCACTTACCAAGGTGTCTCTGACAGTGTTGCTTAGCAAGTCGCTTAGAACCTTCTGGGCCGTGGGAAATTCAGGGGGATGTAATCGTTGATTCTGCTTATCCCGCATTACATCGTACGCCGACCAGTAAACGTGTTCTTGAGGCTCTCCATCCATTGGTATGCTGACAATTGTGCCAGGACGTACTTTCTTTATTCCTTCGTAGATAGAGTTTGGGGATGGTACATATCCATATTCGAGATATTGCCTAAATCCATCAGAATTGATTCGCTTGGAGAATCCCTTGAGGGCATTGATAGCAGTCAGTTCGGAGCTGAAGACATATGATGTCCCGACCTGACCAAGGTACAAGGGCTTAATTCCAACTCGATCGCGCACCAAGTGGAGGGTATGTGAATGTGTATCCCAAATTGCAAATGCGAACATTCCGACGAACTGACTAACCGCCCTTTTGATTCCCCAGCGCCTAATGGATACCGCAACTACCTCTGTGTCTGAGTGTGTGAAGAATGACTCTCCCATCTGCTCCAGCGAGTGCTTGAGCTCCTTGAAATTGTAGAGTTCTCCGTTGTAACTTAGAACTAATGGATCAACCTTCATTGGCTGATTCGCTTGGGCAGAAAGGTCAATTACGGCAAGTCGAGTATGGACAAGTGCAACTCGATGGCTAGAATCGAACCACGTGCCAGACGCATTTGGGCCGCGATGATGCAGGGCCGTTTCCATGGTGTGGGCCCATTCGATCACCCGATCGCCATCTGATTCGTTGCTCCGGAGAACCCCGGCGATTCCGCACATTTCGCGAATGATATAGTGAGTAGAGGTCTAAGATTGAGGAAATCGTATTATTGTGAAGTAATACCGTAGCAGGAAATGGGTTGCGCTGCTACATTTGTGTGGGGCAAGGGCCTGTTCGGAATTGGGTTTTCTTGGGACAAGTATTCAAACAGCTCGCATATTCATCATAAGGTGGATGTTTCAGAAAGGAAGTGATTGAAGGGGACTTGGATTGGCCTAGGGAGTAGCGTTTGCAAAAATGAGAATGAATAAGGCTTTAAATCAGGGGGAATTGCAAATACGGGTAAATGGATCGGAACTATCCAGCCAAACTGGTTAAGAGTGGAACACAGTATGAGTTATGTGGTTCCTTTTGTTAATCCGAGGGAACATTATCGAAAGTACAAGGACGAATTCGATGCTGCGATAACGAGTTGCCTAAGTAAAGGCGACTTGATTGCTCGACAGCAGCTTCGTGATTTTGAGGCCAAATTGGCGCACTATGTGGGCACACAGTACGCAGTGGGGTTAAATAGCGGATATCACGCTCTCGCGCTTTCGCTCGTTGCTGCTGGGGTTTCCAGCGGAGACGAGGTCATTACGGTGGCGCATACGTTTGTAGCGACTGTTTCCGCAATCATTCACTGTGGTGCCACACCAGTGTTCGTTGATATTACCAATGACTACAACATGGATGTTGATAGTTTGGAAAGAGCGATTACGTCGCGGACGCGACTCGTGCTTCCTGTCCACTTGAACGGACGCATCAGTAATATGGGAGCGATAATGGCCCTTGCCAAGAAGCACGGTCTCCTTGTAATAGAGGACGCGTGCCAGGCGCTTGGAGCAAGCTACCAGGGAAAGAAGTCGGGTTCATGGGGAATCTCTGGATGTTGGAGCTTCTATCCATTCAAGATCCTAGGTTGCTTTGGTGATGGTGGGGCAATTACTAGCAATGATAACGAGATTGCTCGTAACGTGTCCCTCCTGCGGTTTAACGGAGAGGATCGGGAAACTGGAGAATATCACTGCCATGGTTACACTGCCCTCCTGGATAACATTCAGGCGGCGCTTTTAGACGTTAAGCTCGGTCACTTCGAATCATGGGTTTCCCATAGGCGAGCGATGGCCGAACTCTACCGCTTGCGTCTTGAGGGTGTTGGAGATCTAAGACTACCTCATTTTCCCGGTGATCAATATTATGATGTGTACCAGAACTACGTCATTCGAACACATCGGCGCGATGAATTAAGAAAGTTCTTGAAGATCGCAGGAATCGAGACGCTTGTGAGTTGGCCCAAACCAATGTGGAAGCATCCCGGGCTCAAGCTTGGTGACTGGAAACTTCCGGAAACCGAGGCTATATGTCGCGAGGTTATCTCGCTTCCCATGAGCGCGGAAATCACGCCAGAACAAGTTGTGATCGTTAGCGATGAAATCAAGCGTTTCTTCGCCCAACGCTGAGGCAATGCGGCTCCATCTTTCACCGGGCGATTGCGCGAAACGGGTTTTAGATCTGTTCTTCTCATTGGTTGCTCTTGTTATGCTTCTGCCTGTGTTCTTTATTATTGCTTGCTGGATTAAATGCGAAGATGGTGGACCAGTCTTCTATAGAGGTCGACGCGTCGGATTGAGGGGGCGATTCTTCAGGATCTTCAAGTTCCGAACCATGGTCATTGACGCAGACACGGTGGGAGCATCGTCAACCACCGAAGAGGATCCGCGCGTTACCAGTGTGGGTCGGAAACTGCGCGGGAGCAAACTGGATGAACTCCCACAACTTATCAATGTTGTCTTTGGGGAGATGAGTATCGTTGGTCCTCGGCCACAAGTACCCTGGGCTGTGGACTTGTATAGTGACGAGGAGAGACTTCTGTTGAGCGTCCAACCCGGAATTACCGACGCGGCCTCCATCCGCTTCAGGAATGAGGCGGAGATACTTCGGGGAAGTCGGGATCCTGACGGCGACTATCTCGAGAAGATTGCACCGGAGAAGATTCGCCTTGGCCTTGAATATGTACGCAACCGGGGAATGTGGGTCGATCTTCGACTCATTGTGAGGACGCTTGTCGTTATCTGTGGCTTCGAGGAGGGAGAAGGGTTTTCCACCATTACGGAGAAGTGGGGAATGCGCGCGTCGCCAGAGCAGTACTCAATGGCGTACGCTCGCTATAAGCTTGCGGGAATTCATAGCCAGGGAAAACGGGTTCTTGAAGCGGGGTGTGGGGTAGGAATGGGGCTTGGGTATCTAGCCAGTAGAGTCCGACGCATCGTCGCTGGAGACTATACCGCCTCAAACCTTCAGCTCGCAAAAGCCCATCATGGGACGAAGGTGCCACTTGTTCAATTTGACGCCCAACGCATGCCGTTCAAAGACGGATCATTTGATACAGTGATCTTTTTTGAAGCACTCTACTATCTTAAGTCACAGGAGCAATTTGTGGCGGAATGCCACCGAGTCCTGGACGAAGAGGGCATCCTTCTGCTTTCTCTTCCCAATCGGAACCGCTCGGGCTTCATATCGAGTCCCTATAGCACCACCTACCCCTCGGCTCTTGAGCTAAACCTGGTGCTTCGTGCGCAGTGGTTCGAGCCCAGAGTACTCGGAGGCTATCCCGTATCCGGAAAAGGGATTCTGGATCCTTTAAAGTCGTTAATGCGCACAATTGCGCTGAGTCTTGGACTGGTTCCGAAAACGCTTTCCGGCCGGGCTCTCGTGAAGCGGCTGATTCACGGAAAGTTACCGGTCTTGAACGGTATCCGTGATGGAATGGCCGAGAGTCCGGAGCTTGTGCTAATATCTCCGGACGTCCCCAGCGAACGCTTTAAGAATCTCTACGTTGTCGCAACTCGAAGATCTACAAGTGTGCCATCCAATATAGGATTGAGTTGAGGACTTTGGTCGGGGATAAGCCATAGAACTGGCGAAGATGTCCCTGGCCTCCCACTTCCGAAGTGAAGGTACCGGGAATGGCAACTCGCCTTAACACCGCGTGCACTCCCGATTGCTCAGCAAGTGCTTCCGCTACCGCTCCTCCCAGGCCGCCCACCACACTATGCTCCTCGAGTGTGACTAGGAGGCGAACCTCGCGCGCTGCCGCAGTAACGGCCTCAACGTCCAGCGGCTTCACCGTGTGCATGCTCAACACTCTCGCGTGAACCCCCGATTTCAGAAGCTCGTCTGCAACCTCAACTGCTACCGCCAGCATCCCCCCCGTGGAAATCATACAGACGTCTGAACCATCGCGGACCAGAAGCGCCCGACCGATTCTAAAGTCGATTCCAGTTGCGTGCACCTTTGGCTCGCCTGCCTTGCCGAGGCGGAGATAGCAGGGGCCTGGCCACTCGGCACATGCACGGGTTGCCGCCTCAGTCTCTATCGGATCTCCAGGAGCCACTACCGTCATGTTCGGCAGCGCCCTGAGGATCGCCAAGTCTTCCGTGGCGTGGTGAGAAATCCCCAGTGATCCGTAAGCGAATCCGCCCCCGATACAGACGATCTTTACGTTGGCGTTGTGATAACAGATGTCGTTTCGAACCTGCTCCAGACAACGCAGCGTGGGGAAGTTGCCGATGGAATAGGTGAAAACCGTCTTTCCGCACAAGGCCATGCCCGTTGCCAGCCCGGTCATGTTCTGCTCGGCCACGCCGGCGTTTAGGTACTGCTTAGGAAAGCGCTTCGCGTAAGCTTCTAGCACCCCGAATCCAAGGTCGCCAGTAATCAACTGGATTCGGGGGTCTTTCTCGGCCAACTGGGTCAAGGTTCGGACAAAGGCGGTTCTCATCGGAGGTTTGCGAGTTCGGCCAAAGCCCGATCAAGCTCGGCCTTGTCGGGAGGCCGATAGTGCCAGAGAACGGAATTCTCCATGAAGGAGACACCTTTGCCCTTCGTGGTATGTGCAATCAAGCAACTGGGCCGGCCTTTCTCGAAGGGCAGCGAGGACAAAAGCGACGCGAGCGTCGCTATGTCGTGCCCGTCCGCCTCCTGAACGGCCCATCCAAAGGCCTTCCACTTATCCGCGAACGGCTCCAGCGCCAGTGTCTCGTTTACGGGGGCGATGCTTTGGATCTTGTTGTAGTCCACGATCGCCGTCAAGTTGTCCAGCTTATGGTGTGGGGCGAAGAGGATTGGTTCCCACGTTGATCCCTCGTCGCACTCGCCGTCGCTCAGCAGGGCGAACACTCGCCAGGGGAGGGCGTCCCGCTTGGCCACAAGCGCCATCCCCGCCCCGATCGAGAGGCCGTGCCCAAGCGAGCCGCTGGAGACGTCGATTCCAGGCAACCCCACATGGGACACGTGGCCGCAGAGCCTGGATCCATCCTTATAGTGAGAACTCAGCCAGTCTGTGGGGAAGAACCCCCGCTCTGCCAGGGCCGCGTAGAGACCCGCCGCGGCGTGGCCTTTGCTCAGGATGAAGCGGTCACGCTCCGGCCAGTCAGGCCGCTTGGGGTCCACCCGCAGGACCTCTCCATAGAGTACGGCAAGGAGGTCGGCGATCGAAAGGATGGAACCAATGTGGGAACCGCCTCCGCTATGGGTCATGTGGAGGGCGTGGGCCCGAATCCTGGTGGCGAGGGAGGTGAGTTCGGTTACGTTCACGGCCTTATTCGATGACGGCAAAGCCGATGTAGGGGTCGAATTGCAATCGCTCGATTCGATACTTGTGGATTCCGCCTTCCTCTAGAAGCGCCTCCGTTTCGCCTGGCCAGATCGGGTTGTCCAGCTCGTCGAAGGCGACAACCGATCCTCTGGGCATGCGGGGGATGAAATGCTTGAGCGCCAATCGGGTGGGCTCGTACAGATCGAAGTCGAGGAAGAGGAGGCTGATGACCAGCTGGCGGTTGTCCTTTACGAACTTGGGAACCGTCTTACGGGCGTCCCCCTTGATCAGCTTGACCTTGGGGATGTGCCCCAAGTACCGGTCCTGATCAAACAGCCCGATGAGGCTGTTGAGCTCGTCGAAGGAGTTCGACGAGAGGTGGCCCTTCCTGGCCGGGATCATGGAGTTCTTGTCCTTGGTGTGCGGGGAGGGGAAGCCCTCAAACGAGTCGAATCCGTAGATCCTCCGGGTCAAATTGGTGGGTTCCAGGATCGCGCTCAGCTTGGCCCAGCTCATCAGGCCGAATCCTCTGAAGACACCACATTCGACAATGGATCCCTTCACGGGGAGGATCCGCTTGAAGATCTCATAGAGCGCGAGGAACCGGGTCAAAACAGGCCGGCGAACGTACTTGGGAAAGCTGTCGAGACGCTCCTGGAGGGTGTCCTTGGATGTGGTGAATAGCTCCTGCACCCGCTTAGCTGCTTCGACCTCCTGTGCGGCTCGGAAATGTGCCATTGGTGAATTCCAAGATAGGCGGTCGTAGCGTACGAGAAAGCGCGAAGTGGGTCAACACTCCTTCTGCGAGTCTCAGCTCCGGTTGGATTCCGTGGGTCATCACCTGATGAAAATCAAGAATCCACTTGTTCCGGCTCCCTCCTTCTAGCATAGGCGGAATCAAATGGAATGATCGCGAGGTTGTGGCTTGTGTAACCGCGAAAAAAGAAAGGCGTAGGTACGTTTGAAAGCATCGAAAGGAGTTTGGAGTGAACACAAGGTCACCTATCGAGGGTCAGGATTTGGTCGTGGTCCACCAGGTGGAGAAGCCCTCAGGATATATCCTCTTGGACCCAGCCAAGCCAGCGATACCAAGTGGAGATTCGCTTTTGGCTCATCCGGGGGAGACGCCTCAAGGCATTGAAAATCAAGGGCTTGTGCAAGAGGAATACCCAGCAATGTAATCTCCCCAATGGGACTACTCCGAAGTGCATTCCTAGACTCAAACCCCCTAATGTGTCTGGGTGTAGCCCGGACGCGTTCGAATAATCCAAAATGGCTCCGCAAATCTGCATTTTAGGGGCCTTCGTATCCCAGTGGCCCCCGTTCGAACGATCCCGCCGTCAGAATGGCCGGCCCGCTCCTAGCTAATCCCTGGTCCGAAGTATTCGGAGGATCCGGCCAATCACCTCTTTCGCATCCACCGCAATGTCGATATGATAGGTGTAGAAAGAGGTGCTGCCGGATGATGATCCTGGATGTTGACGCAACCTTCGAGAAGCTGGACAAGCTCAGAATCCGCATGGACCGCCTGGAAAAGGCGCCGAATTCCGAGGAGTGGCAGTACACCCGGCTCCTCATCCGTGCCCTGACCGAGGGCATCGCCAAGTCCAAGAGGAGCCCCGTCCCGGTCTCCCGCAAGGTCCCGCTCCACGCGCCCGAGGCCGTCCGCGGAGACTGGCAGGAGCTGGTCGAGGTGCTCTCCAAGATGGGCATCGGGTCCGAAAGGCAGAAGCGCGCTCCCAAGCGAAAAGAGCTCGCCCTCCGCTAGCCGCTCCCCGAACTTTCCCCCCTCCCGACAGGTCGGAGTCCTCCCCGGGATCGCAGGTCATTGGGGGGTGAATGCCTTCGGGAATGGGGGCCGCGGGAGATGGCGCTGGGCTTCAGGTCGCCGACCTGGCCTCCCGAACGAGCCACCGGCCCCCCTCGCGGGAGACATCGACCTGCGTGACCTTGCCGCAGCGCGGACACCGGGTCTCATGGCAGCCTTCGCTCGCGGTGAACGGGATGAGGGCGATTCGGCACGCCCGGCAGGGGATGGGCACGGTCGTCCCGGGTTCAGGGACCAGGGAAGGAGAGGCGGGCCGATGCAGGGCGCGCAGGAACCTGCGCTTCGTGGCCCCGGACCGGCGCCGGCGATTCGCTTTCATCAAGAAGTCTTACGAAAAAAACCGTGAGAGTGATAGCGAGTGCCGGTAGAATTGTGGGCCCGGTTCCGCCGTTATTAACAAGGCGCTAGCACGAAGGAGATCGACGCGTGACGGCTAAAGGCATGGCCAAGAGCGAACTTGGTGAATTCAGGAGCCTGCTCCTCGCCCGCGGTCGGTCCCTCCGGGGTGATTTCGACACCCTGGAAGGGGAGACCATGAAAAAGGGAGGCGATGGAGCAGGGGACCTCTCCACGATGCCGGGTCACCTGGCCGAGCTGGCGAGCGACAATTCGGAAAGGGATCTGTCCTACGGTCGCATGGAGAGTCAGAGCGAGGAGCTGAAGGAGATCGAGGAGGCGCTCGAACGGATCAAGGACGGCTCGTTCGGAATCTGCGAGAAATGCGAGGCGAAGATCCCGAAGGAGCGTCTAAGGGCCATCCCTTACGCCCGGATGTGCGTTCGGTGCCAAGGCAAGGAGGAGAGCCGGTAGCACGCCCGGGATCTGCCGGTTCATTTCAAAAAGAGCCCCCCCGC
>Ga0222749_10000353_pt1 | contig 28978 bp, 25 predicted proteins | sample IncBWH2Mmetat_FD_197234 | JGI IMG/M metagenome (GOLD analysis project Ga0222749, IMG submission 197234) | Metatranscriptome of lab incubated forest soil microbial communities from Barre Woods Harvard Forest LTER site, Petersham... | ecosystem: Environmental > Terrestrial > Soil > Temperate... | reverse complement strand
GCCCACGCTTACTGACAGCAAGGATCAACCCATCCGGCCTTACGACTTCAGTAGCGGGAAGGATGATTCTCGCTTCAAGTGCGGTTCCACGAACGCCGATCTCTACCGCATCTTCATGACCGGCTTGGACGGCACGCCGATGCCATCCTTCGCCGACAACATTCAGCCCAACGACGCGTGGGATCTGGTGCACTTCCTGCGCACTTTGCAGGTCAATCGTCACAGTAAGGAAAACAACGTGCTCAAAGCAGCAGACGGAAAAATTCCCGCCGACGTTCAAAAGTCGCAAGCGCCCACGAGCGGGTCCCGGAACCAGGGGCTGGAAGCCACAACTAGAAACTGATAATTCCCCGATCTTTGATGCTTCACGCAATCGTTACGGGTAAGCAAACGAAAGACACACGAAGGGCAACCGACTGATTACGCGAGACACTGCAGACTTCATAAGCTATTACAATTTGCACGAGGTTCTACTAATCTTACAAGTTATTTACATCGTTCCAACGCCCGCATGTTGATCTTATAGGTGAACTGTGGCATAACTGCATTGGCCCTTCCTGTTTTTGTCGGGGCCGTCTCCCCTTAAGCACAACCAGCGAGATAACCGAACCGTCTGAACGCGGTGCGGGTAGCCTGCTTCCCTCTAAAGCTGCCCGAATCGCAGGCACGCTGTGTCAGTCGGTTTGGCATCAGGCTCGTCTTGCAAATTGATCGTTAGAGGCACTCCTAGGGATAAGTGTCGATATCGCAACACGCTGGTTGGACCGAAGGGAGGGGCAGACTCCCGGTATCTGGACGCAGAACATAGAAACAGGAGATATAGGAGAATTCATATGAAAAGAGTGGCTGTCTTATTTGCGGTGGCAGTTCCTTTCATGGTTGTGCTGTTTGCTACAGTGAATCCGCCCAGTGTCAAGGCTGTTCCAAGCTTTGCGCGACAGACGGGCTTACCTTGCAGCGGCTGTCATTACACTCCTCCGGAGCTCAACCCAGCTGGACGAAGGTTCAAGCTGCTCGGTTATGTGGATAGAGCGGATGACATAAAAGTGATTAAGGCGGATGGGGGAAAGAAGCGAGCTGCGCTCGATCTTCTTGCTTCGTTGCCGCTTTCGGCGATGTTCGAGACCTCTTTTACATCAACTAAGTCGCCCGTGCCGGGAACCCAGAATGGCAGTCTAGAAATGCCCCAAGATGTGTCGCTGTTTCTTTCCGGGGCTTGGACAACTCATGTCGGCAGCTTTGCGCAAGTGACTTACAACACGCAAGACAACCATTTCGGCATAGATAACACAGATGTCCGGTACGCAAACAAGACGACACTGGGCGGCAAAGAACTGGTCTACGGCCTGAACGTCAACAACAATCCGACGATCGAAGACTTGTGGAACAGCACGCCGGGCTGGGGATACTCCTGGGTCGCCGATGATTGGGCGCCGACGCCCTCGGCTGCTCCCATCGTCTCGAGCCTGGGCCAGGACGTCGCGGGGTTCGGCGGCTACGCTATGTGGGACAACCACCTGTACCTTGACGCCACATTTTACCGCTCACAACACGTTGGCAACGCTCAGCCGAATGCGGGCACGGGATTCGGAGTCAACATCCGGGGACTTGCTCCGTACTGGCGCTTGGCACTTCAGCAGCTCACTGGTAAGACGCAGTATGAGATCGGCTCCTACGGCATGCACATGCGGTCTAGTCCTAATGTGGTGACTGGCCTGGAGGATGACTTCACCGACATCGGCTTCGATGCCCAGATCGACCGGACGCTATTCAAGACAGACGTGCTGTCGTTTCGAGGCACGTACATTCGTGAAAATTCGAATCTGGCTGCCACGGCGGCTTTAGGGGCTGCTTCACCGGGCAGTCACCATCTGAACACCGTACGGGCGAACGTCGAATACCATTTCGGCAATCGCGTGTCGGGCACATTCGGGTGGTTCGATACCAACGGGACCGTTGATCCGTTTCTCTATGCACCGGGTGCAGTGAGCGGAAGCGCCAACGGTGACCCAAGAGGCGTGGGCTATATCGCGAACTTCTCGTATTGGCCGCGGCAGAACCTGGAACTGTCGGCACAATACACGGGATATACCCGTTTCAACGGTGCCGCGATCAACTACGACGGCGCGGGCCGGAACGCCAACAGCAATAACACGTTCTATCTGGTTGCGAGAATCCTTTTCTAACTAACTATCTACTCGATGGGGATTGCAAAGGAGAAAGCACAATAAGATTGAGAGCATGCGTATTGATGACTTGTGGTGGCCGCGTTGAGCATGGCGGCATGGGCGGGTGATATCGAAGGCAAGGTTACGAGAGTGAAGGGAAAATCAGTGGTGTATCGCGATGCCATCGTGGCAGGACCTTTCCGGCTCCCGAGGGCCGCCCCATCATGGACGAGAAGAGGCTGATGTTTGCGCCGTGTAAGAAGACACCCCACGGATCCGATTGTCTGCAACGCATCCGAAGGCGCAAAATGAACTTTGGATTGCAACTGAGCAAGCCCAACGAAACGTATGAACTTCGTGGTGCTCGGATCAGATCATAGGGCGCAGCAGTCTGACCCCGGTCTGGAAGGAGTAATCCGTCCATGGCTCGACCGGCAATACCTCGAACCCCTCAAAGCGATCGCCGAGGAGTACGCTGAGAAAATCGGTAATTCGATAGGTCAGCGACTCGCACAAGAACGCCATCTGCTTTGGTACAACATCGACTTGACGAGCGCTGAAGAGGCGAAGGCGGGAATCCTCGAAGAACAACCTAACCGGCCAGAAACGCAGGGAAACATCGCGTTTCGAGTGCCCTCAGATGAATTGAGAGAGGATGCTTGGATCGAGAAATTAACAGGCCAAGGGTCAGGAACTGTGCTCGTTATCTGTGGTTACCTCCACTTCGAATCACTCGTAAGAAAGCTCAGGGAACGCGGTCACGCTGTTGACCAGCGAGTGTACCTGGAGAAAGTGCCCGAGATTAGGCTCTGGATCGGTCGATTGGAAAAGGGGTGAACCCACCAATCTGCATTTGCAAATAGCCCGCTGAATCGAGCGAGATCACTTTCCAGCCGGTACCTGGCAAACAACATTCTTAAGAAGCTTCATTGATCGCGCGTGGACTGGTTAACCCCTTCGTGCTCGCACGATCGTGTGCCGACTCAATCCAGTTTCGAATTCCGAGAAGGCCAGCGGTATCTCAAGCAGCCGTTTTCTGAGTTGCTCATCGGCCACACCTGTAGACCCCTCCGGTTAGAGCCTCGATGGAGCGTAGGGGTCTCGCGTTGATTTGTGCGTCCTCCGGCGGCGATAACCGCGTGCCGGAGATCGAGCGAGATTTGGCCGAGCGGGATGAATTTGTGGCGTTCTTACATCCGTACACGCGCGAACGGATCCACTCCCGTCGACTTGATCTGCGGGGCCAGAGAATCCAGCACCTCAAGGAAAACCAAGACGTCGGGCACCTTGCTCGACCTAACATTGACCACGTTGAGCCATTTTCCCTGCCGTTTGATCTGCAAGTTACTTCCCACCAGTTCAGCCTTGGTGATCTCGGCGACCGGGATAGAAGTTCCCTTCCATTCGATAGCCGTTACCGAAAGTCCCAGGCCACCGAACTGGACGGTGTCGCCACGCTGTATTCTACCTTTCACGTTCTGTACCATCGAAGGCAAGAGCCGGCCACCCGGGCGCAACGAGTCTTGGAGTCGATCATCCTGATTCACGAAGCTAGAGGGTATTGAACAGTAAATCACTGACCTGCTGTAGCCGCTTTTGATTCGTCAGCAGACGCTACTGCGGTCCGTTACGAACCGATAGTTAAGCCGTCTTCTTCCCCGCCTTGACCTTTGCCCATCGCGCCCTTTGCGCAGCAGCGATCTTTCTCCGCGCAGGCTTTCTCCGGATTGGAACCACCTTAATTCTGGGAGGTGATCCTAAGAATCTCTAACAAAACCTCCAAACCTCGGCATCACTTATACAATTGGGACATCCCTGAGCCACATGGCGAGGATAATGCGATCCCTGTAACGGTCGAGGTTGACGTGCCCGACCCGTGGACGCGGTCGCGCTGCACGAATTGGTTGGAGCTCTCTCCTATGGGCAGATCGGCAATCGGCCGCAGGTTGACAATCCGCCTCCGTAAGGCGATTACTGACCGGCATTTTGCAGTGATAAAGTTCCTTCGAGTGAATAGAACGCCATCCCCGCCATGCTGAAAGGGCTTGGGGGGCCCGGATATGCAGTGGCTGTGAAGCTAGGACCCGAAGCGGCTGTAAAAGTGGCACTCCCGTGTGCATTCTGGAATTTTCCCGTTCCCCCCGTGATGGTTAACCTGCCACTGAAAGGGCCGAAACCGTAGAAGTCTCCCGCGGTGCCGTCGTTCTGCCCTGAATAGGCCCAAGTCAGGGAATCTCTCCTATTAGGAGCGGTCGTCGTTAAAGTCCCTGCGTAAGTCCCAAACGAGCCACCCGCCGGGTTGAAACATTTTAGGACCTCAACGAACAGCGTTCCCAGTGACGTGTTGGCAATACCCTGTGCCTCAACATAAAAGCTGGAGTTAGCGACACACGCAGTGCAATTCGTATCGCCGCTGGCGCAAACTTGACTCCCCGTGAATTGGACTGCAAGAGTTCCCCTGAATGGAGCTCCCTCATCGGCCTTCGCAGCTCTGGGCCTCAGGGCAACGGTCATTACTGCCAGCGCGATCAGCAGACCCGGGGAAATCATGCTGAGGTTTCTCTTCGAAACTGGATTCCGCAACATTGTTATAGCCTCCGTAAACAGATTTTGAAGCTGCCGGAAGCGGGTGCTAAAATCAGCGCTATATCTGGCCTTCCGGCTGTTCTTTGTGCAATGTAGCGTGATGGCAGTCTTGGAAGTCCTCTCGGCGCGCTCACAGAATTCTCTAAAAGTTCTCACAGGGGATGGGGAGAGCACATGAGCGACGAAAAGGACCAATGGCGTGGCCTGAAGGGTATCCGCGATTCTCTCTCGGTTGCCGGAGATGCGGTGAACCGGAACACGCCGGAGATTTACGAGTTCGGCCCCTTCCGCCTGGAACCTACCGAGCGCAAGTTATTGCGTGGCAGTGAGATAGTGGAGCTGACACCAAAAGCATTCGACACCCTGCTGCTCTTGGTCCGAAATAGCGGACACTTGCTGGAGAAGGACGAGCTCATTCATATTCTTTGGCCCAATACCTTCGTCGAAGAGGGCAGCCTGTCCAACAACATTTTCCTCCTGCGAAAGGCATTGGGCGAGGACCCAGCGTTCGTTGAAACCGTTCCGCGGCGAGGCTACCGCTTCGTGGGTGCGGTGCGACAGCTCCCGCGTGCCGCTCCGACACAGCTAGAAAAGTCACCCGAGGTGGGCTCCCCTGGTTTCGGTTCCCTTCCGGCGAAAGGGCGACCGCCGTGGCGCAGGCGAGCCGGGTTAGGGATCGCTGCAGTTGCCGTTGTGGCCTTACTGGCGGCTGCGGATTGGTATTACAAGGCGTGGAGGGGCGAAGCCATTGACTCGCTGGCGATTTTGCCGTTTGTGAATGCCAATGCTGATCCAAACACCGAATATTTGAGCGACGGTATCACCGAGAGTCTCATCAACAGCGTGTCGCAGCTGCCGAATCTGAAAGTGACGTCCCGGGACTCCGCTTTCCGCTACAAGGGAAAAGAAACGGATGTCCAAACGGTTGGCCATGAGCTGGGTGTGCGCGCCATCTTCAAGGGCAGAGTCACTCAGCGCGGGGAAACACTGAGCATCAGCGCCGAGCTCATCCGTGCCAGCGACAGCAGCCACATCTGGGGACAACAGTACGACCGGAGGCTCGCAGATATGGATGCTCTCCGGGAAGAGATCGCCGCAGAAATGGCGAGCGCGTTGCGTATGCGTTTAACGGGCGCAGAAGAGAAGCGTCTGACCAAGAGCTACACCGCGAATCCCGAAGCCTCTCAGGACTATCTGAAAGGCCGGTACTGGTGGAACAAGGCGACCGAGGAGGGATTTGATAAAGGCATCGTATACTTTCAGCAGGCAATCGCAAAAGATCCCACCTACGCGCTGGCTTATTCCGGCTTGGCCGATTGCTACAGCTCGCTTGCAGAGAGTGGCGTTGTTCCCTTCAGGGAGGGTTATCTGAGAGCCAAGGATGCCGCGCTGAAGGCAGTGGAGCTTGATGACACCCTCGCCGAAGCTCACGGTTCTCTGGCGTTAATCAAATCAAGCTATGACTGGGATTGGTCTGGCGCCGACAAGGACATTCGACGAGCCATCGAACTCAATCCGAGTTATGCGGACGCTCACCGATTGCGTGCCGAGGCTTTATGGCAGACCGGCCGGCTTAACGAGGCCATTGCCGAGAGCAAGCGAACTTTAGAGCTTGATCCACTCTCGCTTGATAATAACGACGCTTTGGGCGTGGAATTTTTCCTGGCACGGCAGTTTGACCAGGCGATAGAGCAAGAGGGAAAAGTGCTGGAGTTGGACCCAAACTTCATCGACGCCTACTACTTTCGCGGCGTGTCCTATGTCAAAAAATCCATGTATAAGGAAGGCATGGCGGAGTTTGAAAAGGGGATGGCGATTTCCCCTGTCAACCCAGAGGCACTAACGGGGCTCGGATACGGCTATGCGGTGACGGGTAGAAGAGCAGAGGCGCAGAAGGTGCTCGACAAATTGAACGAGCTCTCGAAGCACGAATATGTTTCAGCAGTGTGGAGGGCGAAAATCTATGCGGGCCTTGAGGAAAAAGACGAGGCCTTCGAATGGCTGGAGAAGGCTTATGACGATCACTCCATAGTCAGTGTCGGATACATAAAGACCAACCCCATGTTCGATCCGCTACGCTCGGATCCCCGGTACTCTGACCTTCTCCGCCGGACAAATCTCCAGCCCTGAAAAACCTAAGTTGCTCCTGCCTTCTTTGTGGCCGTATCGTGCTGCCGGAGTTTGAGGTTTTGTTAGAGGCTCTAAATCTCAGTGCATTGATTTATAGCTATCGTCGCTACTCGTGAATTAGACAAAGATTTGTTCGCCTGATCTGAGATCATGGGAGGCCCCGTGTACGTTGTCCGGGACAGTACAGGGCCATACGAGGCAGTCCCACACATTGCCATCATCGAATCATGCTGGTTTAGCTTGAGCCAGGGCTTGCACCCCGCTCTCAATTGAATTGTACGTGGTAACAATCGTTCCAATCTTGCTGACCTGAACAGCAGCCAAAACCTTACCCGGACCGACGAGGACTGCAAGTTGACCACCCGCATTTGAAATTTTCGTTCGCCGTTTCCCGGACCTTCGCCCATCGCGCTCTTTGGGCAGCCGCGATCCGCGCCCGAGCTGACTTGGACAGCTTTCGGGTGCCCGCCCCTTTAGACGATCTAACAAAACGTCGATTGTTCGGGTTCTCCGAAAACCTGTGTGCCCCGTGATTTGCCTTGACACTAGGCATTGTGAGAATAGACTTGTCCTGTTCAGCCGTACCCCGCCTACCTTCCCTTCGCTCTGGTTCGACTGAACCGGCCCCTCGGGCTCCCAGCCCGCATTACAGAGGAGGCAATATGAAATCCAGGACATTGACATCGATCATTTCTACGATCTTGTTTGCTTCGCTGGCCGTTCCAATTCGGCTCGCCGCGCAGGAGAGACAAAACAAGCAACAACCTCACTACAAACTCATCGATTTGGGTACTCTCGGGGGTCCCAACAGCGGCGTTCCCACCGTCTTCTACGAAATTAATGGAACAGCGGGTGCCCGCGCCATCAGCAATCAGGGGACGGTCGCTGGTACCGCGGACACTTCCACGGTCGATCCCATTTGCTACCTCGACGACTGCTTCTACCCGGGTGCCTTCCAGTGGCAAAACGGTGTGCTGAACAATCTGGGCACGCTTCCCGGCGGCCAAGGGAGCGTCGTCGACTGGATCAGTGGCAACGGGTTCATTACCGGGAATTCTGAAAACGGTGCAACCGATCCGCTGAGCAGCCTCCCCGAGATTCATGCTGTGCTTTGGCAGCGCGGGCAGATCGTCGATCTCGGCGCGCTGCCAGGCGGATTCGAGAGCTTCGCGTGGTCTGTCAACAATCGTGGCCAAGTGGTCGGATTCTCGACGAATGGGACTCTCGATCCCTACTCTTATTTCTATTTTCAGTTCTTCGGTTCCAGCACCGGAACGCAGGTGCGCGCGTTCTTGTGGGACAAACAGAACGGGATGCAGGACCTAGGCACCTTAGGTGGCCCCGATGCGTGGGCTGGTCTTGTGAACGAACGGGGGCAGGTGGCGGGGATCTCTTACACAAACTCCACCGCGAACGCGGCCAACGCAACCTGCGGGGCAAATGTCCCGGCCCAGGATCCATTCTTCTGGGAGAAGGACACTGGGATAATCGACATCGGCACCTTTGGTGGCACCTGCGGCATCACCAACGCCCTGAACAAACGAGGTCAGGTGGCAGGTCAGTCTTATCTCGCGGGAAATCTCACAGCGCACGCCTTTCTTTGGCAGAAGAACGGCCATCCACAGCTGGCAGACCTGGGCACCTTAGGAGGAGATAACGCATCGGCATTGTGGCTCAACGATGCCGGGGAATTGGTCGGTTACGCCGATTTGCCGCCTAACCCTCCGGGTTGCACGGGCCTCACTTGCGTACACCATGCATTCCTGTGGAAGCAGGGCGTGATGACGGATCTGGGCACCATCGGGACTGATCCCTGTAGCCGCGCCGTGTCGGTCAATTCAAAAGGTCAAGTCGTGGGCTTCACGGCGGCAGTGTGTGGCGGCAACGCGACACACGGATTTCTGTGGGAAGACGGCGGCCCCGCGATCGACCTGAACACTCTCGTTCCCCCTGGTTCTAGCATCGCATTGACCACGCCAGCTTATATCAATGATCGCGGAGAGATTGCTGGCTCCGGAGCTCTCTCTAACGGCGACACGCACGCTTTCCTGCTGATCCCCTGCGACGAAAATTATGCCAACACCGAAGGCTGCGAGGATCAAATTGAACGGACACCTGCCGTACGAGGCGACGCGAGTGAGCGCCCCAAGATTGCTCTCCCTGAGAATGCTCCCAGCATACTTCGGCAAAGACTGGGGCATTGGTATCACATTCCCGGCCTTGAAGCATCAGAGTATTAGTAACCCACTCAGGTACATGACGCGGTGTCGCTTTGTGATAGGACGTTTTGTTAGACGTTCTAAGTCGGCCTCCTTATCCTGTGTCGTGGCTGTGAGCCATTCGATGGGTGCGGAAGACTTCCGGGATTCAGTCTGGACGGGGTTCTTTGGCCGATGTGAGAGGTTCCGAGACTCGTTTGAAGAGATGCGGGTGGAGGCTGCTCCTTCGTCTGTTCTACGGAACGAACCCGTCGGGCAGGATCAGCGGGTCCGGTTCCTACTAGGTTAGCTGCCGCATCGGCCGCAGGACCCCTCGGCAGGATGATTTTTTCTGAAACTAGATTTGCGCTTTTCAGCCATAGCGCGGGTCCGTATACCGCGGCTGAATCAAGTGCTAAGCCGTCTTCTTCCCGGCCTTCACCTTCGCCCATCGCGCCCTTTGCGCAGCGGCGATCTTCCTTCGCGCAGCTGGCGAGAGCGTCCGCTTTCTTCGGGTCGGAACAGCTTTGGATTGAGAGCTCGCTGCTGCACCTTGTCTGTATTTTGCCCAACGCGCTTTTTGGGCGGCTGCGATCCGCGCTCGAGCGGCAGCGGAGAGCTTTCGGCGACCGGATCCTTTCACGTATGCCTGGCCAAACGCTGCGAGCGCAGCGGTGATGCCGTGAAGTTCCATCGTTAACCGATTCTGCTCCTTCTTCAACAACCGGACGACTCCAGCAAAATTGGACCGTGAGTTCCCCCTCGGTGCTGGATTGTATCAAGGTCTGTGCAATGGCCGTCACAACCGGAGAACACAACTATCGGATGGACAAGCTCGGGAGATTTCCCGGTTGACGGGGGCCTCTAAGGCTACTACGATGACAACCGCGTTGCCGGAGGCTGGGGCTCGCCTCCCAAGCGTTGCAGTCTTGTCCCCTCCACACTAACCCTCACAACTTATCGAGAGGGCCGCCTACCATGATGTACCGCATCGATCGTATGCTTCGCTACGTTAAGACCCTATTCATGATTGCCACTGCCCTGATTTGGCTCCTCTGTGTTCCGGCGCGGGCTGCTTCCGATCCGGCGATTCCTTCCGGGGAAGTGCGTATTCACTACTTCCGGCCTGACGGCAACTACTCGGGCTGGGCCCTGTACACATGGAATGCCTCTACGGAGAACGCAATCTGGTGCCAAAACGAGGTCGCAGTTACCGGCACTGACAGTTACGGTGTCTATTTCGACGTAACCGTGAATCCCGCTCAGGGCAATCCTCCGGGTGATCTGGGATTCATCATCAACAACTGTGCCGCCGGCCAGATCAAAGATCCGGGCCCGGACCAGCACCTGCAAATCACGACGTACAGCGAAGCCTGGGTGATCCATGCAGATGCAACCGTATTCACCACTCAACCGACGCCGCAGCAGATCGCCAATGCCATCCTGAGTATTCAACAGGCATATTGGGTTGATCGCACGCATCTGGCGATACAGCCACAGTTCGTCCAGAGCGATGCCACCTACGCGCTGACCACGAGCCTGAATGGTGGATTGAATCTAACCAACACAGGAGTTACCGGCGGGACGCAGATTCCACTGACAGTGGGTGGAACATTGTCGCCCGACGAACTGGCGCGATCACCGCAGTTGGCAAGCTATGCCGTGCTCCAACTCCCCGCGACTGTAAATCTCAACACGGTCAAGCAGGCTCTGAAAGGCGAAATCGCGTTCTCAGTCGTGAGTCAAGGCGGCACCTTGCAGTACGCCACCGGCCTTCAAACCGCGGGGGTTCTGGATGATCTTTATTACTATCCCGGAAAGTTAGGTGTCGTCTTCCGCCATGGCATGCCCGATAGCATCAAGTTATGGGCTCCTACGGCGCAATCGGTTTCATTACTGATCTTCGATCACGCTAACGACTCGACGCCTTCAACCACCATCACGATGCAAGAAAGCGACGGAGTCTGGACAGCGGCCGGCACACCCGACTGGAAAGACAAGTATTACCTGTTCGGCGTCAATGTATGGGTGCCACTCGATGCTGCGCTCGATACCAACTTCACGACCGACCCTTATTCGGTTGATATCGCTGTGAATGGGACAAAGAGCCGCATCACAGATCTTGACTCTGACGAAACCAAGCCCGAGGGATGGGATCTAATAAAGTCTCCACCGTTACATGATTTCACTGAGTTGAGTCTGTACGAGTTGCACATTCGCGATTTCAGCGTGAATGACGCGACCGTACCGCAGCCCCATCGAGGATTTTACGAAGCTTTTGACGATCAGAATTCGAATGGCATGCGCCACTTGAGAGAGCTTGCACAGAGCGGTTTAAAGGCCGTTCATATACTTCCATCGTTCCATTTCGCCAGCGTAAATGAGGATCAGTCGACCTGGAAAACAACGGGCGACCTGTCGCAGTTTCCTCCTGACGGTCAACAGCAACAGGCTGCAGTAGCAGCAATTCAAGGCAGTGACGCCTTCAACTGGGGCTACGATCCGGTCCATTACATGACGCCTGAAGGAAGCTACGCGATCAATCCGGATAACCGCGTGCGCGAGTATCGCACAATGGTCGCGGGACTCCATAAAGCCGGCCTGCGCGTCGTTCAAGACGTCGTCTTCAACCACACCAATGCGTACGGCGAAGGACCGAATTCGAACCTTGATGAAGTCGTCCCGGGCTATTACCACCGGCTAGATGCGAACGGGAACATCGAGACCGGCTCATGCTGTCCTGACACGGCAAGCGAACATCGCATGATGGAAAAACTCATGATCGATACTCTGGTGCTGAACGCGCGCGAGTACAAGATCGACGGCTTCCGTTTTGACATCATGAGTTTCCATTTCACCTATAACATGCAGCACATTCAGGCGGCCCTGAGCGCATTAACAACACGACATGACGGCGTTGACGGGGCGAAGATCTATCTCTACGGAGAAGGCTTCAACTTTGGCGACACCGCCAACAACCAGATTGGTCCCAACGCGAGTCAGATTAATCTGTATGGATTCGGAATCGGCACATTTAACGACCGGATTCGCGACGGCATTCGCGGAGGCAGTCCGTTTACCGATGAGCGGGTGCAAGGATTCGCAACGGGTCTATTTACAGACCCGAGCGATTTCACCAATCAGAATCCGCCTCAGTCCGGGCAGCAGAATCAGCTCCTGCAATACTCTGACTGGATTCGCGTGGGCCTCACCGGAAATTTGCGCGATTACACCTTTGTGAATAGCCAGGGAAACACGGTCACCGGAGCACAGATTGACTATAACGGTCAGCCGACCGGATATACGGCGACTCCAATCGAATCCGTGAATTACTGTTCAGTTCACGACAATCAGGATTTGTTCGATGCCGTTCAGCTGAAGTCGAGCTTCGCCGACAGTATTGCCGTACGCGCGCGGCGTCACGTGATGGCGATGAGTTTGGTCACGCTGGGCCAAGGCGTTCCGTTCTTCCAGGCGGGCGATGACATGCTGCGTTCGAAGGACATGGACCAGAACAGCTACGACTCGGGCGATTGGTTCAACAAAATCGACTGGAGTGGCGCTACTGCGAATTGGGATATCGGACTCCCGTTAGCCAGCCAGAACGGCGGACAGTGGTCGATCATGACTCCGCTGCTGAGCGATCCAGCCTACACTCCGCAGCCACAGAACATCGATTACAGTCGTCGAGCGTTTCTGGAACTGATGCAAATCCGCTATAGTTCTGCCCTGTTTCACCTGGCAAGTTTCAATGAAATACAAGGGAATCTGACATTCCTGAACACCGGACCGAATCAGGTACCAGGCGTCATCGTCATGAAGCTGGATGCAAACGGGCGTGATTACGGGCATTACAAAACCATCGTGGTGATCTTCAACGCGACGAATCAGCCATTGACGTTCACCGATACCAGTCTTGCGGGTCTACGCATGCACTTGCACCCGGTCCAGCAGCATTCCACCGACACTCTCACTCGGCAGTCCACCTTCAATTCCAAAGCAGGCTCCGCAGCGGTAGCGGCCCTAACAACTGCCGTCTTTGTTCGGGAGGAATGATAACGATCACTTTCTTTGTCTGGGTCTATAAACTGGGGAGGACAGCGGGCGAAGTTCTGGGGACGGCCTCTCCACTCCAACAGGCTGAACTTGATCGGGTAAAGGTCTGATTTTTAGACTGACATAGGCGGGCGCTGGAGTAGTGATACCGCTGATACCGTTTTACGCGAAACTCCAGCGAATAGGAGAAACTATAGAAACTTTAGCGTACGATTGAAATCGCTTGTAACACGCTGAAAGAGAGTCTATTATCGCATAAGTGTAGGGTTCACAGCGAGATAGCAGCCTGCAACCCCGGTAAAGTTTCCATCGATCCCGCTGTTTGTTCTCCCGCATCGCGTGCTTTGACCAAGGTTGCATAAGAATGCTTCCGCACGCGCTCAACGAGAGAATCGCTCGCGCCTTCTAGACTCGGGCCAGCCATCTTCAGAGGGTTCATCGTGGTGTCCTACATTACCGGCGCAGCCGTTCCATCTGACCACTTACCCACAGGAACAATAAACACGTCGATCGGTTGCGCGCCTTTGAACTGTTGATTCAACATAACCGGTGAATTGGGCAGGTCTGCACCCCAGACCGCACCATCCCAGGATGGCGTATAAAACATCAAGTGGGCTACGTTGTGGTCACCAGCGTCAGTCAGGTAGGCCTCCTTCGACATCATGTAGGCCATCCCACCAGGTTCGAGCGGTGGCAGTTCACCTTTGTCAAATGCTGTCTTGGTTCCCTCCATGATCTGAGCTCTCGTGCGCCCTGCCACCGCCATGTCCGTCCGCATGAGAGTAATCGGCAAAACGGACCTTGCGGCCGGCGGATTGAGGCAGACGGCTCCTCGGAGCTTGGGGTTCCAGAATTGTGGCGAATCGAAAGGGGACATCCACGCTCGTTCGACGACACATACGAAACCGTTCTTGCCGTCGACGGCATTCTCGTATCCATGCCGTCCAAGGACCATAATCTTTGCGTCGCGGGATATGGCCTCTGGGGCCGCGCTTCGTGCTAAGGCGATCTCAGCATTGCGGTCCGTGATAAGGTATTGGTCGATGGGAGCCATATTGGGATACGACATTTGACCACCCTGCGCCCGTGCGTCCAGGGTAAGAATCAGTACGAAGCTAAGAGAGGCAATCGCTTGGAAGCTCTTTCTGTTCATTACTTCCTCCTGTATTGGCTGAATCTCGCAGTTGCTATGCAGAGGGAACGGATCTGATCGTTTCTTCTCCTTACCATCGTCCCTCGGTCCGGTCGGTGGGTCGGCAGTCGATGTCAGCTCACCGCGCATACGAACCGGTTGGTATGTAAAAACGCCAACTACCCTGTGAACCGATGCGATCAGCCTCGCTTGCGGTTGCCCGGCGCGCGAAGAGACCTCAGCCACCCCACGATATTTCTGATTCCCACGTTCCACACCTTCGCATCCTGAGCATTCTTGGTAACAATGTGTAGCCCTCGTACATCGCGATCAGAAAGCCGGCAGTCTCTTCTGGAACCAAGTTGTGGCGGACGGATCCTTGAGACTGTCCCCTCCGCAAAGCCAATGCAATGCCTTCTTGCCAGGCCAGGAAGATCCTCTCCAGTCGCTTGCGGAATTGTTCGTCCAGCGGAGACATCTCCTGCGCCAAATTGACCAGAGGACAACCGCCCTCTACGTCTTTTGGCCGAACGGATGTACGTTGAACAATGCCGATCAAAGTATCGATAGGCTCCTTGCCCTCCGGCAGAGGACGCAACCACTTGTCGCGGGTGAGTGTGGCGATGATCTCCTCGACGATGGCATATCCTAGAGCTTCCTTGTTCTCGAAATGGTAATAGAGCGCTCCCTTAGTGACGTTGGTGGTAGCCAGAATAGTATCGATCCCGGCGCTCCGGAAGCCCGATCTGTAGACCTCGCGAGAAGCTGCTTGCAACAGGAGCTCCCGCGTGCGCTCAGGATTGCGCGGCCTCGGAGATCTACGTTTCGGACTCTTACGTGCCCTAAACATACCAACCAGTATGTATGGTAACCCTCATAGCGTCAAGCGCAGGATCTATCAAGCGGTGCGTGCATCGCTTCGGTTTGTTGTAGACATCGGTCGCAAAATTCTCTGTTTTGGTAGATTCCCTCGTCAACTCAGCCAGTCCAACGCTTGGCACCAATTCGCAAATCATTTCGTTCTGTTGACTGTGCTTGTACGTTCATTCCCGATTTCACCATGCCCGTTGGTCCGTCTCAAACCAATGAAGCCTATGGCCATCCGAATGCTTGTCTGATTTTGTGCGACGTGCTTCCCCCTGCGATGCGGCTACGATTGCAACCTAAGGTGGCCAAGCGATCCTTTGAGGAATCCGGGGGCGCAGCCTGTGATTCTATGGGCCATCGAATCCGCCATTGCGTGGAATGTCCAAAGTGCTGGACGGGATATCTGCTCGCCCGCAGCCCGTACTTCAACGGTCCTTACCTCATTCCGACGGTTAGCGGCTCACTCGAGGAGTACACGCTGTATTGCTCCTGCGCGACGACGCCCGTGCGCAGCCACTGGAGGTGGGATGAGATGAAAACCTATAAAGTCTCGAAGGCCGCGTATGATCGCGGCTTCGGCACGCCCGACGAGGTCTTCGCCATGCGGCGCCGCCGCCCTTCCACCGAAGCGGCTCCGAGGTATGAAGTTACCGAGACGCGCCTCTCTTCACATTTCGCCCGCGAGTCGCTAGCTAGAGACCTGTCATGAAATTGTAGTCGCACGATCATATCGGATCGTTTGCAAGCAGAAAGGATCAAATCGAATGATTTGTGACCCGTTGAAAAGAGGAATAGAGTAAAGAATTTTCCTAACGGTGCAGAACCCACTTGAGTATTGCTAAACCGTTGTACGGGCTAACCCCTGTACCGAGGGTTCGAATCCCTCCGGTTCCGCCTATGTTAACCCCGAAATCAGGCTAGATGAGCCGCGACTCTGGGAGAAAATGACTCCACTGCAGGCCCTTGGCGCGGTGATTCGGATGTGGACGGATGACAAGCACCGCAACGAGGCTCTTTGATGTCCAGGATGAGCACCACTCCTACAAAAACGAGTCCTCCCGTCGGCATCCGCGAAGCCACTGAGCGGCTTACGCCGGAGAAGCTACTGACGGGGATTGGGGCTGGGCGTGTTTTCGGCTGATTTAACTAGTTCGGGGGTGCGGAGGCGGTCGCCGGCTTTTGTGTGCCGACCGGCGCGTCGATATGCTCCGCACTCTCTAGGGGAAAGGCGCTCGCTCCCATGTCCTTTCGGGCGCGGAGCGATAGATAGTCACCTAGGACATTTCCCAAAAAGTTGGGAAGGTTCTTATCGTTAAAAGACCACGCCGCAGCGATCGGGTTGTTCTCGGTGGAAATCTCCCGTTGGAACAGCTGGGTGCCGTTCTGATCGGAGACTTGCACGCGGTATGTGATGTAGGAAGTACCGGCAAACGCGCCGCCAAAGAATCGAGCCTTCTTGCTCACCATCCGATAATTCAGAAGCGTACACTTCACGAGCAAATACGGATCTTGCGGCAACGGAGTTTCCTTTCTCGCGATTTTTGTAAAGGCGCGCGTACCGTCCAGCCGGCTGATGGCTCGATCTTCGGTCGCGTTCACGAGCCCTCTCGCAGCCTTCTCATATTCTGCGGGCACGCTGAACTCCTCGAACAATATCGAGTGATATGCGAGGTCTGCCGCGTTGACGGCCGGAGCCGTCTCATTTTCAGCAGTAGCATAAGGACCTTGCGGACTACTTCGTTCTTTACCTTTCACCGACACGGGAACGCACACCAGGGTGATTAGCAAGACCAACGGCAAAAGGTGAAATAGTGGCGAGCGGTGAATATCGATCTGTGGAAATTCTCGGGGAAGCATCACTTTACTGTATACCTTTGCATTCATTGGCTTTTCCTCCTAATTGGGCAGAGACGAGTATAAGCACTGGGACTTCCGCTGCTGGTTGCACGACCTTCTCGCAACCCCCGTCAGGCGGCTTGCAGTCTCTTCCACACTCAGTAACGCGACAGATCTGACGAAACTTGATCAGCGAACCATGTTTTTGGCTACATTCCGCATGGCCGCTTTCTCTTTCCTAAGCCGCGGGCGTGATCATTTCGGCCAGATTGCAAATTGCCCCAAAAATGGTACTCTTTCCCGAGTCACGGGTGGGCGTGACTCCTTCAACGCTTCGTATTTCCGGGCTCATTATTACTTATTCTGACTGTCCTGGTTAGCAAAACTGCAATCATGGCGTGGTTTTGCCAGCGAGGTAAATATGGCATCAACTGCCCCGAACACTTTGACCCAACTCCTGCTCGCATCGAGTCACGGCGATCAGAAGGCGCTTGATGCGGTGATGCCCGTGGTCTACGACGAGCTTCGGCGCCTGGCTAGAAGCTACATGCGCAGAGAGCGCGCCGGACACACGCTGCAGACTACGGTGCTGGTTCACGAGGCGTATCTGCGCCTTCTCGGCCAGGACGCGAATTGGGTGAACCGAGCTCACTTTTTCGGAATTGCAGCCAAAATGATGCGCCGGATCTTGATCGACCACGCGAAGAGCCACGGACGTGCAAAACGAGGAGGGGGAGCGGTGAAGGTGACGCTCGAGGAGCCTGCGCTGTTTTCGAAGACTCCCGATATGGATTTAGTTGCTGTCGATGAAGCCCTGCGCCGGCTAGAAATCGTGGACCAGCAACGTGCGCAGATCGTGGAATTGAAATTTTTCGGAGGACTTTCGGTCGAAGAAATCTCCCACGTTATGGACTTGTCCACGGCGACGATCAACCGGCAGTGGGCAGGCGCAAGGGCCTGGCTTTATCACGAGCTCAAAGCCAAGGAGTGAGACGTGCCGACCATCCCATGGGACCAAGTTCGGGAAGTGGTGGATGCGGTCCTCGACCTTCCGCCCGAGCAGCGAAGTCCATACCTGGATCAGGCGTGCCAGCACCCGGCGGTGCGTCGTTACGTCGAATCCCTGGTACTGTCTTACCAGCAAGCGGGTGAGTTTCTGGATGAGCCCGCGCTCGCCGGTCACGCCGAGGTGCTCGTAGGGAGCGAAGCTGATTCCTGGAAGGGCCGTCGCGTAGGCCCGTATCAGGTCATCGAAGAGATCGGCGAAGGAGGAATGGGCTCGGTCTATCGGGCCATGCGCGTCGATGACCAGTACCAGAAACAGGTAGCCATCAAAGTTGTGCGCAGCGGCTTCGACACCCGTTTTGCGCTGACTCGCTTTAAAGCCGAACGGCAGATTCTCGCCAACCTCGAACATCCCAACATCGCCCGCTTGCTGGAAGGCGGCAGCACGGAAGATGGCCAGCCGTACTTCGTCATGGAGTACATACAGGGCCAGCCTTTGGATCAATACTGCGACGATCACAAGCTGACGATCACCGAACGGCTCCGCCTTTTCCGCACGGTGTGCTCGGCGGTGCAATACGCTCATCAGAATCTCATCATCCATCGCGACATCAAGCCCAACAACATTCTGGTGAATGCGGGGGGCGTCCCGAAGCTGCTCGATTTCGGAATCGCCAAGATTCTCAGCGCGGACCAAGGCGATTCATCCGCGAAGACCATGACCATGGTCCGGCTGCTCACGCCCGAGTACGCAAGCCCGGAGCAGTTGCTGGATGAACCCATTACGACCGCCAGCGAAATCTACTCTCTCGGAGTCGTGCTTTACGAACTTCTGACCGGCCAGCGACCCTATCGTTTTACCACCCGGAAGCCCGATGAGATTGCACGAGTGGTGATTGAAAGCGAACCACAAAAACCAAGCGCAGCGGTTGTGCGCGTGAAAGACAGCTCTGACATAAGAGGCGAATCCGTCCAGTGGACGCCGCAAACCGGAAGCAGCACGAGGGAAGGCAGTCCTGAGAAACTGCGGCGACGATTGTCCGGCGACCTGGACAACATCGTGTTGATGGCTCTGCGAAAGGAGCCGCTACGCCGCTATGCCTCCGTCGAGCAGTTCTCAGAGGACATTCGGCGCCATCTTGAAGGTCTGCCGGTGGTTGCCCGAACCGACACGTTTGTTTATCGCAGCAGCAAGTTTGTAAGACGGCATACCGCGGGCGTGACGACGGCAGCTTTGGTTGTGCTCAGTTTGACCCTTGGTCTGGCTTTTGCATTACGTGAAGCGAAGATCGCGCGCGAACAACGAGCCCGCGCGGAACAGCGGTTCGACGATGTGCGGACGTTGGCGAAATCCAATCTTTCAGAATTCCACGACGCCATCCAGAATCTACCGGGCTCGGCAGCCGCCCGGCACCTCGTCATTCAGCGCACGCTTGGATATCTGGACAAGCTAAGCCACGATGCGGCCGGCGACCGCGAAATTATGCGTGAACTCGCCGCCGGATACCAGCGAATCGGCGATCTGCAGGGAAACTTTAGCGGCCCCGGTATTGGAGATTCCGGCGCAGCCCTGGAAAGCTATAGCAAAGCCTGGACCATTCGTGAGTCTTTGGCCGCCGCCTCCGGCAACGATCCGGCAGACCTCAAATCCGAGATTAGCCTCTTGCACGGTTATGTTCGCACCTTGCTGGTAACCGGAAATACACAAGAGGCCTTGCGCATGGCTGCGCAACAACTCGCGATCGCGGAACTGGTCGCGCGGAAACAACAGAGTGATCGCGACCGCATCATGGATGAAGCCCGCGCTCACATTCAAATGGGTTGGGTTCTGGCAGGAAACGGATCCTCGAGCAGTACTCGGGAATTGACAGAAGGGATGCGGCACGACCGCCAAGCCATCGAATTGCTCGGCCCCTTGGCGAACCAAGCGGCCGATTCTACAGCCCTGATGGGGCTATTGCAATCCACTCTCGACCTCGCTTACCACCTTCGCAAGAATCGGGAATTCGAGGCCTCTCTGAAGATCTACGACGCCATCTGGTCGAAGACCAGCGGATTGCATGGTTTGCCCGACGGGGCGCGAGCCATCTTTTACAATCATCGGGCGCGCCTGTTCGATGACATAGCAGACTATGTTCGCGCGGACAAGGATAACCGCAAGAGCTGGGAGTTAGGCCAATCTCTGCTGAAAGACGACCCGCACGATCTTACTAACAGAATAAATACCGCCGGCGCGCTCGGCACAATCGGCATCGATGAGGCGCGGCTTGGTCATGTCCTCGCCGGCAAGAAGAAGCTCGATGAAGCCATCAAGATCGGCGAAGAGATGCTGGCGGACAACCCTTACGAACTCTTCTACAAAAACCTCTTGTTGATTGGATACTCCTACCGTGGCGAGATTCTCAGTTCTATGGAAGATTTTCCTGGAGCGTTGCAACAATATACCCGCTCCCTCACCGCTGCCACGGAAATCGCTCACCACGATCCCGGAGATCTCGAATCCCGTTTGAATATCGCAAAGCTTCACGCCGCTTTGGGCCTCGTGCATGCGCGTGCTGCGCAGTATCCGGAAGCGAAGCAAGAGTTCAACACTGCCCTCGACAATTTTCAAGATCTGCTGCGTCTTCGTCCGCAGGACGCCGAGGCGATCCACGCCTCGAAGGCGACTCAGGATGCCATGGCTGTCGTAGGCAACTGCTCCACCGCACGACCATGCAAGGGCGTAAGCGAATTGAGGTTGCCTAAGATCAACAATTGAAGCGTCCCGGCGCGTTCCTCTTGCGTTCGAAGCTGTGCGATCAACAGAAACGTAACCTTAGCGCCGCGCCGATCTTCACCTGCCAACCAATCTTGTGGGCTTTCGGCAACCAGACGATCAGGATCAGCCACGCCTCGAGACGTAAGAAACTCATAATACCCTCTTGCGCGAACGAGTTAGTCGTCGCAATCGGCGCGAGATCCTTCGACACAACTCGCGGGCATCCCGCGCCTCGTTCGGGCTCTACCTTCTCCTGCCGCCGCCGCCCATGCGAGCCCCACCGCCTCCACCCATCCGTGCGGAGGAGAGGTAGTTCCGGGCCTGCATGGCGCCTCCCATCCGAGGGGAGCCACTGCTTCTGGTCTGTGCACCGTTGCCAAGGTGAGATGAGAAGTTGTTTCCAGCTTGCGCGGGATGAGAGGAGAAACTGCTTCTGGTCTGTCCCCCATTTGCCGCGCGAGAGGAGAAGTTGTTTCGCGACTGCGCACCGCCAGTCGTCCGTGAGGAAGAAAAGCTGTTTCTTGCCCGCGTACTGCTGTTTGGGTGAGAGGAGAAATTGCTTCGCGACTGCGCCCCACCATTCGTGTGCGAGGAATAGAAGTTGTTTTTGGCCTGCGCGCCGCGATTAGAATGACAAGCGAAACTGCTCCTGGACTGCGTTGCCCCGCCCGCGTGCGACGGGCTGTTGCCTCTCGCCTGCGTCCCGCTGCCCATACCCGGGTGAGCGCTTCCCGCTCCGTTGCCGCTCCGGCTCTGACTGTGGGCCGCTGCCGTCCGAGCAGCCCCGGCGTGCGCGCTGGCATGGTAGCCAGCCGGGACGCCACGACCGCGATGTTCGAATGCTCCTCTGTCATGCCCGCCAAAATGGCCGTGATTCACGACCGTGACGCTGCGAGAGATGTAAGTGGAGTGATGAAACATTACGACTCCGCCGGCGCAACAGCGCGTGGTGGTTGCAGAGGGAGTGATCTCCATTGTGCCGGTCGCTGCGGAAGCCACACCGGCTCCCATGCGGCGAAACCCCACCCGAAGCCACCGTAGATGCCAATCGAGATTCCCGGGAAAAAGGCAACACCGACTCCCACTACGATTCCCGGAGGAGCCGTGGTGCCTGCGAACGCAGGGCCTGGACAGCGTTCATCACGTCTCCGGGCTGGTTGTAGTAGGCGTTGCCGAGCTGCGACGTCCACGCACTATTCTTCGCGAGATTGCCCATGACGGACGGAAACGCCGTGAGAGGTTTCACGGCGGGGTCCCATGGCATGCTGTCCGCCGTGGATGCCCGCTCATCCGGGGGTAGTCCCATGTTCTCGTTCAGCCAGGCGTCCGCAGCGCCAATCTGGTCGGGATACGTGGATGCAGTCAATACTTGGCCGACCAGCGAATCCGGATAGAGAGCGATCGGAGCCACGAGTTGATCTAATTGCTCGGCGCCCAACTCGACGTACGCTGCGGCGGCTTCCTGTGCGTGCAGATCTGCTTGTGCTCCGGCCAGCAGCAAAGCAACCATGAGCGCGATCATCGCGCGAAGGGCCTTGCATGTCGAAATCAACGGCCACAGCGCTGATCTTTAGCGATTCATTTTGTGTCTCCTTATTTGAGAAATAGAAGGACGGGCGCGAACACCCGTCCTCGCCCTCGATACGGCAGGTTCAGCGGGATGGTTGTCCTCTGCGAATCGATCCGGCCGCGGTTACGGTCACGGAAATGGTTCCGATGGGCGTCCGGCCCGTCCAACGGAACCTAGGCTGAGATAGGCGAGTACCGCGGAGACTCAAGATGTATTCCCCTTTCCACCCTGTGCCCCGCGGCACTCACAACGTCCTGCATCTACTGACGCGACAAGCGATCGGAGACTTGATCAGGAAATTTGCTTTTTACGGGAAATTGGGAATCGAGCCCTATTAAAGGAGCTGATTAAAACCAGGCGAAGCGGCGGCCAGAAGACACGGCAATCAGTTTGAGTGGGCGCCGCTGATCCACGCATTTGCCACCCTGACCTGCTCGTTCCCTCGATCGAAAGCAATAAAGAGGTCCGGCCGACGCTACGGCTGATCAATTCTGCTCGTAATTGTCGCGTCAGTGAGTGGCAGAAATTTTGTGGGATGCAAGACTCGTAACACATCGCGGATTGAAGCCTATGTCGGAGGTTTCCAAATGAACCGTCGTCTGATGTCAATGTTGTACCTCTTGACCGCAACTCGACCAGGGGCGTCGAGCGGCAAGAGCTTTTCTAAGACAGAGACCTTCTCAGGAGACAAAATCATGAAGACCTTGTCCTATGTACTCGCAGGAGTGTTGTTGTTGGGTTCGTCTTCGGCCCTGGCGCAAACAGATCGTATTGCCACGCCGATCAACAGTAGCCAAACCGTGGTTTTGAAGGGCAACGTAAGCCCTGTCGCCAAGCCTGAGAATGATCTGGGGCCGCTCGATCCGGCGACGAGACTGCCGCACGTCACCATGATGATGAAACTATCGCCAGCCCAGCAGGCCGCTCTGGACAAATTACTAGTCGACCAGCAGGATCCCTCTTCACCGGACTACCACCAATGGCTGACGCCGGAACAGTATGGCGCTCGGTTCGGTCTCAGCCAGGCCGACATCCGCAAAATCACACAGTGGCTGGCCTCTCAAGGATTCGCCATCGTCGAGGTTGCCCGCGGGCGCAATTGGATCGCCTTCGGCGGGACGGTAGACCAAATCCAGCGCGCGTTCCATACCCAGATTCACCGCTTCACCGTGGATGGTGAAGAACACTTCGCCAACACCACCGACCCGTCGGTCCCCAAGGCTCTGCAGGGCATGGTGGCAGGGTTCCGGGGCTTCGACAACTTCACACCGAAGCCGTTGAGCATCATAAAGAAGCTTCCCAGCTCCAACCCGTATTACACGGATGGAAACGGCGGCAACGAACTGGCTCCCGACGACATCGCCACGATCTACAACGTTGCGGCTTTGTACCAAGCGGGTATTGATGGCACGGGGATGAAGATTGGCGTCATGGGACAAACCGACGTCCACATGACGGATATTGAGCAGTTTCGTGCGGGGTTCAACTTGTCTCAGAACGATCCACAAGACGTACTGGCCACGGGCTGTACCGATCCTGGGTTCACGGGCGACGAGGGAGAGGCCGATCTTGACTTGGAGTGGTCGGGAGCCGTCGCGCGTAATGCTTCGATCCTCTACATTAAATGTGATTCCGCAAAAAATGGCGGCGTCCTCGGGTCACTTATCTATGCTGTGAATCAGAACATCGCACCGGTTCTAAGCATGAGCTATGGATTTTGCGAAGCTAAAGCCAATCAATCTTTCGCAACGCAATATGAAAGTCTGACCCAACAAGCTAACACGCAGGGCCAGACAATGTTGGTGTCATCAGGCGACGCCGGGGCAGCTACTTGCGATCAGGGAAGCTCTCAGGCAACTCAGGGACTGTCAGTGAATGCAGAAGCCAGTCCTCCGGAAGTGACCGCAGTTGGAGGAACCGAGTTCGATGCAGATGTGAATAATCAATCGACATACTGGAACACCACTAACGGCACTAACCTCGGTTCAGCGAAGAGCTACATTCCTGAGTTGGCGTGGAACGACACTGCATCGGGCACTGGTCTTGGCACCGGACAACAACTTGCCTCGACCGGCGGCGGCGTGAGCATCTTCTACCCCAAGCCCACCTGGCAAACCGGTCCAGGTACTTATGATTCCAAGAACCGAAGCGTTCCGGACGTCGCAATGCCGGCGTCGCTCGATCACGACGGCTATATATTCTGTACCAACGTGGGCGGCGCAGCTTACCAGGGCAGTTGCGCCAGCGGCATTGACACTGCGGTAGCAAACGGCTCCGTCGTCGGCGGTACCTCGGTGGCTTGCCCGGTCTTTGCTGGCATCGTGGCGTTGCTCAACCAGTCCCAGAAGAACACTCCGCCCGCTGGTCTTGGTAACATCAACCCCACCCTGTACGCATTGTCGCAAAGTATGCCCACGGCGTTTCACGACGTTCCCGCGGGCAACTATAGCGCCAACCCTACTCCCACCCCCAGCGGCAACGTTGTCCCGTGCCAGACAGGCAGCACAAACTGCACGGCCAATGGCACGCTCGGCTATCTCACTGGCGCGAACTACGATCCGGTAACTGGCTTGGGGTCGGTTGATGCCCATGCCCTAGTGACCGGCTGGCCTAGCACTTCGAAAACTGCCACCACGACGACTTTAGCGATCACGCCTGCAAACCCGGCCCCTGTTGGAGCAACGGTGAGCTTCACGACCACAATAACGCCCGCCCCTCCCGATGGCGAAACTGTGACCTTCACGGACACCATCTCGAACACGACCCTTGCCACCGCGACAACAACAACCGGCAATGCGGTCGCCACCAGCTCAACCATCCCCGCAGGGTCTTACACCGTTGTGGCCAGCTATCCCGGAGACACTACCTTCGCGGCGTCCGCCTCAACCGGACAGACCCTAACAGTTGGACAACGTACAAGCGCCACGACTACAACTCTTACCATCGCGCCTGGAAACTCGGCGCCGGTCGGGACCACAGTGACCTTCACGGCCACAATCACGCCAGCTCCGCCCAATGGCGAGACAGTTACCTTCAAGGACACGAAATCGAATACAACTCTGGGCGTGGCGATGACCACCTCGGGTAGCGCCATCTTCAACGGTACGGGCATCCCAGGAGGCTCTTACACCGTTACAGCGAACTATCCGGGGGACACTACCCTCGCATCATCGGCCTCCACCGGGCAAGCGCTCAATGTTCAGGACTTCACCATCGGCCCCAACAACTTAAGCATCACCGTCTCTGCCCCCGGATTGAGCGGTACGGGCACGATCAACCTTGGGCTGCTTGGCGGGCTGGCTGCCCCCACCTTCATTTGCTCAGGGCTGCCTGCTGAATCAACTTGCTCGTTCGCGGCGGCATCGGCCACCTCGGAAACAATCACAATCGCGACAACGGCGACATCCTCGCGGGCAAGCCTCTTTCAGAGGAGCAGCATCCTTTTCGCCACGCTGCTCCCCGGCTTGTTCGGTGTCGTCATCCTGGCCGCAGATAGCAAGAAACGGAAGTTGCGGATTTTTGGTCTGCTGGCCGTGCTCGTGGTGTTCATGTTGGTGATGTCATCCTGCGGTACATTGGGAAGCACCACGACCACCACACACCATGACCCCGGAACGCCAATCGGTCAAACCACTCCAACGGTCACCGCAACGGCGTCAGGGATCACCCATACCATCACCATCAACCTTAATGTTCAGTAAGCTGTGCTTGGGTGATATGCGCTCCGCGACAAACGCGGAGCGCATTTTCTTGCGGCGGTTCGATCAGCAGTAAGGGTAGGCATCCGTCGAAGTAATCGCGGTGTTGATTTTAGTAGCGGGGGCTAGATCGAGTGTTCCTTTCCCATGAACCATGAACGCCCGACCGCAACCTTTATCCACTGGAGCTTATAATTTTCCCTGTGCTTATCCCCTTGGTCCGGACCTGCTTGATCGCTCTTACGTTTGCAGGGTTGTCCCTGAGCAATCCTGCGGCTCCGCGGCCCGTCACGCCGGATGGCCAAGCCATGCCGGCGGCTGGGCAGGAAACCGAGCATGGCGTTGAAGGGAATCTGGCGACCATACTCCAATCGGGCTCGACCAACACCCGTTCCTATAAAGTTGTAATCCACAATGATGGCAGCGCTACGGCAGAAATTAGTGACGCCCCCGCAATCCGAAAGTCAGAGCCGGCGACATCGCAGCAGTTTCCTCCCGGAACGATCAATACAAAAATCATGCGGCGCCTGCTCGCAGAAATTGGCGATGTCGGCAAAATTCCGACCGGGGGCTGTGCGAAATCGGCCTCCTTCGGAACGCGCACTCAGATTACGTACGCGGGCAAGACCAGTGGAGACCTGCAATGCGTCCGGCAGCAGGCAACGGGCGGCGATGAGGCGCCCCTGCAAGCTTCGAAAGAGTTGAGCAAATTGGTGCAGACAACCTTGAGTCAACTGAAAGTCAACGACAGGCGCATCAGCTCAACCCGGTAAGCTCGGCCCCAGAAAGCTCTTCGCGGCAGCTCACGCGCCTGCTCCGGCAGTGGCACTTGCTCGATCAATATGGCCGCCGCTGAGTCGATCAGGGCTAGTTTTCAGGCGAAAACGATGGCCACGACAACCACTCTGACTGTTTCTTGCACGCAGGTCGATGCGGGATCTACGATTGTCGGAAACTCGGAAACTCAACCCGTCATGCTAGTCCACGAACTTGTGCAAACCAGCGCACGCGGGCCACGATGCTGACCGTCGCACTCTTGGAATCAGCCCGCGAGTGCGCCCAAGCCAAATCTCACGTGACTCTCTTCTGGTCTAATCGAGATACACAAAACGACTATTTGAAACAAAGGTTATCAGGCTCGCGCCGATTAGTTAATTGTGAGACTTACGGTGACGCTATGAGTGACGGATCCCGATGTGCCCTGGAGCGTCAACGTGCGTGAGCCGCTAGTTGCGTTCTTCGCCACGGTGACTGTAACCGTCGCCTGCGCCGAGCTCGTGCCGTTCAGCGTGACTTGACTCGGCGACACGCTGCAAGTTGTATTGGTTGGCGCGCCGCTGCAGGAGAGAGAAATGTTTCCCGTGAAGCCGTTGACGGGCGTCAAAGTAAGCGTGTACGTTCCCGAATGCCCATGCGAGATTGTTCGCGACGTCGGCGAAGCCGAGATCGAAAAATCCTCGACGGATTGCGTCAATGTCGTCGAGGAACTTCCCGCGAAGTTCGGGCTGGAAGAAACAAATGCCGCGCTAATCGTGTGGTTACCCGCGCTCAGAGAGCTGGTGGAAAATGTCGCCGTGTTTCCGGAGACTGAAGACGATTGGACCGGCGTCGTGCTGCCGTCCAGATAGAAATTGACTGTTCCGCTCTGCGGACCGCTTACGCTAGAAGACACGGTGGCCGTGAACGTGACGTTCTGGCCTGCCACGGAAGGATTCAGGTTCGAAGCCAACGTTGTGATCGTTGCCACTGGATTAACAGTCTGGCTCAACAGGCTCGAATTGCTCCCGGTAAAATTAGTATCGCCACTGTAACTGGCGGTGATGGAGTGCGAGCCGCCATTGAGGGCCGTGGCTGATGTAGTGAAGGTCGCGATACCGCTGGAAAGAACTGCAGAACCGATTTGCACTGTCCCGTCCCAGAACTTGACTGAGCCGCTCAGTGAACCGCCCGATGACGGCAACACTGATGCTGTGAAGGTAACTGCTTGACCGTACGAGGACGGGTTAACGCTGGAACTTAGCGACGTTGTCGTCGCGGCTTGATTCACAACTTCGGTGAGCACGGATGAAGCGCTGCCGGCGAAGTTTGCATCACCGCCGTAAGTAGCCGTGATTGAATGAGAGCCTAACGACAATCCACCAATCGTGAACTGCGCAATGCCGCCGCCGAGCGTTGTTGTCCCGAGCGAGGTTGAGCCGTCCATCAGGGTAACCGTGCCGGTCGGCGTTCCCGAAGTCGCTTGAACCGACACTCTGAATGTTGCGGACTGTCCGAACACCGCTGGATTCAAGCTGGAGGAAACGCTCGTCGTTGCAGCTCCTTGATTGACAGTCTGTGTAAATGCGGAGGACGTGCTGGCAAGGTAATTGGCATCTCCGCTGTATTTTGCGGTGATGGAATGCGCGCCAACGGCAAGAGACGAAACTGAGAGCTGCGCGGTATTGGACGAGACGCTGCCGGTGCCCAGGGCCGACGTACCATCCAGGAATGTGACGGTTCCGGTTGCGTTGCCGCCAAGAGCAGGTTGGATCGTAGCCGAAAGCGTGATCGACTGACCGAACGAGGACGGATTCGTGCTGGAGGTCGCGACAGTGGTCGTCGCCTCGCCATTGACCGTCTGCGAAAGTGCAACAGAGGTGCTCGGGAGCAAGTTTGCATTGCCCGCATACATCGCAGTGATGGAATGCGTCCCGACGGTTAGTGAGGAGACGGTAAGCTGCGCGGAGTTGCCTGCCAAGGTCGCGCTACCGAGGGAAGTCGAGCCGTCCAGGAATGTCACCGTTCCGGTCGCGGTGGTGCCCGCAGGCGGCTGAACGGTTGCAGTAAACGTAATCGTCTGACCAAAGACAGATGGATTCACGCCGGAACTGAGAGTGGTGGCAGTCGACGCTTGGCTGACTTGCTGAGCGACTGCGGCCGATGAACTGCCCGCCAGATTTGTATCGCCGCTGTAGACGGCAGTGACCGAGTGACT
>Ga0222749_10000345_pt1 | contig 29493 bp, 26 predicted proteins | sample IncBWH2Mmetat_FD_197234 | JGI IMG/M metagenome (GOLD analysis project Ga0222749, IMG submission 197234) | Metatranscriptome of lab incubated forest soil microbial communities from Barre Woods Harvard Forest LTER site, Petersham... | ecosystem: Environmental > Terrestrial > Soil > Temperate... | reverse complement strand
GGATCTTGCGACCAAAGAGATGCTGGTGGACGCCCTGAAGGATTTTGAAGGCACCATGATCTTCGTATCGCATGACCGCATGTTCCTTCGCGGTCTGGGCTCACGTGTGCTGGAACTGGGCGGTGAGAGCGGCACGGACCGCCATCCCACGGTTTATCCTGGGTCGTACGTTGAGTACGTGCAGAAGCTTGGACATGAGGCGCCTGGGATCTATTCGTAGGGCTTCACCCGATGTGACAAGTGTTCCTGAAGGAACACATCGTCATGACGCATATGGGATGACGATCCTGTCATGACAGTTAAGCCCATGGAAACATAGGAGAAAGTGGAAACCGGATGGGTTCGTATCAGCGCGCGATTTCAGCCATGCCGAACTGTGCGCCGCATCCCCGAAGCTCGGTAAGAGCAAAACTCGGGAAGGGCACGAGGTCCACTCGTGCCGATAAAGACGCAATAAGACAGCGCCAAGACAATTGGGTCAGTCCCGACCGTCCCCATCCTTTCCTGCTACTTCTTCGCCGACTTCGCCACGGAGTCGAGCAACCCCTCGACCTTGTGAGGAACAGCGGCGTAAAACCCGCGCTTTGGTGAGGTCGCAGACTTTTCCTTTACCAACTCCGACGCTCGGGCGCGGACCTGATTCTCGGCCATTCCGCTGTTGGTCGCCAACTCTGCAAGCGACACCTCGGCTCGCAACGTTTCGTCCATCTGAGCTGCAATCGCTCGCGCCGCCAGGATTAGCCGCAACTTCTCGGTAGACTTCAACTTTGGGTTGTTAAAGTGGACATTTCCATTCTTGTCCAAGAAGCAAAGATCTAACGCTTTCGTCGCTATCGCCTCGAGCCTCTCTTTTAGAACATCGTCGTCAACGATGAACTTCTTTCTCAAGTCTTCAATGCTCATCTGCTGCCTCTCTTCTTCTTTGTGGTCACTTTGAAAGTCCCGAATCTGTACCAGTCTGGATTCCCCGTGTCCGGATCACACCCTGCGGTCTTCAACCGCTGCGCCAACTCATTCCGCTTTTCGGCTGAGTCGTCGAGCCTGACGATGTGCCGTCCGTGAAGGTCGCTGGGCAAGCGAAAATCTCCCACCTGCACAAGGATGGTGCGATTCTCGGACTTCGCTAGCGCCATTCCCGCCTCGATCTGCACGTTCGCGCGGGGCTGGAAACCCGTCTCACGCTTGAACTCGTCGTCGTCGGCACAGAGGTCACGCCGTAACCGTACTTCTTCATCGGGCGTCAGCAGCACAACTACGGCCTGCGCCATCCGAAATATCGCGTCGAGAATTTCTCCAACGTAGGGCGATCCCTTCCCCGTCGCTTTCGCCCCCTCGCTCCATTCGATGGGGTTGAGCTTGAGCGCTCTCAGAAAACTGAACATGCTGTCTCGAAGGTCTTGATCCCGTCCGTAGACGACCATGACGTTTTTGGTGATGCCAGGTACCGGAGCGGCCACAGGAGCAGGATCGGGAGATGAATTGCGATCCGAGTTGCCGCCGTTCGGAACCATCGCGGCTACGGCAACGGTCACGGGCGCAGGAAACACCCCGTCTGAACCGGGCGGAAAGACTCCGGTCGCCGCGATGATCTGTTCGCGTATCTCGCGGCGAAGCTGCAGGCCAGATTTTGTGCTGACGAACGATCCCGATTTTCCGACGACGTCCGAGATGTTTCCCGGAGCGGAAATCAGGGCTGTGTCAAAACACTCGCGGAGCCTCTTAGGACGCACATCGGGATCTTTGATGATCTCGGTTAGGAAGAAACCAAAGAACGCCACCAACTCTCGTTGCGACATTCGATGAAGGTTCGGAATCCTCGCAAGAAACGCTTCTAGCTGTTGCTTCATCATTAGTCACCTTCGCGGCGCGGCAAATCAAAACGCACGGTGCGGTCGCCGTGCGCCGACAGGCGATACCGCCCTCGCCCCGCCGATTCCAGAAAATCGTGCGCGTTCTTCGCGTCTCGTAAAGCCTGCGCGACCACCTTCGGCGGACGCACCCCGGCGCGAATGTAGGCGCGCTTAATCTCCTCCTCGCCGAATTCTTCTTGCCCACTCTCGGTCAAGCTGAACGCCAGCACCGCCACGATCTCGTGGTGTCCACGGGGATGTTTCGCCGCGATCAACTCACGCTCGGAAGTGAAATTCGTCGACGACGGTGCCGAATCTCCCGCTGTAAGCAAGAACTTGCTGACTTGCTTGCTTGCAGTAGGCGTTGCTGTGCGTGGAGCGTACTTTGCAATCTGTTCTTCGATGAACTCTTTTGGTCCCTCAAGTACAATTTTTACATCTCTATAGGTGATGGTCGCTTTGCAGATGTCAGACATGGCCCGTGCTCCTCGCTTACGATCTTCTCGCCAAGAAAGTGATATGTCAAGCACTTCCTTGGAGACATGGATTCGTCGAAGTCGCGGACGCATTTCACTTCCGCCCGTGAGTTGGTCGCGGCGGGATGGTTCCTACCACGGAACCATCGGATTTACAGGCGAGTCAGAACCGTCAAGAGCGCTTATGAACACTCCGCCTCGGCTTCCCGTTCGGACTAGCTAGCTTCTTGGTTCGGCTTCTTTCATCTCTTCCCGCCGGTAAAATATTGCGAGCCCGAACAACGAACCCCTTTGTTCGTTTTGGGGAGTAAGGAAGCGCGAGGACAGAGAGGGGCTTGGTGAAAGTCGCCACCTTCAACATTAACAACATCAATAAGCGGCTCGACAACCTTCTGGCTTGGTTAGCGAAAGCTGAACCGGACGTGGTGAGTCTCCAAGAGCTCAAGGCAGAGCAGGGAGCCTTTCCCGTGAATGCCCTGCGGACTCTCGGGTACGAAGCAGTCTGGCAAGGGGAGCGCTCCTGGAACGGCGTGGCCATTCTCGCGCGAAACCAGGTTCCCGTACTGACTCGCACAAGTTTGCCGGGAAATTCTGAAGGGCGTTTTTCTGAAAATCGTAATCGCGAAGATCGTTATTCTGAAGATCGTAATCATCAAGATCAGCAAGCTCGTTACATCGAAGCGGCGGTTCAGGGAGTCCTGATCACTTCCATCTACCTTCCCAATGGGAATCCGCAGCCTGGACCGAAATTCAAATACAAGCTGGCCTGGTTTGAGCGCCTCATTGCCCACGCCGCCGAACTCATGGCGAGCGGCGCACCCGTGGTGCTGGCTGGTGACTACAATGTCGTGCCGACACCGCAGGACATCTATCCGACTCGGTCGTTGGATGACAACGCGTTGATCCAACCCGATAGCCGACAGGCTTTTGCGCGGTTGCTGGCTCAAGGCTGGACGGACGCCATGCGGAAGCTACATCCGGACGGGCCGCTCTGGACGTTTTGGGATTACAAATTTGAACGATGGCAGAAGGACAAAGGCATGCGACTCGATCACTTTCTGCTCTCACCGAATTTGTCGGACCGGCTGGTGGACGGCGGTGTGGACCGATGGGCGCGTGGGCAGGAAAACGCGAGCGACCATGCCCCAACATGGATCATGCTTGATCTTCAGGCTTGATCTCTAGACTTGATCTCTAGACCGGAGTCGAGGTTCCAGCCGGCGTTTTTAGGTCTGACCCTCCCAGCGTAAAGCGCCCATTGTGCAACGCCTCTTGCAAAGGCCTGCCAATCAAGAGGTCTCCATTCAATAAATAAGGGGAACTGTGAGGCAGTTCCCCTTATTGGACAGTTTTTGGCATTTTTGGACATTCGCTGCGAGTGCCCAATTGCCCGTAACCTTATGATTGCGTTGGTTGCGGGGGGTGGATTTGAACCACCGACCTTTGGGTTATGAGTTCAAAGGGAAATTGATACGAAAACACTTACACGCGCACGGATGACACCTAAGCACCTGTAAGTTGCTGCAAGAAACGCACTCTAGTCCCTCGTTTAGTCCCTAGTCCCTCGCTAGTCCCTCGTTTTTCGTCCGGCCAGTGGGGTCGGTACAAAGCCATCGCTTCATGGGCGCTTTGGTCAAACGATCATTTCTTCGGAACGAACCTCGCATTCACAGACTGGTCAGTAGATTGTGAGTAGACGCCTTTTCTTTGTCTTCTTCTCCTTCAAAACAAATTGTTTCTTCGCGAAAACCGGCGGCGGTCTTGAAGGAGTTCAGCGCTGCTTCCTGTCAAGGGTCTGAAATTTGTATTTTAGTTGTTCGGAAGCCGCATTTGAGCAGCACGACAGTCTTTACCTCCAGAAGCCGCCCGCAAAATGTAAAGATCCAAGTCATCTTCCATCTTTCTTAAGACAAGTATGTCTTGCGGTGGCATCGCGACTTCTTCTGCTTTCGCTTTTCTCTGAACGTTAAATTCTTGCAGGTATAGGTTTTCAATGCCCTGTTTCGACAAGTGCAATAGTCTCTGAATACTCAGGAGTTGAGAGCGTTGCGGTAGCTGGCCCTTCAGTTGTTCAGAGATACTTTGCAGCTCGGTGTACTGCAATTCGTCGCGGTCCTTCCGCTGGCCAATCGCCTCTACAACGTCGGTGAGTTGCTTCCTCACATCCATCGTGTCGGGCGACAGCATGAGCATATACGCGCAGTTTCCGAGTCCGTGGGGATTCTGCGAGTCACAGGGATAGCAGAGGGAGGGATCATAACCGGCCGGCGGCAAGTCCGCGTATCCATTTGTTTGATTAGTGTTTCCGCCGAGATCGAGTCGAGTTTCGTCTAGGAAGAGGATCGAGCTGTGATAGGCGTCCCGTATGTGGTAGTCGCAGTAAGGTACATTGTATGGCGCCTTGTCATCGGGCGAGGTAAAAGAAACGCGAAGCGTACCGGTATTTGGTTGCGTGCCTATTTTCTGCGGTGTTGTGCAGTTGTTACCGTAAGCGCCGCTGCTCCCAGTGCACTGGTAGAGGTTGACAGACATTTTGCCATTCTTGTAATGGAGAATCGTGCCGATGTTTTGAGGTGTAGGCGCATTCGGGTAGTTTCCGAAAGTAGAGCCGAACTTAAAACCTTCGACGCCATCGTTGCTTGCGGAATCAGGGATGGGGAGAATGACGTACCAAGAACTTCCCGCTCTGCTAGCGTCGCTAGCGTACTTGTACCAAGGCCAGGTAGTACCTCCACTTGGTAGCTTGGCTTTTAGGGAAAGGAGACTTAAACCTGGATACGTGCCACTACCAAGATCGGTTGCGTTGGACGTGGAAACCGCACAGCCTAGAGCGCCGAGTTCAACACAGAAAACTCCCTTTGTGTTCGTAAGATCTAAGCCGTCGCCGGTTGTGAAGGTGGGACCTGTGTGGCCGGGTACATATGGTGCCATCGCAATCAGCACGGGCATGTTTGCATTACCGCCCGGGTGGAACTGAGTATCCACCTCGTAGATCCAAGGACCGTCGAGTAAGATGTCGAGCTGCTGCCCAAAAGCAGAAACAACAGAGCAAGCGAAGGCCAAGCAAATACCACAAATCCATCGCGTCTTCATTTTCTTCTCTCCAATGCTCTCATTGAACTCCTTGAAGCTCAAATGCTGACCAGTAATACGGGTGCGCCGAAGCAGATTGTGCGGCGAGCGTCAGTTCGGCCGCGCGGAGCGAATTCGCAGCATCCGCTCCACTTAGCAGGCCTGAATAAAACTTCTTCATCAGATTGGCGGTTTGAGACGAGTCAATATTCCATCGGCTCGTGATCACGTGCGGCACACCAGCGTGAAGCAAAGCTCTGGCCAATTCTTCATTCCCGGATTCCGAAGGATCTGGGCGGGTACCGGTTCGGCACGCGGACAGAACGGCCAATTGCAGTCCACTGGTATCGCCATCTCGCAAAGTCTGTGCGTTCAGGAGGCGTGCGCGCTGCGTGTCTGGATCGCGATCGGCGAGGACAAGACCATCTCGCTCCGGCGAGGACACGGCATGGCCGGCAAAATGAAAAACGGAAACGCCGCGTAGACTCTGGCGAATGACAGCGAGAGAAGCATCGGAACCCTTGAGCCACCGAGCCGAGCGAAAGCTTGCAGCGACAGTCTCCGCCTCGCGCTCCGCATCCACTAGCGCCGTCCAACCGTCCTCAGCCGGCGATGGGACGCTTACTACTAGGGCGGGAGACTCCGAAGTCACCACGCTTACGGGCCGGAGTTGGCCGGTTTGGTAGAGGCCTGGCGAGATGACAATGGCGTTTCGTTGAGCCAGATAGTGGTCGTTGCGATCAAGTAGAGCCTCAAATGGAATATTCGCGAGGGTTTCGTCTGGCTCAAAAACGAGAACTCTTCCGCTCCCAATCCGTTCTTCGACAGGTGCGATAAGAAGGTCGTAGAGCGAGCGGGCCGTTGTTCGCAGAACGAGCAGGTCGGAAGAAGGATCGGAACAAATCTCGCGAAAACGGTTGGCCAGATCCACAACTTGTGGCAACGGACGGTCAATCCATTGCGAAACAATGCCACGATCATCGTAGGCCCAAACCGCGATTCCGTTCGGAAAAGCAGCGTATGCTATGACCGTTTGGCCAGACAGGAGTGGAAGCTGATCAGAAACTCTCGTCGGCGTGGGCAAAACAGGAGCGCCGTGCACATCAGGCGGAGTTGAAATGTCTAACCTTTTGAATGAGCCCGAGACGGCATGTAGTCTGGCCCTCAGCCGCGCTCCTTTGTACCACTCCCAAAGCTCCAGGGCGGAGGTGGCGTCCCGTTGCCGAAATGTCCAGGCGACGAGGTCCCGATAGGTACTTTGTGTCTGTTCAGCCCATTGGCGGCGATCACGATCAGAGGTGAATGAATTTAACGCCCACTCGGCAAGAAAGACAGCGGACCGGAGCGAAGATTCAGTGGCGGAGTAGTCCGATCGGCGAATGTTGATTTCCGCCTGGGTGTTGTAAAAGTTGACCTCTGCAACGAAGTTCGGCGCACTGTCGAGGATGGGTCGCGCTTGTTCCAGACGAGTGACGGCCCTTTCGACATCGCCACGGCGGGTCTCGATGCGAGCCAGCCAGATTTCCGCGTCCATTCGGTCGCGGGTCGTGGCTGCAGTCCTCGGCGCCGCAGCGAACAGGGCACTCGCTTTGGCGAACTCTTCCTCAGCCAGTGATGGTATATCTGCGAGGTAGGCGGAATTTCCGTACCAGCGGTGGGCCATTGCGCGTTGGAGAATGTCGGTACTGGAATCAATCACCGCTGTAGCCTGTTTCCAGAGGACGACCTGCAGATTGGGGAGTCGCAAGTTGTCAGCGGCTGTGTCGAGGTCCGTATAGAAGTTGTAACCCTCCATAATCTGTACTGGAGCGGACCAGAAAAGTCGCAATCCTTCTGAAGCGAGCGAGAAAGCCTTCGTGGCATCGCCCAAGGATGCCGACCCGTCAGATTCAAACCCTAGGCCGCGGAGGTACAGGGTGAGATATTGGTGTTTTTTTGCCAGAGTAAGCGCTATCGTCAATGCTGCTTGGTCCGTTCCTATATCGCCGACCAGTCCCGCACAGTTCATCTCCTCCAGACCCATTTCGATTTGAAGCCAGGCGTAGCCGTGACGTTCAAGTTGCGGGATCAGACTGCGAACGAGAGACATGCACGGGCGCCCCTCATAGAGAAGGTGATCCGCATAAACTTCTTCAGCTTGGGCGGCGAGTTCGCCCGCAAGATTGCCAGCCGAGTGAAAAAGTAACGAGGCGCGACGCGCTGAAATTCGCTGCTCGGAGTAGTCGCCCCTATCGCCGGCGCGCACGCTGGACGCAAGGGCCAGAACAGCGGACGGGAAGCTTGGATCTCGGGTATTCCTCAGAAGTCCTGAAAGCCAAAGGTCGTCGTGCGATGTTTCCGCGATTTTGCCTAGAACGCTGATGGCAGCTCGATCCTGTCTGGCCAATTCTTGAGCGGACGTTTCGGGATACGCGTTTGGCAGCCACTCCGCTACCGCAAGGTGCAAATACTCTTCGATGCGGTCTTCTATTTTGGCGCGAATGGCGGGATCATTATCTGCTCGGGCGATTTGCGCTGGCGTCAGCAGCCGTTCTGACTGGCTCTTCTCGTGCTGTTCTACTCTCTGTTTTAGGGCAGCTAGGCGCTTGCGCGCTTCTTCAGACCATTCGCCTTGCGGCTCGATGCGGAGGTAGTGCTCCCAGTCGTCCACAGCCTGGGTGTAGAGAAACATGCGTTCGCAGGCGAGGGCGCGGTTGAACAGCGCAATAGGATCGTCCGGTGACTTGGCCAATGCTTCGCCAAGCACCTCAATGGCGTTGCCGTAATCAATCGGTCTGTCGGTAGATTCGGCGCGCACGAAATACGCCGAACCCATGTCAATCAACAAGCCCGGAGAATGAGGCTGCACTTCGAGCGCGTGTTGTAGCGACTTAATCGCCGCTTCGTAGTTACCATCGAGCAGTTCGGCCCGAGCACGCGCTTGCAACCACTCTGGGTCATTCGGATTCTTGCTCAGGTTTTCACCTATCAAAACCTTGGCCTTTAGCAGAGATTGTGGCTTATCGAAGTCCGACTGACCGGCGCCTCGCTCTGCTTGCATGGGAGCGTACTTTGCGCCGGGGATTCTCACCTCTAAACTCCGATGCTCTGTATAGGCTTGCGCCAGCAATTGTTCAGCAGACGGAGGATGCAAAGCCCGCACTCCGATCCATGCAAGCACGGCAACGGCGACGATCCCCCCAAGTGCGTATGCTGGAACCGGCCAACTGAAGACCGGCCTCCACCATGAAGACTTCGTTTGCATGTCTCGCAGCGTTGCGGCCATGTTCTTCCGCCATTCGGGGCGCGCACTCCGCAGCGAGGCCAGAAGCGCCTCCTCGCTAGGAGTTGCTTCGTCCACGAGCGCTTCTGCCGCGTTGTTTAGGAGTGGTCCGCAATGCCCGCATTGTGCCGCATGCTTCATCAGTTCTCTTGTCTTCGCCTCCGGCAGAAGCCCGGCCGCCACTTCCAACCACTCGGCATCTCCCATGCACGCGGAAGTCGGTGGCGATGGATTAGGCACCCGCATACGTAAAATCTCGCTGTGCACGAACTGGTGCCTTTGCAGCTTTCGGCTGCACTCCAGGCAAGACTGAACGTGGCGTTGGGCCTCTCTTAGAGCTGGCTCCGAGAGTTGCTCCGAACGGGGCGCACTCGTCTCCTGCAACGAAACCAGCCTATCCAGTTCGTCGCTGTCGAGATGTTTGTCGAATGGCCGTGTCAAACTCTTCTACTCCTTCTAATACGACATCACCGGGCATAATCCTTTTTCCATCTGGCTATGGCTCCGACGGGTTGGGCATACCTGTGTTGCCCAGGTGCTCCCGCACGCAGCGTGTGAGTCGGAAAATGACGGCCTCCACGCCCTTTGCTGTGAGTCTTATGGTTGCCAAAGCAGCAATTGCCTTAGCGCTCATACCTTGCAGGTAGTAAAACCAGAAGATAAGGCAGTCCCGCTCTTGATGGGAGCCAGCCGCGCAATTCTGTAACTGGTTGTCCACTTGCTTTAGAAAGACCCCGCGGTCCATGGCCTCCGCCCCGCCGAAACTGCTGCTCTGCGCGGCTGGTTCAAAGTCTTCATACAACTGATCGGTCTCTCCTGCGCCGCGCTTCTGCGAATGGAGTGATTTGAAATGATCGTGAGTGAGATTGACCGCAATTGTCTTAACGTATCCCAGCACAGCTTCGTCGGAATGGTGCCGGGCAAATTCCAGCACCAAGCGGCACTCATCCGCACAGAGCTTGAGATAGGTCTCTTGCAGTAAATCGTCGACACATTGCGTTGGATCCTGCCCCCATTGGCAAGCCGTACGTTTGATTGAAAGACTGATTGGTTTTTGAAAACGGGCGACGAACTCTTCCCACGCTGTGCCGTTATCGGATTCGGCACAAGCGCGTATCAACTCCTCCGCAGTCATGGACGAATGGCGTCTCAAAGAACCTCACGACCAGGGTGCCCGAATTCTACATGAAGCAATACTTTCCGTTGTTATCTGCCGTGAATTATCGCCATTCGCTATTTGAAAAAGGATTTCATGCCTATCTGTCGTTTCCTACAGACAGAGGAGCCAGAACAACTGGACGCTATTTGAGAGGCTTCTGCGACACCCAGAGAGCGGACACGTTGTTGCTCCTTAACTTACTCAAGCGCAGGAGACTAACATGGACCAGACAACATTTCGTGCGAGACGAGGGTTCTATCACTCGGCTTTGCTATTCGTTTTGTTTTCTCTTACGGCTGCGACCGCAAAAGCCCAGGACATCGTTGTCGATTGGTCCACACAAACGCTGACATCTTCTCCGGCCAAAGTGTACAACACGATGGTCGTGAATGTGAGACTGAACAACGCCAACACGCTTCTTTACGACTACAAGATCGACATAACTGCAACCCCCCGAAATCCGAACGATTTTGGAACGATCGCCGATATATTGACAAAGGCCGCTCCAGCGGCTGCACCGGCAGTTCCGGCAGCAGCGGCGGCACCGACACCGTGTCAATCCGCGTTGCACGCAGCAGAAAACTCGGTAACCGCCCTTAAGGGCCTGCTAACGACCAAAAATACTCCGGTGAACCCAGACCAGGGAAACGGCAAGTTCTCCAGCGTCAAAGTGGCTAATACAATCGCGTATTGGAAGGCCAGCATACAACCGCAGGACGATTCACTGAAGCAGAGGATCCCTGTGCTGCAAGCGGCGCTCGCTCAAAACCCAACAACCTGTTCTCCCGCAGAGGTTTCCGAAGCAACTGATTTTCTCGTGAACACTTATGGTCCTTTACGGGCCTCCTTGAACAATTTTGAGAGCCAGTTGGATACACCACACCAGATGGTGGTGCCTGTTACATTGAGCCCGGAGAATGACTACAAAGTCGCAGTCACAGAGTCTTATCAAGGAAAGGCAACGGAGGGAGGCACGCAGACTTTCAGCTTTTCTCCTGAGTCTGACATCCTGACGCTATCAGCCGGTACCCTCCTCACGGAAGTACAAAATCGTACCTACACCAGTGGTGCATTGCCCGGACAGACGGGGAATTTCCTTCTAGCCAGCGGAAACTCGCCCATTCGGCCTATCCTCGTCGCACAACTCAACTACCGAATTCCGAAGGCAAGTTGGGACTCGTTCGGATTTGCACTCTCGACCGGTACAGCACTCCAATTCACAGGGGGCAATAGTGGCGTGTCCAATGTCGGCTTTTTCGGCGGGGTGTCAGCCCATTTGTGGAAACGCTTTTATGTAACCCCTGGAATTCATGTTGGCGAATTTGCGGACTTTCCTCCCGGCTTTACTGCTCCCAATCAGCCGATACCGTCCGGTTTTGGACAATTGAACCCCAACAAGAGGTGGACTGCACGCTTCGCCATTGGCATCACTTACAAGGCACTAGATTTCTCCAAGTTCACGTCCAACTCCAAGAAATAATAACGAACGTCAGCTGTGATAGCACCAACCAGAACAGAGTTAATCCAGCCAAGTCTCCAACAACGTCGAATGGCAGTTTGGCTTTTGAGAGGATGAGAAATGAAAAACAATATGAATCCGCGCCGAGTCACCTTTGTGCTGGCCCTGGTTAGCTGCGCGTGCCTGTTCGGATGTCTAAGCGCCGTTGCTCAGACGAAGCCTGAATCTGCGCCCTCGAGTCCGGCTACTGCGAAACAGAAGACAGAAACACAGGCTCAAGCTAAGAAGTCTGTTCACACGCAGCCACGACAATTGTCGCCACTAGGGCATTCGGTGTGGATGCGGGCACTCGATTCGGTGTCCCTCCTACGGCAGGAACTGCAGCTTAAGCAACTGCGGTTTGCGCAGGAGGGCACAACCGCAAGCCCCATGACGAATGCATCCTCGGAACACGAATGGAACTACTCGGAGGCCCAATTGTATTGGCTAAGACAGCGCGCGTTCCCAAACGACACCATTGATTGGCGCGCCTATACCGCGGCTTTCATCGCCAAGCTCAAAATGTCTGCCTTGTCCCTCGTTCTGCCGCCAGGTATTGCCGCTCATCCACCAAAGTGGGAGAACATCGGACCTCTCAATCTCCCGGTTCCTTACCGACAGTACTATGGCGAGGGCGCAACCAGCGGACGCGTAAACGCAGTGGCCTACAGTCCGGCCAATCCGCTGGTAATGTTCTTAGGATCGGCAGGTGGTGGTCTTTGGAGAACATCCGACGGTGGACAACACTGGGAGCCGCGTGCTGATTCTTGGGACAACACAAAAATCAGCAGCGTCGCGGTCAGCGCTGACGGAAACACAGTCTATGTTGGGACCGGAGACTTCGACGGCGGACGCAGCGCATACGGGTTTGGGATCAAGAAAAGTACCAATGGCGGTGGCAACTGGGCCGGTATGTTGAAGACGGAGCTGAAGGGATATTCAGTTCATCGCATCATGATTGATCCCGATGATCCGTCCATTGTGACGGTCGCAGCGGGTAACAATCCGTTCAACCCCGGTAAAATCTTTCGGACTGAGAATGCGGGAACAACCTGGACCGAACTCAATCTGGCTTCTGCTGACTGGACTGATGGATCGTGCGGTGTCAAAGAGCCGAACGAGCAGAGACCTTGTTATGTGGTTGGCAACGCGAGTGGCGGCGAGGTGTGGAGAACCTATGATCAGGGAAAGCACTGGACCAAAATTGCGGCTCCATTGACTGCCAAGTTCCAGTACTTGGCCATCGCGTCCAGCCCGACAAAACCCAAAGTTGTTTACCTGCTTTCCGGAACAGATGGCCATCTCCTCAAAAGCACCACCGCCGGAGATTCATGGTCTGACATTACTGGCAACTTGCCGGCCGGCTACAATCTGTCGCAGAGCGATTATGATCGCGTGATTGCCTGCTCGACTCGATCGGACACAAAGGACGATGTTGTTTACGTCGGACTCATCGACATCGTCGCCTCGTTCGACAGCGGAGCGAGTTGGGAATCCCTTGGGCATACTTATCAAACGGATGCCTATACCCACAATGACCAACATGCCATTGCCATAAACCCGGCTAATCCGAATGAGTTGCTGATTGGCAATGACGGCGGCGTGTACAAGGTGCAGGTGGATCCGGCAAATCAACACGCTAGTTTTGACACGACTCTTAACGCCGGACTGACCATAACGCAATTCTATCGGGCGGCTTTTCATCCTACCGATGCCAATATTCTATTAGGAGGAGCGCAAGACAACGCTACCCCCATATCGCTAGGCGACCTCAAGAACTGGAAGAATGTGGGCGGAGGGGACGGCGGATTCGCGGCAATTAACCCCAAGAATCCTAAAATACAGTACGCCACGCAGCAGGACCTCAGTTTGATCCGAACCGACGATGGGTGGGCATCATCTCAAGATATTAGCGGCCTTTGGTCTCAGGAAGTACGAGGCTTTATCGCGCCGATCGCTCTCGACCCAAACGATCCAAATCTACTATACGCGGGCACCAATTATCTCTGGCGCAGGGATAACACCCAAGATGGACCTCCCGCATGGAACTCTGATTCGCCGCATCTGGGGGATCAGATGCTCGCTGTCAATGACGGCCAAGATGCCCTGACATACATCGCCATCGCACCAAGCGACGCGAACCGAATCTACACTGGCTCGCAGGAAGGTCAGTTGTGGATGTCTACGGACAAAGGGGAGCACTGGCGTCAGATTGATGCCGGTCTGCCGAAATACTGGATTACAAGCATCGCGGTACATCCTTCTAACCCCAATACGATTGTGGTTTCTCTGTCTGGGACCGCTTCTAAGGATGGAACGCCTCACCCTGGGCATGTCTGGATTTGCGACGACACGCATGCGGCGTCAGCCAAATGGAGGCGTATTACCGGTAGCGGCTTAGGAGTCTTGCCGAACATTCCGGTGAATGCGATCGCATTGGATCCATCAAGCCCATCGTCCATTTACTACGCTGGAACCGACATCGGTTTCTTCGCTTCGAAGGACGGAGGCCTGAGTTGGCAGGATGCGAGCACAAGTCTTGGCCTTCCCAACGTTCAAGTCAACGACATTCAATTCGTACCTGGCACGGGTTACCTCATGGCAGCGACTTTTGGACGGGGAATATGGCGCATCAAGCTCCCAATTCAATTGAAGCCATCCTATCTGAAGGTGCAAGCAAAGACAGCGATCGCTCAAAGCCATTAGAATTGTGGAGAGATTGTACGGGAGGCCCAAGAGGACCATGAGATCATGGCTTTCCATTTCTGTCGCGGTCGCAATGGTTGTTTGGGCATCGCACTCAGAGGGGCAGGACAAACCGGCCGATTACGTATTAAGCACAACCCTGCAAAGAGAGGCCGATGCCATACATCGAGAGCACCCGAAAGCAAGACTTTTTCAGGTGGCTATCGTCGACTTTGTTCCGGCTGCCATTGGCGTTGATTGTTCCGCCTCCCTGAGTATCGACAGTGGTTTTGCTTCGGAAGACAACGTTCGATATTACGCGGTATTAGGGCGATTCTCAGCTTGCGATGGCTCTCAGAGTTCATCTCCTCGCATTTCCCTGCGAACGTTTAGAACGGTCCCCTGTAAACCTCGATATGCTGAAGAGGAAAGCACCAAGAGCTGTGGCGGCCCGCTCGACGATCCCGAGTCCGAGGAATTACATCACTCCCTTGAAGTCTCCGTTGCCGCATTGTCAAAGATATTCGACATCTTGCGAGAGAAGGGAGTTCAACTCTCGTATCGCTACGACCTGCAGATCACGACCGCTGCGCGTATGGTCTCCAAAGCGGAAGAGTTTGAGATCCCGGCCAACTCGAAGCTGGCCTTGTCTAGGTTTGGGTCTACAAAACCCGACGCTGCCGTCGTGCTGATTCGAGGGCGTGAATCGAAATCCGGCGGGGGGGCAATAACCTTTGCACTTGTTGATGCCCAAACGCCTTCGATAATTGACATTGGGCATTCGACTACACTGAATCTGTTACCACCGACCCGTCCGCACTGAACTCGCCGCCAGCGTTCTAGCAAGAACTCCACTATCGTGCGCTCTTCTTGTCGAGCAGCCCAGCTGCGGTGAGCGCAACTTTTCCTTCAAAGCACAATTCGCGTCGAACGGAACCATCGCTTTTGCTAGCCCGGAAGAGGCACACTTAGAATTCATTTAGAGCTCTTTGCTGCTACGCTCATTCCTCTTCTTCCAACCAATCTCTTTTCGAGCGGACGACATTGATGGCAGCGGCGTTGAGCGAGTTCTTGATATGCACCCCTTAATACCTCTCGATCATTCTGACACTCGTACGACAGTTCTTAGCGATTTGATTAGATATTGGCTCCCTCCATCAACCGCATGCTGATATAGGTGTGCCGTAGGCTGTACGCCGTACGTGGTCGGCCGTCTCTGTCGGACCGAAGATTCTCCTCCTCAGTGATGTTCTTGAAGAGCTCGCTCTGCCATTTGCGGAAAATGAGGTCGGTCGGTTGGGGTGTACGTCCCTGTTGCAGGGGACAGCAGCAACGTAACTGCTGTCGGGTTCCACGCCATGAGCGCGAGCCAGAGCGAACCTGGCTTTGAAGAGCGGATAAATGCTTAGGCCGACTTAAGCGAAAGCGCGACACCTTCCTCCCACTGCTGGAGCATGCGATTGCCTATCTCAACGAATTCCGCGTGCTCTTTGATGTAGGCCTGCAGATCCTTTGAGGTGTCCGCAATTGCAGCGTCTATGCGCTCGAGTATCTGCCGGACGCGGGCAGGGGTGCCTCCCATCCGCGTCTCGCCGAGTCGCTGCAATTCTTTCGCGCTCGCCCACTTCGTCGTGCCGTTAAGGGTCAGCGCCATGCTGTCCTTCGGCAGATAGACGGAAGTGGTCACAAGATCATAGACGGGTGCGAGTCTCGCTTCGCCCTGAACGTCGTCGTAAACAATTCCAAAGTTCTTGAGATGTGCATCGCCGTTGCGAAGCGCGCAATTCATGGCAATCAGGACGAACAGCTTTTCCATGTCCTCGCCCACGTGCGTCGAGTTTGCAAACTGTCCAAATCGCTTCATGACCGAGGTCTCGTAACTGCCGCGATATTTCTCGTCGGTCCTGCGGCCGTTCAGGACGCAGAAATCCTCACATCCGCGATAGGTCCCATCTATGCGCAGGTCGAAACGGTCAATAACCAGCGCCATGCCGTCCTCGGCCAGGCGATAGGGGGGCACTTCGAGTCCGTATTTGCGCGCCACGGTGAGGCAAAAATACTCGTTGGCCGCCAGTTGCGGATATTCGTTGGGCTCCCACAGCTTCACAATGTGGGTCGCGCCTTTGTAGCTTTGTGAGAGGCGGTGTCCCGTATGCTCCATCTCGGCGAAAGCCTTTTCGTCGCGCACGAGGATTTTGGGCTGCACGCCGCTGATTCCGGAATAGGTAGCAAATTTCTCCAGGAGATAGCGAAAGAGGTCGCCGCCGCGCCTGCGTTCGAGAATCTCGTCCACCGACTGGAAGGGCACGTCCTCGTTCAGGTGTTCTTTGTCGCCGGTGTAGCGGATGCGTCCGATCTGCGAGCGGCCGACAATGGACAACAGGTCGAATTCGTCGAAGGTGCCGGTCGCTTTCGCAAAGGCAAGGCGGAGCCGCTCCCGCAGTGCGCCTTCGGGCAGGTTCATCTCGAAAACCGGAAGTAGGCCAAAGGGCACGCTCCACGACTCAAGCCTCAACGGCATCGTCACCGAGACCGCGCGAGTGGGCGGGTCGCCGGGAAGGTAGACAAACGTGCTGCCGCGCTCGCCGTGACGATCGAGTAGTCCCGCCTCAGCGGCGTCGGTCCAGACCTTGATCATCCCGTCCCTCTTCCATGAGTTCTTCCAGCGTCGGCCGGCCCGCGCTTGCTTCCTGAAGGTTCAGTTCCATCCCCAGCGCCGTTAGAACATTGGTGATCTTGGAATATCCCAGTTCGCCCAGCCGTCCGTTCTCTAGGGCGTCGAGCGTGGAGAGTCCGACCCTGGCTTTTTTTGCAAGCGTGGGCTGCGTCAGGCCAAGTGCTTTGCGCTTGGTGGCGATCTGCTCGCCTAGTTCGGACAGAGGCAACATACACCTAATATACAAGGTCTTTACATGTAATGCAATAAACTAACCTAGTATACTGGGTTTGTGCCAAGCACGATTTCGAAGAAAGGCCGGCAATCTGTTGTTGCGCTCATACCTCTTCTTCCGCCATCTCGTCTTTACCCGAGCGGACCACATTGATGGCAGCGGCGTTAAGAGAGTTTTTGACATGCACCCCGTAATATTTCTCGATCATTCCGACACTCGTACGACAGTTTTTAGCGATTTGATAGATGTTGGCTCCCTCTATCAACCGCATGCTGATATACGTGTGCCGTAGGCTGTACGCCGTACGCGGTCGGCCGTCTCTGTCGAACCGAAGATTCTCCTCCTCAGTGATGGTCTTGAAGAGCTCGCTCTGCCATTTGGGAAAAATGAGGTCGGTCAGTTCGGGCTTGCGCCACTCCTCCCCCCGGACATCAGAATTGTCGGACACTTCGCTGGGGGCACGCACGCGCTCAACGCGCCTCGGACGGAGCCTGCTTCTAAGTCGCTCAAATGGACTCACTGCATCGGGCATACTCTTGCAATATCCGAATCCGCGTTTTCCACGCACTTCAATCTCGAGAATCGTCTCGCCCGAAGGCGCGTCGTCAACGATCTCGACATCACGGAACTCAAGGCGCCGTGCCTCATCAGGCCGCAGCCCGGTATTGCCCGCGAAGAGGACATAGTCGTGCAGTTGCTCCGCTTGCCATTTTAAGCCCTTTTTCTTCGGCTCTAGTGCGCGTTTTCGAGTCGCTTCACAGAGTTTCTCGTATTCTTCCGGCGAAAACCAGGCCCGGTAGGAGACTTTCGATGATCGCCGGTACGGCTCGGAGAAATCTGGAAGCCGGTCGAGCCATCCGTGGCACAGCGCGGTCTTCAAGGTCTGGCGCAGCGTCACGATTTCATGGTGCATGGTGCTGTGTGCCGGCGGTTTGCCGCGTTTCGCAATTGCTTGTTGGTATCTGTGAACTCGATAATCCACGATTTTTCCCGTGGTGATCTTCGAGATGTCCATGTTTCCGAAGAAGGGCACCAAGTGAACGCTCGACCGCAAATACTGGCCCTTCACGTATTCCTTGCCACGTTCTCCACGCGTCATGATCTCGCATTCGCGTAAAAATTGTTCAGACACCTCGCGAAAGGTCTTTTCGCCTTTGAGCTTTCCAGTGAGAATTTTTCCCCGAAGCTGTAGATACCAGTCTTCGGCGACTTCCTTGGCTTTGGAGAGGCTCTCTTCCTTCGTGCTCGTGCGACGATTCTTGCCCGCGAAGAAGCTTGAGCATTGCCAGCGGCTGCTGTTTGGACGCTTGTAGACGTAAACTTTTCCGCCAAGAATCGTGTGTTGTTCCGCCATCTTCGTCCCTCGTTTTAAGCAGCGCGATTACTCGAAAAGCCGTAATTGACGTGGAGTATAAATCCCGGCGAATCTGCCCAATGATAGAAATGCAGTCAGGCAGCCGCGCGCGGGCGTGGCGGAATGGCATACGCAGCGGACTTAAGGAAAACTTGAGTGCTCGTCTGGGAAACCGGCGACGCATAACTGCTCAAATTCGGGGAAGCCTTAAATGGCAATCCCGAGCCAAACCCGGAGAGATATCGGCCGGGAAGGTGTAGAGACTAGACGGGCAGCACCTAAGCTCCGAAGCTTCCGGAGGAAGGTGAAGGGATAGTCCAGACCGCAAACCAGGTAACCTCGCTAGAGATCGATGGCGTCAGTCGAATTGCGCGCGATGCAGAGGCGGTCGAATCCGCCAAGGTTGATTTCGTATTCAACACGCTCGATGCCGACTGGAACCCCAGCCGACAATTGCGACACTGTCAATCGCGGAAAATCATCTCGTACTCTAAATAGTCCCTCCTCGACAACGCGCACGGGGAGCCTTGCATACTCCTCATCATGCGCGGGCGAGTAACCAACTTGGGCCAACGCTCTCTCAAAGCGGCTCAGTGAATCAGGATCTGACTCCAACTGAGCGCGGCACGCTGCAACGAGCAGTGGCAGTGTATTGGTGGCTCCAGCTTCTTCACGCAGCCGCAGGCTGAAGAATAACAATTCGCCCGACTCTGGCGGAGCGAGTTGGTCGAGTCCGCTAACACGATGGATGCGGCCACGGGTTGAAGTTGTCGCTTTCACTTCCACTGAACACCCTGTCCACTCGAAGTCATGCCGGCTGGCGAATGGCCCGCGCCACCGGGCAACCGCTTCAGCCGTGCCTATTCTTGGGATCAGCCAGACGGAGAGGAACCAAAGCTCGGCAAACAGCCCCAATTGTTCTTCTCGCGATAAAATCTGCCGTGGCAGTTGCCCCCAGAAACGTCGCCACTTTGCCAGCACCCTCAAGACGCACTCAGCCGCTGTTTCTCGACCGGACGACAGCCGCTCTGCCAGCTCACCACCGATTAGGTCAAATGCGTCTTGCCCAGCTGGATCGTGGCACGTAACGTCGAGATACCGACCCGCCTCGTGGCCCGGAACTGCTAGCTCCCGCGTAACCACCCCGACGCCTCGACTCTGGGAGTCCTGCACCTCCGCCTCGCTAGTTCGGAGCAGTATAAGGAGGTGCCGTTTGCCGTCTGCATCGAGTGCCCCCACAAGACGCTCTGTTATTTCCGGTGCGGCCCGCCGCGCCCACAACGTTTCGCCTTGAACTCGCTCGTTTGCGAGTCGCGTCCAGACTTGTGGATCGATGTGGCTCATTCAACCGGCCTCCAGCCCACCGTCCCTTGCAAGTACGCTTCAACTTGCTGAGGTTGGCTCGACTTGGGAAAAGAAATTGCCAGACCTACCAAATCGCGTGCCAGCGGGCCGTCCGGATTGTGAAACAACGGTCTGCGCCCGCCGCCCTCAGCCAAGTCTCTCCCCGAATAACGGCTGATGGGATAGAGAAGCAGCACACCGTCCGTCGCGGGCCGAAGTTCGCGCGCAGCCATGCTCTCGGACGTGGACCTACCATCTGCTTGCGCTGCCTGCGCCATTGCGCTAGCTTGACCGCGCAATTCCGCCGTTAAACCCACCGCTTCATCTCCCGGACTCGTAATGACACCGACTGAATCTGTCTCTCCAATGCGCGAACGGCTTACTTGCGCCACCGTCGCCCCACCTGGCAGGTTCCAGTCGGCATCTCCCAAAGTTGCGTCCCGCGACTCACGCCCGCGAACCGCAACGGTCCAGTGCGTCAGTTCCCCTGAGTCTCGTAACCGTTCGATGTATGCACATATCAGCGGAAGTGAGATGCTTCGAGCTTCATCGTCCACGCGGTAAGCTTGCAGGAATTCCAGAACGCGCTCCACATCCACGCCCGTCCATACTGGCCCTTTGCCATCGGAACAACGCGGATCAACAGCCCCCAGCCTTCCTACCAAGCTGCGGACTTCGAGGCGGTTTGCTTCCGCCTGCAAGGCCAAGTTGTCTAGTCGTCTCAGCGGAAACTTGAAAGTCTGTTCGAGTGCCATTGAGTAGCTCTGCGCTATCGTGGTGCTGGAGGCGAAACGACGTTTTAGCGGACTGGTTACCTGCATCGTCGGGTGCTGCCATATACGCATGCCTACCTGATACGGAGTCAGTCCTTGGCTCTCATATACCGCGATGTCCTCCCGAAGGCGGTGCTCCACAAAGGCAAGGTCATTGAACCAGCCCTCTAATTCTGCTGTCGTATAGATGCGAGTCAAATCTTCGTAGCCAGCCCGGAAGCCGAACCAGCGGCCCATCTGCATCAGCGTGTCATAGCCCACACTCCGGCGAATGAAGAAACTCACCATCAACCCTTCTAAGGTGAGTCCCCTTGAAAGCCGATTGCCCCCGACTGCAATGGCCTTGAGCGATGGCTCACGTTCATAATCCACGACTTTGCCGGTTGCACTGTTTATTTCTCTGACCTGCAGGAGTAGATTGGTGCGGAGCGAATGAGGAGGTTCAACGCAAGTGGCTTTAGAGAAATTGGTGGAAGTTATCCACTCGTCGGTTGACGCAGGCTGGAAAGATCGAAACGAGGCAGCCCTCGCGTCTCTGTTTGGCTCGGTAGAAGGGCGTTATCCGCAAGCAGCAAGCGGCGAAATCGCGCTTCGTGCGCCGGCAATGGGCGGCGAGACTGGGGTTCCGTTTGCTGCGTACATCCACCCTTCCAACCCTCCGTCGGGCGCCTACAGCGGGCTATCATTCGTAATTTTCCCCGCAGACGGGGCGCCTTGTTTGCTCGGCCTAGTGGTTGGGACGCAAGGTCTAACGCCAGACGAAGCGATTCTGGGTCGGCCCGGTCACGCGCGAAAGACAAAAGCTATCTGCACCTGGCTAAACCGCCGTTATGGCAAAGGAGGTCGGGTTGCTTGGGCGAAACAGGACCCTACGCGGACCGATATTTCGGTTCCAGATGAAATCAAGAAAGAGTGGTCCAGCCACAAGGCCGCCCTTGATCGCTATGGCAAAGAGGTCTACGCGCTATTTCGACCGACGACCGACAAAGCGGCGACAGAGGCTGCGGTGAGTGCTCTCCTGGATCTTCTTTTCGAAGAGAGGGGATACGAGCCGCTGGCCCGGTGGCAGCCGAGCGCCGGAGAAATCAGGTCGGGCTGGCTCGATTGTCTTATGCCGGGAGTTGAGCGCAATGAGTTAAAGGGTCTGTTGGACTCCAGACGCTACGTAATTCTCCAGGGCCCTCCTGGTACAGGTAAAACGAAAATGGCCCTCGACCTTCTCGACGACGAGTACAAGGGCTTGGGGAGGAGCATCCAATTCCACGCCAACACGACGTACGAAAACTTCATTGGAGGCCTTGCTCCTGACAATTCCGATGGTGGAGTTGGTCTGCGTTTCAAAGCGACGCCCGGCGTGCTGATGGAAGCAGCAGCCCTGGCGTCAGGCGACTTGTCTCGACCGTATCTGCTGCACATCGACGAAATCAACCGAGCCGACTTAAGCAAGATCCTAGGCGAAGCGATCTTTCTCTTAGAGACCGAAACTGACCGCGAGCGCGTGATCCAGCTTCCCTATGACTTTGGCTCTCCGTTCCATCGGTCACTCAGCCTACCGAAGAACCTACACATACTTGGAACGATGAACAGCGCGGATCGTAGCATCGCAATTGTGGACGTTGCCATCAGGCGACGATTCGCATTCGTTTCGGCGTGGCCGCGGATGAGCATTGTTCAGCAGCACGGATGCGCCCTGATGCAAGACGCGTTCCGGAAACTCCTCTCGATATTTGTGGAACACGCGCCTGACGATGCGTTTGCGCTCGTGCCGGGACACTCGTATTTTCTCGAGATGAGTGAAGACAAAGCAAGGCACGAGCTGAAAACAAGCCTCGCGCCTCTACTGCAGGAGTACTTGTTTCAGGGTTATGTTGGTGGCTTCGCCGAACCCATTAGGAGCTACCTCCAGTGGCTAGACAGTCTCTAAGGCGCTCGCCGTCCCCTCGAAGCCGCCTCTCGCTGAAAGCGCCCGACCATCTCGCACAGGTTTGTCTCGAATTGCCAGATTATTCCGAGGCGCGATATTCAGCCATAGACTTTTTCCAGACGCGGTCTAGTCGCGACCCCGCAGCGCAGGCGGCGCGGATCGCCGAACAATTCATCACGCGAAACCGAGCTCTGATGATGCGTCTCGATGCACGAATGGAAGGGGATTACGACGGTCGCGACGTCTGGCTCGTGGTTTCATCCGGACGGTGTGTAGGAGCAATTCCCCTGTTCTCAGCAACTACAGCCCGCCTTGATTTCGGCCTGGTTATCCAACCCAGATTTCCGTGGCCTGGAATCGGACCGATGCTTGCCGAGATGGGATGGCGCATAGCGCCCGTGCCTCTTCGCCTGCCGCTCCTCCACCGTTCAGAGCGAAGAGTTCCAGCTTGGGTGCTGTCATTCATGGTTCTCACTCGCCTCAAGGCGCTACTCGACTCGCTCGACCGTCGCTTTGAGATGATCCATGAATCTCGCGGCGCACCACGCGGAACTGTTAATTGGCCGTGCTACGCCACCAAAAGCTTACCCTCGGCGAATTTTCTTTCCGTGCCGTGTGTGTTCCCCGATTTACGCGATGATCGTCTGCTGAAAGGCGCGATCCGGATCGCAGTCGAGAAGCAACTTCGAGCGCTTGAAACGCAGAAGGACCAAGGCGCATTTGTTCAAAGGCTGATTGAGTTTGCTGACGAGCTAATGCGTAGAGTGCACGGTGTCACGCCCTACTTTCCTAGCTCCTCGACGCTTGCAACTTGGCTCCATCGTCCGATGCGGAGCGAGCAGTTCACTGACGGATTACAAGCGATTGAGTGGACAGTTGAGGAGCGGGGCCTGGCGGGACTTAGCGACCTCGCAGGAATTCCGTGGACGATGCGCATGGACCACTTCTTCGAAGCGTGGGTGGAGACGGTGTTTTGCACGATTGCGCGCCGGACAGGCGCCAGAATGAAGGCGGGGCGGAAACACGAGACGACACACCCCGTGAACTGGGAACCACCCTACCTCGGCTCACAGAAGTCCCTGATCCCCGATGTATGGCTTGAGTGGGACTCCCTGACGTTGATTGTTGACGCTAAGTACAAGCGTCACTGGGAAGAGATGCAGACGCAATCGTGGTCCCGGCTTGAAGAACAACTCCGGGAGCAGCATCGAACCGACATGCTACAGGTGCTGGCTTACGCGAATCTGGCGCGCACTCCGAAAGTGATCGCGTGTCTAACCTATCCTTGTTCACCTGAAAGCTGGCACTCTCTGAAGAAACGTGGGCGACTCATCCATCGAGCGTCGCTGTCCGCTGGCTCGCGGTCGGTGCAGTTATGGCTCACGGCGATACCTATGGCCGCAGCGGTTGATGCGATCTCTACGCCGATTGCGGATGAACTCCGGATCGCATTAGGCCGGCTTTGACGTTGGCAACTTCGGCAGAATGCTCGGCATGTTGTTTGCCCGCACAAGGCAATTTCTTTCCCGCTCGGGGCTAAACGGCTACCTCGACTGGCAGACCCGCCTCATCAAAATCCTTGCATTCAAAACCGCCAAGGCTGCCCGGATATCCGAGTTGATTTGAAATGATCCGGGTCCGGCCGATCATCTGATCGTCGCATTCATGCGTGTGGCCATACACCCAGAGGGCCGGCTGGTGGGTCTCAATGATCTCCACCATGTCCAGGGAATTGAAGGCCGGCGTGAGAGGACCGCCCTTGTATTTGGAATTGGGATTGACGACCGGTGCACTATGGCTGATAACCACGCGCGGACCACTTAGATTCTTGCCAAACCACTTCAGCAATTTCGACACGAAGTTTTTATGTAGCGCAATCGAATCTGCTGGCGTGAAAGGCGTTTCGTCGGGGTTATAGATGAGGCGGTAATCATTCATTTGAGAGCGGGCGGTCTCCATGGCGTGCAGATCGCCGCCGTTGAAATCCGTCCACATCGTGCCACCGAAGAAATTGACACCCCCGATGCTGACCTCTTCATCAAGCAGCAGTTTCACATGAGGATGCCTGTCTTCGAGCCACGCCTTGAATCTATTGTTCTCTTCGTTCATTGGCCGCCGCGTGTAATATTCGTGGTTGCCCGTCAGATAGAGGACTGGTTTCCTCCACTTCCGCAGAATCTGGTCGAGCGGCTCATAATCCCTGAGCGTGACGATATCGCCTGCCAAAATCATGACATCTCCGTGCACTGTCGGGGGCAACATCCAGCCCGAGCCAAATTCAAGATGCAGGTCGCTATAAGTAATGATTCTCATCCTCGTAAGAGAAACCTTGTTTGAACACGTCCTTCTCAAGTCCCAGATCTCTTCCGACAGCGGTTCGACTCGGCGAGGTGCCCGGTCGTGGAAGTAACAATCTGACATCCCCCGGATAGCTGAATAGTAAGCCGAGGCGCAAAGGCCAGTGTCAAGGCTCTTCGACCGCGAACGCGGCGCGCGAAGCGCGGCCTTGACACTGGCCGGGCCTCGGCTATGCTCTGGCTATCCGGGGCATGTCATTCGGGAATGCTGCATCACAGACCTAAACCGAAAACCTGACTGAAATGATTCGTGTGCGTGGTTTGTAGTTCTATTTTATGTATCGCTGGCTCTTGCTGAATCGCGTGCGAATGGGACACATCGGGGCTGGGTTCCTGCCCCAGCGTCGCTGCATTATGCGTATAAATCTGCGCGTCATAGCGTCCACGCGAGACGGAGACATAGGTCGGTGACGGACAGCTTCTCATCGGCCACCGCTGCTCAGCGCCGCGCTTCGTGGTCTTTGAGGCGGTCCCGCGCCACACGCGCCTTCTGCTTCTTGACCTCGTCCACGATCCCGTCGAACCCCTCTTGCGTCATTGCCTCGCCCTTCGCCAGCGGACCCAGCAGGTTCACCAACAACAGCCGGCACGCCGTGATTTCCACCATCTCCGCACTGGGTCGAAGCCCCGTCTTGTCCTGTTCGATCTCGCGCAGGATCAGCCCGCGGATCAGCTCCGCCTGCGTCTCGTTCCGCTTCGCCGCCAGCCCCTCCAGCTCGTGCAGTTCCGCCTCGTTCAGCTTTGTCCCCACGTGATGCACCCGGAACCGCGCCCGCTTTGCCGCTTCCGCCGCAAGGTTCTTCTCATCGAGCAGCGCCATCGCTCCAACCTCCCAGCACCCGCGTTTACGCAAGGAGTCACGGGTTTCCTTACGGAACCCCCACCCACGCTATCTATTGGATGCCAGGATGGTTCCTCCAGAAAAATGTCAAGTTTCCCTACAGTTCCCTCGAAGGGGTGGAGTGTCAAAATTCTTCCGGTGCGAAGCACCGCGCCTTTCACAGCTCGCCATACTCCCTCGCCAATGCATTCCACAGACGGACCACTTCCGGCGCCTGCCAGCCGCGGCGAAACAGACTCTTAATCGCCTGCCAATCGTCATGATGAAATGTGAGGGCGATCCCGTGGTCCCGAGAGCGAAATACGACGCCGACCTTTTCTTCTTCGTCGAACCACGTAGACGCGAGGAAATAGCGACCTTCCCAGAAGATCAGTGTGTCGCGCAGCGACAACCCTTCTAGTATCGTCCGAAGTTCCGCAATTCTCGGGTAATCGAAGAGCGGATATTGCAGAGCAAATCTTCCGGGAAAATACAACCAGGTAGAAAATTCCGTCTCCGGCCCCCGGTGAAATTCGAGACGGTATTCGCCTTCCTGAAACGAAGGCAATGGCCCAGGATTTCTCAACCTAGAATCGGCACCCCAAAATGCACCATCGCGTAAGGGTTCTTCATGGCGGAGGTAATGGCCACGGGCGCACACGCGCCAGAGAATCGGCCAGTACGGTCGCAGCGCTTCGTTCAGCTTCTCGATGTTTAGAAACTTTTCGTTGTCAAGAACCATGTAGAGAAGTCGAGCGGTATGAATTGGTCGGTCAGTCTCGCTGTCAGCGTTCTTTAGCGTGTGGATGGTTCGGTTCACGGCCCGCTGCACATCATCGTTTACGATCTCCTCTGACTGCTTCGCCTCAGTTTGCTTTTGTGACGGCAGAGTGGTGAGGAGATAAGGGGCCATCGGCCCCCTCTTTCTCTGTTTAGATACAAGTCCATAAACGGCAAGGAAAGCTTCGAGAATTCCGGCGAGAGATTCAAACGAAATGTCCGTCTGGCCGGTATTTGCAAATAACTCCGCACCCTGCTGACAGTAGTAAGCAACTAGGGTCCATTCGGCTTGCGAAAGTGGCAGCTTTGCGTCTACCTTCCCGCGAATCTTCACCAGGGAATCGGTTGGCTCTGAGAGTAGATTTACGAACTCTAATCGCTCCTCTTTAGAGGACTCAAGGAGCTGCTTTGCCGCCTCCGATGTTGAGACGGGTTCGCCACTCTTGGAGGCCATGATTTCCTTCAAAGTGTCGAGTCTTTGACGCAGCTCGTCGGAAATCCGAATGGAGATCACCGGCTGCTGCAGGATTGGGGTCTTGTCTGCCAAAGGGTCAGCCTCACTAAAATTTCGTAACGTTACATATTGACTGTATTGGTACACGTGCGTTAGTGTCAAGTGCAACGTTTGTTCCCCGGTCGGACGACCTACGTCGCAGGGATTGCTACACGCTCAGCCAAATGAACGCGTCCGAAGTTCCGGGATGGAGTAGAAAATGAATCCAGCCGAAGACAACGAACCCTTCGTAACGCCCGAAGAAGCAGCAAACTTTTTGAAGATCAGCCCGGTGACCGTGAAGAAGATGGCTCGGGAGGGCTGGCTTCCCGCACATCCCATAGGCAGCGGAGTCCGCAAGCGCTGGCGTTTCCGAATTTCAGAGCTAGTTTCGCACATGCGTTGTCGTGTAGAGTCGGAAGCGTCATCCGTGCGCGCTTTAAGGAGGAAAGCTTCTTGAAACGCACACAGCAAGACGTGGGCACGATTGTCCGCAAGAAGAGAACGCGAGGCCCAGACGCCTGGGTTTGGCGCTTTTACGAAACGGACGAGATGGGCATTACGCGAAAGCGCAGCGTAATGTTAGCGGGAGATGCGGAAGGATGGCCAACGGAAGATCATGCCTGGCTGGGGTCGAGAGAGTTTCGATACAAGCGGATGGAGCAGTCTTCCGGTCAATCGTTCGGAGCATTGGTAAGGCGATACATGCACGAAGCAATGCCAGAACGGTATTCAACCAAGAAGTCCTACGTATCCATTTTGAAAGTGCATATTTTGCCACAATGGGGCGAGGCTCCTGTGGCCGAAGTGAAAAAGCCCCTCAAGGTGGAACAGTGGTTGAAGGAGCTGAAGCATTCTCCCAAAACGAAGTCCAACATAAAGGGTCTCCTGCATCGCATTTTTGAGTACGCGATGAAATGGGAAATTTTGGAGACTCAGAGAAACCCGATGCAGTTAGTCGAAATCAAGGGCGTGACGAAACGGGTTCGCAAGAAAGTTGTGCTTACGGTCGAGCAATATCAGGCTCTTCTCGCAGAGCTTCCGTACCACATTCAAGTGATGGTCATGATTGCAATGTGCCTGGGCTTGCGCATCAGTGAGATCAGGGCATTGCAGTGGCAGGACTTTGATTTGAAGGGGCGGACACTAACGTTGACCCGATCTATCGTGGGCCGCTACGTCTGGAACGGCGGAAAAACCGGAGCTTCAGAGGACGAAGTGTTTCTGGATTCCAAGCTAGTGTCCGTTCTGGAGGATTGGCGAAAGCAATGTGTCGAAACGCCGGAGGCTTGGCTATTCGCTAATGCGGATACAAAACGCCCAGTTCACGGCGATGCCATTCAGAAAGACTACTTGCGACCGGCAGGTGAGAAGATCGGATTGCAGGGAGTGGGCTGGCACAGCTTTCGGCACACCTATCGAACGCTGATTGATGATATCGGCACGCCGCTCGGGGTGCAGCAGCGCCTCATGCGGCACGCCGACATCAAGACGACCATGAATACCTACGGCTCAGCATTTGAGAAAACGAAGCGCCGAGCCAATAGCCGGGTAGCAGATCTTGTTTTGCCGCCCGCGATCAAAAGCCAGCTGAAGGGTAGTGCGAAGGAAGTTTCCCTGAAGAATTTGAGGCCCGAAACAGCCACGATCCAGTGATTTTGGAATTGGGGACTACGCCGGTAGTCCCTCAAATCCGTAAATGGTTGCGGGGGGTGGATTTGAACCACCGACCTTTGGGTTATGAGCCCAACGAGCTACCAGACTGCTCCACCCCGCAGTTCGATCATAGCAACCGGGCCGAGCGCCGTCAAACCTTGCCGACGACTTTGCCCACAACTGGTCGTCGCGCGGCCTGATGGATCACAGGAGCGACGACTCGCGCGCTACTGGTCACTGCGCTGCTGTCTTGTCGGTGGCTAGCGTCGGCAAGCTCGGTGAACGCAAAAACCGTCGCATCCTATCGAAGATCGCGGCATCCAAGCGGTAGGCTTGGAGTTTGCCGAACTTTGATTTTGCCGAGCACTCCACGAGTTCGCGCAAAAATTGGCAAGCTCACTTGCGAAACCAGGAGGTCTCTCTATGGCGAAGAAGGAAGTCGCTGCCGCCCGTCAAACCACCATCAACGCCCAGCCCCGGATTCACCAGCGTGCCGCTGAGATTCAAGCTTACGGTACGGTCTCGCACGGCCTGCCGCTCGAGTTGGAAGAGCCGGTGCGCCTGGAGATGACTGAGCAGCTGAATCTGTTGCTGGCCGATACCATGACGTTACGCGATCTCTATAAGAAGTCGCATTGGCAGGTCGCAGGGCCCACGTTCTACCAGTTGCATCTGCTGTTCGATAAGCACTATGGCGAGCAGGTGGAGATCGTCGATGAGATTGCCGAGCGGATCCAGCTGCTTGGAGGCATTTCGTTGGCCATGGCCGCCGACGTTGCCGAGACCACCCGCATCGAGCGCCCGCCGCGCGGCCGGGAAGAGGTGCCTGTCCAGATTTCCCGCCTCCTGGACGCGCACCAGATTATTATCGGCCACTGCCGTCCGCTCTCGCGTCGCGCTTCCGAGCTGGGCGATGATGGCACCAACGATTTGGTGATCAGCGATGTCCTGCGCGCCAATGAACTGCAGGTGTGGTTCCTGAGCGAACATCTGGTCGATGTTCCGCTGGTGCATGCGCAAGACCCCGGCGTGAGAAAAGCCGGATAATTGCGATCGAACGTTAGGGACGCGGGCCTTGGCTTTCACGGCAAAGGCCCGC
>Ga0222749_10000342_pt1 | contig 29583 bp, 23 predicted proteins | sample IncBWH2Mmetat_FD_197234 | JGI IMG/M metagenome (GOLD analysis project Ga0222749, IMG submission 197234) | Metatranscriptome of lab incubated forest soil microbial communities from Barre Woods Harvard Forest LTER site, Petersham... | ecosystem: Environmental > Terrestrial > Soil > Temperate... | reverse complement strand
GGCGGGATCACCGCTGGTGGTTGTGAACTCGGTGGTCAACAACATCGCGCACACCGGCGTGATCACGGCCAATCTACCGTCGCCGGTTCCCACCGGCTCCTTTCTGCTGCAAGTTGCCTGGGGAAAGGATGAAGATGACCGCGAACACACGTTTTCACTGGCGTTAGGCCTTGTGGGTCCACAGGGACCACAGGGGCCAGCAGGTTCGCAAGGTCCGCAGGGCGCTACTGGTCCGCAAGGCCCACAGGGTCCAGTAGGGCCCCAAGGTCCGGCGGGTCCATCGTCGGGCGGACCGCCGTTTGTTTGGGTCTGCACTCCCGTTTTCGCTCCGAACACGACCACTGGGGGCGGGTTTTTCCGTCAAGACCTGTATGTTTTCAACGGGGGCACCTCAACCGCCAACGTGGCTTTACACATCTTCGATAAGGACGGAAACAACCTGGCCGGCATTAGCATTCCGGGCGCTACTACGCCACCCTTGACATATCCGGGTCAAACCGGAAGCACCACAGTCACCGTGGATTCGTTGCACACCCAGATCACTACCTGGCAACTTCCTAACGATTTTCCCCCAGGCGGTGCCAACATCTCGGTCAGCGCACAGGTGGTTTCAGACCAGCCTATTGTTGTGGGCTTTGGTTCCAGCGTCATCGGCCCATCCAGGCCGTGCAGCCCGTTGCCGAAATAGCCCAAGTCGTTTGCAAGGGATTGGCTTTTAGAGTCTGTGCGAGAACTCAATTTTTGTGGCGCGCGAAGGATGAAACACCCCCTTCGAGTTCTCACACGGACTCTTTTAACCTTGCAAAACAAATGCGATGTCGTAAAAGTTCGATAAAATCCTGGAAATGCGTTCTACCGTTTCCTTTGCGAATCCCTCGCCAGCCGGTTCGAATCTGCCGATGATCCAGGAGCATTTTGCAGATGTTAATGGCTGTCGCATACACTACCTGGCCGGCGGGGAAGGCATGCCGCTGGTTCTGATTCACGGTCTGTTGGGATATTCGTTCTCGTGGCGCTTTAATCTTGAGGCGCTGGCACGACATGCGCGGGTTTATGCCATTGATCTGCCCGGCTCAGGATTTTCCTGCAGAAATCCAGCCCTTACAGGTGACCTGGCCTCCTTGGCGCAGTATGTGCTTGCCTTCATGCAGGCGGTTGGAGTGAAGTCCGCGGTTCTTCTGGGCAGCTCCCACGGAGGCGGAGCGGCGCTGTTAGCCGCTGCGATGGCGAAAGAGTGGAACATTTCCATCGAGGCCATGATTCTGGCCTCGCCGGTGAATCCCTGGTCGAGGCAGGGGCTTCCTCTCACAAGCATTTTGGGTTCTTCACTGGGTGGATTGATCTTTCGCTCCATGGCATGGAGCTTGGCTCCGTTGCACGGCAGAATTCTGATGCGGATGTACGGCGACCCGCGCCGCATAGCGCCCGGCACGGTCGAGGGTTATAACCAGCCTCTTAAAATCCCCGGGACTCTTGATGCTCTTCTGCGCCGCGTCAGAAACTGGAAAAGTGATCTGGCAAAAATTGAGGAAGCCTTGCCCCAGGTTTCTGACATTCCAACCCTGCTGCTCTGGGGCGACCGGGATGGCGCCGTGTATCTCTCTTCGGCACAGCAGCTCATGGAGCGGCTTCATCATGTTGAACTGCACGTGATTCCCACCGCCGGCCACCTGCCTTACGAAGAATTGCCGGAGCAATTCAATCAATTGGCCATTGAATTTTTGGTGAGGATGCAAGGTTCCAGAGAAAAGCGGCAAACCTGTTTACAATAGTCCAGCATGACGCCTTTCCAGGAAAGTCACCTCTAAATGTCCGACTATTTATTCGATGTCTTTCGCCATTTTTTTCATGACTACGGATATTGGGCGGTCGGCGTGGCCTTACTTCTGGAAAATGCCGGCATTCCGGTTCCGGGTGAGACCATTCTGCTCTTTGCCAGCTTTCTTGCCTTTTCCGAGGGACACCTGCATTTGCCCTGGATTATTGTGGTGGCCACGGTAGCCGCCACCTTGGGCGACAATCTTGGATACTTTATCGGTAACCGCGGCGGCAGGCCGTTGCTTGAGCGCTACCGTAAGCTGTTTCGCATTCAGCCGGAACTGATCGCGCGCGGCGAGCGCCTCTTTCAGCAACGGGGCGCGCTGACGGTCTTTTTGGCGCGCTTCATTTTTGGAATGCGGATCATTGCCGGACCGCTGGCCGGCGTTTTGCGCATGCCCTGGAAGCGCTTCGTCATCTTTAATTTTCTAGGAGCGGCGTGCTGGGTTACGGTGATCTCTTGTGCGGGCTTTTTCTTCGGGAGCCAGTGGGAGAGGCTGATGCGGATCGTCAAGAACGCCAATATCGCAATTTTGATTATCGTTGTCGTGGCAGTGCTGGTTCACTGGCTGCGCTCCCGCCGGGTCCAGGGAAGCAAGAAGTTGGAAGTTGGAAGTAAGAAGTAGATTTACGATTTGCGATTTACGAATTACGATTTGTTGAGTTTTGGTCCGAAACACGTTCTTATTTCATAAATCGAAAATCGAAAATCACAAAATTACCGCGTATGCTGCGCTTCTTGAAGTCCGCTGCGGGCGGCATAATTATTGGGTTCTAACGCTAATGCAGCCTGAAAATCCTTGATAGCCGCATCATAGTTTCCACGTTGCAACTGCTGGTTGCCGTCATCCACCAGCGCCTGCGCTTTAGCCTCAGGTGTCTCGATACTTTGATGGGGACGCTTGGCTGTTGGCGTCTCCGATGGCGTCTGCGATGACGTTTCCGATCGCCAGGGTGTCTCGGGTTGCGCTTCTGGTTGAGGCTTGTACTTCTTCCAGACTTCATGGTGTTCGGGTGCGTTCGTAGCCGCTGCATCGCAATCGCCTTGATTCACGTCCAACGAACCAAGAGCGGCATCAAACTTGTCAACGTAGGCAGCGCGCACGACAACGCCTTGTTTGAATAAGCCTTTGTCGTCATGGCTGCAAAACTGCTCCGTTACCGCTGGCTTCATGCGGTCCAAAAACTGGTGGGCATCAAAGTCAGTCGCACTCACTTTGACCAGGCGATAGTAGTAAACCAGCATTCCCGGTTGGACCTTGACATCGAACGCTTGCGTGTCATCGTCAACCATCCAGGGAAATTTGTGCTCTTGCTTGACTTGATTTGCCACTTTCATAAGGAAGAGGGGAGACTTGGGGTCGCTGCTGAGTTCTGACATCACTCTCGGCACCAAAAACACAGCCGTACCTGCCGCGATTACAAGCACTCCCCCGATTACCAGCACGATCTTTCCTGCGGATGTGTTCGTAGCGAACAGGAGTACAAGGCCTGTCACGAGCAGAGTGATCCGAAGCGCCTCCAGCAGGATCAGTCCTCTCGTTATCGGCAGGCCGGGTAGCTGCGAAACCATTGCCGTTATCGAAAACAAGGCGATCACTCCAAGAATGGTAATCACCAGGGACACAATCAGCGCCCACGTGCGACCCGCTGCGATCTTGGTGATGAGGTACCACCAGATCAGAAATCCGAACAACGCGGCAAAAGGAAAATGCACTAGGTCGAAAGAACCATTAGACCATTCGACCCCGATCTCCAATCCGCCGACCACGAGCGCGGCCCAGAGAAGTTGGACGCCCAGTGTTGAGTAGTTAGATTGTGACATTCGATTCTGCCTTTCGTCTGCTATCAAACTTAGGGTTATTTATGAACTTGCCAACGATGTTGCCATTGCATTCCTGCTGTTTAACTGGCTGCGCTATCGCCGTACCCAAGGCGCAAATTGCCGCGGCAAAGAACGCTGACAAGAGAACCAGTCATGATTAACGCACATGCCGTGCTTCTTGAAGTCCGCTGCGGGCGGCATAATTGTTGGGTTCCAAGGCTAACGCCGCCTGAAAATCCTTGATAGCTGCATCATAGTTTCCACGTTGCAACTGCTCGTTGCCATCGGCCACGAGTGCCTGCGCTTTAGCCTCGGGTGTCTCAACACTTGGATGGGGCTTGGCTGTTGGTGTCGGCGAAGCGGTCTGGGATGGCGTCTCCGATTGCCAGGGTGAATCGGGTTTCGCATCCCGTTGCGCGTTTTGCGTCTCCGCCGGCTTCCACCGGACTTTGTCGGTCGCGCTCAAATCATGGCCCGCATCGCAATCGTCTGATTTCACATCAATCGAGCCAATAGGAACATCGAACTTGTCAAAGTAGGAATAGCGTACGACAACGCCTTGCTTGAGTAAGTCATTGACATCTGGATCGCTGCAGTCACGGTCCACCAGCACCTGCTTCACGCGGGCCGCAAACCGCGGGCCATCAAACTTACTCGCATTCACTTTTACCAGGCGAAAATAGTAGACGAGCATTCCCTCTTGCCCCGAGACGTCGAACGCTTCCGTGTCTTCGTCAACCATCGTGGGCACTCCCTTCTTTTGCTTGACTTTATCTGCCACCCTGCTAAGGAAGGCGGCAGACTTGACGCCCCCAAACCGGGCCTCAAGCAATACCCGCACCAAACGTTCAGAGATTAGCGCTACTACGGCAAATATTGCGATCACCACGATTAAGATCTTTAGCGTCTTCATCTCTCTCCTTCTTGCCAAACAGGCTTATGCGAACTTACTCTGCCGGAGTCAAACCGATTGGTGTGGAAGCATTATTCTACAACCCCATGAAGAACGGATTAAAATAGAAAACGCATCCGTGATCAACGTACTCAAATCCATGCTGGCCAGAGTGGATCGTCAAGCCTGGATACGGTTCTTTGTCGCCATCGGCGGGTTGTCGGTAGCTTTTACTGCAGCCTTGTATTCCACGGTAGCGCGCGATGCCGGCAACGTCCTGTTGACGGCTGTGCTGGCTTCTTTCGCGCTCGTGACTGCGGGCGTGGTGGGCATTCTTACGGTGCCTTATCTGACCAAGCGGGTTGTTGCCCACCGCCTGCGTGAGCGCTTCCAATACGAGTTCACCAAACAATTTGCGGTTTACCTGATTGCGGTGCTGGTGATCGTAGTCGCCGCGATCAATACCGGAAACAATCTTCTCTTCATCGTGGCTTCCGCCATGCTGGCGGCAATTGCCGTCTCTGGCGTCGCCTCGGCCGGCATGTTGCGCGCATTGGAGCTTGAGGCCGCATTGCCGATGCACGTCTTTGCCGGCACTACGCTCATGGGAAGGCTCACCCTCACCAACCGGCGATGGTGGGCGCCGGCGCTCTCGGTGAGCATTGTGCCGTTGAAGAGCAAGGCCGGCCAGACTCATTACAGGTGGCAGCGCACGGTCTGGGGATGGCCGCGAAAGCGCTCCCCGGCGCAGCAGTGGCTGCAACTGACGGATTGGGAGTGGAAGCTCGTAACTGAGCCACCCGCCCCGCCCAATATATTCGAGGGCTCGATTTATTTTCCCTTGATCGGGCGCAGAAGCTCGGTCTCGGCGGATGTTGAGTTGAACCTCCAGCGCCGCGGACTCTATGCCCAAAAAGGTCTGGGGATTGCGACTCGCTTTCCCTTCGCATTCCTGAAAAAGACCCGGCCTGTGGCTTTTTCACAGGAGATCGTCGTGTATCCCTCAGTCGAGCCCACCGAGAATTTTTTCCAGGTATTGCCCATGATTACCGGGGAATTTGAGATGTATGTGCGTGGTCGCGGCAACAATCTTTATTTAATAAGGCAGTATACTCCGCAGGATTCCGCCAGGCATCTGGATTGGAAAGCCACCGCCAAGACCGGTGCGCTGAAGGTCAGGGAGTTCACCCGTGAAGACGAGCGCAAATTGCGTATCGTCTTCGATAACGCTCCCCCCGGAGCAGTTCCTGAGAAAGCTTATGAAGAGGCAGTTTCATTGGCCGCGTCCCTGGCCTGGTATTTTGCGCAGAGCGATACTCAACTCAACTTCGCCGCCCAGGGATACAACGGCAGCAACGATATCTACGAATTTCTGCGTTATCTTGGCATGGTCCAGCCCGGCGACAGGGGCAACTTGCTGGAAGAGCTTGATGTGACCGACGACTACAACATCGTCATCACCGGACGTAAACGGGGAACCATCGCCACCAACTTGTGGCAGTCGTCTTATTTTCTGTTCATGCAAAAATAAATTTTCCGCCGCGGATTAACGCGGATTGGATGATGGGTCATCGGATCATTGAATGATTGGATCATCAGCCGCGGGCGAAGGACCCCGACACTCTGTAAGTGTATAGATGCCGTTGCAAGGGTATTTTCACTCAATGGAGAAAAGCAGGGCAGAAATTTCAGACGGATTAGAAGCGTTGCGCAAGGTCATGAGCCTGCGCGAGATCGCATCGCTCATCGAGCGCACAGCACAATGGGTAGCGCCAGAAACATTTAAACTGTTACCACTTTGGTTCCCCGAGTATGCCCGCAGAGGGCTGTTTTATAAAAAAAACTGGACAGAACCTCAAATGAACAAGAACCGAACAACGGGCCATTCGGTTCATAAATCCGAGGCAAACATACATGCTAATGAGGCGTTAACTCTTGCCCTGGGGTTAAGAAAGAAACTTCGCCCGAATTGGTCATGCTGCCATATATGGGGACTCGATGACCCGACTTTTCAGCTCTCGAATACTGTCGTGATGGATCGCCGTTTCTTTTCCTGTGTAGGAAATATGGTTTTGCTGCCGACGCCGCTCAAAGCTTTTACTGACACCATGCCCGAGGTCAAAGCGATGTTGCGAATCTGCGCCCGCAATCTCTATGGATGGCAGTGTGATCACGATAGCTTGCTTGCGACGAACGCTGTGCTCGATAACTGGACAGACTGGGAGGCTTATCCAGAAAGCTGGCCCAAGAAGCTGCATGAGAAGAGCCCCCTTGGATTGGTCGAGCTATCCTCAAAGATTCGAGCATCCGTGCAAAAACGTTTAGCAGTTATCCGTCATGATCTCGAACATGCCGGTAAGTTCTATCCGCGTGATGAGGTGAGGGCCGCGCTCGCGTATTGGAAAATTGCCCTCTAGTGCCCCGGCTTTTCTCCGCGCCTCCGCGGTGAATTAAACCGCGTCCATCCGCGGTGAACTTTCTGAGAACTAAGAACTGAGAACTGTTTAGGCCATGAACTTTAGTCATGCGGAAGAATTCATTTAGGAACTGGCTGAATGCTGATTGCTGAGTGCTGAATGCTGCTTTTCAATGCTAAACTTGCGCCAGCGCTCCGTCTGTGGTCCCATGAACTTTTCGTCCGTCGTCAGGCAGTTAAAAAAAATTGTAGGTCGCGATGCCGTGCTCGAGCGCGCCGAAGACCTGATGCTCTACGAGTACGATGCCGGCATTCTCACCGGCTCGCCTCGTGCTGTGGTCTTCGTGCAGACGACCGAACAAGTTTCTCGCGTGATGCGGCTGGCCACCGAGAGCGGATTCCCCATTGTGCCTCGCGGCGCCGGCACCGGATTGAGCGGAGGAGCGATTGCCCGCGAAGGCGCAATCGTTCTTGCCTTTGCCCGCATGAATCGCATTCTGGAAATTGACGCTGAAAATCAGCGTGCCGTGGTGCAGCCGGGAGTGGTTAACCTTGATCTTTCCGCGGCTGCTAAACCTTACGGCCTGTATTTTGCTCCTGATCCCTCCAGCCAAAAGGCATGCACCATTGGCGGCAACGTAGCAGAAAATTCCGGCGGTCCGCATACGCTTGCCTATGGCGTGACCGTGAATCACGTTACTGGAGTCGAGGTGGTGCTGCCCGATGGCCGCATCGTAAACTTCGGCGGCAAGACCTCGGATTTATGCGGCTACGATCTCACCGGCTTCTTTGTCGGCTCCGAAGGTACTCTCGCCATTGCCACAAAGATTGTCGTCCGGCTGATGCGCATTCCTGAGGCTGTAGCCACGCTGCTGGCCATCTACAACACGATTGAGGACGCTGCCAATACGGTGGTGGCCCTTACCCAGGAGGGAATTACCCCGGCAGCGCTCGAGATGATGGATGGATGGGTCCTGCGCATGGTTGAAGCCGCGACTCATGCCGGATATCCGCTCGATGCCGGCGCGGTGCTGCTGATTGAGGTCGAAGGCCTGCGCGAAGCCGTGGAGGAGCAAGCGGAAGCCGTCCGCCAGGTATGCCGCAAACAGAAGGCCCGCGAGGTGCGCCGTGCCCGCGACGAACGCGAACGCCAACTTTTGTGGGCAGGAAGGAAAAATGCCGCTGGCGCCGTAGGCCGCGTCTCGCCCAAATATTACACGCAGGATGGAGTCATTCCCCGCACCCGGATCCCCGATGCTCTCCGCTATATAGAAAGCCTGGCAAAAAAATACTCCTTAACCATTGGGAATATCCTGCACGCCGGCGATGGCAATCTGCACCCCATCATTTGTTTTGACCCGCGCGACCCGGATCACAAGCGACGCGCTATACAGGCTTCCGACGACATTATCGTTTACTGCATTTCCGTTGGTGGCAGCATTACCGGCGAGCACGGTGTCGGCATGGAAAAAAATGAGCTGATGGGGCAAATGTTCAGTGAGGATGATCTTGCCATCATGCAAAGGCTGCATGACTGCATGAATCCACGTTCGATACTGAATCCACAAAAACTCTTTCCCACCTCGCACGGCTGCCGTGAAGCTGCGGCCTCTCCCGCACTCACGGAAAAGATCGTCGGCCATTCTGAAACGGCAGGCACATGAACACTACAGTCCAAGCCGGCTCTCTTGCGCGCGACCTGGCTGCCATCTGCGGCGCTGAGCACGTGGAAGAGGACCCGGCCTTAGAGGCATTCGCAATTGATGGCATGGCGCCGGCAATTGCCGTCTCGCCGGCCACCGCCGCCGAAGCTGCGCAGGTGATTTCTTTTGCCGCAGCGCAAAATCTGACTGTCGTCCCTGCCGGTGGATTCACCGCCATGGCGACCGGCGGCATTCCCGAGCGCATTAACATCCTGCTTCGCACCGCGCGGCTCAAGGAGATAACCCATTACGATCCCGGAGACCTCACCATCGGCGTCGGCGCTGGTTGTACGCTGGCCGCGTTAGATGAGGCTCTTGCAAAACACGATCAATTTCTTCCTTTGGATCCTCCCCACCCAGCGCATGCAACTGTGGGCGGAACTCTGGCCGCTGCGGTGCAGGGCCCACTGAAGCACGGTTACGGTGGAATGCGCGATTTTTGCATCGGCGTTCAATTCGTCACAGGGGACGGCAAACTGGCCAAGAGCGGCGGACGGGTTGTCAAAAACGTTGCCGGCTACGACCTGATGAAGCTGATGATCGGCAGCTACGGTTCTCTCGGCGTGATTGTGGAGGCAAATTTCAAAGTGTTTCCCCGGCCCGGAGGCCGCAATCTTACGCGCACCTTTGTTCTGGAATTTTCTTCGCTCTCGGGCGCAGTCCATTTTCGGAATTCGATGCGCAGCTCGCATCTTACGCCCATGTGCCTCGAGATCGTCTCTCCGCGCGCGCAGGAATATTTGACCGAAGAGGCGCCGGCGCCGCGCGATCCGGATGACTATGCCCCGGCAGCACCGGGTGGACCACCGGCGGCGCGCTGGCGCATCCTGCTGCGTGCTGCCGGGAGTGAAGCGGTCTTAGAGCGCTATCGCAAGGAAATGGGCAGCGGTTTGAACGCGGAATTAAGCGGGGAAGAAGAAACCCGCACCTGGAAATACATCAGTAATTTTGAAGCGTCGGTTCTTGAACGCCATCGTAATGCGATGTTTGCCCGCATGAATGTCACCGCGTCGGCGGTGGAAGCCGCCATCGGGGCCGCTGAGCAGGCAGGCGTGGATAACAACCTGCTCCTGGCGACCGTGGGTCGTGTGGGATTGGGTGCGCTGGTGCTTGCTTTTATCCCGCTTTCCGTCGATCCGCCTTCGGCCATGCAATACGCCAACACCATTTCGGCGTTACGCTCCGCGCTGCCACAGGATTCAGCCGTGGTCGTGACCCGCTGTCCCCAGGAGGCAAAATGGCACTTTAACATTTGGGGATCAACGCCTACCGACATTGAATCCATGCGTGCGGTGAAGCGCGTTCTCGATCCCAAAGGTATTCTCAATCGAGGAAGATTTTTGGTGTGAATAAATTAGTATTTAGAACAGAACGAAATTACCTCTGTGTCTCTGTGACTCTGTGGTGAAAAATTTGTGAGCACTATCGCGCAACCCGTCTCCGCCGACCGCCCCACCTGGGAGCTTTACTCCACCTGCATCCAGTGCGGCCTGTGTCTGAACGCCTGCCCCACGTATCGCGTTCTCGGCATGGAGATGGATTCGCCCCGCGGCCGCATCTATCAAGTCCTGCAGGTGGAGAGCAGCAAGTTGCCCGTAGCCGAATCGTTTGTTACTCACATTGACCGCTGCCTCGATTGCCGCGGCTGCGAGAGTGCTTGCCCATCCGGCGTGCAATACGGACGCATCGTTGAGCGTGCCCGTGCGGTTATCGAACGCGAGTTCCGCCGTCCCTGGCTGCAGCGCAAATTACGCAATTACTTCTTCAACTCCGTGCTGCGCGACCAGCGTAAATTGGCGGGCTGGGCGCGGCGTCTTCGTTTTCTGCAAAAGTCGGGATTGCAGAAGCTGGCCCGCGCCACCGGCATCTTGAAGCTGCTGGGATTGGCCAACGTGGAAAAACTTGCGCTAAAATTCGACGAAAAGTTTTACTTTGATGAGTTAGGACAGGCTTTTCCCGCGGTGGGGAAAGTGCGCGGAAGGGTCGCTTTTCTTGCCGGATGCATTGCCAGCGTGGCCTTTGCCGAATTGAACCGCGCCACCGTGCGCGTGCTGCAACAGAATGGAGTGGACGTGTTTGTTCCCCGTGAGCAAGGCTGCTGCGGCGCCCTGCACGCTCACGCCGGCTTCCGCGATCAGGCCCGCGAGCTGGCACGCAACAACATACGGGTGATGCTCGATGGCAAGTTCGACGCCATTGTGACCAACGCCGCCGGGTGCGGCTCCACCATGAAAGAGTACAGCGATCTGCTGGAGCACGATCCCGAGTTTGCCGGCCGGGCGCGCGACTTCGCGGCTAAAGTCAAAGATGTGACCGAATACCTGGTGCAGCTTGGCATCAAACCTCCCGCGAAAAAAGTCACCGGTCGCATCACTTACCAGGATCCGTGCCATCTCGCCCACGGACAAAACGTGCGCACGCAACCTCGGGAAATCTTGAAGCTGTTGGCCGTAGACTTCGTGGAGATGCAGCATGCCGATATCTGCTGCGGCAGCGCAGGAACCTATAACGTCACGCACAACGAACTCTCGATGCAGATTCTAGATCAGAAGATGAACAGCATCAAAGGTGTGAAGCCCGACACGATTGTTACTGCAAACGTGGGCTGCGTGCTGCAACTCCGCGCTGGAGTAGCCCGCCACAACATGAAAGCCGACGTGAAGCATCTCATTGAGCTGCTGGACGAGGCTTATTAGAAGTTTGATTGATTCTGCATTCTGACCGTAACGACACATATTTTGATTCTTCCTTACTTTTGGTGCAGGCTCCGTCCGGATAACACCAACAGCGGCTGATTTTCGCGCGGTTTTCTGACGGAAGAGGTGACGAGCCCCAAACACCGTACACACCAAGAGTGAGAAAGAACCCTGAAATTCAGACTGCACCTACTATTAAAAATAAGTTGACAGGCATTCCTCGATAGCATAGATTAGCGCTCCTAAATGCAGATGCTGGCAGATGTAAATGCTAGCAGACGCTGGATTAAACGGTTTTAGCTAGAAATGTTTCCCGGCAGGAGAAAGCAAACTGTGGGGCGTCGGGAAGGAAACAATTCTAAAGGCCGTTTTTAGGGGCCAGCGTAGCAACTCTGGACCAAAAATCAGGCATTGGTCTGAAGTATTACCTTACAACGGCAATCCCAAGCCATGTGGTAGCAGCGGGGCTTGCTTAATCCCTCGGCCAAAATTGAGTTCCGCGAGAAAGATGTCTTTTTCTCAAACGGCGCATTGGACGTTGAGCGAAACAACGCTTAGGGTTCGTGTGCTTATGGCGTGCAACGGTGTGCCCTTGCAAGCCGAAAAGGAGGAGCTCAAAAAGCACCACTCTAAATCTTTTCCGCCGGCGGCCGTTTCTTGATTTTTTACTGGGAAAGACCTCTTGCGGGTGACCTCTCTCTCTTTGTGTCTCCTCTCTCTCGAAGACACAAACACCCAACGAAAAGAAGTAGGAGGAAATCTTGAACATGACGCATCGAAAATCAACAAAGCTCAAAATTCTGCAACCAGCGAATCTATTAGCGCTATGCCTTGCTGTAGTTTTCTGTACGGGAACACTGCAAGCCCAGAACGCTCCCGGAGCCTCTGCAACCGTCAGCCATCACAACCACCGGCACGGTATGAGTATGCACGTGAAAAACTGGATGGTGCAGCCGACCGGAATCGCCGACTCGGCTGTGACGCCTCTGGATCCCAACACGGTTCCTAAGTTCGTAAATCAGTTGACCAGGCCTCCCGTCTTCGTTCCTGTGGGAGCGAAATTCGACCAGTCGCTGGGCAAATTCGTCCCACTTTACGATGTCACGGAAAAAAACACGTACCAGCAGATTCTGCCGCCGGGATTCCCCAAAACGAAGATCTACGCTTACGGCGGCATAGTGAACACCGCCGGGCCCGGCCAGCCGCCGAACCTTCAGATCTCATTCTCAACGCCGGGACCGACCTTCGAGGCGAGGAGCAACCACCGCATCTTCGTTCACTATCGCAATGAGATCGAAGGCCCTCATATGTTCCCCGTCGATCCTACGATCATGGCGGCTAACCCCAATAACGCACCTATACCCCAGCCTCCGTTCGTTGACGCCAAAGGTAACCTGCTCGTACCCTTCCCTCCGGGCTACCCGGAGTTTCAGGAGCCTGTCATCACGGTGCCGCACCTGCATGGAGGCGTGACGCCCTCTGACTCGGACGGCTTTCCTGATTCCTGGTTCTCCGAGGATCAAAAGAAGACAGGTCCGACATTCAAGAGCACAACCTTCGAATACTTCAACGGGCAGTTGCCGACCATGCTCTGGTATCACGACCACGCCCTGGGAATGACGCGCCTCAATCTGGCCGCTGGCTTGGAGGGCATGTTCATCATCCGCGACCCAAGGAACGATACCGTTGCACCGCTGCTGCCATCGGGCAAATTCGAGTGGCCGCTCATGCTGACGGACAGGGCGTTCAATAGCGATGGCTCGATCCATTTCACCACGGTCGGTGACAACCCTGACTTTGACCCGTATTGGGACCCCGAGTACTTTGGCGACGAGATCATGGTTAACGGCAAGGTGTGGCCGAACCTGAATGTGGAACGCCACCAGTACCGCTTCCGCATCGTCGATGGTTCCAACGCACGCTTCTACAACTTGTTCTTGGTGAATCAGACAGACCAGTCCCGCGTGCCCTTCACAATCATCGGCGGCGACGGCAGCTACTTGCCTGCGCCCGTCACATTGAATGAAAAGCTTGTGGCCATTTGCGAGCGAATCGACATCCTCGTCGACTTCTCCAACCTGCCAGCCGGAACGAAGATCGTCATGATGAACAATGCCCCTGCGCCCAACCCAGGCGGCTCTCTGCCCGATGCGAACACGAGTCTGGTCATGCAATTCACGGTGCAGGACACGCCAGCCGTGCATCCCAACCCCCTGCCCGCCACCCTGATCACGGTTCCCACCCTCACGCCGACCCCGAACATCGGGAATCCAAAGCTCTTCACCCTGAACGAGAAGGAAAGCCCTGACACCGCTCTCAACCCCGGCAATCCCCTTCATGTGCTCATCGACGGACGGCATTTCGATGCCCCTGTCACCGAGATCCCCAGGGCCGGCACCACGGAGGAGTGGTACATCCAGAACCTGACGCAAGATGCCCATCCCATCCACATTCACCTGGTCGAGTTTCAGTTGGAGGACCGGCAGGCTATCGACGCCAATCGCATGCTGGCCTACTTTGAGAAACTGAATGGGCCGAACTCGGCTCTCCCGCTCGATCATCCACCGGTCAGAATCAATATAGAGAATCCGGTGCAATTCTGTGATCCGGCCAATCCCAACAATCCAGACGGTACGCCTACCGATCCGAGCGACCCGACCTGTGTGCTTGGTGCCCGTGACTTCCAGTTTGATACGCAGAACGGCGCCCTGGGTACTACAGACAACTTTACCGAGCCAGGCACGCCTAGCACAGCGATACCCGCCAGCCAATTTCCCGGCGAGAACGGATGGAAGGACGTCGTCCTTGCCCCGCCGTACACGGTCACGCGACTGCTGGTCCGCCTGGCTCCGCAGTTCGTGAACGACGCGAATCTGAAACCCGGGCAAAACACCTTCCCGTTTGACCCGACAGCAGGACCTGGTTACGTATGGCACTGCCATATTCTCGACCACGAAGACAACGACATGATGCGTCCGATGGTGATTACGTTTAAGGACTTGCCGAGTCTCAATAGCTCACTCATCAAGGCTCCGGGAAGTTCCACGCCGTACCCTTCAAAACCAGCAGCCGCCCGGAAGGCCCCGGCGCACGATCATGAGACGCCGAAGCCTGCGATGTCGATGGGTGGAGGCGGTGGAGGCGGAAAGATGAAATAACGGTTCCAAGTGATGCGGCGGCCACTGGGTAAGCCGTATCTGAGGATCGCCATTAACAATCGCGGCTCCGGGGAAACATCCCTGGAGCCGCTTTTTCCTGCGCTGGTACCCTCGTGGTACCGCGCTTGGCGCAAAACCGGTAGATTTCAGTGTCGTTGACGTCTATAGCGGTTCCACAATTGCTGTACCCCTACCGTGGAAGATCCGGCCCTCAGGCCGGCGTTGAGATTCAAAAACAAATGGGCTTCAGCCCGGTGCTTGCTGGGATACACCAATTGTGGACTTGCTCTAGTGGCCAATGCAATCGTGTGCGACGGCTGGTGTGTAAGGTTGCTGCAGATTTCCCCCGGCATGATTGTTGTTTATGTTGTCCGCCAATACGTATCCCGATGGACACTGCGACACCTGCACAAGATCCATCGTCAAAGCGTTTCCTTGGACCGTGGCGTCCAACATTCCATCAATGAGAATTCCGGTATTTACATTGGCGCGGAGACCCGTGGGGGTGGAATTATTCTGAAAGTTAGCGCCTGTTCCAACCGTGCCTCCGACGCCCGAGAACCACGGGAGAGTGCCTACGGAGATAGCGATGTCGAAGTGGGTTGCGTCTGAGGTCCAGAGCTGGTTGCCGCTCACCAGCGATCCTGCGTAGTCTGCCTTCGGAGTGTCGTTAACGGGGTCAGCTACCAGTGCACCGTAGGCTGAAAGGCCGGCGGAGATGATGACATTATTCGTGATCTGACTTCTTTGCGTAGCCGGGTCGGAACGATAGAGGACGATGCCGACGTCGGTGGCATCAACGATACTGTTATTCGTGATCGTGGCTCCCTCGCAGGCGTTACTGATTCCGTCTGCCCATCCACCGCCGGAGGAGACGGTGTGGTGAGAAGTGTAACCTGTGCTCAAATTGCCGGATATGACGGCGTTCTGGCATGCGAAGCCAGTTTCATTCATTCCCAGGGCGAGCACAGTAGTGAAGCCCGCCGGAGAATCGGTCCTGGAGTTCAGCAGTTGGCTGCCTTGTCCACTATCAAGGAAAATGTTCACGCCGTCTCCGCCGTTGCCGAAGAAATAGCCAACCACGTTGCGCTGTCCGCTGACCCAAACTGAGAGAAGTTGCGCGCCGGATTCCAACTGAACCACGGCCCCTTGAAACAGTGAATTACGGACTATCCGGCCCATTCTTGCGTAGTGGCTGGGATCAGGTGTGCCGGCTGTTGCTAGAGTAACTCCCGCAGGGATCATGATGGTTGAGTCTGTCGCGATGAACGCCCGTTGGGCGAGCAACACGGTTCCGCCCGGCGGGGTGGAATCAAGCATGGCTTGCAAGTCGTTTGCAGTACCATTAAACCCCGGTCCCTTTATGGGAACGGCTATCGCAGAATCCCCGCTCCAGCCGTACGAACGTGCATAAATAGATCCGTCCCCGTTGCAAATGCCGGGGACGTTCCCGGCGAATTCCGAGCTGCTGAACAAACTGTCAACCACCACGGAAAAAGGAGTTCCACGGTTCAGCAAGTACCTCCAGTAATCCTCTCCGTCGGAATCCGGAGAGAAAGGAACTCCATGGCTCAGCACGTACACCCAATAGTTCAATCCGTTGGAATCGGGCTCGCGATTCAGCGCCCCGCGATAGAGAGTCAGTACTTTTTCGACATCGTCATAGGCCAGACTGTCATACTCGGTGCTGGTATAGAACGACTCACCCGCTACTTTCAACGTGGAGAGTGAACAGCCGTTTTGCGTGAAGAAATTTACATATGCTGTCCAGCCGTCGGGGTCCGGCGCACGACCGAGGGCTTCGGTATACATCTTGGCGATGAACTGGCCCGGAACGGCGGCGTGAGCAACGGCGGTGAGATTTGGCATCATTAAGCAGCATGCCGCGTAAAGAACAAAATAACGCAACTTCATGATCAACTTCTTCCAGTCGCGGGGAGACAGAAAAAAACATTGTTGGGGAGCTGTTTGTAAAAATCAAGTATAACTCAGGTTGACCCTTGTGGTTGTCACATAGGGAGATGGACGTTTTGTAGCACGCGCACACTTCCAGACGGCAGCACAAACGGCACGATTCCCTCTGTGCCTCTGTGGTGAGCTACTTCTTTTCCGCTAAGATCTCGTCTTCTTCTTTCCCCTGTTGGGTCAGCTTTAGAATCACGTTGTAATCTTCCAGCGTCGAGGTGTCGCCCACGACTTTGTCTGTGCTTACGACTTCGCGCAGCAGTCGGCGCATGATCTTGCCGCTGCGCGTTTTGGGCAGCCCGGCGACGAAGAGAATCTTTTCCGGGCGTGAGATGCTTCCAATCTCCTTCGCCACCCATTCTTTCAGTTCATCCGCCAGCGCCGGAGTCTCTTTGACCGTGGCTTTCAATGTCACAAAGCAGTGGATACCTTCGCCCTTGATCTCATGCGGCGCTCCGATGACCGCCGCTTCAGCGACGTCTTTATGGCGCACCAGCGCCGATTCAACTTCCATGCTGCTGAGGCGGTGGCCTGAGACCTTAATCACATCGTCGTTGCGTCCCAGGATCCAGATGTAGCCATCTTCATCGCGCGTGGCCGTGTCTCCCGTGAAATATTTTCCGGGGAAGCGGGACCAGTAATTTTGTTTGAAGCGCTCGGGGTCGCCGTGCAAGGTGCGCAGCATGGCGGGCCACGGCCGGGTAAGCACGAGGTAGCCCTTGCCCACCGGAATGGAATTCCCGTTTTCGTCCAGGATGTCAGGTGCAGCCCCCGGCAGCGGACGCGTTGCCGAAGCCGGCTTCGTCGGCGTCGCTCCCGGCATGGGAGAGATCATGATTCCACCGGTTTCCGTCTGCCACCAGGTGTCAACGATAGGCAGCTTTTCTTTGCCGATCACGCGGTGATACCACTTCCACGCTGCCGGATTAATGGGTTCACCCACCGATCCCAGCAGCCGCAGCGAAGAAAGGTCGTGCGCGTTGGGGTAGTCATCGCCCTGCCGGATAAACGACCGGATCGCGGTAGGCGAAGTATAGAAGATGCTGACGCGGTATTTTTCGATGATGCGCCAAAAGCGATCGGGCTTCGGGCAGTCGGGCGCTCCTTCGTACATCAACGTCGTGGCTCCCGCCGCCAGCGGGCCATAAACGACGTAGGAGTGTCCCGTCACCCATCCCACGTCGGCGGTGCACCAATAAATATCTTCGTCCTTGATATCGAAGACCCAGTTCATCGTAGCCAGCACCTGCGTCAGATATCCGCCGGTGGTGTGCACCACGCCTTTGGGTTTGCCAGTGGTGCCCGAGGTGTAAAGCACATACAGAGGATGCTCGCTGTCCAACGGCTCCGCCGGGCATTGCTCGCTGACGCCCTCCGTGAGCTCATGCCACCAGTGGTCGCGTCCGGCTTTCATCTCGACCTTGGTTCCCAGCCGACGGAACACGACCTGGTGTTTTACCGTCGGGCACTCTGGCAGGGCTTCATCCACGTTCGGTTTGAGCGGAATCTCTTTGCCGCGGCGCAGTCCGGCATCGGCAGTGATGACCAGCGAAGCGGAGAGGTCTTGTATGCGTGCCTTCAGCGCCTCCGCCGAGAACCCGCCAAAGACCACGGAATGCGTAATCCCCAGCCGCGCACAAGCCAGCATGGCAATCGCGGCCTCGGGGATCATGGGCATATAGATAATGCTGCGGTCGCCGCTCTTCAGTCCCAGCTTCTTGAGGGCGTTGGCAAGCTTCGCTACGCGCCGGTGCAGCTCCTGGTAAGTCAGGATGCGCTGCTCGAAATTCTCTCCCTCCCAGATGATGGCGGCCTTGGTGCGTCTCCAGGAAGAGAGATGCCGGTCAATGCAGTTGTAGGCGACATTCGTCTTGCCGCCGATAAACCACTTGGCGAATGGCGGGTTCGACCAGTCGAGTACCTGCTGCCACGGAGAAAACCAGTGTAGGTTTTTTGCCTGCTCGGCCCAGAATTTCTCCGGGTCGGCGATGGAAGCTTTGTATAAAGCCTCACATTGCTCCATAGAGCTGATGTAGGCCTTTTCGCTGAAATGTTTTGGAGGTGGAAAGATTTCTGATTGGTCCATATCAAATGCCGGAAGAAATTCTACAAGATAAAACGTGTTGATAACAAAGCGAGGGATGAAAGAAGGTTTTCTAACTCGTCTCAGGTTGACTTAGCTAACAACTTAGTTCACTATAAACGTATGGAAGTCAACATTCATGACGCCAAGACCAACCTCTCCAAGCTGCTGCAGCGTGTTGCTACGGGTGAGGAGATCACGATCGCCAAAGCAGGGGTTCCTGTGGCCCGCTTAGTTCCAATCCAGCCGGTCAACCCCAAGCGAGAGCTGGGCGTGGACCGTGAGCACATCCGCATAGCTGACGATTTTGATGCGCCTTTACCAGCGGATATTTTAGACGCTTTTGAAGGCCGCCGCCCCCGGCGGAAAAGATAATTCAAGTGTCCTACCTGCTCGATACTGTAATTTTCCTTTGGAGCATCGGTGCCAAGGAAAAGCTTAATCAACGCGCACAGGAGCTGCTGGTTGATCCCAACCAGGAAATTTATCTTTCCGCAGTTAGTTCTTGGGAGATTTCCCTCAAGATCGCACTCGGTAAGTTGAGCTTACCGGGGCCGGCGAAACAATACATACCAGAACGGTTGCAGTCCTGGGGAATTCAGCCGCTCTCGATTACACATTCCCATGCGCTGGCTGTGGGCGACCTTCCTCCACATCATCGCGATCCCTTTGATCGGATGCTGATAGCGCAGGCCCGAGTGGAGAAAATGGTTCTTCTCACATCTGATCACCAGCTCTCGAAATATGACGTCGAAATTGTTTGGTGTGGAAAATAACGGGCTGCAACTGAGAAACTTACTTATTCCAGCATCTTCCGCAATTCTTCCGCACTGCTGACCGGCGGCTTGCAGGAGGCTTCGGAGCACACCACCGCAACCGTTTTTTCTTTGATTGCAGGAAGGTTAGGAATCGTCTCGGCCAGCGCAGGAGGAAGATTCGCTGCAATGGCCTGACCTTCTGAGATGCGCAACACAGATTTGTTCAAGGCAAAGGATTCGATTGCCGTTTCGTAGAGCTGGTTGGCGGCTGCGCCGTCGCTATTTTTTTCAAGGATCACCACCTGCGTATGCGGTGCCGAGAACATGGCGGCGGCGATGCCATAGGTGCCGGCGAACATGCCATATTGTTCCGCTAGTCCGGCGAAGACCTCGAGGGTTTGCTCTGCTTTCTCGCGGTAGCTGGTGTCGTTGGTATAGGCGTGCAGGCGCAGCAGGGCAATCGCTGCCGAGGGATCAGCCGCCGGCGTAGGCGAATCCTGAAAGGGCTTGCGTCGCGCCACCAGCGCCCCCAGAGGATCATTTCCATTCGCCTCAGTATCAAAAAATCCGCCGGAAGTTGAATCATAAAAGCGCGCGATCATAGCATCGCCGATTTCTTTGGCGACTTTGAAGTAACGCAGGTCGGCGGTGGCTTCGTAGGCATCGAGGCACGTGCAAGTCATGTAAGCATAGTCGTCGAGCATACCCGGGATGTGGCGCACCTCGGCTTTTGGATCAGAATAGGCGATTACGTGTCCCAATCCTTTTTTGGGGTCCCAGGCCTGTGCCAGAATGCGGTCCAGTGATTTCAGGGCAAAGCTCGAAGCAGATTCCAGTTTGAGCACCTGGGCAGCGCTTAGGTAAGCGGAGATGCACAGCGCATTCCAGTTCACATAAATGGTCTTATCAATGTAAGGCGTCGGACGCAGCAGGCGCGCGGCATACATCTTCTTTTTGGCCGAAGCCAGCAGCAAATGGATCTGTTCAACCGGCTTACCCAGGCGGCGCGAAATTTCGTCCACTGTGGCGCGCACGTAGAGCACATTCTTTTCGTGGTTGTGGTGCATCTCGCCGACTTCGCCAATGTCGTAGTGCAGGGTCGCGACTTTAAATTCGTCTTCGCTGAGGCAGGCAGCCGCTTCGCCAACAGTCCAGGTAAAGTAATCGCCGTCGTCATCGAGGTTGATGTCGGCATCTTGCGAGCCGTAGAAGCCGCCGCGCTCGCGGTCGCTCAGCCACTCATCCATCCAGCGGATGATGTCGCGCGCCACGTCGCCAAAGAATTCATTCCTGGTCGCCTGGTATCCGTGCACGTAATTCAGCAGCAGCCCGGCATTGTCATACGACATTTTCTCGAAGTGGGGCACAATCCAGCGATCATCCACCGAGTAGCGATGAAAGCCCCCGGCAAGCTGATCGTAGACGCCGCCCTGCGCCATCTTTTCCAGCGTCGTGGTGATGATGGTTTTGAGAAAGTCGGCGTGGGTGCGGCCGTAGCGGTCAATCAGCAGGTCCATGATTGCCGGATGAGGAAATTTCGGCTGGCTGCCGAAGCCGCCATGCTGCACATCAAACAGCTTCGCCGCGGAGCTGACAATCTTGTCGACCAGTTCGGGCGAGAAGTCGGCGCTGCGTCCGGCAAAAGCCTCGGCGTGCGAGATGGCGCTCATGACTTTATCTGCCGATTCCATCACGTCGCCGTGTTTCTCCTGATAAGCCTGCGCGATGGAAAGCAGCACACGCTTGAATCCGGGCCGGCCGTAATGCTCTTCAGGAGGAAAATATGTCCCACCATAAAACGGCTTGCCGTCAGGAGTGAGGAACGCCGTCAGCGGCCAGCCACCCTGTCCGCTGATCGCTGAAACCGCCGCCTGGTAGCGGCTGTCTACGTCAGGGCGCTCGTCGCGGTCTACCTTGACCGCGATGAAGTGCTCATTGATGATCTTGGCCACCTCGGGGTTCTCGTAGGACTCGCGGTCCATCACATGGCACCAGTGGCACCACACCGCGCCAATATCGAGCAGCACAGGCTTGTTCTGCTGCCTGGCGGCAGCAAAGGCGGCCTCGCCCCACTCATGCCAATGAATGGGCTGATGCATCGCCGAACGCAGATAAGAAGAAGAGGCTTGCGCCAAAGAGTTCTGGGTCAAAGAATTTAAAGACTCGCTTGTCTGCGTGGTATTTTCCTGAGCCATATCCGTTCAGTTTACGCCATTCAAAAATCCTCTGCGTGACTCCGCGTCCTCTGCGGTTTAATTCCTGCTTGCGCTTTACTAAATCCCATCGAACCTTGAAAATAAGAGATTCGCCCACGGTGAACCACGTAAACTGAGGGCAAGGAGAGCCTATCCATGGTGCAAGCCACCGGTGAGATCATCCGCATGATGAATTACGTAGACGACATTGCCGCCACCCTGCGGCGCATCAGTGCCAACATGAGTTCCATGAGCCCCGAGGAGCGCAAGCGCCTGGCCGAGTACATGCGCAACTCCGAGCCGAATTACATGAAAATCCTGGAGAGCCTGGAGAAGCCCCTCTAATGGCCGAGGTCAGGACCGTTGCCGTCATCGGCGCCGGCATCATGGGGCGGGGCATCGCTCACGCCGCGGCGCTGGGCGGATATCGCACCATTCTCGAAGACATTCTTCCCGCCAGCCTGCGCAAAGCCGAAAGCGAAATCCGCACCAACCTCGAAAAAGCCGTCGAGCTGGGAAAAGTCAAAAAAGAAGAAGCCGACGCCGCCCTGGCCCGCGTTGAATACGCCGGCACCGTGGAAGAAGCCGCCCGCGCCGCCGACCTGGTGATTGAAGCCGTCCCCGAAGAAATGGAATCGAAGATCGAAATCTTCACCCTGCTCGATAAAGTCTGTCGCCCCGGCACCATCATCGCCTCCAACACTTCGTCGTTGAGCATCACCGAGATTGCCTCGGTCACCTATCGCGCTCCCAAATGCCTGGGGATGCACTTCTTCAATCCGGTGCACAAAATGAAGTTGCTGGAAGTTGTGCGCGCGCTCGAAACCGACGACGAAACTCTTGCCGCCGCGGTTGAAGTGGGCCGCCGCATGGGCAAAGAAGTTGTAGTGGTCAAGGAGTCACCCGGCTTCATCACCAGCCGCATCAACGCCATGATCGGCAATGAAGCTTTTTACATGCTGCAAGAGGGCATCGCCTCAGCCGCTGACATTGATAAGGCCCTGAAGCTCGGATTGAACCATCCCATGGGGCCGTTCGAGCTGGTGGATCTGGTGGGCCTCGATACCCGCCTGCACATTCTGGAATATCTGCATAAATCCCTGGGCGAGAAGTTTCGTCCTTGCCCGTTATTGGTCCAGTACGTCAAAGCCGGACGTCTGGGCCGCAAGTCGGGCAAGGGGGTGTATGAGTATCCCAATTAGTACTCGAAGAAGGGAATCACTCCGCGCACACTCCTGGCGCGTCGTACAAATCGAGCGCTCAAGGTGGTCCAATGTGATCAGACATTCGTCTTAGCCACGATTACGATGATGCATATTGAAGAAGTTAGACGACTACGACAAAAGCTAGTCCAGCTTCCTCTTACAGGAAAGCAGCGCAACCATGCATCCGAAAGCGATTCTGCACGAAGTTCAGCAACTCTACGGCGTGAGCGACCGTCTTGACTCGCTGGCGGAACAACATCTTCCGGTCTCGGAAGCACTCATCACCATCTCGGGAAGCGTTCGTAACACGGCAGCTCTATTGGAGGTGCTGGTCGCGACGAAAATGCCGCCGCCCTCCGGGCCTACTGCGGTTTCTTGACTTTTGAGCCAACGCGTTTGTAGCTCGTGTACTTGATGATCTCCCGGATGTGGACGTCATTGCCGGCGAAGTGCAGAATGTCATCGGCCCGCATGTACGTAGGGAACCAGTATTCTCCGTCAATCTGCTCCCGGTAGGTAACGAACTTGGGAGTCAGGTCCTCTTGGGATGAGTCAGGTTTCTTGCTCGCCGCGGCGGAGACGTTTTTGCCGCAGGTTTTCACGATCTGCAGGTCATGGTCGTCAACCCAGATGCGCCCCTGGAAATAGCGTTTTCCCGCTTCCATGGTCTTGGGCGCCATATCAAAAACATAGGTGTCTATTTCGTCCAGGTGTTGCTGGCCGGCGTAAACAACGTAATACCGGGTCAGGCCTTCGGTGCTAGGAACAAAGGGCAGGCGGTTGCGAATGTCGTCGAGGTCTTCCCGGCTCATCACAACGCGGACCAGCGTGTTCGGGGGTGCATAGGTAACGGTCTCCACGCGGTTGCCCTTATCGTCATAGGAAATGTCTGAGACTTGCCGGTATTCGCCGTCCACGCTGCGGCCGTCGACGGTCTGAACGGTTACGTCCTGCGTGTATGTGTAGTGATCCCGGGCCTGCCGGAAAACAGATTCTTTGGCGGCAAACTTTTGGATGATCTTCTGCACCCTAATGCCCTGCAGCGGGGCAAGATTCAACACCGCGTCACCTTCCTCGCAATTGGTTTGACCCGGCAAAACAACCGGCGACAAAACAGCCAGGAAGAAAATTACGGTCCAGCGGGCGAGAGCACTATTCATAAAATCTTCCTTACGCGCGGCCTGCGGCCATTTGCAAAATGAACCCGCCACGCCTACGGCGCAGGCTTGAAGCTCGAAAGAAGAAGGTCAACGTCCTTACTAATTTCCGGGTGCTTCAGGTCCGCGGGCGTGTCCCAGATGGTTAACTGGATAATCCTCGCGTCATCGCGGGGCTTGATGGAGATCGTGAAGACCGTGAGATGATCTCCTTCCGAGACCGCCGTGCCGTTGATGCGGCGCGCAGGAAAATCGGCCTGGCGCGTCATTTCGTCCAGTTTGCTTTCGAACTTGCTCAGGTCGATGTGTTGAATGACAGCCTTGTCGCTCAACGGAGTGCTCGCGGGCAGAATGCCAACATTAGCGCCCAGGTCCTCGTTGCCGCTTTTACCGAAAAACTCTTCGGATTTCAGGGCGTCGCTGAGCTTCCATCCCTCGGGCAACTTGATGGAAAAATTGAGGTTCTTCGAGGTGTAGACCCGAGTGGCCGGATCGAGTGTGCCTTTCTCCTCCTGCGCCCAGGAGCTGGCGGCCAGGAAAAGCAGCGTACAAATCGTGAAGCTGAGCAACTGTTTCAGACGTGTCATGATGTACCCCCCCTTAGAGGTGTGAGTTACGAATCCCGTCGCGCGGAATTTGCCCGAGTTCCTTTTTGAGTTCTTCCTGACGTGGGAAAACTGCAAAGATTGTAACCTTTAATCAGTGCCTGGCACTCGGAAAAGAAACATAACCTGGGTACCCCACTCGCGCGTCAAGCGCGTGTGGGAACAAATCATTGCGCGAGGAAAGCTGCATGGGCAAACTTCTCCAATGCCGCAAGGGCTAAAACGCTTCTACGGCGCCGGAGACCTCCACTTCATTACCTTCAGTTGTTACCGTCGTCTCCCCTTCCTGGCCACGGCCGCGCGGCGCGATTTATTCCTAAGAGCGCTCGAAACTGTTCGCCAAGAGTATGAACTGGTCGTCGTCGGATACGCGGTCATGCCCGAGCACGTCCATCTGTTGGACGAGCGCGAAGAAGTTTATCTAGTGCTTCAGCAATCGTAAGCGTGTGGTCGTCACCGTCTGGACATGTAAACACCAAGGGCATGGAGGAAAACAAAGGCCCGTGGCGGGGGGGCCGAACTTTTTCGCCAGGGCCTGTTTTGTCAGTTGTGTGAGGGCCGATTTCGGATCCTCAGTCTTCGGGTCGTCTGCTTTTGGATCGTCTAGTTTGGATTTCGGTTCGAACTTGCGGTTTCCACGGTGACAGTCCTCTGGGTGGGCGCGATCTGCAGGGTCCGCAGAATTGCGTCGAGGCGCAGCATGACCCTGTCAGGATTGACTTCTCGTGCCAGGCCATCCTGGTTGCGGGTCTTCACTCCCATCTCGACTTCGTAGCAGGTGCCGTTGCTGTAGGTCTTATACTGGCGGACCTTCGATGCCTCGACGCCGTCTTCGGTCTCGATGTCGATCCAGTCGAAGCCGACTCCGTTGACGGTGTCTGTCTCGATCTTGCCGCCTTCGAGCACGTGGAACGTCGCTTCGCATTCGGACTCGCTGGCGATCTCCGGATCGAGGCTGAGGGTGAAGTATCCGCTTTCGAAGTCGGTCCCGTCATAGAAGCCCTTGGGAATGTCGATGCGGGCGAGCGTGATCTGGGAGTCGTGACCGTCGGACTTCGGACGCAGCGAGGCGTTGGCGCTGGATTTGGCGATGGTCTTGGCGTTCACAAACGCATACTGCCATGGGTAGACAAACGAGACTCCGTAGTCGCGGCTCTTGTAGGTGACAGGCTTCGGCACAAGCGGCTTCTCGGCGGATGGCGTCCTGGCGTTGGTCGTGGCCAGCGCGGCCGATGGGGCCCAGGCGACGGCAGCGGCCACGACGGCGAGCGCGGCCAAGAGAGTAATAAGGTTGACTGTACTGATAGATGGCGTGGTGGATGCATCGGACGGTTTCATAACGGCCTCCTTGGGGCTGCTCGTGGAGGTGCAAAGCACCAGCCAATCGAGGCCGCGTTGATTCTTCGCGACTTAGAGTTTTCTCGAGCCGGCGGCGAGCGTGGACGCCCTGACACAGTGTCTAAAAAACAGCTACAAGCTCCAAGCTGCAAGCTACAAGGGAAAGCAAATAGTCGCCAGCCGCCAGTTGCCAGAAAGCAGTTTCAAGTTTCAGGTTTCGAGTTTCGAGGAACTGCAGGGGCTGAATGCTGATTGCTGAGTGCTGAATGCTGAATGCTTTCCAAATCCGCGCAAATCCGTGAAATCCGCGGTTAGCTTTTGCTCTTGCCTATTATTTATACTTCCCTCGCCCAGCGAACGGAGGAAAAATTACATGGGAGGCTTGATCCCGCTTGGCGATGCTTCGCGGCGGCCGGTACGCATGCCTGTCGTCACCGTGCTGATCATCCTGGTGAACGTGTTTGTTTTTGTGCGCGAGCTGTTGCGTGGCGACGCATTCGTGATGCAGTGGTCTGCGATCCCCGCGCAAATTGTCTCCGGCCATCACTGGATCACGATTCTGACGGCCATGTTCATGCACGGCAGTTGGTCGCACATCATCGGCAACATGGTCTTTCTGTGGGCTTTCGGCCCTGAGATCGAAGATGCCATGGGCCGATGGCGCTATCCGGTTTTCTACCTGCTGGGCGGCGTGGTCGCCATGCTTGCCCAGGTTGCCGCCGACCCCCATTCCACGGTCCCTAACCTGGGCGCCAGCGGCGCGATTGCCGCGGTGATGGGCGCGTTTCTGGTCACGTATCCGCGCGATCAGATTCGCTCGGTTTTGTTCATCTTCATTTTTGCGCGGATCACCTTTATCCCAGCCGTTCTCTTAATCGGTTTCTGGTTCCTCACCCAGCTCTTCAGCGCCGGCTCGGTGGCCCATGTACAGACCGGCGGAGTGGCTTACCTGGCGCACGTAGGCGGTTTTATCTTCGGCGCCGCTACTGCGCGCTGGTTTGAAGACCGGCGGCGGATCGCTTTGCAGCCGACCGTCGACTGAGGGCAGTTGCCAGCTAGCAGTTGCCAGTTGCCAGTCAAAAAGCAAAGGCTTTTCGCCGCGGATTGACGCGGATCAGCGCGGATTTCAATGACGCCGGGTGCCCACTCGCGCGCCAGCGTGTGTGGGATATGTTTCTCTGCTGCGCCTCCAACGGGCCAGATCGAATGATTCAACCATGACGAAAAAGGTTCAAATGATACCACTCTGATATCAAAATGTTGATTTTCACCAATTGTGCGTCATCATGGTCCTCAGGTGTCCCTGGAAGGGATACCGGAAAGGATATCTATGAAAATCGCAGAGCTTTTTGGAGTAAAAACCAACCCCGGCCAGCAACCCCGTTGCTGCCACAAACGTAATGACGGAACCGAGTGTAAGGCCAATCCTCGCAAGGGCAGTCAATATTGCTTCTTCCACGATCCCGCAGTCGAAGAGAAAAGGGCGGCAGCGCGCCGCGCCGGCGGAGTCATCCGCGGTCGCAACGCCCAGGCGAATGCCCAGGCCATTCCCGTGCTGGCGGCCTACCTTCTCGCCAAACCCATGGGCGAATCCTCCGGCGTGCGCGAGTTTTTAAACGAAGCCGCCAGCCAGTTCTGCCAGGGCAAGATTGACTCCCGCGACGCCAACCTCCTCCGCCATTTCGCCCTCGCTGTGCTCCGCACCCTTGAGTCCGACGCGCGCACCGAACGCCAGGCCAACCGCGAAGCCGCTCGCCCTGCCAAAAAACAACGTATTGAAAGCGTAAACTTTGTCGTCAGGGATATTGTCACCGGGGAAGTGTTCGATCCTCACAAGAACACCACCGAAGCCTCTACCCCGAAACCCTTCTCCCCGCTAGGCCAGTCAGACCCAAAGCCAGACGCAAAGCAAGACCAACCGGATCAAGGCTGGCAGCGGAGCATCAACCCCGCATCCGATGCTAGCGCCCAAGCTCCGGAACAGATGAAAGTTCAGCCACTGGCAAAAGCCTCGCAAAAGAATAAACAAAACGAACCCCCATCGAACGGCCACGATGTCATGAACCCGGCCTCGCCTTCCGCGCAGCCCATCTCATCTCCGCCGCAAGAAAATCAACCCGTATACCCTCCGGGCCTGGGGCCTCGTTATCTCGCCGTGGCCACGTCCTGCATGCCCTGGTGGAGAAAACAGGGAATCAATCAAGGCTTCGTGACCGGCACGGTTCCCCGGACTGCCACCAGGCCAGCCCCGGCCACGCGCTTCAGGGGCACAAGGCGGTAGCAGGCACTAAGAGTTTGGAAAGGCATCCCAGGATGCGGGGCTTACTCGGAATAGGGTGAGCGCGGAGCGAGCGCCGATGCAGCGCGAGCGGAGCGCGAGGGCGAAGCAGCCTTGTTTTGGCTGCGAAGCCCTTAGAATAATGCCCTTAGAGGTCTTTGAAAATTCATGAAGGCAGCGCTCACACGACCGCGCAGATAGCTGCGGGTTTGCTTCGATCCGTGTTGATCCGTCCTCATCCGTGGCGAAAAGGGTTTGCTTTTCCTTGGAGCTTGGAGCTGCGAACTTGGAACTGCCCCTCAGCTAGTCCCCACCCTGACATCAGTTTCCCCCAGCAAATACGCGATGATCAGCGCTGTTTTAGAGCTCTGGGCACTAGCTAGCAAGTCCCCACCCCGCGGCTCCGGGTTCTATAAAAACTGCATGGCGCATCACACTTCAAACTGAAGCGCACCCAAATCTAAACCAACCTTCTTGGCTGAAGTGCGTCCAATAATAGGGAACTTTGCCGTCTTTTTTCCGTATTCTTCTCTATATGCGGTTACTGCTTGATATCTTCCTGCAGACCATACGCACCCTCTGGGCGCATAAGCTACGCTCGTTTCTGACTATGTTTGGCATTGCCTGGGGTGTGGGCTCGCTGCTGTTGCTGGTCGGGGTGGGCGAAGGGTTTCGTTCCGGCCAGAGGCGTGAGCTGAACAATATTGGCGAGAACATCATGTTCATCTTTCCCGGCCGAGTTCCAGCCGTCCAGGGAAGCCAGATATCCGCCCGGCCTTACCAGTTGACCTACGATGACTATCTTGCCGTGCGTGACGGGGCCAAGGCAGTGCGCTACGTTTCGCCCATCCTCTCGCGCGGGGACATCAGCGCGGTCAGCGACTACACCAGCACCAACGGCGAAGTCTTTGGCATCGTGCCTGAGTACAACAAGATCCGCACCATTAACATGGGGCCCGGTCGCTGGATCAATGATGAGGATAACGCCCAGCACCGCCGCGTGACCGTGATTGGCTCCGAGATGGGCAGGAACCTTTTTCCCGGACGCCCCGCCGTGGGCAACACCATCACGCTCAACAATGTGAGTTTTGAAGTTATCGGAGTGCTGGTAAAGATCGGCAAGGAAGGGAACAGCGGCACCAACCTGCGCTTCTTTGTGCCGGTGAATACCATGCGCGACCTGTTCCGGGTCAAGGGCGACAACAAATACGACGCCATTTCATTCATCAACTACCAGCCGCTCACCACAGATGGGCACGAGCTGGCCAAGCAGCAGGTGCATCAGATCATCGCCCAGCGCCACGCCTTCGACTGGCACGATAAAGACGCCTTCGAGGAGTGGGACACCATTGAAAACATGAAGACCGTAGGAAAGATCTTCGATGTGATGGATTTGTTCCTGGGCGGCGTGGGCATGGTAACGCTGGGACTGGGCGCTATCGGCATTATCAACATCATGCTGGTTTCGGTGACCGAGCGCACCAAAGAAAT
>Ga0222749_10000339_pt1 | contig 29717 bp, 33 predicted proteins | sample IncBWH2Mmetat_FD_197234 | JGI IMG/M metagenome (GOLD analysis project Ga0222749, IMG submission 197234) | Metatranscriptome of lab incubated forest soil microbial communities from Barre Woods Harvard Forest LTER site, Petersham... | ecosystem: Environmental > Terrestrial > Soil > Temperate... | reverse complement strand
CCGCTTTGCCGAGTGCGCCGGCCGCCGAGCCGCCCTCCATCGTAACGCCTGCCTACGATGCCGAGCCCGTCGTCCCCGGAATCTCGAAGAGCGGGGAAGGGGAGCCCGATCGATCGATCCCCGCGGCGCCCAAGCCCCTCCGGCGGGGGAAGCCCACCCTGAAAGGCGAGCCCTGCATGGCCCACCCTGGGGAGTCGAAGCGCGAGAATCTGGTCTCGGTCCGGTTCACCCCCGAGCAGATGGAGGACCTCGAGCACTGGGCCGAGGCGGAGCGGCTGCCGCTCGCCGTCCTCTGCCGGGACCTCATCCTGAAGGAAATGAACCGGAACCGCGGCCTCATCCAGAAGATTCGGGACTTCAGGCAGGCCCTGACCAAGATCGCTTAGAAGGATTCCGGGATGCGTCGCCAGGGCTTCGCTGCCCTCTTTGCCCTATTAATTGCAGGGTGCGTCTACAACCCACCCGCGGCTCCGGAGCCTCCTCCCAAGTTGGAGCCTAGGACCTACCCCTCGCCCAAGGAACCAAGCGGGAAGGGGACCACAGCTCCTGAGCTGCCCCGGAAGCCTGCCGATAAGCCGCCATCGATCCCCGAACGCCCAGCGATGGCCCAGCCGCTTACGATCGCCATCGACGCGGGCCACGGGGGCTTCTGGACGGGGGGCATCGGCCGCTCAGGCCTTATGGAGAAGGACATCAACCTCGACGTTGCGCTTGAACTGGAGAGGATCTTCATCTCCTGGGGTGCAACCGTCGTCATGACCAGACGGTCGGATCTCTACTTCTCAACCGACCGCGACCGGGACCTATCCGAGCGATGCGCGATCGTCAACCGTGCGAAGCCGGACCTGTTCCTGTCGATTCACACAAACTACGTGGACGGCTCCGGTCCGCGGGGCTACGAGGTCTGGGTCGCCAAGAATGCCACCGGGGCGCGCGATCGCGACAGCCGCGAACTGGCCAGCTTCATCCGTGAGGAGCTCGGGCGGGTATGGGGACCGGAGGATCGGGGGACGAAGGATGAGAAGAACCTGCATGTCCTGAACGGCACCCATTGCCCCGCGGTGCTGGCGGAAATGGAATTTGTATCCAATCCCGCGGTCGAGCGTCAGCTCGCCAAGCACTCGGTCCGGGTCCAGATTGCTGAGGCCGTCGCCCGCGCGGCGAGACGTTGGCTCGCCGGCCATGGGCACAGGGATTTGGGCAAACCGTAGGCCGCAATGAAGTTGCCCCGATGATGCGGGATCAGATCGGACAACTCCCGAGGCTTAATTTGATCAGCCTCTGCGAGTTTTCACTCAAGCCCAGGCATCCAGCTTCCGATCTATAGAAGGATTTTTATTTTGTGGAAGAGGAGAAGCAGATGGCGAAGAAGGCAACGAGCGCGTTCATGAAGCCGATGACCCCGAGCGAATCGCTCGCCAAGGTGACGGGCCCGAAAGCCCTCCCGCGGAGCGAGGTGGCCAAGAAGCTCTGGGGCTACATCAAGGCGAAGAAGCTCCAGGACCAGAAGAACAAGCGCATGATCAATGCCGACGAGACGCTCAAGACGGTCTTCGGCGGCAAGAACCAGGTCTCGATGTTCGAGATGACCTCGCTCGTCTCCAAGCACCTGAGCTAAATCGAGAGTCAGAGGGGGAAGCGGCCAAGGGGGGCCCGCCCGGGGGGCCGCCCTCGGCTTTGCATCTTAATCCGGCCAGGCGGGGCCTCCGGCCCCCGGGCCGCCTGGAGACGGGGAAGGGGGGAGCGCTAAGCTCGACCTCTTCGACGCTCCCGAGCGACCAAGCCGTATCAGCGGGGCTCCACGGCCCACGATCAAGCTCCGGAACCGATTGAGGGAGGCAGGGTGAGCACGAAGCCGGCGAACGACCAGACCTACGACAAGAATCCCCCTTTCGAACTTCGAATCATTTCCACCCGACCGGGCTTACCTCGTCTGGTTCTGTGGAAGAAGGATGTGTCTCAGATGCTCGGCGTAAGCCTTCGCACCTTGGGGCGAATGATCTCTTCAGGACAAATCCCGCGGCCAAACCGTCGTTTACGCGGTCGTCCCGCATGGTTTTCGATAACGATCTACGAATGGGCTGCGGACGACAGCCTTACACCACCCTCCGCTCCTCGGTAAGGATTCCAGGGAAAGACGCTGCCGAGGCTGCCGTGGCGGGCGGCCTGGCCGCCGGCCAGCCTTCCGGCGGGGCAGGCCTGGGGGGTGACTCTCGGTCTGGTCACACAGTCACACCATCGGTGCCCGCCTGTGGGTCGCGCCTTGCGCGTCCACAACACCCCGTTGGGATGCGCGACATGGATCAAGCGCAGAAGGGTCCCGCAATCCGATTACGCCAAGAAGAGCTGGTGTTCGTCCTTTGTCTTCCAGTAGATCGTCGGGAGATCCTCCAATGTCGAGCGGACATCTCTGCATAACCCCGAGATTCCGGGCTGTGCCAGACAATGAACCCATGCGCGAGGGTAGCACTGCCGCAAAATAAGTAGAAGAAACGACATCGGCCGAAGAATTTTCCTAACGGCCATGCGTACTTCGCTCTTGTGTCCTATGTGGATATGCGATGCCGGATGAAGGCCTTCGTTGTAGTCATGGACGTTGTAGTCGTATCGAATGGGGGTAACTGTCTCTTTGGGGGGCTGGGTCGCCAGAAAAGCCTCGAACTCTTCATGGTAATCGTCGGCCACGTCTTCCACACGGACTTGAAAGTTGTCGTATAGGAAGTCTTCATAGGTGGAGGTTATGCGGGGGCATTCGTAATAGGAATACGAAAGCTTTAGTACTTCCCCATCTTCCACCCAGCGTCTGAATTGAATGAAGGAGCGGTCCTTTAGCAGGAAGTGGAAGTGGTTTCCCCCTAAGCATGTTTCGTATTGCTCGCGGTACGTAAGGCGCGACATGGACGAGGCTTGAACATCATCGAATTTCGGGTTATCAACCTGCCTCTCGAATAGGCGTACGGACCTGAGAACAGATCGCACTTTAGCGATGTGGGCCTTGAAGACGCCGATCGTTACCATCGGCCCTAGCTCCTCCTCTTCCGCTTGCTGCCTGGTGCCTCACCTTCATCTAGGTGCTTCTTCCGGCGAAGGTACTCGAGGATTTCCTCCGGCGTCATATCTTCAAGCACTTCGTCGATATGGCGCTCAGCGGCCTGCCGCTTTGCCGCGCGCTCCTCGAGGTCGCGCTTCATGACCTTAAGGCGTTCGGGTCCCGGGTAAACAAATACAAGGTTTGGAAAGTGCTTCTTTGCCTCGTCGATCTCGTCCGCACAACGTTTCGCCGAGACCCCAATGCCAGACAGGCGGACCCAGCCCTTAGCGCGCGTCATCGCCGTGAAAATAATGTTCCTGGACCGCACCTCAGCAGGGCGGAATGTAGCGTCGACCCCAACGATGTAAACCATGAATGCTTCATTACCCTTGGCCTTGTGGACTGTCGACAAGGTGACGTGCGCATCCTGCTGAAAATCTGTTAGCCCAAAAACGTCTGAATGGATATTGTGGGAGGCGATTCCGAGCCTCGTCAGTTCCAAAGCGATTAGCTGGAGATAGGACTTGGCGTAGCGGTCATCCACGGTTACTACGAGGACGTCGTCAGGCCTGAGCCCGGTGGCGAGGTCCTTCTGGATCGATGCTGCTACTGTAGTTACCTCCTCGGCTTGGCTTCCGAAGAATGTCGCTTGCACAATTTCGTTGATTCCGGATTCATCCGATATTGCCTTAAGGGAGTTTTCGACTGGACGTTCGATCACCACCTTCTCACCGTTGCGGAATACGCCCTCCTTCACCCGGTAACCGATGTCCTCCCAATGCTCCTTGTTCTCAAGCATCTGGACTATGTGGTCGCTATATAAGCCGAAGCCGAGGGCGTGGGCGCAAACAAGCACCTCGCGCGGATTCCTATAGCACTTGTATAGAACCTCGTCCGAAGTGAGGTCTACTTTCGGCTTACCATCCGCATCAGTTCCAAAGATCTCGCCCGGCGTCGGAGCCTGCGATTGGAAAATTGTCTGAAGGTCGTCGTAGGCAAACATCACGCGGCCGTTCTTGGCCATGGAGTGGCAAAGCCGTATGAACGAAGCTGGGAAATCCTGTCCCTCGTCGACAAAGACGTAGTCCCAAAGCGGTTTCCCTGGGGCAGCCTTGAGGAATTCACCACAGGCGTAATCGAACGGATTCTTCCTTTCCATCATAACAGCGTCCGAGTACGACATGAATGGACGATCGAACGCCTTCGTAGCCTCGTAGTAGACCCCCGGCGTTGATTCTCCGCCCCACCCGTGCATGATCCTAAGTCGCGACCAGTCAGGATCCCGATCATCGAACTGGCGGTAGAATCTGGTAATCAGCCGTCGGATGTGTTGATAGAGGCTCTTAGTGTAGAAGGTGTAAACGATGGACGCCTCAGGGTCCCTCAGATGGGTCAAGGCCGCCTTCATAGCGAGGACAACCGTCTTGCCTGAGCCCGCAAGCCCACGTACCCGCTGGGGACCATCGAGGATTGGAACGTAACCGGCCTTCTGTCTACGATCGAACCGGCAGATCTCGAGCTCAGCTTTCTCTGCCTGGCGGCCCTTTGAGTCCGGGGGTTGATCTGCTAGATCGCGCTTCTTCGGCCGGACGAGGCCCTTGGAACCTTCGATACTCGCAACGACTTCATCGAAGATCTCGGGCGTAAGGCCTGCACCGTCCAGCCCATGCAGAAACTCGCGGACGTCCCTTTCCGCTTGGAGAACCCGCGAGGCGAGACCATCAGGGACCTGGGCTCCCTCCAGAAAAGGTGCGTAGATGACTGCTTCGAGTGGGAATAGCAGCTCCCTAATATTCTTGCGAAGTGCTTTATTGCGAATGGCCCTGGCGAAAATGGCCGAAAATGCATCTTCAACCTGTTTGTTAACTTTTTCGAGGTCTCCTGATACCGTCTTTGGGGTTGTGTCGGTGGTGCCAATGACTACAACCCCATGCCTCGGAGACATGAGGAGTGCTTTAACGGTGACGGTTTCGCCCTCGAGCCCTCGGTAAATGGGGAACTCGTAATGTAATACGGCATCCTTAAGGCCAAGCTCTTCCTCTTGCTCCTCCAGGAGTCGCAAAAGCAGTGAGGAAGACGCGTGAGGAACCTTGTCTGGCTTTATGGCAGAATCCATCGGAACGCGCCTTATCCCTCCCAAGGTAGATTAGCGGCCATGCATTCAAGAACATTATAGCGTCAGCTGAACCGCCACACCTCGAGCGAAATCCGATGAGAGGAAATCTAAAGTCCGATCCCGATATGCGGGCGTCCTCCCGTCATGAGGGACCAACCTCGCCTCGATCGATGAGCCTAGAAACTTTGAGACGGGAGAGTTTGACCAGGTATTAAAGGCTTGGTCGGATAGAGCCGACTCCGAAATCACTACGATCGACGACGTCCTCATTTTGGGCAGGTGTCCCAGGTGGACCTAGAGATCCGGTAGCTTTTCAAATTTCTTCATGGCGGCGACCAGCTTGCGGATCGTCGCCCCGCGCGGCTTGAACTTCCCCGACTCGGCGGCGGAGATAGTCCCGACCGAGACCTTGGCGACGCGCGCCAGCTCCCGCATGCCCAGTCCGCGCTCGACGCGCGCCTTTCGAAGCTCCCGACCAGTCATGGTACCACGATAGCGGGGGCGGATCGGGCTGCCAGCTTTACATTACCGATCAAAACAGAACATTCTTGAACGTAACAGAACGACCAGATAGGATATTCCGGGCGCGCGCGGCCGGAAATCTTCGTCGCGGACCGTTCCCCATCCTGTAATGCTGCGTGCGACCGGATCTTGATGCAGGCGGGGACGGCTCCGGGCGTAACGGAGGCGCCGGGGAACTTCCCATTTCTCTTGCCCGCCTTCAACGGTCGGCTACAATGCCGTGACAAGTGGGGGTGGGGTGGAGACGGCGAAGGCCAACTGGCGTACTGCAGTGATCAGAAGCACTTCTGTCAAAAGCACCCCTGTGCCGACCCTTTACCGCCTCTTGCCCAAGCATTCCCCGATCTATAAGACGAAGCTGGGCGGCGCCTACCTCGGCAACTCAGTGAAGCTGCTCTGTGCACTCCCCGACAACTCCGTCAGCCTGGTGATCACGTCGCCACCCTACGCGCTGGAATTCCAGAAGGAGTACGGGAATGCCGACAAGGACGACTACCTCGAGTGGTTTCGCCCCTTCGCGATCCAGGTCAAGCGCGTTCTGAAGGACGACGGCAGCTTCGTGCTGAACATCGGCGGTAGCTACAACAAGGGCGAAGCTACCCGCTCGCTTTACCACTTCCGCCTGCTTGTCATGCTGTGCGACGACATTGGTTTCAAGCTTGCGCAGGAGTGCTTCTGGTACAACCCCGCCAAGCTGCCCGCCCCGGCCGAGTGGGTGAACGTCCGGCGGATAAGGATCAAGGACTCGGTCGAATACGTCTGGTGGCTGTCGAAGACCAAGGATCCGAAGGCCAACAACCGAAATGTGCTAAACCCCTACTCCGACGACATGAAGCGGCTGATCGAGAAGGGCTTCAAGCCAAAGCTGCGCCCGTCCGGCCACAACATCACCGAGAAGTTCCAGGCCGACAACGGCGGTGCCATCCCGGCCAACCTGATCGAGTCCGGCAACAACGAGAGCAACTCCGCCTACATCAAGTCCTGCGCGGCGAGGGGTATCAAGCCGCATCCGGCACGTTTCCCGGCGGCCCTGCCCGAGTTCTTCATCAAACTTCTCACTAATCCTGACGACTACGTGCTGGACATCTTCGCGGGTAGCAACACCACGGGTGCAATAGCGGAACGGCTCGGACGCCGCTGGCTGGCGTTCGAGATCAAGGAAGACTACTTGGAGTCGTCCGCCGTTCGCTTCACCACGGAAACCAGCGAACGGAATGGTAGGCACGGTGATAAAAAACGGCACTGAGCTACTCCAGACGCTCAAGCTCGTATTCCCCGACGGGATTCCGCCGTCACCGCTTCATATCCTATTCGCGGCCGAGAAGGTCCGCCGGGGCGCCGAGATCAAGGCAGTGGCCGCCGAGTTCAGGACGACCGTGAGGCGCATCCAGCCGCTGGTCGACAACCCAGACGATCTCCTGAAGCTATTGAAAGAACCGCTTCCGGAGTTCGATGAGGATCTGGCGGTTAGGCCCCGGCGAAACATTGGGCAGTTAATCCTCGGCGGGATCGCGGAGCACGCCTTCGAGGAAATCTACAAGACGAACATGGGGACCAACGAGCTGGTACTCCAAGACGAGCGCGCGGACGGCTCGGATACCGACTATGTCGTAATTAATGGGAGCAAGAGAGCCATATTCCGAGTGAACATCAAATTCTTCGGCTCGCAGTTCCAGAAGGCATTCGAGACTGTCGGACTCCAGCCGGACGATTGCTTTGCGCTCGCCACATACAAGATCAACGCCGCTCTGCTCAAGCAGAAGGCTCAGAAGCTGCAGTACCTCTTCCTGATTGTCGGCGTCCCGGACCTGAAGGGCGCCGTAGTCGGTCAAGACATCCCCGAAGACCTCGTGCACCTCGCCATCATCACTTCCGAGAGCGAACAAGTCAGGGGAAAGCGCCTGATCGAGGACGCCATCGTCACATGCTTACGCGATCGGCCGGTGACCCCGGAGTACGCGGGGAGGCTGGCGCAATACTACGATCGGATCATGAAGGCGCCGTGGTTCGTCATTTCGGCGGGCAAAGCGCTCAGGCTTCTTCGAGACAAGCTGTTCGACCGCTGCTTCGCACTCAGCATGCGGGGATTTGCAAAGAACTGGAAGAACGCCGAGGTAGACATGCACTTCTCCCTAAAGCAGGACCTGCTGCCGCTTTCGGACTTCTTCACGGCGCTGAAGCAGTTCGGGCTCGTGGGTACGGTGACCCGCATTGAGCGCGAAGAAATCTAGCGCCGCGGGCCGCTGTTGTCACTTCATGCTTACCTCGACCGCCCCCCCCTATCAATCCCATAACTCCTGTTCGTCGGCAGACACATCCTTCGCGCCACTTAGCCTTGATTTGGAAAGGAGGACTTCACCTCATTGATTTCCCGGCGGAGGGCATGTGCGGCGGCGCCGACGTGTGGGCCTCGCCGTTTTCGGACCGGTCGATTGGCTGCTGCCGAGCATGCATCTTCAAGCACCACGGCCTGAACGCGGCACGGCGGATCGAGATCGAGCTTCCGAATGAAAGGGAAGGGGAGGCTGGCGACCAAGGAGATCCTTCGAGTTGGAACTGACGTCGCGTGAACTTGGGGCGGCGGCCGGCCAAGCGCGGCCTGCGGCCGCCGTGCCGAATATGCCGCGGTTGACCATATGTGTCAGAATGGGGCACGTCGTCTGGCTACCATTCCGAGCGTCGGCCGATCCACGCTTCCCTTGAGGGGATAAGGTGGGATTGCTTAGAATGGTGAACTTACAGCGTCGCGCAGAGATAAGGAGAGGGGTTGCATTCATGGACTTCAAGAGCTTCGCCCCAGAAGAGCTTCTCGGGCCTCTTAACGAGGTCGAGAAGAAGAATAGTCCCGAGAAGATTTTTCTCGCGGGGGACATTGAACTCCTCCGTTCGGGCGCGCGGGTTTCCGTAATTGGCACCCGTCGCCCTTCTCCAGCAGGCGTGAAACGAGCGGCCCAGCTGGCGCGAACTCTGGTCGAGCGGCATATTACCGTCGTGAGCGGACTGGCAGAGGGGATCGACACGTCCGCTCACCAAGGGGCAATCAAAAGCAAGGGACGTACGATCGCGGTTCTTGGGACTCCGCTTGACCAGTCCTATCCCAAATCGAATCAAGATTTGCAAAGGGAGATAATACGCGAGCATCTCGCGCTTTCTCAGTTCCCAAGCGGGTATCCCACGCGGCCGGCCAACTTTCCAATGCGGAATCGCACTATGGCGCTCATTTCCCATGCCACCGTAATTGTCGAAGCGGGGGAGGGGAGTGGATCCCTTCATCAGGGATGGGAAGCTCTCCGGCTTGGAAGACCGCTCTTCCTCATGGAGTCCCTTTTCAAGAACCCAAAGCTCAAATGGCCCGCCGAGATGGTTTCCTACGGTGCCCAGGCTCTCAAGCGCGAGTCGCTTGATATGCTCTTCGAGACCCTGCCGCAGGATACTCTGAGTGCCGACCTGCCTTTCTGAGGTCGTTTTCGGCTCGTTCCTCGTTTACTCGCCCCGAGGGGATGCTCCGGTTTCAATTCAATCTCGGACTCTGACTTACCAAATTAAGAACGATCGGGAAGGGACGATCCCTCGACTAGCCGAGCGTCTGGCCAAGGAGATCACTGCCACCGATAGTGCCCGACCCTTGGGCCAGATCCTTGGCCCCGAGGCTACCCTGGTTCCGTGTCCCAGAAGTTCACTGCTCGTAAAAGGTGCGCTCTGGCCTAGCGAGCGAATTGCCAAGGCCCTAGTGGCCGCGGGTCTAGGAAAACAGGTCAATCCTTGGTTGGAGCGAATGAAGGCCGTGCCGAAATCCTCTACGGCTAAGCCTGGCGGGCGGCCGGTCATTCAGGACCATCTAGATTCGATGCGCGTTTCGGCCGAGTCGACAATGTTTCCTCCCGGAACACTCGTTGTCATTGATGACGTGATCACCAAGGGCGCGACGTTGATTGCCGCCGCTTCCCTCTTAAAGGAGATATTCCCTAACTCAGAAGTAAAGGTCTTCGCATTGGTTAGAACGCTGGGACTTCAGCCGGATATTGGGCGGATCCTCGATCCCTGCCAGGGAATCATCACCAATAGGGGAGGAGAAGCGGATCGGCAACCATAGTTGATTCGCGTCAGGATCCGTCTCCTGATGGTCTCCTGAAAAGTGCGACTTCAATCCGCCAGCCGGCGAGCCGTCCCCATGGTATTAGAATATGGGAACTTGGAAAGCCTCGAATCGGACTCATGATCCTACCCGATCCAGCATTCTGGACTGATTTCCTCTACATTCGGCCTTATCATCCTTACTGGCTTGTATACGGAATTGATAGGAACCCGCAGTTCAATTCCGATGATGGTCTCTTATTAGATTTCAAGGAGGGGGAGGCCCACGGCATTTGGCTTGCTACCGAATCCTTTCGAGAAGTCCTCTCGCGGATGAGCCAGCCCATACGCTCCGTCGTCACTCACGTACCCGGCCACCGAAAGCGTTCATCTAACGTAGAAAGACCCTTGGGTCAGGTGGTCCGGGAGATCGCCCAGGATCACCCCGATCGGTTCCAGGGCCGGCCCGATACGCTCCTGCGGACAAAGACAATCGCTCGACTCGCTAGCGGCGGAGAGCGTGAGATTAAGGTGCATCTCTCCTCAATCACCGTCGCGAACCAGTCCTTGGTCAGGGACAGGACTCATATTCTGCTGGACGATATTGCAACTACCGGCAAATCCATTGCGGCTTGCCGGAAGCTGCTCCTCGAGGCTGGCGCCAAGCGCGTAGGAGCCCTAGTGTTGGGAAGGACGACACGGTAGTCTTTGAGGGCGCGCAGCGCTGAAACCATGCCCGGCGTTCCGCTTTCAACGACTACCGCGGCTCCCGCGGCCGGAGGGCCTCGTAGACGATGACCTCGTGACCCGTGTCAGGGTCTTTCTTGCGGTGGATCCTGAGATACCCCTGCTCGACGAGCAGGGACTCGAGCAGTTCGCGGGCGACGTCAGTCCGGCGCTTCCGAGTGTCGAGCGCGTACTGGGCCCAAGCCTGGCCGAGATCGTCCGGCACTACCCGCGAGAAGTACCGGACACGAGTCGTTTCGATCCGCTTTCGCCCTCCCGCCTTCCGGCGGGGTAGCGGGCCCGCCCGGGAGCAGCCTTCTACGCGATGGAAAGGCACCTACTCCAAGGGGCGGGGAGGAGGGCGTTCAAGGTGGTAGTCTACCTTGCCATCCTCTCCGCGGACGACCTTAGTCAGCCCCTTCGAGGCCAGGAATTCCCCAAGCAACTTTCGAAGAAGCTCCTGGTGCTTCATCCGGTTGGTGAAGCAGTAGAGCCGGAGCCCCTCGTAAAGTGCTTCTGAAAGGATAAGCGAGACGGGGTGGAGCCCCTGTTGGGCGGGCGTTTCCTGTCGCCTGCGGGGCGGCGGGAGGGGCTCCGGTCGCTTCCTGGCTGCCACGCCCCCATTATAGGTCAATAACAGCGCCATTCAACTCCTTGTTGACACTGATACATTATTACTTGACTACGTAGTCACATTGTCACATACTCTGGAAGCCAGGACTCGGAGGGGGGTCATGATCGAGCTCACGCTCACCGGCACCTATCTCGGCCCGCCGCATGACATCGGAGCGTGGGCCTACGCCCTCCGCCGGGGCGAGGACCTCCTGGGTGGAGGGAAGGGAAGCGACCGGCCCCTGGCCGTCACCAGCCGGCTCTCCGCCGAGGCCGCAGCTCTCACGCTTGCCCTGGAAGACCTCACCCGGGACTGGGCCGGAGAGGAGATCGTCGTCCGAACCCGGTCGGCGGGCCTGGAAGGGCTCCTCGTCCGGCGTGGCATGGGAGTGCCCCGGGAACTTGCCTCATGGTACGCCCGGGTCCGCGAAGCGGCCGGCCGCTTGGCCTCAGTCAGGATCCTCCCGGCCACCCTCGAGGAGCTCGCCTCCCTCCAGGCAAACGCTCAGGGGCTTTTGCCTCAGGCCCAGATGCGAATTCCCACCGCTCGAGCCTCGAATCACGGCTTCAGGAAGGAGGGCCAACCTTGAGGACTACAGCGACGCAGCTGGTCACGTACTTCACCTGCCCCTTCCTCTGGTATGTCTCCTACGAGATAAAGGAGCCGCTCCCCGTCTGGGGAACCCGCCGGCGCTTCGGGAACGTGATCCACGCCGCGATCGCGGAGTACGAGCGGAGGGGGAGATCCCTCGAACGTGCCCTCCTCCTCCTGGAAGAGCAGCAAGGCGGCCTCAGCCGCCAGGATCTCGAGGAGGCCCGCTCGATCCTGGTTTGGCGCCATGAACGGACCCGAGAGAGGGAAGGGCGCCCGTTCCTCATAGAGGGAGCGCTATCGACGTCCATCGCCGGGTACCGACTTCAGGTCCGGATGGACCGACTTGACCGGGTGGGAGAGGAGTACCTCCTGGCCGAGTACAAGACCGGAGGGGAGGTCGACCTCCGTATCGTGATCGTTCAGCTTTCGATCCTCGCCTATGCCGTCTGGTCCGCCCTGGGCAGAGCCCCAGCCCGGTGGCAGCTGGAGCTCCTCCGTTCGCGGAAGGTGTTCGAGGTGGATCCGGTCACCGATCCAGAACTCCTCACGCGCCTGACGGCAGATCTGCTCCGTTCGATTGCCCGGGGTCACCACGAACCCCGGCCCTACGACCGCGGCTTCTGTAGGAAATGCCCCGCGCGGGAGCATTGTCCCCGATGGACTCCGAATCCGAAACCCTTGAGACATCACGTTCGGGAGAAGGAAACTCAGCTCCACCTATTCCCCTGACCATAAATGGGCTACATTTTGTTCATAGCCACCAACAAGGAATTGGGCCTTAATATGGGGTTCATCGTCTCGAAACCGATTCTTATGTCCGAGGAACGGATTGTTCAATGAGTACACTTGAAAGGAGGTTAGACCTTCGGGTTGCAGAGGATCGACGGCATCTCCTTACATTGGCAAGCATCAACCCGCGCCATAATGCCGATCAAGTCGAACAAGGCCTGCAGATTATTGCGTCTCAGCTGACCGAAGACTGGAGGTTGGTAACTCCATGGCAAAACGTCGGTCACGTCTCACTGAAAACCTCACAGAACGGTCTTGTTGCGGCTGGTGTCAATAGCGTTATCATCCCTCTTGCGAGCGCCCTGAATTGCCTTTCGGATCTCCACAACTTCGGAAGCGTAATCCGGAAGCTCAACATTTTAGGTCATGAAAAGGAAAGCGCTGTTCTAGAGGCTGTTGCCGCAGCTAATTATCGGCTTGCTGGGTTTGAGATCGAGTTGGAACCACGAGCGACGAACGGAAAGCGTTGCGACTTTCGAGTTCGTTGGGACAACCGCTGGATCTATTTCGAGTGTAAGAAAGAGAACTTTTCCGGAAGCATCCATCGGAAGAAGCTGGCCGAGTACGCGGGCGAGCTTGCTCAGCAAATCCAGGAGTCGGTGACAATTCCAGACGATGTATGCCTTCATATTTCCCTTCCGAAAGCTCGAATCAGGAAAATCGGAAGGAAAATCATCGCAAAGGTAGGCTCACGGCTCAATCTCGGCGCCGGCATGAATGCAAAAATCGATGGTGCTGGTCTTGCCCTTGTGAGAAGAGGAACCGATCTACCGCTTTCTCCAGGCTATTCGCGATTCAGCTTGGCGAAGGTCGGCAAGACGTCAACACCTCTTCTTCAGGCCACTTACATTCAAGTTGCTTATCCTAGCCTCGGGACTCGAGATATTGACAGATTGCGCCATTCCTTACAAGAAGCTCGCAATCAACTCCCTAAAGATTCGCTAGGAATGATCCTTTATGATGCCTTTCAAACCGAAGCCGTGAAACCAACAGTGGAAAGAATGATTTCTAATCCCAGTTTTTCCCATGTCATGGGAGTGGTGCTTATGGGCAATGGTGCTTGGCTTCTTCGCAATCCGCTATATAGCTCGCTTCCTCTGGAATTCGCCAAGCATGGCATTGTTCCTCCTGTTTAGGTAGGGCTGGCTCGGGCTACGAGCATCGAAGTTTGACAAGCGCCGTCCCCGTCGATAACCCGGCAGCTGGCCCGCCCTCCCTTGGAACCTGCGAGCCACCGCCACCTGGAGGCCGTTCTCGAGGGCTCCAGCTGCCCCGTCGAACTCGAGCTCTTCGGACCGACCACCAGCTCGTCGGAAAGTATCGGTTCAGCGGGTCTCAAACGTATCCCTTCCGTTTGAGTTCCTCCTCGAGAAGCCGACCAAGAAGCTCCGACTGACTAACCCCTTCATCAAAGCAGTACCGCTTGAGGGCCTTGAAGGGGCCCTCCTTCACGTAGACCGTGAGCGCCTTGTAGCCGCGCTCCTGCATCCGGAGCGGTCGGCATTTGGAACCGGAAGAAGCCTTGCCTTTCATGGAATCCCCCTTATACTGCGATTATATGATCCGAACGAGGTTAGTCACGTGATAACGTGACTAGAAGTCCGGACGGCGTGGTATGAACCGGGCCTGTGGAAAGAGTGTGGAAGAGGGCCGAGGGGGAATGTTAGAGTCAGGGCGCCGAAGTACCCATAACTGCGACAGGTTGAGAGGTCAAGTTCAATAGAAACGCCTCCCTTCGTAGTTTATGATAGACCACTACAGGTTGTGGTATTCGCTTGACCGCGCGCTCCAGAGAGGGTAGACTTCGGGCAACATGAGAGGGGTTTACAGGCGCCGTAGGACCAACCATACCTCAGAGTCACCATCGACGGATCCCCCGAGAATAGATCCAGGCGGCGTCGCAGCCGCCTGCGCCCCGAGCCCCCGCGGGCACCGGGCAGGGAGAGGGGGGTAGGGGGTATGGAGAGGAGAGAGGGGATGCCGCCTGAAAGCGGTTCGAGGGCTATCTGCTGCGCTAAACCTTCCAGGGCATGCCCGGCACCGCCGGCGCGGAGGCGCCCATGACCGGAACCCTACGCCCTGCCGCGGAGCTCTGGTTCCCCTTCCAGCTCGGTCTCATTCACTCCGGCCTTTGGGCGAGCCTGTCCAAGAAGGCAACGAAGGTCTTTCCGGTAATCTGCGCCTTTGCCGACTTCAAGACCGGAGAATGCTACCCGTCCACGGCGACCGTGGCCCGGCTTTCCGGGGTCTCGAAATTTCGGGTCCTCGAGGCCATCGAGGAGCTGATCAAGAAGGGACTCGTTAAGTGCCGGAAGGGAGACTCGACCCATTCGAATCATTACACGATCATGTTCTGGAGTGGTCACGTTTCGTGCCCACCCAGGCCACAAAATGTGGCCGCACCTGGACACGAACCGATGCCGCCGGTGGCCACGCCAAGTGCCCAGAACTACAGTCAGATAACGATCACCAAGGTAACCAACACCAAGAACGAGGGCGGAGCTGGTGGTGATCTTCTGGAAGGGGCGGAGGATCTCGTCCAGGTCATCGCCGGGGAGCTAGGTCTCAAGAAGACTGGGGTGGGGGAACTAGGAGAGCTGCTCAATACCTACGGGGTCGAGTGGGTAGGGGAGGCGTTCAAGGAGGCGGTCCGCCGCGGGAAGCTTACCCTCCGGTACATGGAGGGGATCTTGAAGAACTGGAAGCAGACGGGCCGGGCTCTTCCAAGGCTGAAAAGCGAAGTCGATCGAGAGCTTCGGACTGAAAAACTCGTCCAAGGAGAGCGGAAGCGCGCCGAAAGCCTTCGGCGGGCGGATGAGGGGCAGAAGGCATTCGAACTCGTTGAGCAGACGATCGCGAAGCTGCCTGATCGGGAGCTCGCCTTGCTGAAAGCGGAAGCGGAAGTCGAGTGCGACCAGGAGTCCGTGCCCGGAATTGTGCGGGACACTATGGTCACGAGCAAGATCCGGCAGAAGGTGGCCCATAGGTACGGGATCGCCGGGTTCTAGGGAAGGGGGACTTCAAGCCGATGCGTTTCCTGACCCCGGCTGAAGAGAAAGTCTTTCGGGCTGCACGACGGCGCGCGCATGCGATCACTCGCCACCACCAGAGCATTCGCCAGCTCTGGCTCGAGGTGGCGGTCCTCTTCGGGCCTGGGCCTGAGGAGCTGCCTCGTTCGATGGGGCGGTGGCCGGAGATGGTTCTCTATGAGGTCTGCGCGGATCCGAGTCTTTCCGGCATTGGGGATCCCAAGAAGCTCGGATTCAAGGTGGAAGGATACCCCGACTCGGGGCTTGTTTTCGTTCCAGGGATCCTGACGGTTCGCCTGGGGATCTGGTCCGATTTCCGGAGAGCAGTCCAGGACGAGCTATGCGAACTCTAGCATGTGCGCTGGGGGCGTCGCGAGATCGTGTACTCGATAGATTCGGCGTTGGTAACCAATGTGGACGTCCTTGTTGAACGCGACCGGCGGCCATTCGTGGCCGTGCTCAAGCTGAGGATGAGACCATGATGCGACGACTGAATCGGGGACCGCTTTGGCTGTTCCTTCTCACGCTCTCGATCCGCCGCGGGGTAGGTGATTCGGCCCATGCCGAGTGCTTTACTACACCGCTTCTGGGAGTTAGTCTTAACGCTCGAGAGTCCTCAGGCCTGAATTCTGGCATGAGAGGTATCTTTGGTCTGGATGGCGAGGCGGCAACATGAGCGATCATGACAAGAATACAAAGCGAATCCGGGTCGACAGGGCGAAACACATCCCAGAAGCTGACAAGGAAAAATACCTTGCGAACTTTACCGAGGACCAGTTTCGGGATTTGGTAATAATCCGGATTTTTAAGCTCCGGGGCTTCATCTATGACCGGGAGACGCACGGCGCGAATGAGCAGGGCAAGGACCTAATTTTCACGGTCCAAGACCCCTTGGGAGTTGAGCAGGTCTACGCAATTCAAGCAAAGCGTGGATCTCTTACGATGGCTAGCAAGGCAACCGAAAACATTGAAACTGCACTTACGCAGCTTAGAACGGCTTTGGCCGCGGAGGTTGTCGTCGGCAAACCAAGGCGAAAAGTGAAACCCGATACTGTGTTGCTATGCGCGAGCGGAAAAATCAATGAACCAGCGCGCACACATATTGCGAACGAGATTAAGGACAATCGGATTCGATTCATGGACATGTTCGATCTTATTCCATTGATTGATGAACATTGCCCCGAATTCTGGTACGGCATTGATGCCGATAAGATGCCCTATTTTGAGAAGTTGCGGAGCTTGCTCCTGCAGTCATCGGACACAATAGTCCTTCCAGATCGGAATGATGAAGTACAGGAACGCACTGCAATCACCGATGACAAATACGTTCCCATTTTCTTGCATCACATCACGACAAAGAGCACGAAAGAAAAGGGTGTAGAGAAAACCGAACCCGAACTTAAAGAAGTTCATATATCCGCACTTCTAGATGAAGATAAGGAATCATTGTTTCTTGTGATCGGAGAGGGGGGTAGTGGCAAGACCACCGCGCTTCGGCGACTAGCTTATATGGTAGTCGATCGTGCACTCCGATCACTCAAGATCAGGACTATTCCAATATTCTTGAAGGCAATTGATATTCTCACAAAGAAGGAGCGGTTGGTCGAGATCGCAGGGCAGAATACCGCTGAACTATCTAAATCAGGCAAGCATGCGTTCTCAAGCAAGGAGTTGGAGGAGGGACAAGTTGCAATCCTCATCGACGCGCTTGACGAGATTGGGAATGACAACGATCGGGCGAAAGTCCTCACGAAAATTCTCGAGTTCAACCATGAGTACCAGAAATGCAAGGTGATAGTAACCTCGCGCGATTACAACTTCGTCAAGAAGATGCCTATACTGTCGGGATTCAGCCGATACTTTCTTAGCCCAATTGACTATAGACAAGCCTCGAAAATAGCCGAAACGCTCATCAAAGAGCGATCACTTCCCGCCGACGCAACGAAAGAGATGCTTCGTCGGCTTCAGGACGTCCATGGGATTAGTCTCAATCCTCTCCTTGTCACTGTTTTTGTTGCAACGTCTGATGTCTCCAGGAAAGACATTCCGGCCAATATCACTGAGATATTCAAGAAGTTTTCAGAACTCATGTTGGGTAGGTGGGATGAGAAGAAGGGACTCGCACAACAGTTTCATTCACAGGTGAAGGATTTCTTGTTGCAACGGTTGGCATTCCGAATGCACAAAGAGAGGATGACGTTCATTCCGGTCGGCGAAGCGCGAGAATTATTTGAGCAAGAGCTAACAGCTCGAGGACATGAGGCCAAGGTTGAGCAATTCTTCGAGGAGGTTGTCGATCGCTCAGGATTGCTAAGAATCGAGGGAGATAATGTTGAATTTCGACACCACCTGCTTCAAGAGTTCTTTGCGGGCCGTGCCATTGCTTCACTCGACTGGCTAAAAACCAGCGCGGGAGATGAATGGTGGCGTAAGGCGATTGTTTTCTATTTTGGCGAACACCCGGACCGCATCGAAGAACTATTGGAGTTGGCCAAGGGGATCAAAGCGGTCACACCCTCTGACAGAGTGAATGCCTCCATTACCATCGGCCTATCACTTCAGGCTTGCTATCTGTCTGAAGTCGCAAAGAAGGAGCTAGCTTTGGAGTGGGTAGTAGGTGAGCTATCTTCCGAAAGTGCGCTTCCGCCTGCGGAATCTCAAGTTCCCAACTTCCGCCCGATGAACGCGTTTCTCGGCTACTACCTTTCCGCACGCGATGCCGTTGCGTGTGATTTGATGAAGAATGTCGCTGAGCGCTTGGTCGGGGTGAATTCCGAAAGGAATGTGAGCAAGTCAAGCGAGCTTCAAGAGTTTTGGTGCATTGTTGGCCTCTTGGAGGCAGGACATCTCGAGAAGGCCGAGATACTCATTAAGAAATTTAAGCCCGATGATCTGAGACTCCTTTTGGCAATTGATTTCGGGTGTTTTTTCATAGCGAATCTAAGAATTACCTCCGATGGTGACAAAAAAATCGCCTGGAGAATTCATGATCGGATTAGCCCTAAAGTCAGTCCGCTCGTGGAAACTTTCAAGACAGAGTTTAAATCGATTCTTTTCGAGATGAGGAAAGGGCAAATCCACGCATTGGCTACCCCCAATGATCCGCCGAATCTGAGTTAAGAAATCATGGCTGCGATTGCGAAAGGTATAACGACCGCATAATCCCCATGGGCGGAAATCGCCATTTCCTTCGCCCATCCGCCCGAATCCGATTTACGCTGATCGGAGCTAATCGCTGATCGCCCACCGCCACCTTCGGAAATGTGGATTTCCGACGATAGGCGCTCAAGGCCCCGGCCCCCGCCGGCCGATCTAGCTTCTTACATGGCCCAGGACAGCGTACCCGGATCGATCTTTATGGGCTTGATCCGTATAGGATCGCTCCTGGATTCGAGACCCCGCTGAAGACGTGCAGCGGGATGCTCGCCTTCGATTACTGGGTCGGTCAGGGAGCCCACTACCACCCTGATCACATGCTTCTCTGGCGAGCTAAGGAGAATCAGGCCGATATTGGAATCACGTTCCTCGACTACGGGGACTCGATGGGGTGGTGCGCCGACAACTCGGCAGGCAGACCCTGGGACGGAGATTCCCTCATTGCTCTTAAGGTCCTGGGCGCCTCAGAAGAGGGCATTGAGAAGGCGATTCGAGCAATTAAGCAATTGGACGAAGGGGTCGTCGCGGGGATCGTCGAACGAATACCGGCATCCTACCTGTCCGGGTCTGCGAAGGAAGCTATCCTCGTGGGTTTGCTCAAACGCCGAGGTTTCTTGGGCACCTCAGCGGACCTAGTGAGGGCCACGAGATTCGCCTGATGGAGCTAGAAAGGACGCCTTTATGGCCGATGAGCAATTCACCCCACAGGAATGCCCGATCTGTGGTGCTCGCAGCGAGGTAGAGGGACCGCCAGCGATCAGAGACGGCTATACCGTCCAATGTGGGAACTGTGGTACCTTCGGAATTAATCTGCAGTTTGTAAAAGACCTCCGCGAGAAGAAGATTTCGGATGACGATCGGCTGAGAGCTGCGGCAGTTATTTTCGAGCGAAGGACCCTTGAGACTGACAATCCAGATTACAAGGGGGATTACTACAGGCTGATTCTTCCGCCAGGGCACAAGGTCGAAGACGGCAAGAGGCCGGATGGGCCACATCCGTTCCTTTGGGATGATCTCCTCGGGCGATTCCCGTGTACGGTATCGGACAGACTGGATCGGTGTCTCGTCTTGCTCTGCAACTTGTCGAAGAAACCGGGGCAACCTTTGGACATGGGAGGCTTGGACGGCTATTCCGGGAACATTCGCCGGGCGACCTTCTCCGAGGACGTTCTCGCGATGGAGTTTATCCTGAAGCAACTGGCGGAGGATGGGCAAATCGAGTTGACCAGGGATCGGGCTGGGGGAGGCGTTACGAGGCAATATACCGTGAAAGCAAAGGGTTGGAACCGCGTCGCCGAATTAGAGCGAGAACGTGGCCGGCACGCAGGCAAGCAAGCATTTGTCGCTATGTGGTTCAGCGGAGTTCAGCTCGAGACGGACATCAAGGGCGCAATGGAGACGGGCATCAAAGCGGCGGGTTACGTGCCGCTCATCGTGGATTCCCTGGAGCATACCGGGAAGATCGATGACCGAATAATAGCGGAGATTCGCAAGAGCCGATTCGTTGTCGCGGATTTCAGCGGCCACCGTCCAAACGTCTACTACGAAGCTGGCTTTGCGAAGGGGCTGGGAATCGAAGTCATCTGGACGTGCCGCAAGGAAGACATGGCGAAGGAAAAGGTTCACTTCGATACGCGCCAATATAACCATATCGTTTGGGAGACGCCTGGGGAATTATCCAATCGGTTGGAGTACCGCATTCGGGCAACCATAACGGGGTCCTGACGGGCTGTTTGTAAAAATGGCAAATCTAACGTCTTGCGGATCAGTATCTTACCGCGTGCAGCCGTAGCGCATCATCAACAACTATAATATCTTCCATAGGATCTATCTGCTTCCCGAATGACTGCCTGAGCCCCTAGAATTAGGTCGTGGAGAAGTTGCAGCACACTGGAGCTCAAGGGACTCGCTGGTGCGGCGCGGGTTTGGTGGGAGCGATCTTCCTCGGGCTGACCTCATGCCAGGGGGCCGTGCATCAACCGGAAAGCGATCGAGGATTAGAAATCCCGGAGGATGTAACAGCGCCGTGGGCTGCCATCGGCCGAGAAGGTCGAGGGTGGGCCTATACCGAACTTTGGCGATCGGAGTCGTTCATCGTCGCCAACGGCCGCCGTCTCGGCCCCTATCCCTGAGTCTGCGGCCCGGCCCTCAGCCGGGATGGGGAACGCGTGGCGTTCGTAACCTGGGTGGGCGGCCGGAACGTGGTTATTCAGAACGGTCAAGCCGGGGAAGAGTTCGATGCGGTCTCCTGGCCACTCGCCCTGAGCGACGACGGCCGGATCGTCGCCTATCAGTCACGCCGGGACGGCTTTCAGTTCTGTGTGGTGGGGAAGGAGAGGAGCCGGCCGTACCGATCGGTGGGGCTTCCGGTCATAAGCGCAGACGGGTCGGTAGTCACCTTCGCCGCTTCCAACGATGACGGCTGGCGCGTCGTTCGGAACGGCCAGGAAGGTCCACACTTTGATTGGGTGGGCAACCTCGTCCTCCATTCGAGCGGGCGCCAGCTCGCGTATACCGCCGAGTGTCGCGAAGCGGGCGTGTTGAAAAGTTTCGTCGTTTTCAACGATACTCCCGGCGACTTCTTTGACCGGGTGACGCAGCCCGTCCTGAGCAGAGATGGAAATGTCGTCGCGTACGGAGGACTCAAAGCGGGACGCTGGCATCTCGTTGTGGGCCGTCAGGAGGTCCCGGTCGACGGCGAAATCACTCGGGTGTTCCTGAGTCCTGATGGATCCCGCTCCGCTTACGTGCTCGACGCAGGGCCTTGCCGGCGTCTCATCGGTCCTTCGGGAGCAGGCCCCGTCTTTGACTGGATCGGCGAGGCCGCCTTCGAAAGGGACGGCCGGATCACCTACCTCGCCGCCCGGTCCAACCGAAAGTTCCTGGTGGTGGACCACCACGAGATCGGCCTGGGCCGATATGAAGTCAGCGATCTCGTGCTAACCGCCGATGGCCGTCAAGCCGGTTTCTCCGCCCGGGCGGATCGCTCGCTTTACTGGAAGGCTATCGGACTCCCCCCTCCGGGGGAACCTGTCGCGAAGGAGGATAATCCATGAACTGTTTCATGAAGCCTTTCCTGGTGCTGGCGGTTGCGTCTGGCCTTGGAACGAGTCTAATCGCAGGAAAGCAGGACGACGCCAAACCCAGAACCGACCACACGATCCTTTCCCCTGAAGACGTGAAGTGGGGTGACGCCCCGGTCAGCGTCCCGCCGGGCGCAAAGGCCGCGCTCTTGGATGGGGACCCCGCGAAGCACGGCGTCTTCATCCTCCGCCTCAAGCTCCCGGCCGGCTACAAGATGCCTCCGCACTGGCATCCCGTAGACGAGCGCGTGACGATCATCTCGGGCAGACTCAACCTCGGTCTGGGGGACACCTTCGCCGCGGAACACACGCGGGCACTGGGTCCGGGCAGTTTCTATTCGCTCCCGCCTAAAACGAGTCATTTCAGCGTTGCCGCCGAGGAGACGGTGATGCAGATCAGCACCGTCGGGCCTTGGAGCCTGACCTACGTACACCCCGAAGACGACCCGCGCAACGCGAAGTCCAAGTAGGAGAAGCGGTGCATACCAAGACGCTGAAGGCGCTGGATCTTCCGGGTGCCTACGAGGAATTTCAGGCCTGGCCGCCAGAGCTCACGGAGGGTCTGGCCCGGCATGTCCTCTCGTCGCTCCGAGAGCCTCCACGACAGTGCTTGGTCCTGGGCGCCGCAACGGGCGTGAACGATGCTCTGCCGCTCGCCCGGCTTGCCGATCCCGGTGACCGGATCCTGGCCGGCGATGTTGAACCCTCGTTCCTCGCGCGGCTCCATGATCGAGCTTTGGCGGAGGGGCTCAGGAATGTCGAAGCGCAGAGGATCGACATCACGGAAGATCTGTCGCCGCTGGGGCGGTTCGACCTAGTGACGCTTCTCTTCGTGATCCATCGGCTGAAGAATTGGGAGAGCGTGGTGGACCGACTCAGCGTTCTCGTCGCGCCGGGGGGATCGTTTTTCATTAGCGAGTTCTCGGGTCCGAGCGGCATCATCTATCTCTCGAACGAGAACGGGGGAAGCGCTTCCGACCCCGTCTCGCGCCTGATCCAGCGTTACTTCGCATTCTTGCCGGATCGCTTTGCCCCTCCTCTCAAGAGCACGTCCATTGGTCCGGTTCGCTCTCGGTTGGGAACTCTCCTTGATTTTCAGGAGCATCGTGATTTCACCTGGAAACAGTCGATCACAACGGCTGAGATGTTACGAAGGATCGAGGAGCGGGCCTACGCTCCTTTCTTCAGCACGCATCCTTCGCCGGATCTCCTGAGCCGTCTGCGCGCCGAGTTCGCGGGGCAGAGCGAGCAACGGGTAGAGCTCCATGAGACGATCCGCGTCTTTCGTTTCGCGAGGCCACAGCGATGAACCCGTCATCGTGGCCCCGCGGGATTCCCCCGTTAGACGATCCTGCCTTCTGCGCTCTCGGATCCAAGGACTCCCTCTGCGAAACGATTCGTGATGAATCGGATCCGGTCCGGCGATCCACGGCCATCCGGGCCCTGGTTGCATTGGAAATTGCGACGCCTCGAAGGGACGGGAGGTCCGAGCGACTGTCCCATATCCTCGAAACCATCGCCATCGATCCCAACCAGCCAAACCTCGTCCGGGAAGCGGCTGTGACGGGGCTGCCGTTTGTGTCGATCGAAAGGGCACGGGCCGTCCTGCCGTCCCTCCTCGGAGGGGCACCTCTTCGAGCGAAAGCGATCGATCTGCTCGAGGCGATCCACTTCCTGGAGAAGTGCGCTGCTGCCATGCCATCGGAGAGAGCGTTGGGTGCCAACCATGCTTTAGGCGAGTTGCGGTCCTACCTGACCGGGCGCATATTCGAACTCGTCGCCGACCCGGCCACGTCCCCCGAGGAACGGATGCGGGGTCAGGTGATACTCCTGTCGGACGGTGAGCGATTGAAAACGCGAGCGTAGACGGGCATCTTCGGCGGTTTCACTTCGCCTGCGATGGGACTCTGCTGGTTTCCTGGTCGACGAAGACGCTGACACCAAAGCCGAGGGATCGCACCGCGGCCAAGATGTCGTCTGTCGAGAGACGCATCCGATCGAAATCCACCTCGACCTGGCGGGCGTCGAAATCGACCTCCGCCCACATGACCCCAGGGAGCCCCTCCAGGGCTCCCTTGATGCGCTTGCCTCAGCTCGAGGGTCAGGTCATCCCGGTGACTCCGAGCACGAGTGTACCCTTCCGCGGGGCTCCCGTCCCGCGTCGGGCCAGGAGAAAACAAAGCGTGACCCCGGAGAGGGCAAGGGAGAGGACTAGGGTAAGCCAGCTCCACGGCCGCGGGGGCCATGGCCAGGCCGATCCCCCGGCCGCGAGCACGCCTGCGACAACGAACGCAATCCGCGAGGCCCGGGTCGGACGACGTAGCGCGCCCAACCAGAAGGCCAGCCCGAGAAGCGCGCCCGAACCGGACGTGAACCATCCTTCGTATTCGGCGTGAATCCGTAGGAACGTCGAGCCTGCCAGGCCCGTTCCGACCAGCACCGGTCCCAGGATTCAGCAGAAGCGCAGCGAGAAGAGCGCGGCGAGCAACCCCGCCGTTCCTCCTGCGAACTTCGCCCGGGTTCTGGACATGATCTCCCTCGCTTCGTTCTAAGGGGTTTCTCAACCCCGTGTCCTTCCGTGGATCTCGCACGTCCATTAACACCCTGGAGCCGACTCCAGAGTTCAAGGGTAAAATCACCGATGTTCAGGGCGAAACGGGTCGCAGGTGCACCTCAGGGCCACCGAGAATATCTCCTGGGTCCAGGAGTTCGAGATCGAGGAGGCCCACTACAAGGGACTTCGCGCCTGGAAGGATGGGAGGGAAGGGGAGAAAAGGACGTGATTACCGGGATCCGAAGCGGTCCCTACCGCCGGAGGCCTTGTCCGATGGGTGTCCTTTGGACAGGCCGGTCAGGATGGGGCAGGTGCGTGAGGGGTTCGTTCCCCTGCTAACGCCCCTCTTGAGCGCCCTGACGAGCTTCCCCCGCAAATCGCGAAGGGAGCCGATCGCCTGGTCGATCTCCCGGACTTTCTCGTCAAGAAGTGGGACCACCTGGTCGCAAGCCGCACCATTTCGTGCGGCGGCCAGGATCTTGCGGATTTGCGGAAGGCTGAGGCGGGCGATCTTGGCGGTGCGGATGAGGGCGAGGAAGTCCAAGGCCTCCGGCTCATACTCGCGAAATCCGGAGGACGGGTTTCTCCGCGACGGCCGTACCAGTCCCATCCGGTGATAGTATCGGAGCGTATCGATCGAGAATCCGCTCCTCCTGGACAGCTCCCCGATCCGCATCTGGCATATCCTCCCTGCCACCCCATAACCCTGAAGTTGGCTCCAGTATTCAGGGTAGATCCAGCGGAAACAAGTACCATTCCGGGCCATGGAGCTCGAAATCGGAAGGTCACAGGAGCTTTATTGCCGATGGCCTTGAGAATGACCCGGGGGAGCCTTATAATCGAGGGACTCGAACGCCCGAATAGAAAGGCCCCTTGGGGTGTTAGAAAAGTGCAGATGAAGGCGTGGTCCCTGGTCCTGACGGTCCTCTTTCTGCCGATGCAGACGGTCTACCACATGGACTGTTGCTGCGGGGACTTCTGCACCCATAAGAACGAATGCACCGGCTGTTCGGAAGGCCACACCCAGGCTTGCGAGGCGCACCCCAACCATATGGAGGGGGATTGCTGCAAGGAGAAGTCCAAACCCGTCCGCCCCGACCCAACCTCCCACAAGAAGACCTGTTCGCACGTTTCGCCTTCCTCGGAGGTGAATGTCCAGGCGACGGATGACGCTCCTGTGCCTCCGGCGATGTTGGATCTTGTTTTCGCAATTCCGTTCGTCCAGGCCGCCCCATCCGCCGGCGTCGCCCCCTTCCAGATCGAGAAGGTCCCACGACCCCCGAGCGACGTTCCCCGTCATCTCCTCCTTTCGGTCCTTCAGGTCTAAAGCTCCTCCACGTCCGCGTTCCGGTCTCAAAGACCGTTCGTTTCTTACGTGGAGATCTCATGCGATCGATCCTTTTGCCTCTCGGAATCCTTCTCGCCGGCTGCGCTGCGGAGTGGCGGGGCGATTACGACCGCCTGACCGCGGACGTCGCCTACTCTTCTCGGTTCACCGGCCCCATTGCCCGAATCGATGCCCCCGGGACGGACGCTGAGCTCGATCGAATGCTCTCGAGTCCGCTCGACCTGGACCTCCTCGTCAAGGTCGCGATCGACCGAAATCCGGAGCTCAAGGAGTCTCTCGCTCGCGCGAAGGCTGGGCTGGAAGAAGTCCGGCGCGCAAGCTCTCTCGACGACCCCATGCTCAAGTATGAGTCCTGGGGCATCCCGATCAATCAGCCCACGGCCTTCAACAGGGATCAGACCAACATGTTCGGCCTCCGGCAGACCTTCCCGTTCCCGGGGAACCTGAGCCTCCGGGGCGAGGCGGCACTGCGAGACGCAGAGTCGATCTACCAGATGTTCCGGGACAAGCAGCTGGACGTCGTGGTACGCCTCAAGAAGGCCTACTACGTGTACTCCTCCATGTCCAAGGAGATCGAGATCCACCTCGAGCACGTGAAGATCCTCGGGGACTTCGAGAAGATCTCGGACATCAAGTTTCGAAACGGCACGGTCAGCCAGCAGGACGTCCTTAAGCCCCAGGTCGAGCTGATCATGCTCCACAACGACGTGCTCGCCATGAACCAGCACGTGGAGTCGGCCAAGGCGGCGATCAATTCGCTCCTCAATCGTCCACCTGAGGCGCCGCTCGGGACACCTAGGGAATTGAGCGTCCCCCAGGAGGAGTTCGACGCCCAGGATCTCGCGGCAAAGGCGCTCTCTTCCCGGCCGGATCTGCTCGCGGCCCAGCTCAAGGCCAAATCGAGCGAGGCCGCGCTCAGCGTCGCTCACCGCGAGGCGACGCTCCCGGACTTCTCGGTCGGCGCCGATTACTGGCAGCTTCCAGGGGCCCCGAACGACGCCTACGGGGTCATGTTCTCGATCAATCTTCCCTGGTTCACGGGAAAGCACCGCGCGGAGGTGGCCAAGTTGGAGCATGTGCTCCGGGCGGACCAGGCGGCCGTGGACACCGCCCGGAACCGGGCGCTCTTCGAAGTCCGGGACGCCTACCTGAAGGTGGAAGCCGTGCGCAAGTCGGTCATCCTCTACAAGGGAGAACTGCTCCCCAAGAGCGCTCAGAGCGTCGAGGTCTCCCGTGCCAGTTACGAAAAGGACAAGGCCTCGTTCCTGGACCTGCTCGACGCCGAGCGATCCCTCCGGGATATCAAATTGAAATTCTACCAAGCCGTTGCCGAGTACCAAGCGGCCGTCGCAGACCTCGAACGCGCGGTGGGGACGACCTTCAGGAGGACGCCATGACGCAAACATCGAAGAACGCCTGGCAGGTGACGAAGATCGTCTTCCTGCGCCTTCGGTTCATCATGATCTTCGTCGTCATCGGACTGATGAGCTGGAAGTGGGAACTGATCATGAACGTCGTGGACAAGGCCTTCCGCCCCAAGGAGGCATCTGTCCCGATGGCGGGAGACTTCGAGTGGTTCTGCCCGATGCATCCTTCCATCATCCGGCAGGACGATAAGGAGAAGTGTCCCATCTGCGGAATGCCGCTCTCCAGGCGGAAGAGGGGGGAGAAGACCGAACTCCCGGCCGGAATCGTGGGGCGTGTTGAGCTAACTCCCTACCGGCAGAGGCAGGCGAAGCTCGCCACGGAGGAGATCGTCTACCGGACTCTCGTCCGCGAGCTGCGCACGGTGGGCCAGATCACCTGGGATGAGCGTCGGCTCGCTCGCATCAGCGCAAGGGTTGCCGGCCGCGCGGACGAGCTTTTCATCAACTTCACGGGGGACCGGGTCAAGAAGGGAGATCCGGTCTACAAGCTCTACAGCCCCGATCTCGTCACGACCCAGGAGGAGTATCTACTCGCCCAGGCGGCGCTCGGTGAGATCCAGAAGGCCCAGGCTCCCAGCGACCACGGACACGATACGGGTGCGGTCGAGCGCGCCCGGCGCCTCGCCGACTCGACCCGGGAACGGATGCGCCTCTGGGGAATCACGGAGACCCAGATCGCGGAGCTTGAGAAGACCCGGAAGGCGACGACGTATCTCACCATCGCCTCGCCCGTGTCGGGCATCGTGATCAAGAAGGACATCAACGCGGGCCACCAGGTCATGGTAGGGGAGGACCCCTACACGATCGCGGATGACTCGCGAGTCTGGATGCAGGCGGACGTCTTCGAGAGGGACATGGGGCTCGTCAAGGTGGGCCAGGAGGTCGAGATCACGACGGAAGCCTACCCCGGCGAAGTATTTTCAGGGACGGTCGCCTTCATTGCTCCCTCGCTTGAGTCCCAGACCCGGACCGTCAAAGTCCGGGTCGACGTCGAGAATCCCACGGGGATGCTCAAGGAGGGGATGTACGTGACCTCGGTTCTCCGGATCCCGATCGGGAAGCGATACGAGGTCTTCTACGGCTGCTGAGACGCTTGCCCGGAGATCCGGTCGGATCTCCCCGGAAAGTGCCCGAAGTGCTCGATGGAACTCGTGAAGAAGGGCGGCGTCCAGGTCGAAGGCTCGAAACCCGCGGACCTTCCGAACATGTCGGAGGAGAGGAAGCCGGCGGTGCCGATGCCGGAAATGAAGGAGTCGCCCGCAAAACCGGAGGGGAAAGCGGGCCCAGATCTGAAGTCGCCCTCGGCTGTTTACATGTGCTCCATGGACGGATCCGTGCGCGACACCCCGGGACCCTGTCCCAAATGCAAGATGCTTCTCGGAGAGCGCGACCGTGCCAAGCCTCTAACCCCAGACAAGAAGGACGCCCAGGAGACGCTCAAGGTGGAGGCGAAGGAGGAGGAGAAGAAAGAAGGCGGACTAAAGGTCGATGAGAAGGGGCACGCGGGGCATCAGCATGAAGCCAAGCCCCCGACGATGCCCACGTCTCAACCCGCGAAGGAGTTCGTCTACAAATGCCCCATGGACGGAGCGGTGCGGGATACGCCGGGGCCGTGCCCCACGTGCAAGATGCCGCTCGATGAGCGCTACAAGGTCCCCAAGGTCGCTCCCCGGGTGGAACGGAAGATCTACGTCTGCGACGTCCACCCGGAAGAGGTCTTCGACAAACCGGGACGGTGCAAGAAGGAGAGCTGTGCGGAATCCGATAACGGCATGGGGATGGAGCTCGAGATGCGTCGGATCGCCCCCGGAGCGAAGCTCATCTACGTCTGCCCCGTCCATCCCGAGGTGAAGTCGGACAAGCCGGGGATATGTCCCCGGGAGAAGTGCGGGAAGAAGCTCGGATTCAGGATCGTGAGCGATGCCACCCAGCTCGCCGAGGCCTGGGTCTGCCCCCTTCACCCGACCCAGATGACGGCCGGGAAGGGGAAGTGCCCGGCCTGTGGTCGCGAAATGAAGCACCTGGAGTACGAACAGGTCCTGGCGGTCCCGTTCTCGGCGGTCATCGACACTGGAATCCGGAAGGTCGTCTTCCTCGAGAAGGCGCACGGGGTCTTCGACGCGGTCGAGATCGAGATCGGCCCCCGGGTTGGCGAATACTACCAGGTCCTGAAGGGCCTCGCCGTCGGCGACCGGGTGGTCACCTCGGGGGCCTTCCTGCTCGATGCGGAAACCCGTCTCAATCCGGCGGCCGGGGTCATCTACTTCGGCGCGGCCGGACAGGAGACGAAGAAATGATCTCGAAGATCATCGAGTTCTCCGTCAAGAACCGGTTCATCGTCATCCTCGGGGTCGCGGCCGTGAGCGTGCTTGGGCTCTTCTGCCTCCAGAGGACCCCGGTCGACGCCATTCCCGATCTCTCGGAGAACCAGGTCATCGTCTGGGCCGACTGGCCTGGCCGCAGCCCGAAGGAGATCGAGGATCAGATCACCTATCCCCTCTCGGTCAACCTCCAGGGCTTGGCGGGGGTGAAATCGATCCGGGCGTCGAGCGAATTCGGCTTCTCGATGATCAACATCATCTTCGAGGACCAGGTTGACTTCTATTTCGCCCGTCAGCGGGTCCTGGAGCGCCTGTCGATCGCCGGGGGCTTTCT
>Ga0222749_10000336_pt1 | contig 29862 bp, 25 predicted proteins | sample IncBWH2Mmetat_FD_197234 | JGI IMG/M metagenome (GOLD analysis project Ga0222749, IMG submission 197234) | Metatranscriptome of lab incubated forest soil microbial communities from Barre Woods Harvard Forest LTER site, Petersham... | ecosystem: Environmental > Terrestrial > Soil > Temperate... | reverse complement strand
GTCCGGCGCCTGTGGCGAATTCTGCTCTCGGTGGACGAAGTCTTCGAGGTCTTCCGCTCGCGCTTCGTCGGGAAATCCAGTCCGGTGCATTTTTTCTGGGGCAGCTTTGATTTGGCGGTCACGCGTTTTTCTGGACGGCGCGCGCCCCCGCGCAACGATCCCGACCCGGTCCTCGGCAAGATCATGCAAGAAGCGTATTCGCACGAGGTGATCAGTGCGGGATGGTGGCCGGGCGGCGGCGAAATCAAGGAAGCTGCGTTCTATTGCTACGCCGCGCCTGCCCCGCCCGGATTCGCCGAACAAAAGGTTCGACCCACCGCCGCGCTCTATCACTCGGGCGTGGGCGAGTATCTGCTGATGTACGACCAGGTGAAGAGCGCTCCCTCACCCAGCACGGCGCTGCTAGATTTTTTGCAGAGTACCTATGAAGTGGGAGCAACGACGGGAAAGTGGGACAGGGAAGCGCTGGAAGGAAGGCAGAAATGATTGTGTAGGGACGGACGCAGCTTGCCCTGAGCGCAGTCGAAGGGTCCGTCCCGCGAGCAAAGCGAGCGTGCGCGCGAAAATTGTTGCGAGGGCGAGGACAAGCAGATTCCTCGGCTACGCCTTCGGAATGACAACGTCGTTGGATTGGAATGACCGGGAGAGTATGAAGTGCTCGCCTCCTCCGCGGGCGAACATCTTATTCATTTTCGTGACCAGGGCAAGAGACGCGAAATGACGAGCGAAAGCAAGGGAAGGGCCCTACTGGCTTTTCGCAGATGCTTCGCTTGGGTGAGCGGCGGTGTTGCTGGCTCTGGACGACTTGGCTGCCGCTCCCGCCCATGACTTCGACTGCACAAAGTGGGCCTCGGTTTTCCAGATGGTGCGCGACCAGTCATCCCCGATACGCTGAAACGCTTTTTGTGCCACGTCGGCATCTCCCATCTGAACGGCGATGTATGCCAGCTGGTTCAGCTTGAGAGTGGACGGGCCGTACTGCTTTTCTGTGGCGATGTAGCCTTCCTGAATTCGTGGCCACGACATGGTGTCCAACCCTACCTCGTTGCGGCAGCCGCAGATCAATTCGACTGCAATATCGAAATAGATGATGCTGCCTTCCTGGCCTCCGACTTTTTTGGAAATCGCGTCGGCAAAGCGCTCGGTTTCGCCCTCTTCTCCGTACCATTTCGGCAACAGATAGTAGGCATAAGCGCGGTAGTAGTAGGAATAGGTGGGTTCGAACGCGATGGCTTTCTTGAAGAGCTCGTCAGCTCGGTCACGGTCCCATCCTTGGCCAAGCGCCACGGTCTGCATAACTTTGTACCAGTGCGGACATTTTTCTTTGAGGCGGGCGGCATTGTCGAGGATGGTCTGGGCCTGCTCCAGGCGCGCTTGAAACACTTCCCACGATCCGTCGGAGACCTTGTCCGCCAGATCCGTTCCCCTGGCTTTCCAGGCGTAACTCGTGTAGGAGGCCGCAAGGGCGATGCGAGCGGTGATGGATTCGGGCTTCTTCGCCATCCATATCCTGAGCCGCGAGAGGTGCGCGTCCCAGTCGGCCTCGGAAGCCGACTCCTGTAACGGACTTGCTAATCCTGTATACAGCGTGTTGAGCTTCCAGCCACCGCCGCCGAATCGTGCTTTTGAGGTACGGTCGGTGCCCGCGATTCGATCCAACTCGTCGAATTGTTCCTGGTGCAGCAACTCGCGAACGTTCTTGAGGTATTGGTCCGCTTCACTCTGGTTGCGAATGGCGAGGGCGTCGGGTCCTGTGGCCGGTCCCAGTTCAAGGAACTGTGGATTCGATTGGGTGACGGCTGGATGTGCTTGCTGTTTCTCAGCACGCGTCTGCCGGGCGAGGTCGCCCAGCGACGGCGATTGCTGCCCCAGAACTTGGCTTGACAGAAGGGCAATAAGAAAGGCAGATCGCAAGCATGAAGTTGCCATAGTCTCGAGACTCCTCATAATTAGGGTAAAGACCGGAGAGAGGACTTCAAGTTACGTCCGTACAGGTCGGGGACCGCTGCAACCGCGGTACCGATGTGTTCCGAACGGGGCCGAACCACCCTGCGTTTTCAGTCCCGCACATGAGCCACCCTATAAACCTACGGCACGCAGCTTCTGCTATAGTTTCGTTCCTCGACCGTTGAGTTGGAGGGACCCATGCCTCGCATTGTCCGCTGCGCTCTCATTCAAGCCAGCAACGCACTGAGCACCCATCGCCCGCTCGAGCGGATCAGGAAGGCGATGATCGACAAGCACCTGAAACTGATCGAGCAAGCGGCGCGCAAGAAAGCCAAAATCCTATGTCTGCAGGAACTTTTCTATGGCCCTTATTTTTGCGCCGAGCAAAACGCACGCTGGTACGAACTGACAGAGCGCGTGCCGGATGGGCCGACGGTTCAACTCATGCAAAAGGTCGCGGCGAAGCATGAAATGGTGATTGTTGTTCCGGTTTACGAAGAGCACATGCCGGGCGTGTATTTCAACACGGCTGCGGTCATCGATGCTGACGGGCGCTACCTCGGGAAGTACCGCAAACATCACATTCCGCATTGCCATCCTGGATTCTGGGAGAAGTTCTACTTCACTCCCGGGGACCTGGGCTATCCAGTGTTCGAGACCAAGCACGCGCGGGTGGGCGTGTACATTTGCTATGACCGTCATTTTCCGGAAGGTGCGCGAATCCTGGGGCTGAATGGAGCCGAGATCGTGTTCAATCCATCGGCGACAGTGGCGGGATTATCGGAGTACTTGTGGGAGCTGGAACAACCTGCTCACGCCGTTGCCAACGGATATTTTGTCGGTGCGATCAACCGCGTGGGAACGGAAAAGCCGTGGAGCATTGGCGAATTCTATGGCAAGAGTTATTTCTGTAACCCGCGGGGCAAGATCATCGCGCAGGCCAGCCGTAATAAGGATGAAGTCGTCGTTGCGGATTTGGATCTCGACATGATCTCTGAAGTGCGAAAGGTCTGGCAGTTCTTCCGCGACCGTCGTCCTGAGACTTACGGAGCGCTTACAGCGCAAAGCGTTACGGCGGCAGCCGCGGATTGACGAAGCGCGCAGGCGACCACGCTTGATAAGGAGTAGCACTACGAAAAGATGACGACACCGGAACTCCGATCTCGAATCGAATCCAGCCCGCTGTACAATCGCGACCTCGCGCCGACGAGCGCCGAGCAGCGTCATTGGGGAACCTACAATTTCGCTGCGCTCTGGATCTCGATGTCGGTGAACATCCTCACCTACATGCTGGCTGCAAGCCTGGTTCAGGGCGGCATGAACTGGAAGCAGGCAATCGCGACGATCTTTCTTGGAAACACAATCGTTCTGGCGCCGATGCTGTTGAATTCGCATCCCGGCGCGAAGTACGGAGTTCCGTTTCCAGTTCTGGCTCGGGCGTCATTCGGCGTGTTAGGTGCGAATGTCGCGGCGGTTTTGCGGGCGCTGGTTGCCTGCGGATGGTTCGGCATACAAGCATGGATCGGTGGCGAGGCGATCAGCACTTTGCTGGCGACGCTGGTTCCGGGATGGAAAAACTTTCCGTACGGCGCTGCCTTTTGTTTCTTCATTTTCTGGCTGATCAATCTCGCCGTTGTTCTGAAGGGAATCGAGTACATCCGGATCCTGCAGGGCATCAGCGCGCCCATCCTGCTCGGAGTGGGATTGCTCCTCTTGGGCTGGGCCTATCACGCCGCAGGCGGTTTCGGCCCAATGCTCTCGGCGCCTTCGCGCTTCACAAGCTTTCCTGAGTTCCTGAAGTTTCTGATTCCCGCCTTGAACGGTACTGTGGGATTTTGGGCGACAGTTTCCTTGAACATTCCCGACTTTACCCGCTTTGCCCGAAACCAGCGTGAGCAAGTCATTGGTCAGGCGTTGGCTCTTCCCACGACGATGACGCTCTACGCTTTTATAGGAATCGTGGTGACCTCGGCGACCGTGATCGTCTACGGCACGGCGATCTGGGATCCGGTTCAACTGCTGAGCCGTTTCCATTCTCCAATGGCAGTGGTGATAGCGCTCGTCGCTATTCTCCTGGCCACGCTCAACGTAAACATCGGGGCGAATGTGGTCTCGCCAGCCAATGATTTTTCCAACCTGTGGCCGCGGCGAATTAGCTTTCGCACGGGAGGCGTCATCACCTGCTTCATGGGAATTGCGATGATGCCGTGGAAGCTGCTGGCCAACTACAGAACCTTCATCCTGGGTTGGCTCGGCGGCTACGCGGCTTTTCTTGGGCCGGTGGCGGGAATCATGATTTGTGATTACTTCCTGATCCGCGGACGCGTGCTCCAGGTCGACGACTTGTATCTCAGAGGCGGGCTGTACGAGTATTCACGCGGATTCAACTGGCGGGCGCTCGTTGCTCTTGGGTTGGGAGCAGGGACTGCACTCGCGGGGCTGGAACTTCCATCGATCCGCGTCCTGTATGACTATTCCTGGTTTGTCGGTTTTGCGGTTTCTTTCGTTGCCTACTACGCGATGATGCGGTTTCAGCGTCAGGGAGTGCTGGCTCCGCAGGAAGTTGCGTAGAAATCGTCTACGATTTCTTCGTCTTCAGGAACTCCGGAAAGACATCTTTCTGGTAGATGTCCAGCGTTTCTTCCTCATCGCCACACATCAGATAAATGTTGAATTGCGTGACTCCTACTTTTTCCAGCGCACGCAACTTTTCCTGATGTGCTTTGGCGGGTCCAACCAGGCAAAACCGGTCGACGACCTCGTCTGAAACGAAGTTGGCATTGTCACTTTCCACTTCGCAATGGTGCTGATAATCGTAGTGGCCGCGATCCTGCACATACGAGGTTAGTGCCGCAGGGAGATCTTCCGGCTTGTACTGCCGGATCAAATCCATGACATGATTGGAAACCAGCGCCGGAAACCAGCGCACGCGTTCTCGTCCCACATTGAAGTCGTCTGAAACCCACACGGGAGCGGCCGCCATCACTTCGATTTGACGGACATCGCGTCCGGCGGCGCGAGCGCCTTCTCGCACAAAGCCCATGCACCAGTCGATCAACGCCGGATCGGCAAATTGGAGAATGATGCCATCGGCAACGCGGCCTGCCATGTGCAACACCTTGGGCCCGTAACCCGCGATCCAGACTCGTGGAGGGACTTTGGCCCAAGTGAGGCGGGTCGGCTGTCCATCGTGCTGGACTTCTTTTCCGGATGTCAGATCACGAAACTCGCGGACCGCGGCTTCCAGTTGGGACCAACTCACCGGCTTCTTGCCCATGACGCGGCGCGAGCTGTCACCGCGGCCGATGCCGAGTTCCATTCGTCCGCCTGAAATCAGGTTGAGCGTGGCAAACAGACTTGCAGTCACGGTAAGGTCACGCGTTGCGGGATTGGTGACGCAGGTGCCCAGACGCATACGCTGCGTGTTGGTCGCCATCAGTGTCAGTAGCGGATAGGGCTCCAACCAGAGAACGTGAGAGTCGAAGATCCAGCCGTACTCGAATCCAGCTTTCTCCGCTCTGCGTGTGAGTCCCACAATGCGTTCGATCGAGATGTCAGGCTTGAGCGTGATGCCAAAATGCATGGCGGATCCCTTTCAATGCACAGTCCGGAAGAGGATTGTGAAGAACTAAAGTGCCGCAGTGTAGCATAATTTCCTTCTCATTCCGCCAGTGGAGGCCTTGATGAGTTTCGACACGATCATTCGAAATGGTTCCGTCGTGACCGCAACCGATACGTATTTGGCAGACATTGCCATCGCCAATGGAAAGATCGCTGCCATCGGCAAAGATCTGCCAACGCAAAATTCCTCTCACGTATTGGATGCGGCGGGCAAACTCGTGCTGCCCGGAGGCATTGACGTGCACACGCATCTCGACATGCCGTTTGGAGGCACGACCAGCGCCGACGATTTCGAAACGGGGACGCGAGCCGCTGCCTTCGGTGGAACGACCACGCTGATCGATTTCGCCATTCAATACAAAGGCCAGCCCTTGCGACAGGCTTTCGACACATGGATGAGTAAGGCATCCAACAAGGCGGTCTGCGATTACGCCTTTCACTGCATTGTGACGGACGTTTCCGGCGGGCAGCTCTCGGAGATGAACGATCTGGTTCACGAAGGAGTGACCAGCTTCAAGCTGTTCATGGCTTATCCGGGAGTGTTCATGCTCGACGATGGCAGCATCTTCAAGGCTCTGCAGACTACGTCGAAGAATGGCGGCATGGTTTGCATGCATGCGGAAAATGGGAGCGCGATCGATGTCATCGTGCAGCAGGCGCTGGCAGAAGGGAAGAGGGCGCCGAAATATCACGCGCTCACTCGGCCGACGACGGCAGAGGCTGAGGCTACAGCTCGTGCCATCGCACTCGCGGAAATGGCTGGAGCTCCGATCTATATCGTGCACCTGAGTTGCAATGATGCCCTCGAGAAAGTTCGGGAAGCGCGTGATCGTGGGCTTCCGGTTTATGCCGAGACATGTCCTCAATACCTCTATCTGTCGATTGAGAACTTCGACGCACCTGGCTTCGAAGGAGCGAAGTATGTCTTCACGCCTCCGCTGCGCGAGAAATGGCATCAGGAGAAATTGTGGAATGGCTTGAAGTGCGATCACCTGCAGGTGGTTTCCACCGATCATTGCCCGTTCTGTTTTAAAGAGCAGAAGGAAATGGGCCGCGACGACTTCACCAAGATTCCCAATGGCGGTCCTGGTGTAGAGCACCGCATGAGCTTGATCTATTCCGGCGGCGTTGCCAGTGGACGATTCAGTGCCAATCGATTTGTGGAGCTGGTTTCAACCGCGCCGGCGAAACTGTTTGGACTGTATCCGCGCAAGGGGACCATCGCGGTCGGAGGCGATGCAGACCTGGTGATCTTCGATCCCAAACGGAAGCATACGATCAGCGCGAAAACGCACCACATGCGCGTCGACTACTCGATGTTCGAGGGTATTCAGGTGACAGGAATGCCTGACATCGTTTTATCGCGCGGGCAAGTCGTGGTCGATGGGGACAAATTCCTCGGGCGAGCGGGGCAGGGAGAATTCTTGAAACGCGCGACCTACGCTCAGGTGAACGGATAACGTCAGCGCGCTGGGCGCGAAAAAAATTCGGAGATGCTTGCAGCTTAGAATTCCGGAAAAGGGAACTCGCCCTTGCTAAGGGTCCCCTGTCCCCCTTCCCCTTGGTCTATTGGAATCATCGAGTTGCGGGAAAATCTGAAATAAAACCTTGAGACACAATTACTTGCGGGCAAAATCTTGATGTTAAAGAACTTACGGGCTGCGCTTGGCTGACGCGGTCCGTAATCGGGACAGCAGGCGGTGTCTACCCACTCTCGTTGCCTCGGCAATGATTGCGGATTCCGGTTGTGGAGCGCAAGGGCAAATGTCACATGCGGATGTGGAAAAGTGGCGGGTGCCGGGACGCTCGCTTCGCTCGCGGGAGGGGCGAAAGCGCCCGTCCCCACCAAACGTTTTAAAAACCGCGAATTGTGGAGCACTCGACGGCGGAATAGGTGGGAGAGACCCCTCACTATCGAGTCGGGCACGGGGCGGCGGGACGCGTTAGAATGCTAAGAATTTTGCCGGCCACTTTCGTCAGTCCAGAAAAGGGAGGGTATCGCATGACTCCGGAAACACAACAATCCGAATCCCCGTACTGCGTCAAGATCGAGACCGGGACCGGCCAGTCCTCTACTGTTCCGATTGCCGTCTTGACTCCGAAGCAATTGGAAGTCTTTCTGCAGGGTGAGTTCCAGCGGTTGGCGCAAGAAGCAGGCGTAAAAGGCGCTCGCATTCATGTGGAGCGGGCGATCGCCGCCGACTACGAGCAGGTGCTTCGCGAGGTTTCAGAGTGCCTGCTCTCTGCGAAGAAACGCGCCGCTTGACTGGGTAGCGAGCGGGGTTCCCGGAATTTTCGATCCGGGAATTCCACAAACCTATGTCATGACGCTCGTACCAGGCAAGCACATTGCAGGCGATCGACTGCAGCGCCCGCTTGAGGTCGGCGCGTGCCTGGGAACCACAACCCCGTCCAAGGGGCGATGTCCCGTGCGTTTCCGCACCCACGGGACACCGAGCAATCTTTCTTCCGCCTCTGCAGTGTCGATCCATCGTTTAGGATTTCGGGTGGTTTGCTAGTCCAAATGTCGAATTGAGCGCCCCATCTTTTCGCAAAAGGCGGATGGGGCGTCTTCAACAGCTGCGGATAGACATTCGTATTGCAGGCGTCGGCGTCGTTTTGGCAGTTCAGAGGAAACTGGACTTTTTCGACAGACACCCGCGATTGCACTAAAAACCCTGATTCGTGTGGCGCTTCCTGTTCCAGGCCCTCCTGAAACATAACGTTGGTGACCTTTGGAATACCCAGTTCACCTTATATACGGTAAGCCGACGAGACGCGTACTGTACTTAGAATTCCGCTCGGACATTGCGGTGGTGTGAAAGCAAGGCCCTTCCGGAGATGCTATGGCTAGACGCACACTTCGTGTGCTCGTGGTAGATGACAACGAGAGCGTCCGGCGCAGTATCTGCCAAATTCTCCGTTCCCAAGCTGACATCGAAGTAGTTTGCGAGGCGGTGGATGGGGCTGATGCCGTCGGCAAAGTACGAGAACACGAGCTTGATGTCGTACTCCTCGACATCACGATGCCGACCATGAATGGCTTGGAAGTAGCTGAGATTATCAAGACGGAATTTCCTTCCGTTCAGGTTCTCATCGTCAGCCAGCACGATTCTCGGGGATTTCAGTGGGCCGCATTAGCGGCTGGCGTGAGCGGCTATGTAAATAAGAGCAATGTTGGCAGAGACCTGATCCCAGAGCTGCGAAGGATTCAATGTTCACGCAGGTCTGCATGAAGGAAACGGGCGGATGGCCCGCTCAAGCCTGGTGTTAGCGTGAGTGGGAATCTAGAGGTGGTGACTGTGGAAGAGCCCACTCAAGCGAAAATCGGGCTCGAATGGGCCACCCGTCGCGTTAGGCTGGCCTTCAAATCAGTGCTTACTCGGAGCGCAATGCCTGCATGATGTCGACACGGGCAGCGCGGGCCGCGGGCATCGTCGAGGCGATCACCGCGACCGCCATCAGCACGATCGCTGACAGCGCCACCGGCAACGCTCCTGGCATTTTCATGTCGAGGAAGTATCTGGCCCCCAGTCGGGCCGCCAGGAATCCGAAGGCGGCGCCGGCTACTACACCCGCTGCAGCCATCAGGGCACCTTCGATGATCACGCCCCGGAGCAGATCTTTGGGCTTCGATCCCAGTGCCAGGCGAATGCCGAATTCCCGCATGCGTGCGGTGACGGAAAATGTCAGCACGGCCGCGACGCCAACAACTGCAATCGCCAGCGCGACAGCGGCGAACACGCCAAACACCAGCGAGTTCAGACGATCCGGCGTCAGCACGTCGGCGCGTACATCTTCGAGGGTCGCTGCATGCTCCACCGGTTGATCGGCCGACATCCCGCGAATCGTTCGCGTCACCGGCGTGACCAGCGCATAAGGATCGGCACTGGAGTGGATGAAAAGGCGGCCTGCAAAAACTGGTCCCTCTTCAAACGTGCTGTAGATGGTTAAACTCGGTTCCGGAACGATATGCAGGTCGTCAATATCGGCGGTGACACCGATGATGCGATGAGGCGTGGCGGGGATACCGGGGACGAATTGCAGGACCGGGTCCGTCCAATAGACATGCCGATTAATGGGATCCTGATTGGGGAACATGCGTTGGGCGAGCGTTTCACTGATGATCGCGACCGGATCTTTCGTATTCGTGTCGAGTTCATTGAAATCGCGCCCGGCGATGATGGGAACTCCCAGCGCCGCGAAAAATCCGGGAGAGATGACGCGGAACTGGGCGCGCGGATCTTCGCCCGGAATATGGGTATGCCCGTCGGCAGAAAACTGCAAACCTAAGCCGTTGACCTCGCGCCATGGGACTGCCATCCCGAACGCTGTCTTGTTGACACCGGGCAATGCATCAATGCGCCGCATCGATTCCTTGTAAAACTCGACCACTTGCTGCGGCGTTTTTCCATACGTCATCGGCGGAACATCAATGGCCAGGACGTGGCGGGTATCGAGGCCAGTCTGAATGCGCTGAAGTTCAATCAGCGTTGTGATCACCGTGCTTGCGCCCGCGAGCAGTACGAACGAGGCCGCAATTTGCGTCACGGCGAAAATGCGTTGCCTGCGGCTGGTACTGCCGATAATGCGGACGCTGCCGCTCGACAGGTTCAAGCCCTTGGCGGCGTCGGCTGAGGGCAGTCGCGGAACAAATGCCAAAACTGCCGCCGCGACGAGGGCCAGGCCTGCCCCGACCCAAAGCAAGCTCGAATCCACTTTCAGATCGAGCGCCCGGACAGAGAACCGGGACGCGTAGCGGGCCAGAACGGCCACCATCGGCTGCGCGGTCGCCACACCAATCGCGGCACCGATGCCACACAGCAACAGGCTTTCGGCTAGCAGCATACGGCGAAGGGCTGCCTTGCTGGCACCCAGCGCTGCCCGAACCGCCAGCTCCCCTTCACGGCGAACCGTTCTCGCCAGAATCAGGTTGGCGACGTTGGAACAGGCGATGATGAAAACCAGTCCTGCCGCCGCGAGCAGCACCAGCAGAATCGTCCGCGCGCCGAATGTAATCTGATCACGGAACATTTTCGCGTCAATGCGGTAGTCGCCCTGTGCAGGATAGGCTTCCGGATGATCCTTCTTGATGGTGGCATATACGGAGTGCAACTCGGCGCGCGCCTGATCGAGCGTTGCGCCGGGAGCCAGACGGGCAAACACCTCGGTCATTCGGTGGATGCGGCCCGTGACCATGGTCGCCGATAAGTGATGCGGGCTGGTCACAACGTTCGCGATAATTTCAGTATCTTCCGGATAGGGGACGCACGGCTCGAGTACGCCGATGACCATCGCGGACCGATCGCCGAAGCTTCCAAGGCGTACCGTTTTCCCCAGAACGGAAGGATCTTTCTTGAACGTCGTTGACCAGAAGCGATAGGTGAGGACGACCGCGCCGGCCGCGTTAGGGCCATCGTCTTGCGGTCCGATGAGACGACCAAGAACGGGATGAAGTCCCAGGACGTCGAAGTAGGAGCCGCCGACCACACCGGCCTTGACCTCACGAGGCTCTCCCAAGCCGATCATAGTGAAGCCGATCGTGGAGAAGTCTCCGATCGCGCTAAGGCTCTTCATGCTGGCACGCAGATCCTGAATCTCAGGGACGCTAAAATTGGCGTTCGCGTCGCGGATGCCGGGGGCACTTTGCCGAATATAGATCAGAGTGTCTTCATCGCGGTTGACCAGCGGCTTGAGCAAAACTCCGCGCACCAGTGTGAAGATGGCTGCATTGGCGCCGATTCCGAGAGCGAGCGTCAGAATGACGGCGATCGCCATCCCGGGCGTTCGCCAGAACGAGTGAAAGGCAACTCGCAAGTCGCGAATGAATGACATGTTGAATCCCATCCCCGCTAGACTGTAGCACTATCGCTGCCAATGGTAAGTCCCAGATTGGAAACCACTTGGCGTGGGGTCGACGGGGGCACGGCTGTCCGCTTCGGGACACCGCTGCACAAATCCGGACATTGAAGGGGGAGCCTGATTGGATGACCTCAGGGTGGTTCCATCCTTAGCACGTTTTGGCAAAGGGTCGCGATTCCGGAGTGCTGGCTGCGTGGACCTTTCGCAAACACCGCGAAAGGATGGACCACCCGCCAGTCGAAAGAGTCACCTATTGACAGCATTGTTAACGTGGAAGGTAGGTAGGTTGACATGACGCCGAAACAAATCGATCTGGTTCAAATTCGCAAAATGGCGGCGAATAAGGAAAAGGAAAACTGGAGGTTCCGTCAGTTCCTCAAAGGATCGGAGGATGATCTGGGTATTGACCGCCTCGTGGCCGAGATTACCGAACGTGTCTGGGCTGGAGTTGACTGCACCACCTGCGCCAACTGTTGTCGGGAGTTGCAGCCGACGTTCAGCGCGGAAGACGTTAGTCGAGTGGCGCGTCGCCTCGGTATGGATCGCCAGCAATTCATCAACATGTATCTGCAAGAAACGGAGCACGGTGAATCGAACCGCTGGAACACTCGCACGACCCCCTGCCCATTTTTGAAGGGTAACCTGTGCAGCATCTACGAGGACCGTCCTGGGGATTGCATCGATTACCCCCATCTGTACAAGCCGGGTTTCGTCGCGCGCACTTGGAGCATGATTGAGCGGACGTTCACCTGCCCCATCGTTTACGAGGTTATGGAGGAAATGAAGAAGTCTCTGCGTGCTGAGTAGCGAGCCTATAAGAAAGGGTGAAGACCCACGTGGCTGGCCCACCCTTTGAACCTAGCACAGATTAGGGGCCGCCGATTCTTTGCGGTTTCCGCAAAGGATGGGAATTCCGGACCACCGAAAGCAGGGGCGTTAACGTCTCAGGATCGACTCACTCCAGATGAAATGCGCCGGCACTCCATTCTTCGGGAGCCACGTCAGCAATGGTTTCGGTGAAGTCCCAGCGGTGGCCGTAAAAATCCTGGGCATTGTATTGGCGCTCGCCATAGGGCTGATCTTTCGGCTCCGTCAGGATGGTGGCTCCGTGCTGCCGCGCGCGCTGGCAGTGCCCCATGGCATCTTCGATACGAACCTGAACCAAGTGCGAATTGTTGGGCGTCGCATTTCCTTCGGCGATGGTGAAGCATCCCTCGCCCGCTTTCATCTGGATGCGGTGATTGGCGATGCGGAGACGGGTGGTGAAGCCAAAAGCCTTCGACAGCCAATCGACTGCCGCACTGGGATCAGGGTAAATGAGCACAGGAATCACGGCGCAAGGCGGCACAGACCTGTTGAATCGCATCTCGAAACTCTATCACTCAACCGAAAAAGGGTGCACTCCACCCGTCTGACCCATGTTTTCCCAGACGTTGATGTTAGCCACGCGCTACTCGGGCAAACTCCCTAATAGAAATTCGACAAGAAAAAATCCACCCCCGCAGCCTTGACTCTGTACGCTGCCGTACTATCATCAAAGGAACGCTCCTCCCTAGGGCAGGGGACAACCCACAACAATCTGTAACGAAATGGAGGAAGTCCCCAATGAAACTAAATGACAGCATTTCAACCTACGACGTAGCCGAGGCTTTACAGGGCGAGACCGGCAAGTTCGAAGTCACCCCCCAACGGAGAACGCTATTTCGTGACGACCCAGCCTGGACACTCAATTATCAGTTTGGAGTGGGCCGGCTCTGAGCCGAATCTGCAACCTTTCCTCGTGCGCAAAGTAGCACAACCGGTCACGACGGAGGGTCGCTCCAAGAGATCCGCAGCTGCCTAGAAGTTTGGGCAGCCCGAGTAGCAAGCCCGGCCCCGATCAGGCCGGGCTTTTTGATTTGAAAGGGTGGGCGTTCCGCCTCCCTGCACGGACAAAATCGCCACCTCTGGCAAAGTCGGCCAGAAGTGGGGCACCCTCAGTTGTGGGTGTGGCGGAAGTCGGGCTAACCTTCGGGGAGAGGTTGCGTCCATTCTGAATCGCAGATTTCTCCAAATCACAAAGGGGAGCGGCATGAATCAACAAAGGCTTGGCAACGGACAGAGCGTGTCAGTTGGCTCTTCGTTTGGCTCAACTGAATATATCTGGCGCGACATTCTCTTTGCGGTGCGCTCGCTGCGGAAGGCTCCAGGATTCACGGTGGTCGCGATTCTTGTGATTGCGGTTGGGATCGGCGCGAATACTGCTGTCTTCTCCGTCATCAACACGGTTCTGCTGAAGCCGCTTACTTATCCTGATCCGCTATCGCTGGTGCATCTGATGAACACCGGGGATCAAGGATCCTTCCCCGGCGCAAACGTGCCCAAGTTCAATATCTGGCGGCAGCAGACGGGCATTTTTCAGCAGGTCGCGGCTTTCGACAGCGGCGGCGCGGGATTGAACCTCACCGGCAACGATCAGCCGGAACAGGTGCAGGGCGTGCATGTAAGCGCCGACTATTTTTCGATTCTGGGCGCGCCGGTGATTGCGGGGCGGACTTTTACCGCGGCGGAAGACAGCCCGCATGGCGGAAATTTCGTGGTGCTGAGTTACGGTCTGTGGAAGCGGCGATATGGCGGAGATCGGGGGATCGTCGGCAACAATATTGAACTCAATGGACAGCCGTTCCAGGTTGTGGGCGTGATCGGGCGCGAATTTGTTACTGACAATCCGGCCGATCTCTGGCTGCCGTTTCAGTTTGAAATGAGTTCGCCGGACCAGGCGCACTACTTCGGCGTGATCGCGCGGTTGAAGCCGGGCGTGACTGTGCCCATGGCCAACGCGCAGTTGAAGCTGGCCGCGGATCAATACCGCACGACCTATCCGGGCACCTTGGGGCGGAATGGTGGCTTCGGAGTGATTTTGATGCAGGAGTTGATGGTCCGCGATACGCGGTCGTCACTTTATGTGCTGCTCGGGACCGTGGGACTTGTGCTGTTGATTGCCTGTGCCAATGTCGCGAATCTGCTGCTGATTCGCGCCACGGCGCGCAAGCGGGAACTCGCTACGCGCTCTGCGCTGGGTGCTGGACGCTGGCACATCATTCGTCAGTTGCTTACAGAGAGTCTGGTGGTATCGCTCGCTGGCGGAGTGCTTGGACTCATTCTTGGATTCGCCGGGGTTCGGTTGTTGCTCGCGATCAACCCGGGGAGCATCCCGCGGATCGGTGAAGATGGATCGGCGGTCAAGGTCGATCTGAATGTCCTTCTGTTCACGCTTGGAGTCTCACTGCTGACCGGAATTTTGTTTGGCCTGGTGCCCGCAATCAGCGCCTCGCGTAAGAATCTTGCGGCAGTTCTGAACGAGAGCAGCAACCGTGCAGGAGTGGGCTTCCGCAGCGGCAAAGTGCGTGCTGTTCTGGTGATCAGCGAGATGGCCCTTGCTCTGGTGCTTGTCATTGGATCGGCGCTGCTCATTCGCACGTTTATGAAACTGCAATCGGTCGATCCTGGTTTTGACACGCACAACGTGCTCACCATGGCCATGTCGATCAGCGGCGACCGGTTTCTGAAAACCAGCGGTGTCGCGCAGGTGATTCACGACGGCACCGAGCGGATCAATGCGGTTCCCGGCGTCACTGCTACTGCCGCTGCGTGCTGTCTGCCGCTGGAAGGTGGCTTTGGGCTGCCTTTCAACATTGTGGGACGGGCGAACGGCAACAATCCCAATACCGGCGGAGCGGGATACTTCCCGGTCTCGTGGGGCTATTTTGATGTATTCAAAGTGCCTGTCGTCCGGGGGCGTATTTTCACGGAACAGGACAACGGATCAGCGCCGGGTGTGGTCATCATCAACGAGGCGATGGCGCGACAGTTCTGGCCCAAGGGTGATCCGCTGAGCGAACGCGTCGTGATTGGTGCGGGCATGGGACCGGTCTTTGTCGAACCACCGCGGCAGGTGATCGGTGTCGTGGGAGATACGCGGGATGGCGGGCTCAATCAGGATCCGGGTCCGACGATGTATATCCCGGTGGCGCAAATGCCCGACAAAGTTACGGAACTGAACTCGCGCATTGCGCCACTGTGGTGGATTGTACGCACGCGGATGGAACCGCACACCCTCACGGCCGCCGTCACCAATGCGATCCGCGAAGCTACGGGCGGGCTGCCGGTGGCGCACATTCGCAGTATGGACGAGATCGTCGTGCTTACGACGTCACGCGAACGCTTCAACATGTTGCTGCTCACGTCCTTCGGCGCTTCGGCTTTACTGATGGCGGCGATCGGCATCTATGGATTAATGGCGTATTCGGTGCAGCAGCGCACCCAGGAACTGGGCGTTCGAATGGCACTGGGAGCGCAGGCTTCGAATATTCGCAATATGGTGATTCGCCAGGGAATGCTGCTGGCGGGGATTGGGCTTGTCATCGGGATTGGCGGAGCATTCTGGCTCACGAAGTTCTTGACGGGATTCTTGTTTGGAGTAAAGACGTGGGATCCGACAGCATTTATTTTGACACCTCTCTTCTTGTGCGCAGTGGCATTCGTAGCCGTGTGGGTGCCAGCGAGAAAAGCGACGCGGGTCGATCCGATGGCAGCATTACGATTTGAGTAACACGACTGGCCAGCGAGATTTGCTGCGTTGCGCCTTTTTGACGGTGGCCGATTCAAGCCTGATTTTGGCTTGAGTGGGCAGTTCGACGCTTGACAGAGTTTTCCCGCTTTTCGCTCGCGCTTTTGTGCGGTCCATTCGGAATCGATTTCAACTCGTCCCTCGCCGCGCGTTGCGTCTCAGCGTCGCTTGCTCAACATCCCCACTCAAAGTCAAAAGAGGCCTTGTGGGCCACCTATTTCAAAAATGGGACTGAGTGCGGAAGAGCCCACTCAAGCCGAAATCGGGCTTGAATGGGGCACGCCCTTGAAGGATTTACATTTTCTCCACCGGCAACAGGATTACGAGCAGCAGGATCGTGGCCTCGGCGCAGTCGGGGATTCATTTCCATTCGACGTTCGGCGGCAACGACGCCAGTGGAAATACAGTTTCGGGAAATTCGATCACGGAGGCGTGTGCGGGCATCCTCACTACGGGGACGGCTACGAACACCGTTTCGGCGAACAGCTTCAACGCCGTGGACGGACCTACGCAGAACGGAGGGACTTGCGGCCCACTCTTCCAGTAGGCCCGGACGATCACGCATTCCCAGAACGAGGGTGCCCATTCAAGCTTAGCTTGAGCGGGGTTTTCTGCTGGCGGCCGCACAGGCGGATTCGAAGGTGATGACAACGTTTTCGACGAACGGTAGGGCGGGGCTTTCTATGACGCGTTCTTGACGAAATGCAGACGGCCGCGATGCTGTTCCTTCATTTGTTCAACCGAACGAACTCGTCGGCCAAGGTCCGAGAGTTTTGCCAGCTCGTTCTGGATCGCTTGTAAGCGTTCATGCCTTTGGCCGTGAGCCACCTGAGCCTGCGGTTCATGTCGGCCCGCACGTCGATATTCGTTATTCATCTCTTGAATCTGCGCGATCTCGGCGCGGAGACAACCGATCTTTTCCCGAAGCACTTCTAAATGGTTCATACCATTAGGATAGCTCATCCGGAGCGATTGACAGAAGCCAATCCCTTCGGCGGGCCAGGATTCCGCTACCTGGTAAACTAACGGGCCCCTAGAAATGCGGGGGGATAGAAATGTGGATTGAAGACTCAGTTTCTGCGTCAAGACCCGCCCCCTCAGTTCGATCAATTCTTCTTTACAGGTATAGAGTCCGGCCAAGGTGGCAGAAACGCCGCACGATTTTACGGCAAGCGAAAAGGTGTGGCACTCACGTCCTAGCCCTGTGGGCATTTGTTTATCTTGACCACAGCACCAAGAAGATTGCCGAATAGTTCCTCACGGCGCCAACAGAGCGTGTACTTGGGTCTCGTTGTCGGTCGCTCCATTGCCACTTCTGCTGTAGATCACAACCACACAATCTCCGGCATTTACTTTCACCGGGACGGAGAAAATATTCTCGACCTTGCCCTGAAGCGTTGCCTCGCCCGTTTCTCCGGACGAAATCCTGTCTACTAACGGTATGCTCGCCAGGTGCAGCGCATCGTGAGGAAGCCAGTTGTGCAGAGTCGATAGCGGGGCCGGATTCGGGAACCCTTGGCTATTGAGGTTCTCCGCGAATATCCCGCATCCTCCGGGGAGCAGGTAGAAGTCATTCGCAGCGCCCCACGATGCGCCTGCCGGAAGCGGCCCGAAGTTCTGTGTCCCATCAAACGTGCTGTCGCTGATGTTCCCAAAGAGCTCCAGCAAATGCCCAGCAGCTTGCATCCTGTACGGAACCGCGAAGCCCTCTCCGTCAATCGCCGTGGCATTCTGGCAGCCCCAGTCTTGACCAAAACAATATTCGCCTGACAGGTCCAGTACCGTGTCCGGATCTGAATTTATCACCGGCCTATACCTCAGGTTCAGGTCGGCGGACATTGTAGTTTTGCCTTCAAACAGCGGCCCGCCGCCATAGTAAAGACCCACACATCCAGTCATCGGCAGGGGATGCGGAAAATCGAGATTTACAGTGAATGTGGAATCGGACTGGGAGGGATTCTTCAGAATGTCGCTCCAAAGCCTCGTGGCTTCACTCAAGTTGATATCGTGGGCGGGACATTTGCCCTGCCAATAGACCAATATCCATAGGACTTCGCTGAACGTCGGATCATAGTTCTTCAGCGAGATGGTCCCCATTAGCGACAGGGCTTCGGCGGGCGACTTCGCGCCATCGAGTATGTGATACATAGCTAAATAGGTCGGAAAGCCATTCTGTGAACCCTGTGAAGTCGTCTGAGTTTGTTGAATGTGCAGGACGGACGCCGCAATGGCGCTCTGCTGTGCCTGCAGGTTGCATGTTCCTAACCCAGCAACTATGAAAAAGGCGTAAAGAACTGCACTCCAACGAGCTTTCATCTTTCCTATTCCTCTCTTGCTCGTAACCCTTTGGCGTCATGAAAGTCGCGTCGGCCACAGGTTCCAGCAAGGTTTTACGCGCTACCTTCATTAAGCCAAAACTGAGAAACCCGAGAAATATTCCAGCGAAGCAAAAATTTCTGCCCCGCATTCCGGAAAATCTCATTGAACGATCCGACTTCGTGCGATTCGGCCGAGTCCAAGCAAACATGAACGGGTTCCTGCCGACGCTTCCTCGAGTCAGTCGGAAGGCCCGCAATCATCGAATGGAAGAGGACAAAAGCAGAACGCACAACTCAATAATGATTGGACAAGCCATCCTTTACCGCGCGCAATCCGCCGTGATATCCTCATAAACGTCACATAGACAATCGATTAAGAACAGGAGTGCACCAGTTTAGTGTTAGCCAGAGAGCAAAAGAAATCCCTCATTGACCAGTACGGAACCCATGCAAGCGACACCGGAAGCCCGGAAGTTCAGATCGCTCTGCTTAGCGAACGGATTGGCCAGTTGACGGAGCACTTCAAGACGCACCAGAAAGACCACGGCTCGCGCCGCGGACTTCTCATGCTGGTCAGCAAGCGCCGTAGCTTGCTCGACTACCTCAAGAAATACGATACCGAGCGCTATAAGGCCGTGATCGGCAAGCTCGGCATCCGCAAGTAACGACTTGACCTGGGGTCTTTCCAGCAAGGAATCGACGCTGGATTTTGAAGTCCAAATCCCCACTCTAAAATCGCAAAGAGCGCGATTCTAGAATGGGGCACCCATTACACCCCTGGTATTTCTGAGCACCGTCTCTGCTGAGACGGCCAGCATCGAGGAACTCTCCACAAGTGCGTTTTTCAAGCGCAGCGAATTACTCCGATAGCACCCAAACCGGGGTGCCCCATTGTTCTTTCGCGTTTTTGGCGAAAGAGGGTGGGGCCTTTGACTTTGTGTCCGCGGGACAGGAAGTCAATGTCCCCACCCTGTCGCAAAGAACGCGACAAGGATGGGGCACCCGTCTGTGTGGTTTCACTCGGAACTAACAAGCTCTGGCAAAGGAATCTCTTATGAAACCAGAACCAACGACAGTCACAGTTACCCTCGCCGGCGGCAAAGCCATCTCATTCGAATCAGGAAAATTAGCCAAGCAGGCGCACGGATCCGTCGTCGTCCGGCTCGGCGAAAACGTCGTGCTGGCCACCGCCACCGCCAATGCCGATCCGCGCGAAGGCATCGACTTTTTCCCCCTCACCGTCGACTACCGCGAATACACCTACGCCGGCGGACGTTTCCCCGGAGGCTTTATCAAGCGCGAAGGGCGCATGAGTGAGAAAGAAGTTCTCACCAGCCGGCAGATCGATCGGCCGATCCGTCCCATGTTCGCCGAGGGATTCAAGTGCGAGACGCAGGTCATTGCGTTTGTCCTCTCCGCCGATAGTGAAAATGACCCTGACGTGTGCGGCATCAACGGCGCGTCGGCCGCGCTGCATGTTTCCGACATTCCGTTCCTCGGACCCATCGGCGCGGTGCGCGTGGGCCTGATCAACGGGCAATTCATCATCAATCCCACGTACGACGAGATGCGCGAGAGCCTGCTGAATATCATGGTCGTCGGCACCGCCGAAGGCATCGTGATGATCGAGTCCGGGGCGAAAGAAGTGAAAGAAGAGACCGTGGTCGACGCCATCGACTTCGGTCACACCGAGATCAAGAAGATTTGCAAGGCGATCAACGAACTGCGCGACAGCGTTGGCAAGCCGAAGCGCAAAGTTGAGCCACCGGCGTTCGATGACGCGTACTACAACGACCTGAAGAAGCGCATCGGGGCGGAACTTGCGGACGCGCTGGACACGAAGAAGCACCCCAAGGCCACCAGTTACACGCTGGTCAAGGAGTTGAAGAAGAAGCTCGAGGCCGAACTACCCGAGGACGACGAAGACGCGAAGAAGAAGCTGGATCATTATTACGAGACGCTGCGCGAGCGCATCTTCCGCGATCAGGTGACTCATCAGAAGCGGCGTCCCGATGGCCGGGCCTTCGACGAGATTCGCGAAATTTGGATCGAAGCCGGAGTCCTGCCAAGAACCCACGGCAGTGCGATCTTCACCCGTGGCGAAACCCAGGCCCTGGTAACGACAACCCTCGGCACCAGCGACGATATGCAGCGCCTCGAAGGCTTCGAAGGCGAAGCCAAAAAGCGCTTCATGCTGCACTATAACTTTCCGCCGTTCTCGGTGGGAGAAGTGGCATTTTTGCGTGGGGCGGGGCGTCGCGAGATCGGGCACGGTGCGCTGGCTGAGCGGGCCATTTCGGGTGTGCTCCCGACCGAGGAGAAGTGGCCGTATGCGATGCGCGTAGTCTCGGACATTCTGGAGTCGAACGGGTCATCGTCGATGGCTACCGTTTGCGGGGCTTCGCTCTCGCTCATGGATGCGGGCGTTCCCTTGAAGGCTCCGGTTGCAGGCGTGGCGATGGGGCTGGTGAAGGAAGGCGAGGACTATGCGATCCTCACTGACATCGCGGGCGCGGAAGATCACTATGGTGATATGGACTTCAAAGTTGCCGGCACGAAAGACGGGATCACGGCGCTGCAGATGGATATCAAGGTGTCAGGTATTACCTCGCAGATTATGCGTGAGGCGCTGGCCCAGGCGCAGCGGGGAAGGATGCATATTCTCGGCAAGATGGAGGAAGTGATCTCCATCGGACGCGAGAAAATTTCCGATTACGCGCCGCGCTTCTACACCGTGCAGATTCCGACGGACAAGATTCGCGATCTGATCGGGCCGGGCGGGAAGATGATCCGGTCGATCGTCGAGCAGACCGGAGTCAAGATCGACGTGGAAGATTCCGGGCTTGTGAAAGTTGCGTCGAGCGATCAGGCGTCGGCGGCAAAGGCGCTGCAGATCATCGGCGACATCACCGCGACGGCCGAAGTAGGGAAGACCTACCTCGGGAAAGTCACGCGGTTGGCAGATTTCGGAGCGTTCGTCGAGATCATTCCGGGAACCGAAGGGTTGCTACACATCAGTGAAGTGGCCGAGCATCGCATCGCGGATGTTCGCGACGAACTGAAGGAAGGCGACCAGGTGCTGGTGAAGGTGCTGGCGGTGGAAGGCAACCGCATCCGGCTTTCGCGCAAGGCGATTCTGAAAGAGCAGCGCGCGAAGATGGCGGCATCGGGTGGCGGGGAAGCGGCTGGAGTGGCGCCTGGGGCCGAGAGCGAGCCGGTGCAGGGCGGGACGCTGGTGATCGAAGGGGGCGGCGATTTTCCGGATGATCCGGAGGAGCCGAACTTCAATCGCGAAGGTGCTCCGCATGTCGGCGGGGCAGACCGTCCTCCTGCTGGGGATCGTGGAGATCGCGGTGGCCGAGGAGGACGTCCGGGCGGCGGAGGCGGTGGTGGTCGTCGTGGGCGCGGCGGTCGCGGTGGAGGCGGTGGTGGTCGTCATAGCGGTGGGCATGGCGGTCACGGCGGCGGCGGAAGGCATTAAGCCCCGGATCATAAATCTACGAAACTCAAAATTCCCACCCCTTCGACTCCGCTCAGGGCAGGCCTGTCGCACAGAACGCGACAAGGGTGGGGCACCCAGATACGGGGAGCCGCGAGCTTGATCGCGGCTCTTTTTTTTGGGAAGAATTTGCTTAAGTGAGCAGGAAATGCTCTCGGCGTCTTTTATAGCGCGCGCGAAGGATTCTTTTCTCGCTACGGCGTTCCATGTAGCGGGCGCGGGAAGTTTGCCCACACGGGCTCCGAATGTTCCTGAGCCGCGCAGCTAACTCTTGCAGATACAACACTCAATCAGGCTACGCTGTTTCCGTGACGATTTCATGGCAGGGCGCTTGCAACCACTGTGGCCTAAGCCGAACTGGCTACTGGAGGATTTTTGTGAAAACACGGATTCAGTCTCTTTCGTTTCTTGCCGCCTTGGCGTTTGCCATAATTTGCTGGGGTAGCACGCTGAACGCACAAAACGCAGCATCGACGTCGCCGGATCGGCAGGCGCAGCAACCTTCTTCGTCTCCGGACACGACACCTCCGCAATCGACGCCGGAGACGCAAGCTCCGTCGAGCCAGTCTCCATCGCAAACGCCGGACACGACCGCTCCTCCGCCCAGCGGCCAGGCTCCGGAGTCTGGGGCGCAGGGATCTGCATCCGACAGCGGAACTGCTGCCGGAACTCAGACGTTCTCCGGTACGGTCGTGAAGCAGGGAGACAAGTACGTTCTGAAGGACGATTCGGGAAAGACCTATGATATCGATCATCAGGACGAAGTAAAGAAGTTCGAAGGCAAGCGCGTTCGTGTTCAGGGAACCCTGGACCCGAGCACCAATAAAATCATGGTGAAGTAAGCGTCCGAGACCCGGGTAATTCCGCATGGCGAAGCGCTGGAGGAAATCCTCCAGCGCTTTTCATTTTTCTAAATATTCCGACCGCCCTAAGAGCACGGCTTGACCGCCGAGCTGCGAATGCTCCCCGTATAATCACAGCCTAGGCCTTTTTATGATCCAGACTTTATTTGGCAGTCTTGAGGAAGAGAAAAAAACTAGTTTTCTAGACCGCATGAAGCAGGCGGTCACGCGAACGCGGGAGAATCTCGCCGAGCGTATCGACGATATCGTTTCAATCGGCAAGGAGATCGATCGCAACACGCTGGACGATCTTGAGGCCACACTGATCGGGGCTGACCTGGGTTCGACCACCACGCAGGAAGTCCTGGGAAAGCTGCGGGAGAAGGCTGATCGGAAGCAGATCAAGAACGTCGAGGAGTTAAAGCGCTTGTTGAAGGAAGAACTCCTCGCCATTCTGAACACTGCTAATTCGCGTCCGGTGAATAAAGTGGAAGGGACGCCGGAGGTGATTCTCGTTGTGGGCGTCAATGGCACGGGCAAGACCACGACGATCGGCAAGCTCTCGCAGGTATTTCGGTCGCAGGGGAAGAATGTGCTGCTGTGCGCGGCGGATACGTTTCGCGCGGCCGCGATTGAGCAGCTTGAGATATGGGGACAGCGCACCGGGACGGAAGTGATCAAGACGAAGGCGGGAGGGGATCCGGCGGCGGTTTTGTTCGATGCGCTGCAGGCGGCGGTCGCGCGGAAGACGGACTACGTCGTGGTCGATACGGCGGGGCGACTACACACCAAGACGAGTCTGATGGCGGAACTGGAAAAAATGCGGCGGACGGCGCAGCGGATCATTCCGGGCGCGCCGCATGAAACACTTCTTGTGATGGATGCGACTACGGGGCAAAATGGGCTGCAGCAGGCGCGGCTGTTTACAGAAGCGGCGGGAGTTACTGGGATCGTTCTAACCAAGCTCGATGGGACTGCGAAGGGCGGCGTGGTCGTGGCCATTTGCCGAGAGCTCGGGTTGCCGGTGCGGTATGTCGGAGTGGGCGAGAAGGCTGGGGACTTGCTGCCGTTTGATCCGAAGGAATTTGTGGATTCGTTGTTTGAATAGAAGAAAAAGCTTGAACCACGAAGGACACTAAGGTACACGAAGGAAAATCGTGGGTGCGAGGAGTGACTATGAGTGAGGCCGGCGAAAGGCGGTCGGGATTTCGCGTTGTTCTTGATTTTTTGAAGCGGCTGTTGGGCAGGAAGCCTGCTGCGCCGGGGGATCCTTATGCTTGCGTGACGGCACCGGTGCGGCGCGGGCCGAAGGGGCGGAGTGGGGCGGCGGTGGCGGAGATTGAAGAGGAGTCGTTCCGGAGTTTCCCGCCGCGGCACGGGGGCTAAAGCCCGCACAGTAAGGAACGTTGACGCGGCCCTAAAGGGCCGCTCTTCCACGGTTCTTCGCGGCAAGAATGCCGCTCAGGATTACAACCACTGGTGTGACGGCACGGGTTAGGTCCGTCCGTTCGGCGTGACACATTTTGTTGTGGCGCCGCGTGTTAGATTCGTCCGTTAGATTTCTCCAGAATGTCCGCTCACTCCTCTGACGAACAGCATCTTCATCGCGCGCTCGAACTGGCGCGGGCCGGGACGGGGCTTGCCTCGCCGAATCCGTATGTGGGCGCGGTGATCACCGATTCCCACGCTAACGTCGTCGGCACCGGAACCTATACCTACGATGGCGTGAAGCATGCGGAGATCCTGGCGCTGGAGCAGGCTGGCCCGAAGGCTCGCGGCGGAACGCTCTATATCAATCTTGAGCCACACGCGCATCAGGGACGCACGCCTCCATGTACCGATGCGCTGATCAGTTCGGGCATCCATCGCGTTGTTGCGTCGATGGCCGATCCGAATCCGAAAGTCAGCGGACGCGGTTTCGAGCAACTGCGGGCGGCGGGTGTGCAGGTCGAAGTGGGGCGTTTGGAGGAGCAGGCGCGGCGGTTGAATGAGGCGTTTGCGCGGTATACGCGGCATGGGATGCCGCTGGTGACACTGAAGGCGGCGATGACGCTCGACGGGAAGATTGCCCCGCCACCCACTGAGACTTTGCTAAAAGGGAACGGAACGCCCGCGGGGGGATGGGTGACGAGCGAAGTGGCGCGGGCCCACGTACAGGAACTGCGGCATCAGAATGAGGCGCTGATGGTGGGCGCGGGGACGATTCTGTCGGACAACCCGTTGCTAACCGATCGCAGCGGGAAGCGGCGAAGGCGTCCGCTGCTACGCGTGATTCTCGATTCACGGCTGCGGCTGCCGCTCGATTCCCGGCTGGTGAAAGACGTTGCGGCGGAGCGGGCAAACGACGTGCTCGTCTTCTGTGCTTCGGCGGACGAAAAGAAGAAAGCGGAATTGGAGAAGCTGGGAGTACGCGTTGAGACCATTGCCACAATCGAGATGGATGGGCGTCCGGACTTGCCGGCGATCCTGCGAAGGCTGGGGCAGCTGGAAATCACCAGCCTGATAATCGAAGGTGGGGCCACAGTGAACTGGGCGGCATTGGCGGCGAATGTCGTCGACAAAGTGTTCCTTTACTACGCTCCGAAGATTCTGGCGGGGACGGGGTCAGTTCCTTTTGCCGCGGGCGCGGGATTCCGCCACATGAGCCAGGCGGCGCAAGTGAAGCGCTTGCATCTGCATCGGTTTGGGGAGGACTTTGCGGTGGAGGGGTATGTGAGGGATCCGTATGGAGAGTGAAACAGGAGTCAGGCATCAGGGGCTAGGGATCAGCGAACCACGTTCAGCGCATCTTTTTGCCCTGACCCCTAATCCCTGTTCCCTTGCTTACAGCGTAGAATGTTCCGTTCATCCTGGAGGTCCTGATGTTTACTGGCATTGTGGAAGAAGTTGGACGGATTTCGAAGATTGAGCAGCGCGGAGAGAACCGGCGGATCACGATTACTGCCAACAACACACCGAAAGAGCTTGGCACCGGGAACAGCGTGGCGGTAAGTGGCGTTTGTCTGACGGCGGTCGACATCCAGCCCGGGTCGTTTTGTGCGGACTTGGCTCCGGAAACCTGGGGGCTTACGTCGTTTTCACGAATTCATGAAGGCGCGCTGGTCAATCTGGAGTTGCCGATGAAAGCCGACGGGCGGTTTGGCGGACACGTTGTCCAGGGGCATGTGGACGGGGTGGGCAAGCTGATTTCTTTCGACCGCATTGGTGACTCGGAAAACTGGTGGCTTAACATCGAACTCCCCGATGAGGTGGAAAGGTACACGGTTTATAAGGGATCGATTTCGATCGAAGGGATCAGCCTGACCGTCGCGCAGCTGAAGAAGAATCGGTGCACGGTTGCCATTATTCCGCACACCGTGGAAATGACGAATCTGCATTCGCTGAAATCGGGGGATCCGGTGAATCTGGAAGCGGATCTCATCGCGAAGTATGTCGAGAAGATGATGAGGGGTGAATCGTCGCAGAGCTCGCTGACGATTGAGGATCTGGTGGAACAAGGGTTTTAGTCGTAGAGACATTGCTTGCAACGTCTCTGCATGCAGCTCCCGTGGACTTTTGGTTTTGCCGCACCGCGGGCAGAGACGTAGCAAGCTACGTCTCTACGACGTCACCGGGGAGGCGCACTTCTGGCCTGCCGGCGGGCTGCGCCCTGCCGGGACATCCGAGGCGGCTGTCGCTACGTGAGTTGCTACGCTTCCAGCTTCAACTCATCCAATTCCAGGAATTCACGGATGATGAGCTCGGGGGATTTCTCCATCTCGGAATACGTGCCGAAGAAGATGGCTTTGGCTTCGTACAGGAAGACGACCCGGTCTGCCAGCTTTTTCGCGAGGCGCATGTCGTGGGTTACGACGATGCTGGTCAGGTTGAGTTGGATCTTGAGGCGCTTGATGAGGTCGCCTAGCAGTTGCGCCATGAGGGGATCCACCATCGTGGTGGGCTCGTCGTAGAGCACGCATTCGGGGCGGGCGGCCAGCGCGCGGGCGATCGCTACCGAGCGCTTCATCCCCGTAGAAAGATCGGACGGCAGCAGGTCGCGCATCTGTTGCACGCCGACCATTTGCAGCAGACCGTCGACGATCTGGTAGATCTGCTCCTCATCGAGATCTTGATTCTCGCGGAGCGGGAACGCAACGTTTTCGCCGACGGTGAGGGAGTCGAAGAGGGCTCCATTCTGAAACACCATGGTGACTTTCTTGCGGATGCGCTCGAGTTGCTCTTCGGTGTAGTCGGTGATGTCCTCTCCGGCGACGATGACGCGGCCGGAGTCAGGTTTGAGGAATCCCATGATGTTATGCAGGGAGACGGACTTTCCGACGCCGCTTCGTCCGAGGATGCAGACCGTCTCGCCCGTCAAAACGTCGAAGCTGACGTGTTCGAGCACGACGTTGTCGCCGAAGGCTTTGGAGACGTCGCGGAATTCGATGTAAGGGGCCATGAGTATGAGCTATGAGCTTCTAGCTACGGCTTAGCCTTCTCAAACTTATCAGATTTCGGGATCGGCTTTGCGGGCACGTGACCTGGAGGAACTGAGTCTGCCACCTGACTCGCCCTGCGGATGGGGGCAGATAGAACAGCGGGTTCGTTTACACCGCTGGTTGGACCTGGGGGTGAACGGCTGGGGTAAAGGAGTCGGGTTCATCGAGTTCACTGTTGGTGACGTCCTCGACGAAGGCGAGCCAGCCATCGGGAGTGCCATCGGGGTGGAAGGTGGGTTGGTAGGCGGCGGCGATGCGGCGGCGGCCGATGCTCTCGTAGTTTGCGTCGGCCTGATACGTTACCGCATGGCCGCTGATTGCCTGGTCAAAGCGATGGCGCAGTGATTTGAAAGCTTCTTTGCCGAGAACATCCAGAATCGGGCGGCCGGTGATCTTATCCAAAGGCCTACGCAACCAGTTTGCATACTGCTGGTTGACCCACAGGTATTTGAGATCGCGACTGCAACGGGTCAATGGCACACGGAGCCGTCGAGTCAGCGATTCGAGATGAACCGGATCGGCCTCCTTCCCATGAACCGCATGGGCGAGAGTTTCTTCCATACTCTTCAATTTGTCACTCAGCATCGAACGGACAGTTCGAAGGAGCGCCGAGATGCCGTCGGATTTGGTCAGAAGGGCATTTGCACCCATTACGGGTGCCAGGGCCCTGATGGCGTCGTCGTACATGGTGAACAACACGATCTTGGCCGCGGGCAAGTTGTTTTTGACGATGCTCGTGACTTCGATTCCGTTCAACCCCGGCATCAGAACGTCAACGATCAGCAGGTCGGGTCTGAGAGCCATTGCCGTCTCTGCGGTCTCGATTCCGTCGCGGGTAACGGCACACACTTCTACGCCAGGCTCCTGATCGATAAGCGAGCGAAGAGCCCTGCGCACCGACTCGTTGTCGTCTGCGATGAGTACGCGTTTAGGCAATTCGATTCCTGGGCAGGTCGAGTCCAGACAAGCAACGGCGTACCGAACTCTATTTGGATTGTTGGGTAACGAACATACAGGAAAACCCTGATGTACTCTTCCTCCGTTTGTCAAAGTTCTGAGAAGTTCCGGCGCAGCTCATGACGCCGTGCTCGGTCATTCATGTGCTTCAGCTAACTCTTCGGGTGTGTTGAGATTGCGGAAAATTCGTGGGGAGAAACCAGAAGTTTCCAGTTCCGCTTCTTCGATCACTTGCGTGGATGCCGGCGTGAAGAGTGCGTCGATCTTGTAATGGCCGGCGCGCAGAGCATTTTCTGCTGCATCGGCGAAGGAACGGCGGTAGACAGCGCAGAGAGGCTGAAAACCTCCGGCGGCACGAGCCACGGTTACGCTGGCGTCGAAACTCGTTGCGCGGGAGGTGATGTAGTCAAGCAAGGCCAAGGAGACGAAGGGGACGTCTACGGCGAGGATGACGTTCAGGTCTGTGCGGGACGAGCGGAGGGCGGCGTGGATTCCCCCGAGTGGGCCGCAGCCGGGGAAGATGTCTTCGATGGTTGGAGCGAAGGGCGCGAACTTTGTGGGGTCGCCGATGATGTGGACGTTGGCAGTTAATTGTCGGGCGAGATCGAGCATGCGGGATAGCAGGGTGCGTCCGCCGAGCAGGACGAAGGCTTTATCGGTGCCCATGCGCGTGCTCTTGCCGCCGGCCAGGATACAGGCGGAGAGGTCTTCCATGGGGCGATGATACAGCGTCTGGTGTTGGGTCGTCCGGGCGACAAAATCTTCAACCACGAAGGACACTAAGGTGCACGAAGGAAACCCCTGCGCGTCTGGCGGTCTTAAAGCTTCTAGCGACAATTTAGAGTTGCCGGGGCGCCATCTGCACGAAAGTAACCTACCCAAAGTTAGGGGTTCCGGCGATGATGGGCCTGCGTCCGGCTGTTTCTCTGACCCGGAACTAGACAATCATGCCGCAAAAGCTCATGGACGTGTTTATGCTTGGGCGCTGCTCCCACGAGTTCTCTTGGCCACGCCGTAGTGCCGATGGAAACTATTACCAGGTTTGCCTGTTGTGCGCTGCGGAATACAAATATGACTGGACAACCATGCGCCGGACCGAGCGCGTGGAGCACGCCAAGCCCGAGACAGGGATCCGGCGGAGTCATCCGCGGGAGAAGCGTCCGTCGTGGGTGCCCCGTGCCCGCCGTTTGAAACTCGACATTCCTCTACGCTACCGAGTCAACAAGACCAGTTCGTGGTATGAGGGGATCATCGAGAACATCAGCCAGAGCGGCGTGTTGTTCAGCGGGCCGCAAGGACTTCCGGTGAATGCGCTGATCGAGATGGTGTTCGAGATGCCGGAGGAAATCTCCGGGCAGAAGAACTCGAACGTGGTGTGCCAGGGTCGTGTGATGCGCGCGAAAGATACGCCGGAAGTCGCGGAGGACAACGTCGGGTTGGCGGCGTCGATCGTCGACTACAAGTTCATCCACTAGCAAGCGGGCGGAAAGACTTTCGCACGAGTAACATCTTGACCCCAGCGGCTGAAGCTGCCATTTCAACAAACCGATTATCGCAGCGCTTCAAGCGCTGCGCCACCCAAGTTCGATTCTCTGATCGACTTTCTGGCAACCTGCCAGGTTCATTGGCAACTGGCGCCGCGTCCACAGCGTTGCAAACTAATCGAGATTGGTAGGCCCGGCAGGAATCGAACCTGCAACCCTCGGATTAGAAATCCGATGCTCTGTCC
>Ga0222749_10000335_pt1 | contig 29896 bp, 23 predicted proteins | sample IncBWH2Mmetat_FD_197234 | JGI IMG/M metagenome (GOLD analysis project Ga0222749, IMG submission 197234) | Metatranscriptome of lab incubated forest soil microbial communities from Barre Woods Harvard Forest LTER site, Petersham... | ecosystem: Environmental > Terrestrial > Soil > Temperate... | reverse complement strand
CTCACTCTCCGCCGACGAGCCTGCTGTCTTTGTTCGAATGGTTCATCGGTAGTTATGCCGCAGTGTGACTCCTCGGTGACGTGCATGCGAGCCGTATGGCCTAAGCCTTCGCTCGCCGACCTGCTGCCGGACTGGCGTCAGATGTCTCCGAGGTCTCCCGGTTCTCGTGCATGAAGGTTCTAGGCGTGCCGTGGGGTCTTCGACCACGCCGGCCCGCGTTTCCGCGACCTCGTGCATTACGCCGGACTGCCTGCCCGCTGGCCTTTCGGGACGACTATCTTTAATCCCACAAGTAACCGAACACCGGCCAGGCGCGCTTGGCAATCGCTCCCGGGTATGATCTTCTAGTAAGGCCTTATGGGCCGGATGCGCCAATGCGGGAAGAGCCTGAGAATCGCGCTGGGGGTGTGCTCGCTGGCGGGCCTGGCGCTGGCGCTGATGCCGCTGGAGTCGCACGCGCAGCTAGAGAAACAACCACCACCACCACAGCAGCAGCAACAGCAGCTTGTCATTCGCTTCGTGCGCGATCCCGATCCTGCGCCGGAACTCAAGGCCAAAGACGTGAACGGAAAAGAACTCAGCCTGGAGGCGTACAAGGGCAAAGTGGTGCTGCTGAACTTCTGGGCCACCTGGTGCGGGCCGTGTCGCGCGGAAATCCCCAGTCTGATCCGAATTCAGGAGGCGTATAAGGACCGTTTGCAGATTATCGGCATGGATGTGGATGACGACGACCAGGAGCAGCTGCGCGAGTTCGTGAAAGACCAGGGCATCAACTATCCAGTGGCGACGACCTCGGTTCCGGTGCGCCTCGCTTATGGAGGCATCGGCGCGCTGCCCACAGTGTTCATCATCAATCAAGACAGCAAAGTGGTGCAGAAGCATGTCGGGCTGTTCAATCCGGCACTGTACGAAATCGAAGCGCGCGCGCTGCTGGGTCTGCCCGTTCCGGCGCGAGTCGAAACTTTTGAAGATACCGGTGAAGTGTTTCTGAAGCACGCAGACCGGGCGAGCATGCTGCCGGGAGTGGACACGTCGAAATTGACGCCGGAACAGCGCATGGTCGCGTTGCACAAGCTCAACGCGGAGGCCTGCGATTGCGGCTGCAGGTACACGCTGGCGCAATGCCGCATCTACGATCCCGCGTGCAACATCAGCAAGGAACGCGCTGCGGCCGTCGTAAAGGAATCAGCGAAATTGCCGGCCAAGGATGCGCGGGAAAATACCACCGCGCCGACTTCGTCCGAACCCTCAGAGCCTGCGGATCCGCCGAAGCCGCGCAATCGAAAATAGAAATTGGAAAAGCCAGAAGCAGTTCCCTGGCTACGCTCGACATGTAGCTAGGCCCAGGTGGTATCACAGGGATTCTGGCTGTTCATGGGGCTCATTTTCTTGTGCGGGCGATCCGTATTGATGTTCAGGTCTAAGCTGTTTTGAGCGTAAAACGCCTGTCCGCGCCAACGTTGATACGAGAGTCACACGATCTTTGAAACTAACTGTTGTAACATCCTGCTTACGCTCAAAATCCAGCGAAGCCAGCTCTGAAGGGGCCACGTCCTCAGCGTGACGGTGCCACGAACGTGTCCTTCTGTACGACCTTCTGCTCATCGGGAGCGCGAATTCCGCGCCACTCGGACGGCACTTCGGTGCGGGCTTTGTTTGTGGGCAGGTGGTTGAAGTCAGATGATTTGAATAGAACTCCAGGCCTGAAGCCGGCTGATCGGTCAGCCGTTTGCGCGGGAAGCGCTAAAGCCGGCGCGCGGGAGTGAGTGATCCGGGGTTGCCTCGCTACCAAACGTGCACCGCCTTTACCCTTGGCGGGCCTGACCGACCCTGGATCAGCTGAGTTTCGAGAACCACTTCGATGTTCTTCTTCTGCCAGTCGACCGGGAGTTGCCTGAGTATTTCATCCATGCGGTTCTCGTTGACTAAGAATTCGCCTGCCGCAACAGTGCCTCCGCGGCCGATACCGGCGGCCACGACAGAAACTTGATCCGTATCCGGAGGTATGAACCGTGCGACGATAGCATAGTCCTTGTAGTCTTCTGTCTTCTGCTGCAATCGGTCGAGCAACCATTCCCGCTTCTCGGGATTGTTCCGATCTTCGATCCAAAATTTCGTCATCGATTTATCATTTGCAAAATGGAAGCGTAATGGAGCTGTTAACCGCAAAGTCCAGCCATTATCGAACGCTCCAATGAATACAGATGGGCTGCGGCGAAGGTCGGTCAAAGTGGTTGTCGATTCGCCGAGCACCCGATAGTTCTTACCGTAGGTACGAAGGGTTCCGGCAATGTTAATGAGTGGATCTACGTCATCGATGATGACCGTGACCATGCTGTCCGGCAGTGTGGTCTCGTGCTGGGGGTCGGAAGCGTCGCGGAGCCGGATGCTGGCGTATTGCGGCTGGTCGGCCAGGCAAAAAAGCGTTGGCTCGGACGAGTTCACGAAGGGCTGCCAGAATTGCTTTACTAACGTCGGACGGGGTTCGCGCAAAGTCGCCCATGAACCCAGCCCAGCCACCAAGAGCGATGCCACAATCACGACAGCTTTGATGGGGACCAGAAATCCCCTTGATCCCGGAATAGCAGGATCAACCGCAGGAATCGAGTCCGATTTAAGCACGGCAGATCCATTGGCGGGTGGCGCCGCCGCGTCGGGAAAGCCGTTGGGGTGACCTGGCCAGGAAAAGTGCGGCACATATGATCCGGACGACAGGAATAGCCGGATCTCCTGGCTGTGTTTGGGATCCTGGTAATACTGATCGATTCGCTTCCGAATTTCGGCTGCAGTGACCCGCACGATAGGGTCGGTGTTGGTGTCGTAATCGGCTGGCCGTTCGAAGATCTCGATCCCGAGAACCCTTTCCTTAAGTTGACTTCCTTGGCCATCCAGCGCGCGCGCCACGACAAACCTCAGAAACTGGCCGTACCTTTTGCTGGAATTGAATAAAGGAGAGGCAAGCAAGTGCTCGAGCTGCTGCTCGACGGCACCCTTTTCGTAATCGCTGCTAGGCGTCCAGCTTTCCGCTGGTGGCTCGGATATCACTTTTCATGCTCTACGTGAGGCAAACTCACTACGTGGTGATGACGGGATTTGGCAACGAACAACTCCAGCCTCAGGATAGTACTGTGCCGGATCACGGACTTTCAACCGTAAAGAGGTGCCTTCACGCCTCTCTTATCGGGATCCTTTACGTCTCGCCAAGTTATTGAAAACACGATGTAACATGCGCCCGGCAAACCTATTATCCGGGTTATCCCTACCGTTTTACCGGTAAATCCTTGCTTGCACGAAAAGCGGCCTTACTATGCGTTGTCTGTGAAGCTGTCTCTGAATCTTTCGCAAAAAAGCTTGAAATGGTAGCCCGGAGGAGGGAACCAATGTTCCGCAGCCGCTACGTTTGGCAAGTCTGTGCACTGGCAGGGATCGCTTTGTTTGTGATCTTGGGAAGCCGCCCGTCCTATGGTCAGAACCAGGAAGTCGCGGCCACATTGAACGGCACCGTTATGGACTCCACTGGGCTACCCATCAATGGCGCCAAGGTCACACTCACCAGCACGCAAAATGGCATCACCCGTGCCTACACCACACAGGGCAGTGGCCTATTCACTTTCACCTTGCTGCCCCCGGCTGTCTACTCCCTCGAGATCAACGTAACCGGCTTTAAGGACTACAAACAGCGAGCGATCTCATTGGGCGCTGGCCAAACCGTTCAACAGAACGTGAGACTGACGGTCGGATCGACCTCGGAAACAATCGAAGTGACCGCCCAGGCTCCACTGCTCAATGCGGACAATGCCAATATTTCCTCGGATGTCTCTGCCAGGCAGGTCGTTGATCTGCCTTTGAACCTGCGGAATGTGATCAGCCTGGCGGAGCTCAACTCCTCAGTCAGCAATACTGCAGAAGAGCAGATCGTAGGCGCACCGGGAATCTCAGGAAGCGCCGATCAGGATGTCTCGTTCCTCAACTTCGGCGGCACCTTCTTCGGGACCGCACAGTATTTGCTGGATGGCAGCTGGGACACGCGTGTGGACTGGGGAGGAGTGATTTACGTTCCTTCCGCTGACGCAGTCCAAGAATTCAAGATTCAGACCAATGCCTTCACATCCCAATACGGATTCAGCAGCGGCAATGTCGTGAATGTTGTAACCAAGTCAGGTACCAACCAACTGCACGGCGATGCCTGGATGTTCTATCGAAACAGCGCTTACGACGCGAGATATTACTTCAACCACAACAGCCAGCCGGCATTCCACCGCGACCAGTTTGGCGCGACAATCGGTGGGCCGATCATCAAGAACAAACTCTACTTCTTTGGATACTACGAAGGCCTGCGGCAGGCGACACCGGCAACCTTCCTGGGCACGATGCCGACGACTGCCGAACGAGCCGGAGATTTCTCGGCGCTGTTGGGCGGCCAGGTAGGAACCGATTATCTCGGCAGACCCACCTATGCAGGAGAACTCTACAATCCATTCAGCACCCGGCAAGTGACTTGCGGAGGAGTTGATACGGTTACGGGCGACGCCGTGAGTCACTGCCCTGCGGGGGCAACCACGGAATTTCTCCGAGATCCGATCTCGGGGAATCCCGCGTCCGGGGCAGGCGTAACCAACATTGTTCCGAGTGGCCTCATGGACTCGATTGCTTCCAGCATCGCCTCGGGAAGCTACTGGCCAAGGCCGAATTCTTCTGCCCTGTTCAACAACTTCGCCTCGGCCTCTTCGGCTGCTGCCCATTCCAACGAGTACTCCATCCGTATGGATTACAACTTTTCGCAGAATGACCGCATCTGGGGGCGCTGGTCTCAGAAGTATGAGCAAAAGATAAACTTTCCCACGTACTATGGAGCTTCCGATCCCGGCGGCCCGGGCGTGGTCGCGCCGAATAACCGCTACAGTGCTAACGTCGGCTACAGCCACATTTTCAGTCCAACGTTTGCCCTGAGCGCAAACCTGGGAGTAAACCGGCACGTCGAACAGTCCACGACGCAGAGCTTTGGCTTCAAATCGTCCACCTTGGGTCTTCCGTCTTTTCTGGATGGAATCGCCCCTAGTTTTCCTCAATTCCAGCCGCAGAGTTATTCGCCTCTCGGCGCACAGGCCGGACTGGACAACTACATCGTGCCGCAGACTATGTGGACCGGTTCGGTCGATTTCACAAAGATCCACGGGAAGCACCAGTTGGGCTTTGGCTTCATGGATATCTGGGCGCGAATTGATGGCGGGCACTATGCCAATACGACCCTGCAGTTTCAGACCACCTCGACTGCCGGTCCCGACCCGCAGAATGCCACTGCAGGAACCGGTGACGGCTTCGCTTCATTCCTGATTGGCGTAGGCAGCGGAAACGACGGAACCGGATTCAACAAGTTTCCGGCGACCGACAAGCATATGCTCGCATGGTATTTGCAGGACGATTGGAAGGCTTCCAGCAAGCTTACGCTGAACCTCGGCCTGCGCTACGAAATTCAGACCGCGCCGGTTGAAAGGACCAACGCCCAGGAGTACTTCGATTTCACCGCAACGAATCCGATCAGTACGGCAGTGGGCGCAGATTATCCCGGCGAACTGGTTTTCAATTCCAGCAGCAATCGAGGTCTTTACAATGCGTCTCACACCAACTTTGCGCCCCGAATCGGAGTCGCATATCAGTTACGCGACAAGCTCGTCTTGCGCAGCGGCTACGGCGTCTTCTTCGTTCCTCAATACTATGGTCAAGGACCGAACACGGGCTTCTCGCAGGGCACGCCCTGGGTCACAAGCCTCAATAGCGGACTTAATCCGTTTACCACTCTAAGCGGGAATGCGAGCTTACCCTGCAGCAACGGTGCCACAACCGTAGCTTGCCAAAGCGCATTTCCCAACGGCGAAAGGTTGCCAACGGGAAATTCTCAAGGCGGCCTCACCGATGTCGGCTTCGGTTTGAATCCGGTAACTGACCCGGTGCGCCTTTCTGCGTACGTGCAGCAATGGATGGCGGGCGTTCAATATTCGCTGACGGACAACGATCTGGTTGATATCGCTTACGTCGGCAACCACGGAGTCCATGTCTTATCTCAATATTTGGAATGGAACGAGATGCCGGCGTCGGATCTGGCGATGGGGAATCAGCTATTCGCGCAGGTTACGAATCCGTTCTTCGGACACATCACGGCGAGTGGTTGCGGTTTGGACCAACCAACGGTTGTGCAAGGCCAATTGTTGCGGCGCTTCCCGCAATACTGCAGCGTGACTGAAGCGCAGCCTGCCGCCGGCGGTTCAACCTACAATGCATTGCAAGCTACCTACACCCATCGTTGGCATTCCGGACTCGACATGAACGTGTCCTACACGTATTCGAAGTTCATGGATAACGTGCAGGGCAATTCTGGTTGGGCGTTTCCCGGCAGTGGAAGCTCTGTCCGCAATTCGTACAACCTGGCTGCCGAGCACTCGCTGGATGTAAGCGACACTCCCCACAGCTTGGTTGTGAATTACAACTACGAATTGCCCTTCGGAACAAACAAAGTCATCGGCCAAGGTTGGAACAAGGCGGTGAACGCGGTTCTCGGCGGGTGGCAATGGAGCGGGATTCTGACTGCGAAATCCGGATTGCCACTCTCGATCAACCCCGCGACGAACAATACTGGTGGCTTTGGTTTCAATCAACGTCCGGATCTGGTCCCAAACGTCAGCCCGGTCCCGCAAGACCAGACCATTAGTCACTGGATCGATCCCGCAGCATTCTCCCAGCCCGCAGCATTCGCCTTCGGAGATAGCCCCCGCTTCCTGTCAAATCTGCGTGCGCCCAAGTACTTCATGTGGGATATGGGCATCCACAAATGGTGGGAATTCGGCGAGGCACGGCGATTGCAATTCCGTTTCGAGATGTTCAACGCATTCAACCATCCCAATTTCTTCGAGCCCGACACAAACCTCGGAGACAGCAACTTCGGGACCATCACCTCGGCCTATCCCGCGCGAAGCGTCCAGTTCGGTCTCAAATTCTACTGGTAGCGCTCGCCCTTCCCCCAACAAAGGCCTGGCGGGTTGAGAAGCCTGCCAGGCAAGATCCACCACACAATTCCGCCACGGCTTAATAGACCAATACACATGAAACATCTTCGGCTGATCCCTACTTTGTACACCATCGGTGTGTTGGTGCTTTGCATTCTCCCGCGCCTTCTGTCCGCGGCTACCCTAGCGAACCCGGCCGTGTACTACGATCCGGTTGCCAATCCGCGGGCGGTTGTGATCGTTGGCGCAGCTCGTTTCGCAATTCTGACTCCGCAGCTCATCCGGATGGAATGGGCTTCTGACCGAAGGTTCGAAGATCACGCGTCCTTGGTTTTTCTCAACCGCCTGCAGCCCGTTCCCGACTTTACCTACCAGACTGCCGCCGACGGAAAAACTGTGATCCGGACCCCCGCGTTGACATTGGTTTATGCACCGGGCAAATGGGATGGAGAGTTCACACCGGAGAACCTCGCCATTTCATTCAAGCTTGGCGGGAAAGAGATTGTCTGGAAGCCGGGAATGGGGGACACGGGCAATCTGCTTGGAGCCGCACGGACCCTCGATCGAGTTCGCGGCTCGGAGGTGCAGCTTGAACTCGGTCTGATCCCTCGCGCCGGCTGGACGGTCGTCGACGACAGCGCGCGCCCCTTATTCGACTCCGCGAATTTCTCCTTCACTCAAGGCGAGGAGAGCCCCTGGCCATGGGTGACACCGCGTTCCGCAGGAGACCGGCAAGATTGGTACTTCGTTGGCTACGGCCACGATTACAAACGCGCTCTTTCCGATTTCACTCGGGTGGCAGGAAAGATTCCATTGCCCCCCCGCTTTGCCTTCGGGGCTTGGTGGTCGCGATATTGGTCCTATACCGCTCACGAATTGGACAAGCTGATCCAGGGATTTGGCACGCAAGAAACCCCACTCGACTTGTTGGTCATCGACATGGATTGGCACCCCACATTCGATGAATTTCCGGCCACCAACAAGCTGGATGCGTCCGGACCCAAGCTGGGCTGGACCGGTTATTCCTGGAACAAGCTTCTGTTCCCTGACCCCGATCGATTCCTCGCGAGCGTACATGAGCAGGGCCTCAAGGCCACGGTCAATCTCCATCCCGCAGGCGGTGTGCAACCTTGGGAGGATGGCTACCCGGAGATGGCCCGTGCATCCGGAATCGATCCTGCAACCAAGCAATACCTTCCTTTCGACAATTCCGACCGGAACTTCGCGACCCATTACATGAAGTACATCATCCATCCCCTCGAGAGGCAGGGGATCAACTTCTTCTGGCTCGACTGGCAGCAGGAAGACATCACGAAGGTTTCCGGGCTGAATCCCACGTGGTGGCTGAACTATATCTTCTTTAGCGATCAGCAACGTGAAGCAAAACGCGCTCTGTTGTTTCATCGCTGGGGAGGATTGGGCAACCATCGCTACCAGATTGGTTTTTCCGGTGACACAACCTCGGCGCGGGAGTCACTCGCATTTCAACCCTACCTTACCGCCACCGCAGCCAACGTGGGCTACGCCTATTGGAGCCACGACATCGGCGGCCACATCCCGGGCGCCATTGGTCCTGAACTCTATTTGCGCTGGATTCAATGGGGAATCTTCAGTCCGATCTTGCGCACGCACACCACGAAGAATCCCGAGGCCGAACGCCGCATTTGGGCCAGTCCGGAGCCGTATTCAGACCTGATGCGCGACGGTTTCGCGGAACGCTATGCCATGCAGCCTTACATTTATACGGAAGCAAGAAAGACGTACGACACCGGACTCGCATTCCTGCATCCGCTCTATTACGAGTGGCCCGAAGGGCCCGCCGCATGGTCGCCAGATTCTCTACTTGGTGCAATGCAGACGGGGGATCGCCTCAGCTATGATCCCAGCATCACATTTGCCGAACTCAGTGCCTTGGAGCAGAAGCTTTCGGCACTTCCGGGGGTGATTCAGGCACTGCGAGCGACGGAAAGCTCCCCAGAATTCGCGAAGACCGGTTCCGATTCGAATCCAAATCAACCGAACGCTCGGCTGGCAGCCTACAACAGTGCCATCACCACAGCTATGGCGCACCTTGCAGATATCAGCGAAACCAAGCCGCGAGCGTCACTGGATAAACTTCCAGGCGAGCAGAGTACAGTGCCAGACCGATAGCCACAGCCGTAACTGTAATGATGCGAACATGCCTACTATCGCTTCTCCTCTCGCTCTTCGCCATTGCGCCAACTCCAAAACCGAGCCCTGAAGCGCAGTTGCAGCTCAGCCCTCTGCATGGTATCGATTTCGTCTTGCGGAATTCGCCCACTTCCCGCAAGTATCTGATCGAGACTATGCCAGGCGGTGTGGCGTTACTCGACTACAACAATGACGGCCTGCTGGACATTTTTCTCGTAAATGCAGGTCACGTTGCAGATCCGTTGTACAGCCCGGCTCACTTTGATCGCCACAATCCTTCCTACTGGAACCGGCTCTACCGTCAGAACCAAGACGGCACCTTCACAGATGTTACGGTACAAGCCGGATTGCAAAACGCCGGCGACTCAAACTACGGAATGGGAGTCGCCATCGGCGATTACGACAATGATGGATTCCCCGACATCTACGTTACGAACTTCGGCCGAAACATCCTTTACCACAACAACGGTGACGGAACCTTCACCGACGTAACCGCCAAAGCAGGAGTAGGAGCAGGCGGTTGGTCGGTCTCAGCCGGATTCTTTGATTACGACAACGACGGCCATCTGGATCTCTTCGTGACTCGCTATCTTGATTGGACTCCAGAAAACAGCAAAACGTGCGGCCGCATTGCTGAGCCAATGTATTGCCCGCCCGGCGAGTTTGCTTCTGCAACAAGTATCCTGTACCACAATAGTGGCGATGGGACGTTCAAAGATGTAAGCGCCGCTTCGGGCATCTCCGCGAAGCCAGGTCGTGGACTAGGCGTCGCTTTCGCCGACTACGACGGCGATGGTTTTACCGATATCTTTGTCGCGAACGACGCGATCGAACAGTTCCTCTGGCACAACAACGGAAACGGCACATTCAGCGAAGTGGCCTTGGATTCAGGCGCCGCGCTTTCCAGCATGGGCAAGAAACTCTCGGGTATGGGAGTTGTTTTCCAGGATTATGACAACGATGGCCTTCCCGATCTGATTGTGACCCAGCTTCCGCACGAGCCTTACGTCGTTTTTCACAATGATGGCCAGGGATCGTTCAGCGCGCAGGAACTGGAAACCGGATTCGGCGCGCTATCGGGCAGCTCATCCGGTTGGGGAGTTGGTCTGGAGGATTTTGACAACGACGGTTGGAAAGATGTCTTCATCGTCCAGGGCCATGTTTTTGACAACGTGCAGGCATACGACAGTTCGCTGAATTATCGCGAGCCCCCGCTGTTTGCCTTGAACCGCAGAGGACACTTCGTAAGAGGCGACCCGGGCTCGAATCTGCCTGTCGCGGGTAGGGGCGCCGCGTTTGGGGACATAAACAATGATGGTTGGATCGACGTAATCACGACGTCACTGGGCGAGCGGCCGCAATTCTTTTCAAGCCGTGGAGGCAAATCGCATTGGCTTACGATCACGCTTCGAGGAAAGCGCAGCAACCGCGACGGATATGGGGCCCGCGTTCAGGTAAATGGGCAGGTGCGATTTGCGACTGCGTCCGGAAGTTATCTATCCTCCAACGACAAGCGACTACACTTCGGACTCGGGAGTGTCGAAAATTGCGACGTAGACGTAAGATGGCCGTCAGGAATTCATCAAAAGCTGCGCCGGATCAAAGCCGATCAATTCATGACAATCGAGGAGTCTGAGCAATGATCATTCAAGCTGTTTTGCTCGTACATTTCCTCTTGCCAACGCAGATTGGTGCGAGCCAGAGTCCTCCAGAGGTCGCGAAACTCCTGCGGTCCGCCAGCGACGCCGAAAACCGTGGCGATCTCGAGCAGGCCATCGCCGATTTCCGAAAAGCCGTCGAGCTCACTCCATCATCGACGCTCGCACTCCTGAAGTTGGGTGACGCTTACATCAAGAAGCAGGACTACGGTGCGGCGATCCCACCATTGAAGCGAGCGGCAGAACTGAGTCCTAACTCTCTTCCCGTACGTCAGTTGCTGGGGTATGCGCTGCTGTCGCAGGGATATGCCAGGGAAGCGATTCCTCATCTTGAGATCGCACATGAGGAGGGCGCATTGGGAGTAGCTCAGCTTCAGGCTGATCAGCCTGGACAGGCCGTGATCAACTTGACAGACGCCCTCGCCAAGAGTCCGGACGATCCCGATCTCATCTACTATCTCGCCAGGGCTGCTGCCGCCCTCTCGTCCGAATCCTCCGAGAGATTGCTCGCGCAGTTCCCGCAGACGGCGCGTGGGCACCAGGCGCGTGGCCAGAACTACTACTCCGCAAAGATGTTTCCAGAAGCGGAGAGAGAATATGAGAAGGCTTTAGCCCTGCGACCCGATCTGCCGGGTTTGCGCCTGGAGCTTGGGGAAGTTTATGCGACCAGTTCGCAGTGGACCAAGGCGGAGGAGCAACTTCGGGGGGAGACCAAGTTGCAGCCCGGCAATGCGGAAGCAGCATATCGCCTCGGAGATGCGCTGTTGCAACAGGGAAAAATGGAAGAAGCCGCTGAAGAATTGCGCCGCTCCGATTCGCTGCATCCGGATATGTCGGAAACCTTATACGCGCTCGGCCGAGCGCTGTTGATAAGCCATCCAGATGCGGCCGAGCGAGACCTCGAACGAGTAATCTCCATAGAGAAGCAGAGTCCACTCGCCGGGCAGGCCTATTTGCAATTGGCCACGAGTCACAGAAAACAAGGAAAGAAAGAACTGGCCGCTCGGGATATGGAGGAGTACAAACGTATTCGCAGTCTAACGTCAAAGCCGGAACCATAAAGACGAAAGGACTCTCACTTCGACACAACGATCCAGCGCCGCACTTTCATCAGCCAACGAACCGCGGCTCGGAATATCGGCCGGGAACAGGCGGCACGGCTCGCCGCGATTCTGGCGGCTCCGCTGAAGCCACGGCCCGAGCGCATGAATATAGTCATTGATTGAACTCCTTGGGGAATCGTCCTCATATTGCAGATTTTCCTCCCAGGCCAAAGGGTGATTCGCCAATCCACAGATCCCCATTCCTTCTTAGCGGGGAAATGTGCAGAGCGGACCGCAGCGGTCAAGAGCGCGTTTTTTGCGACGAAGCGGACTCTTGACGGCGAGCACCGCTCTGCGAGAATTCCGCCGGAAGCAATGGCGATCTTCCCGGATCCGGAACGATGTCGTTGTAGTCGGTGAACTCTTCGTGGCAAATCGGGCAAATCCTGTCCTGCTCGACAATCTTCCGGTTGAGGAGTTTCCACATCTCGGCCGGCGATCGCAGTTCCCGATATCCACGCGGATGATGCGGATCTTCAATTCGCTGAACTCCCAACCTGATCAGCCTGGGTGTGGGTATGAACTCCCTCCCACAGCACGAGGTCGCTCTGTGAATCGGACAGACTTGGTTGGGGCGCAGTCTCATGGCGGTTCTCCTGTGCAGTCTGGGTTGATTAGCGGAGCGGTTCAGCGCGACGTGGCGCGAAGAGAAAGCAGGAAGGACCTAACAGTCCACGTTTTCCACAATTCCATTCACAGATATTTCGTTTTCACCCTGAGAATTGCATTGACACCGGTCAAGCAACTATTTAATTTGGCTGGCGTCGACGGCTGAAAGGATTGACGAAATAAAAACTTGTCAATCCGAATTAGGCTGAGTGATCTGCCCCGCAGGGCAACCTGATGGAGCAACCAGACCCGAAAAAACCGACTGGCTCTGCGAGGAGAAGTTGGGGTTTGGAACTGCGAAAGCAGTGATTACATCAAGGGCTGCGACGGTGCATGTATCCACGCGGTTGGCTCTCTCGCAGGAGTTGATGGCTGGAGCATAACCAAAGTCGCAGCCTTTCCTATTCCCTACCCTGCTGGGGCTCTCCTCGGATTCGCCTCTAGTAAAAAGAATATTTGTGGGGCCGCTTTGTCATCGTGCTCGCACTCCTCCCGGTTTCCAACACGAATAGGTTGTTGAAGGTCGCCGTGACGCGCCGCGCCTCGTGGCTTCAACCTGTTTGCACCATCCAATGGGCGACCAGACTCTTCGGTAAAATTGCCATGCCATGCCAGTGCCGACTGACCTGCAGAATCCCGGCGATGCTCAGCTATGTAGGGAAATGGTTGCGGGTACCTGGCACCTACTTGCTGAGAAACGCGGAGCGTGGCGGGTATCTATCGCTGGGTCGGGCCAGCGAGAGTTGGGAGATGCAAATCGAGGGATCAAATCGCTTTGACTTGTTTGCAGCCACACCGAACACGATATGAGCGCCAGGCAACAGGTCCACCTTCCAGCCCGAGAACCGCTCATGCGTGAGGCACCCAATGCGAACCACCTCCTCGACGAGCATATCGTGGGCGCGAGCACGGCTGGAGAAATCACAGGGTTGCGCAAGCGCGGCCTCGGCCCGGCAGATCGGCGCGATCGAAAGCAGGTTGCGACCTGGTTGCGGAACGCTGGCGACAGGGTACTGAGTAGGGGCCTCAAGGAGTGCGGATTGAGCCGGATGCGACATCTTACTTCTTTCGCTACAATGATTCTCCACGAAAGGAGCACCATGGCAAAGAAAAAGATTGATCCGCTAAACAGGAAGCAGTACAGCGCCGTCTCCGCCGCGCTAACCGTCTCCAACATTCCGGCGGCGGTGAGCTTCTATCAAAAGGCTTTTGGGTTCGCCAAACGTGGCATCATGAATGGGCCTGACCGAAAACCAATGCATGCGGAACTCACGTTGCGCGGCACGACGCTGATGCTAGGGCCGGAAAGCGAGCAAATGGGGAGACGAAGCGCCAAGAGCGTCGGCGCCTCTCCTGCTACCCTCTACATTTACGTGGAGAACGCGGATAAGGTTGCCGAAAAAGCGGCTAAGCTCGGCGCCACATCACAAGGTCCTGTAATGGACATGTTTTGGGGTGATCGCTGCGCCACCGTCGTCGACCCGGATGGCTACACATGGATGGTCGCTACACACAAGGCGGAACCGACAGCCAAAGAAATGAAGAAAGGAATGGAGGAGATGATGAAGCAGCAGCCGAGCGCAGCTGCCGCTGACTGAGGTAGTGTCATTCGAACAGCGCTGGCTGTCCGGTGGTCTCTTCCGCCTCCCGAAAGTTGCTCAGGCCAACGCCCACAAGCCGATAGCGTCGCCCTGGGTCGAGATCCACTCGTTCTCGAAGTTTTAGAGCGATCTCAGTCAGTTCTTCGCAAGAGGATGGTGGAGAGCTCGGCGTGCAGCTTCGCGTCAGAATCTTGAATTCGCTCGTCTTCAGCTTGAGGACCACCGTGCGAGCGACCCGCGACTCTTGCCGCGAAGCGGACCAGAGCTTTTCCGCAAGGCGCCGGATAATGGGTTCAGTTTCTGAGAGCGGCAGGTCATGCTCGAACGTGTCCTCGACCGAAATCGACTGCGTCGGTCGATCCGGAACAACTGGATTCTGGTCGATACCGCGGGCGAGTTCGTGCAAGCGCACTCCATAGCGCCCAAATTTGTCCTTTAGGGCGGACAACTCTAGATATCGCAATTCGCCCACGGTCTTTATTGCGAGGCTCGCTAGCTTCTCTTCGGTGACTTTCCCAACTCCGGGTAGGCGTCCAACCGGCAAAGGCAGCAGAAACGCATCTACTTCTTCGGGCTGGATCACGAAAAGTCCATCAGGCTTGCGCCAGTCCGAGGCGAGTTTTGCCAGGAACTTGTTGGGCGCCACGCCAGCAGAGGCGGTTAGGTGCAATTCCCGGCGGATCTGTTCGCGGATCGTGCGCGCTACCACGGTGGCTGTGGGCAGGCCGGCCTTGTTCTCGGTAACGTCCAGGTAGGCTTCGTCAAGGGACAGCGGTTCGATCAAGTCTGTGTGACATTTGAAGATCTCATGGACGTTCTTCGACACCGCTCGGTAACGTGGGAAATCTGGAGGCACAAAGATTCCATCCGGACACAGCCGTTGCGCGCGCACCGCCGGCATGGCGGAGCGTACCCCGAAGGCCCGCGCCTCATACGAAGCCGCGCAAACCACCGAGCGATTGCCTTTCCACGCAACGATCACGGGCTTCCCGCGTAGTTCGGGATCATCGCGCTGCTCAACAGAAGCGTAAAACGCGTCCATGTCCACATGGATAATTTTCCGCATGATCGTTTTGCATCAATACTATTCCTGCTCCCAGGCTGCGGGATGCCAGTATCTGCCATCCATAGCACGAACTCGCCACGGGCCGTTGCGAGTCTGGATTTTAGAACGGCGCCCACGTCGATCGCGCCAATAGTCGAACTGTCGGTGCGGTAAATTCTGAGGAATGCAGGCAGCTTCGAGTCTCTATTCTGGGCTTGCGACTTTCGTTCTCTTCCTGCATGCGCTCTTCATTTTGTGGGTAGTCTTCGACGCCCTGGTCACACACTCGCGCAAGATTCTACGCTGGCTGCGTATCGCTTCTCTTGTTTGGGGAATCCTTAGGGAACTGCTCCCTTGGCCAAGTCCTTTGACCGTGCTGGAGAACTGGCTTGAAGCCAAGGCCGGAGTCGAGCCGTACCAGGGTGGGTTCCTTCTCCATTACCTCGATAAGCTGGTCTATCCGGATGTCTCTGCGACTGTCCTCACGATTGCCGGGGGGGATCATCTGCGCTCTGAATCTTGCCTTCTACGGCCGGCGAATCTGGATCGCCCGACATCGCTAGCCGTGGTCGATCTTCACCTCCTTTGCCACACATCCCTCCGATACAGGGACCATTACAATAATTGGGATATGAGAATCCTCATGTTCACCGGCAAGGGCGGTGTGGGAAAGACCAGCCTGGCCGCCGCCACCGGCATCAAACTGGCCGCGCTTAACTACCGCACCTTGGTCATGAGCATCGACCCGGCACACAGCCTGGGAGACTCCTTCGATTTGGAAACCGACCTCTTTCACCTCCAAACTTCCGATCCGTTACAGGTGGGTGACCGGCTCTGGATCCAGGAACTCAACATTCAGAAGGAGATCAAGCGGCATTGGCAGGAGATTTCTTCCTACGTGACTTCGGTATTGCGCACCACCGGTATCAGCGGGGTGGAGGCCGAGGAGCTTGCGATCCTGCCCGGCATGGAAGAGCTCAGCGCGATGATGTATGTCAACCAATACCGACGCGAACAGCGCTACGACGTAATCGTGCTCGACGCCGCTCCCACCGCCGAGTCCATGCGCTTCATTAGCATGCCCACCACGCTCGACTGGTATATGAAGCACATTTTTCCCTTCCAGCGGAACTTCCTAAAGGCGGTTCGGCCGATCGCCAATCGGGTGGCGCCGTTCGAACTCCCCACAGACAGCTACTTCTTAAATATCCGAGACCTGTTTGGCAAGCTGGAGGGCGTAGACGAGATCATGGAGGACCCCAACACCACCAGTGTTCGGCTGGTTACCAACCCCGAGAAAATGGTGCTGCGCGAAACCGAACGTGCGTTCGTGTATTTTTCCCTGCACGGGCTGACGGTGGATGCGGTCATTGTCAACCGGCTGCTCCCACTTGAAGTCAGCGATACCTGGTTCAACGAGTGGCACACCTCACAGGACAAGATTATGCACGAGATCGAAGAATACTTTGCACCTGTTCCGGTGAAGCGTGTGCCCTTATTCGCTCACGAAGTCCTGGGGCGCCAACGACTGGAGGAGCTGGCCGGAGTGCTGTATCCTCGAGGGGAAGATCCGGCGGCGGTGACGCGGACGGAGAAGCCCTTTACCTTCGGGAAACACAACGGGACGTACGAGGTGCGGGTGCTGCTGCCGTTTGCCACCAAGGGTGAAATCGGATTGTTCAAGAAGGGCGACGAACTGGTGGTTGAGATCGGTACACTTCGCCGCCATGTTGGCCTGCCGCGGTCGATGGCGGGATTACTGCCGGCGAGAGCCCGGCTGGAGAATCGTGTGTTGACGGTTGAAATGAAGGAGGCGCAATGAACGAACCACAGGAAGCTCAATCAACAGCGAGGGAGCATGCCGCTGATGAGCCATGCCCGTGCCGCGAGATGGTAGACACCGTCCGCCAGTTCCTGGGAATTTCGCCCGCTGCGCGACAGCACTTGGCCAACTCGCGCGTCGAGTTTCTTAAGGCACTCCGGGAGATGCTGGACGCGCGCATTGAGCATTTGTCGAGTCAGCCTCAGAAGGGCACGAAAGTAGCCGTCGAATAAGTCGTTTTAGGGGACGGTGACTTACCCGGGTCTCCCCAACCCGGCACAGGAGATCTTCGCATGATCTCTGCCAGCGCGACTCTAACTGGATCCTACGACTACAGCGAAGTGGCGCGCTCGGTATTGATCGCCATCGTGGCCTCGTATGCCGCGCTCGACTTGGCGGGACGCGTAACCGCCGCACGCGGCCGGGTTCGGTTCGCCTGGTTGAGCTGTGGCGCTCTTGCGATGGGCATCGGCATCTGGGCAATGCACTTCAAGGGGATGCTGGCCTTCCACCTGCCGGTACCGGTCGACTATCACTGGCCCACGGTTCTGGCCTCACTCCTGGTGGCCGTGCTTGCGTCCGCAGTCGCGCTGTATGTGGCGAGCCGCCACGAAATGGATCCCGTTGAGGCCTTGACCGGCAGCACACTTATGGGCGCGGGCATCGCAGGTATGCACTACATCGGCATGGCCGCAATGAGATTACCTGCCACTACCCGGTACTCCCCCCTGCTAGTGACCTGTTCCATCTTGCTCGCAATCGTGTTTTCTCTGATCGCGTTGCTCATGGCGTTCGATCTGCGGGAGGAGACCAGATGGACTGTTCCGCGGAGGCTGGGCAGCGCCACTCTGATGGGAGTCGCTGTCTCCGCGATGCATTACACGGGAATGGCTGCTGCCAGTTTCATCCCCGCTTCTCTTCCCGACCTTTCCCACGCCGTGAGCATCCCCCCGGTTGGCAACTCTGCAGTTGTCATTGCTGCCTTGATCGTGCTTTTGGCGGCCGTCACAACATCCTCTGTAGACCGGCGCCAAAGTGAAGACCGGCTCCGGCTTGTGATCGACACACTTCCAGCTATGGTGTGGAGCAAATCGCCCGACGGCTCCGCCGATTTCTTGAATCAGCGTTTCCGGGAGTACACGGGTCTGTCCGTGGAGGATGGATTGGGCTGGGGCTGGATGAAGAATGCAGTTCATCCGGAAGATCGCGCAGAGCAAGAATGGCGGACAGCCTTTGCGGCGGGGCAGCCGTTCGAGAAGGAGGCGCGCCTTAGGCGAGCGGACGGGACCTACCGATGGTTTCTGCTTCGCGCTGTGCCACAGCGTGATGACGAGGGAAAAGTCGTCAAATGGTATGGAACAACGACCGACATCAATGACCGGAAGCGCTCCGAAGATGAATTGCGTCAGGCACAGGAAGATCTTGCCCGCGTTACCCGTGTAGTTGCGATGGGAGAACTGGCGTCGGCAATCGCTCACGAGGTTAACCAACCGCTCACTGCAATCGTCACCAACGGCAATTTCTGCTTGCGCCGACTCGACGGTGCGGCCTGGAAAGCGGATGAATTACGGGCGGCGATTGAGGAAATTGTGAACGACGGCACTCGCGCCAGCGCCGTCATTTTTCGGATTCGTGGCTTACTGATGAAAGAGTCTCCAAACCGGGCGGAACTGGACATCAACCGGATCATTCAAGACGTAAACGTGCTCCTGCGCAATGAGTGCACTCGAAACCGTGTCTCCCTACGTCTCGAGCTGGAATCTGACCTGCCACGCGTGCCCGGCGACCCGGTGCAGTTGCAACAGGTATTGATTAACCTGATCATGAACGCCATTGAAGCAACGACTTCTACAACAAGCGGGAGGCCGGAAATTCTGATCCGGTCGGCAAGGAACCGAGACGGTGTTTTGGTCCAGGTTCAAGATTCTGGGCCAGGAATCGAGCCGGCGCTGGTAAACCGCATCTTCGAGCCCTTCTTCACCACGAAACCCAAAGGTATCGGAATGGGGCTCTCGATCAGCTATTCCATAATAGAGTCCCATGGAGGGCAGCTGTCCCTCGAATCAGGTTCCCAGGGTGCGCTGTTCCAGTTTACTCTGCCCGCCAATGGCGCTGTTGTCTCATGAGCGAACCCAAGTCCATCGTTTTCGTTGTTGATGACGATCTCTCGGTGCGGAGCGCAATCAATCGCCTTATCGGCTCCATGGGTTTGCAGGTCGAATTGTTCGAGTCCGCGCAGGGGTTCCTGGCAAGCAAGCTTCCGAATGTGCCCAGTTGCCTCATTCTCGATATCAGGTTGCCAGGAATCAGCGGGCTCAACCTGCAGAGGCGGCTCGCCGAGGCCGATATTCAGATTCCGATCATTTTCATCACGGCGCACGGCGATATTCCAATGACGGTACGGGCCATGAAAGCCGGAGCCGTGGAGTTTCTCACCAAACCATTCCGCGACCAAGACCTTTTGGATGCGATTGACCTGGCGCTCGAAAGGGATCGAACCAGGCGCCAACAAGAGGCGGAGCTCGCAGTGCTACGAGAACGGTTCGAATGCCTGAGTCCCCGAGAGCGTGAGGTCATCGAGATGGTCGTCTCAGGCATGCTCAACAAGCAGATCGCGGCCCAGCTTGGAACTGCAGAAAACACTGTAAAGGTTCACCGCAGCCGCGCGATGGAGAAGATGCAAGCAAACTCTCTGGCCGACTTGGTCAAGATGATTCAAAGACTCCAGGTTTTTCCCCAGTAACGACACCATAAACTAAGGTGGTACATACATCATTCTTTCTGTTACTCCACGATTGCCAACGCCAACTATTTGTTCCTCCCCGTGTGGCGCATTCTAGAGATGTGACAACACTCGAGTCACAGAGCACCGTGACCAACAACTAATTGTCAGGATGGTAAAACACTAAACTTGGAATGGCAGTCTAAAGAGCAGTTGCGATTGTTGCTCGACTCCACTGCGGAGGCGATTTACACCGTTGATCTTGAAGGAGTTTGCACTCTCTGCAATGCTGCGTGTCTTCGATTGCTGAGTTACAGTCACGACTCGGGACTACTCGGAGAGAACATGCATCGACTGATGCATCACACCCGGCCGGATGGGCGCGTTTACCCCGAGGAGGAATGCAAGATCTTCCAGGCTTTCCGCCAGGGGGAAGGTACGCATGTGGCCGACGAAGTTTTCTGGCGCGCGGACGGAACGAGCTTCCCCGCCGAGTACTGGTCCCATCCAGTACGCCACAACAGCCGCGTTGTAGGCAGCGTCGTGACCTTTTTCGATATTACCCAGCGCAAGAAGTCCGAGGAGGCTCTGAGACGGTCGGAGTCAGAGTATCGCTCAACCATTGAGCACGCGCCCTACGGCATATATCGGGTTGACCAGAATGGCCACCTAACCGCGGCGAACCCGGCATTCGTCGATATGTTGGGCTACCAGTCTCAGCAGGAGCTATTGGGACTCAACGCAGCCACCGGCATGTTCCTGGATCCAACCGAGCACCAGCGCGCAATTGCCCTTTACAAATCGGAAGGTCCCGCCGCTCGCTACGAAACCCCATGGAAGCGCAAAGATGGAGTGAGGATCATGGTACGGCTAGCTGGCCGGAAACTGGGACGCGAGCAGGAGGGCGCGAGCGGGTTCGAAGTCTTCGTCGAGGACATCACCGAACGACGATCTTTGAGAAAGCAGTTTGAGCATGCGCAAAAAATGGAGGCGGTTGGCCGCCTAGCGGGTGGTGTAGCACATGATTTTAACAACCTGCTGATGGTTATTAGCGGTTACGCACAGCTTCTGGACGAATCCTCTACTAACCCTAAAAAAATAGTTGAGTATGCCACTCACATCCAAGATGTCAGCTCCAAAGCCGCCACGGTGATTCGCCAACTATTGGCCTTCAGTCGGAGACAGGTGCTTGAACCCGCTGTCCTCGATCTTAACTACGTAGTGAATGATTTGGCGAAACTGTTGCCGCGTTTGCTAGGGGAAGATGTCGAAATGCTGCTGCAACTCGATCCTCAGGTCGGTACAGTGCGGGCTGATCGAGGTCAGATGGAGCAGGTCATCATGAACCTGACGGTCAACGCGCGGGATGCCATGCCACAGGGTGGGCGTCTCACGATCGCGACGAGTAACGTGACCCTGGACGCCTCTTACTATCAAGGGGTCATGGTCCCGCCGGGGCAATTCGTTCTGTTGGCGGTCAGTGATACCGGCACCGGCATGGACGCCGAGACTCAGGTTCATATCTTCGAACCGTTCTTTACGACCAAGGAAGCAGGAAAAGGCACAGGGTTGGGTCTACCGTCGGTTTACGGAATTGTGAAGCAAAGCCAGGGATTTATCTGGGTTTACAGCGAACCTGGCAAAGGCAGCATTTTCAAGATATATCTTCCCCGTTTCGATGCTGTTGCCGATTTCGACGAGAGCCTCCTATTGGCTCAGGTGCCATCGGAGGGGACTGAGACAATTCTGTTGGTAGAGGATGAAGCCGCTCTTCGCAACGTCTGCCGATTGTACTTGGAATCCAAGGGCTACACCGTACTTGAGGCCGGGAATGGAAAAGAAGCGATGAAGATTTGCCGGAGCCACGATCAGGCGATTCACGTTTTAATCACTGACATCGTGATGCCCGGCTTGGGAGGATTGGAACTGGCCAAATCCCTGTTGGAAATGCGGCCAGCGCTTTCCGTTGTCTTTGTGTCCGGATACCCAGATCGCCCGTTGGCGCGCCAAGACATCGGCTTCGGAAAGTTCCTGCAAAAACCATATAGTTTCGACGGCTTGGCTCGTACCGTCAGATCGCTATTAGATAAGAATCGAGAAATACTTCTTATCGAGGACAGCAAATTTATGCGCATCGCAGTTCAAAGAGCGCTTACCGGCGCGGGATACAACGTTCACACTGCCCACAACGGCGAGGCGGGTCTACGTGCAGCGCGCGAGACATTGCCTGATCTGATTGTCTTGGATCTGGTGTTACCGACAATCTCAGGCCTCGACGTAATTAAGACGCTGAAAAGGGATGCCGCAACAAAGCGTATTCCCGTGGTCGTCCTGGCGGCATTCTCAGAATCAACCGAAGAGGAGGCTTTAAATGAGGGTGCCACAGCTTGCGTGGAAAAGTCGGACAAACTATTAGAGAACGATTCTGCAGCTTTGATTCAAACCGTCGCGCAGATTGTCGGAACAGTGAAACCAAGAGGATAAGGATCTTCCAAGGCAAGCGGTGCGAGCGCAGAGGCGGTGCGGACTGCCACCTGAATATGTTCCTGCCCCTCGAATCCGTTCCATATCTTCCGGAAACACAAGTTGAATGTGCGACCCACCTGCGGCTCCTCCTCGAAACTTGCGAACTATTAATTTATTAATTGACAAGCTGAATCTCACCGCGGTATAAAACGGTAACTATTAATTAGTTAATTGTTCATTCCCAAGGGGACCACGTTGGCGAGAAAAAAATCACCGAACCTGACGGAAGGCGAGCTCCGCTTGATGAAAGTACTGTGGAAGAAGGGAGCGGCGACTGTAGGCGACGTCGCAGCGTCACTCACCGACGATCCACCGCTCGCATACAGCACAGTGTTAACTACATTGCGTATTCTCGAGGGCAAGGGTTACCTGCGGCACACCAAAAAGGTTCGCGCCTTCGTTTACGAACCGGTCATCGCCCAGGAAGAAGCCAGCCGCACCGCGCTCGGTTATCTGGTCAACCGCTTCTTTGAAGGCTCGAGCGAACTCTTGGTCGTGAATCTTTTGAAAGAAGAAACCATCAGTCGGGCGGAATTGCGCCGCATCAAGAAGATGATCGCGGAAGGTGAAGGAGTGCAGAGATGACGTCCATGAATATTGCCATGACCACTCTTCTGAATGGAATCTGCCTGGGAGCAATTCTGGCGGCGGCCCTGATGCTGCTTCTGAAATTGTTTCCGCGATTGAACCCGACGACCCGCTTCACCGTCCTCTGGATGACCTTGCTGGCGGTCGTCGCGCTGCTCGCCACTCCGCTCACTCCCCGCCCGTCATCGCGGGAGCCTCGAATCGAGTCGGTCGTCGCTGTTTCCCCAAGTCCGGCGGGAATCCCCGCACCTGCGCCGGCACCAGTCGACCGACCGGGACGCAAGACTCGTGCATCCCACGTCGACTCGGTTGCGGCGCAGAGCCCTGCGTCAACATCCCAGCAAGCTCTGGAAACGCCACTTTCTCAAAACTCCTCCCTAACTCTCTTGCCCGCGGCATCGCCATCCGAACGCTCTCTGATTCGCATTCACTCGGCAAAGTTTCTTCGTGCGCTGGCAATTGTGTGGGTGATGTTCTCGCTCGTGCTGCTTGCCCGGTTGTTCGCGGGATATTGCGTTTTGCGAAGCCTGAAATCGAGCGCAACGCCGGCGGCGCCAGATTGGCAGCTGCGCTTCAGTCGTATGTGCGCGACCCACGGCATCCGTCGTCAGCTGCAATTGCTCGTTTCGAGCCATGGCAGTGGGCCGATGTCGCTTGGCTTCTTCCGCCCCACGATCGTGCTTCCGCGCACGCTTCTTGAGACGCTTTCACACTCCGAACTGGAGCAAATCGTCCTGCACGAACTCGCCCACCTGCATCGCCGCGACGACTGGAGCAACCTGGCTCAAAGATTGATTGAAGCCGTGCTCCCGATTCAACCTGCAGTTTATTGGCTCGGCTACCAGATGACGCTGGCACGGGAAATGGCGTGCGACGATTGGGTCATCGCCGCAACCGGGACACCACGGCCCTACGCTGCCGCCCTGACCAAAGTAGCCGAGCTTTCCCAATGGCAACACGCCGGTGTTCTCGCCGCGGGAGCAGTCGGGAACCGTTCGCAGCTCTTCCGCCGGGTCCGTCAGATGCTCGATCGTTCCCGGAACGCAGCTCCCAAGCTTAGCGTCATGCCGCTGGCCTCAGCCTTGGCCGTCGTTGTGGGGCTCACCTGCCTGAGCGCCCGAGCGCCGCAGCTCATAGCCTTCGCCCAAAGCGTCGCACCCGCCGGCAGCCCGGCGAAACCCATTTCCCCCGGAGCGCTCCTAGCCCCGCAATCGCCACGGGCTCCCATGACGATGACGGTCGCGACTCTAGCTCCTCGCGCCCCAAGGGGCCCCGCGGCTCCGCCATCTGCGCTTGCTGCTCTTGCACCGTCCGCACCACTTGCACCGCCGGCGGAACTCTCGCCTATGGCACCGCCGTCTCCGCTATCACCGCCGTCTCCGCCGAGCCCGCTATCTCCCATGTCGCCACCCGCCCCGATGGCGCCCGTAGCGTCGCAGCAGAGTGGCGACTCTCATGTCCACATCACTACGCGCAATGGTTGGACGTCCGTCGGCATAACAATTGACGGCACGGTCGAATTCACCGATGACGACACCGATGTCAAATCTCTCTCGCCCACCGGACGTTTCCGGCTGGAAGATGGCGGCTTGCTCTCCAAACGTGTCTATGAAGTGAAGGCGGATGGGATGGGCAATCTCACCCGGACCTACTCGGTCGGCTGGAGCACCAGGCCCATGGACGACGAGGGCCGCGCCTGGCTGGCCCGCGCGCTCCCCCAGGTGATCCGCGACAGCGGCATCGGAGCCGGACCTCGCGTCGCCCGCATCTTACGTCAAGGTGGTCCGCAAGCAGTCCTGACCGAAATCGGACGCATCCACAGCGACGGAGCGAAGCGAGTCTATCTGGAGCAGCTATTCTCGCAAGCCGCCACGCTGAAACCCTCCGACCTCAAAGACGCTTCGAGGCTGATTCGCAGCATCTCTTCGGACGGCGACAAGGCGCAAGTCATGATCACCGTCGATGCGAATTACTTCGCCACCGACTTGCGCTCCTACCTTTTTGATGCTGCCGCAAGCATCAGTTCCGACGGCGACAAACGCAGGGTTCTCTCCGACATCGTCAAGAAAGACGGCGGAAGCTCCGAAACGCTCGCGAGCGCCGCCAGAGCCGCGAGGCATATCTCGTCCGACGGCGATAAGGCGGAAGTGCTCATCGAGATGGCGACTCCCTATCGCCCGGCAAGCGGCGTGGACATGGCTTATTTTGACGCGGCCAATTCCATTTCCTCCGACGGAGACCATGCGCGGGTTCTCTCGAAAATGCTCGCTTGGCACGGCGACGACCACAACACTTTGACTCGCACTCTGCTCTCCGCCCGGCGGATCTCCTCCGATGGAGATAAAGCCCGCGTTCTCAAAGAGGCCGTTGCTTCTTACAACGAAGATGCGGCTGTCCGCAAAGCGTTCTTCGAGGCCGCGAATTCGATTTCGAGCGACGGCGACCATCAGCAGGTGCTCGTCTCTCTCGCACAGAAACAGGGAATCGGGGCTGACACTCTCGCCGGCATCGCCAGTTCCACGCAGAGAATTTCTTCGGCCGGCGATAAGGCTCGCGTCCTGATCGAACTTGCCGGTACAAACGTCGAGCCGGCCCGCGACGCTTTCTTTGCCGCTGCCAATAGCATCAACTCCGATGGCGACCGGAGCCGGGTTCTGATGGTTGTGCTCGACAAGCCCGGGATTTCGAGTTCGCTGGCCGTTGCGGCAATCCAATCGGCCACCGGCATTTCTTCCGACGGCGACAAAGCCCGCGTGCTTCTCGATGCCGCCGAACGTTATTCGAGCGATCCGGCAGTCAATGCCGCTCTGCGCAAAGCCGTCGAGAGCCTGCACTCGGATGGCGACTATCGAACCGTGATGTCCCGCATTGGACGTCACGAAGCCAGTCTGTAATCGGCGAGGGAGCCTACGAGCCGGGGGAGTCCCTTATTCCCGGTCCGATTCGAAGTGGGCGCCAACAAGTCGAATTGGCTAAGCGGTTCAACCGGCCAGCAGTGATGGAGTTCTTGGCCAGGCTCAACTTCTACTTGTCATTAGCACATTTGTCTCATGATCGGCAGCTCAGGATTCAAACACAGGAGAAACTTACCCGCCAAGTGCTATCGCCTGTGAGGCTGCAAGAAATTGTCAGGACGTTTACGGGACGGGATTTCTACGATAAATGGATTCTCCTGCACAGGGCTCAGCTTCTAGTCGGAATAAAACTGATTGCCTTGTATGGCCGTGAAGAAGGAGGGAACTCGCTACAGGCCGAACAGGAACGTGCTGACATCGGGGAGCTTGCTCTTGCAATTAATTCTTGGTACGGTCCAGATTTGGGCGAGCCTAATTATCCCCATGGCGACGTAGTTGCACAGTTGGCGGCGGGCACCGACCTGACTAACCTGCCGCTTTTGGTTTACGGTCTTGTTCGTACCCGGATGTTACTTGGATCGGTTCTCCGTGACTACTTGGCCACGCTGAGGCCCGACAGTTGGCCGCCGCCATTTGAGCGAATTTTTACGCTTCTCAATGGCCTCAATTTCCGGGATTTTCTCGACATCACCCTTTACTTGTATGCCGAACAAGTGCCAATGTTAAATGAAGCCCTTGAAGCAAATATGTGGACGTATCTGGACACAAACGCGCCGAAGCGTTACCTGTCCGGCAAGAAAATGAAAGCATGGGCTGAACTGATGTCAGTGGATCATGAGAAGGTACGTGATCTGGTGGATGGTTCGGAAAAAGACTCCGCCTTTTTCTTCGACTTCAGCCTGTTTCGTCGGTTTCCTTTGTGGCGTGCCGATGATCATCGCTATTTCTGTATCGATGGGATGTTCCTCACGGAGCGACTGTCATCTTTTGGCTTTTACTGGGTTGTTATCAACGGTTTGGTAGATGAAGATCTTCGGGGTCGTTTTCAGCAGGTATGGGGCGAACTGATACAGGCTTACGTCCGGGGCCTCCCCGGGCAGTGCTGCATTGGCAATCCTGCTGTCTTCATCCGTAAACCTACGTATGCTGACGATGGCACGGAGGTTTTCGACTCAGCAGTTGTGCATAACGATTCTCTCATTGCGATTGAAATCAAGAGTTCTGTGATTCCCATCGGCCAAAAGTATGCGGGGAAAGCGGGGCCATTTTTTGAAGGGCTTTCGGCAAAATTCGGGAGCGGGCAATCTGCCGCAGCCGAACAGCTACTTAGAAACATAGAACAAATCTTCGCTGCGCGTGGTCGTCGTGAAGCGCCGTCCATACCGGTGGATGAAATCCGGGAAGTGTTTCCATTGGCCGTCATCCACGAACCTGCCCTTCAATTCAGCCCCGCGGCCCACACCATCATTGCTGAATTTATTTCTGGCCTCTCCAGATTAACACTGCGAGCAAACATCAAAGTTCATCCTTTGCAACTGATCGAGATCGAAGAACTAGAGCGACTCGAACCTTTTCTTGTGAATCAGGACTTCACACTGTCAGAGTGCTTGCGCGCAAAGGAACAGGAGGACCCAAATAATCTGATGGGGTTGTGGCATTTTGTGTCAACACGTTTCCTCCAGAATCGCCATATCGCAATGAAACCAAATGAAAGACTACTGGGCGTCTTTGGCTGGCTCTCGGAATCAGCCGGATGGCGGGTTTATCGTGGTGACTATTTCGATCCTGCGTTGGGTTCACGTGGACAGCCCAGTAAACGTGCGCTTATTTGCGCCCGACCGGTAGGCGGAGATGAACTGCTTACGGACGAGGTAGCAGTTGTTTCGGAACATGCGAATCTTGCCGAAGCATACCGAGTGATCGAAGAACTCCGTGCTAAGGGCTTTCCTCAACAGAAGATTGTGACAGATAGATTCGAGTGCGCGTTTGTTGATGAGTTCGGATCGATGCTTGATCCTCCTTAGACCCGTCCTCTGCGCCCCTTCCGGCGCGCAGTTGTTGGGATACTTTCGCTCGGTCCAATCACGTGGGCAGATAAAAGTTGTTGCGGGAAATCTTTCGGATTCAGCGTGACAATGAAATCGGCTTGGCCAGTTTCAGTGCAAGCACAGAAGGGATCGTCGCCAGGATCAGGGGAGATGTCTGGAAGAGCAGAAGCAGGGACAAGTTCGGCCTCTTCCCGTAGCAGATTGACTATTTTTCCGATGAGTGGACGCCGGACACCCAACCTTCCCAAGACCCGTTTGTATTCCAGAAGAATCTCATCACTCACCAGCCAGACAAACGTGTTCCCTTCGATCCAGTCCCGGAGCAGTTTGGCGCTTGGATTCTTCGGCGTGATCTCCAGGGATTTGAGTCCCGCGATTCCTGCTACCAGGACGGACGTATCGACAACGCCTCTAGGCCGTTTTCTTTTTTGTGCGGGCAACGACGGTGATCTCCGGCAGCTTCTTTCGTCCTGAACGATATTCACGAACGGTTTTTAGAATCTCTTCCCCTGAGATGTCGCCCAGATCAGCGGCGGCCTTCTGGACACTCCGCAAAAAATCCTTCTTCCATCCAGCTCTTTTGCGGCCCTTGGGCAGGTCCTTGTAAGCCGAGGCGCGAGGAATCTGGTCTTCCAGTTCCCGAACCAAAGAGCGAACCGGAATCTTGATTTCTACGGCATCGGTGCCATTAACCGGACGAGACCGAAGGCAGATGTCCCCCAAATCACCCATTTTGGCTTTGCTAAGATTCTTCGAAAGCGCCTCTGTGAATCTGGCCAGGAGATCACTCGAACTGCCGAGGGTTTCCTTGAGATAAAAAGCCACTTTCGCTTCTAACAGGAGATTCGTGTCAAACCAGCACACACTGTTGCGGCGCACAGGACGGATGACCCCCAGCTGCACCAGGTTTTGAAGGTCTTTTGGAGGCACTCCCAGTACGGCGCTGGCCTGCTTAAGTTTGAGTGTAAGGCTTTGCATTTGATTAACCGTCTAGAGTTTAGATGGTTATTTGATAAAACGCAAGCTTTTTTAATGACACTGTTTCTGACCGATGCACGACGTATCTTGCAAGACGTCGATGAGGCGAAGCGACGAGCCGAGCGGATCGCCCTTTGCAAGGCCGGTACGCTGCGAATCGGAATTGCCATGGCACTATCCTGGCATGGGATGGTTGTGGAGTCCTTTCGCGAATTCCGGCGCCGGCAGCCGGATGCGGAGCTCGTCCTACATCATCTGATTTCTATTCATCAAATCGAGGCTGTCTTGTCAGGCCGGTTGGATGCTGGGTTTGGCGCCGCTGTCACACCATGGAACAAGGACCTGGCACACTGGGAGTTCGCACGGGACAGAATTTTACTTGCAGTGCCCAAAGGTCATCCCTTAACAAAAAGAGGAAAGATTCGGTTGCGCGATCTACGAGATATGCCATTTATCTGGTTTCAGCACTCGGCCAATCCAACTTTCGATGATCTATTGACGCGGGAGTGTGCTCGCGGCGGCCTAGGCGCTCCACGCATTGTTCAGGAGGCAACCGATCGCGATACCGTATTAGGTCTTGTTCAATATGGAATCGGGATCGCTTGGCTCACCGAATCCATACGTTGGCACTGCCCCCGGGGCGTTGTTTTGCTCCCCGTGGTTGACATGAAGGTCCGGCTTCCGTTCAATCTAATCTGGAAGAAGGACAATTCGTTGCCTTTGCTCCAGAAATTTGTGAAGCAGGTACAAGCGAGAAAAATAACCCTGCGAAATTGAACAGAGTCATTCGAGATAAGAAAGCCCGCCTACGGAGGGCTCTCATTGGTCGCCTCAGCAGAGGACAGCCGCACTCGCGCCTTCGATCTCAGCGCCGGAACTGACTCAGCTAGCGCGTTGCACTTTGAACCGATATTTGTTGATTTTGAAACGCTTGATCTTAGAATCGAGCGTTCGCGCGGGCAGCCCTAATTTCCTGGCTGCGCCCGACGAGCCCGAGATCTGTCCGTAAGACTCCGCGAGTGCGGCTTCAATCATTTCCTTCTCCTGCCGCGCGAGGACACCACTCAGCGTACTCGGTCGGCTACGGGCAACTGGGAGTTCCCGTCGAAGCCAGGTCTCGTCGACCGAAAAGGTTTCGCCCTCGCACAGGATGACCGCGCGCTCAATT
>Ga0222749_10000333_pt1 | contig 29909 bp, 23 predicted proteins | sample IncBWH2Mmetat_FD_197234 | JGI IMG/M metagenome (GOLD analysis project Ga0222749, IMG submission 197234) | Metatranscriptome of lab incubated forest soil microbial communities from Barre Woods Harvard Forest LTER site, Petersham... | ecosystem: Environmental > Terrestrial > Soil > Temperate... | reverse complement strand
TAGGACGCATCATGGAAGACCATCACGGCTCGGTGCGGGTGGAAGAAAATTCTCCGCTGGGAGCGCGCTTCATCGTGGAGCTGCCGGTGGCGAATGGCGCACCCAGTGCCGCAGGGAGGATTGAGCTACCCGATCATGCATAGCATTCTGATCGTTGACGACGAAAAAGATATTCGCTCATCGCTGAAAGGCGCACTCGAAGATGAAGGCTACAAGGCCTTAGTCGCGGAGAGCGGCGAGGCCTGCCTGGAGCTGATGGAGAAGCACGCCTTCGAGGTCGTGCTGCTCGATGTGTGGCTGCCCGAGATGGATGGCCTCGAAACCCTGCAGAAAGTTCGCACCGTGGATGATCCGCCCGAGGTCATCATGATCTCAGGCCACGGCACGATTGAAACCGCGGTGCGCGCCACCAAGCTGGGCGCATACGACTTCCTGGAAAAGCCGCTGTCGCTCGAAAAAACCCTGATCCTGATCAAGAACGCCATTGACGCCAAACGGCTGCGCGGCGAAAACCGCGACATGAAAAAGCAACTGCAGCCCAAGAGCGAAATCGTAGGGCAAAGCATTCCCATGAAAGCGCTGCGGCAGCAGATTGGCTTGATGGCCCCCACCAACGGGCGCGTGCTCATCTATGGCGAATCGGGTACAGGCAAGGAGCTGGTGGCGCTGGCCATCCACGCGCAAAGCCAGCGCAAAGACGCTATGTTCGTCGAGGTCAACTGCGCCGCCATTCCCGAAGACCTGATCGAGAGCGAACTCTTCGGCCACCGCAAGGGCTCCTTCGCCGGCGCACTGGAAGACAAGCAGGGCAAATTCCACAAGGCGGATGGCGGCACTCTCTTTCTGGACGAAGTCGGCGACATGAGCCTGAAGACTCAGGCCAAAGTTCTGCGCACGCTCGATGAACAACGTTTTACCCGCGTAGGGGAAGACGACGCGATTACTGTTGATGCCCGCGTGATTGCCGCCACCAATAAAAACCTGGAAGAAGAAATTTCCAGGGGCAACTTCCGTGAAGACCTTTTTTACCGCCTGAACGTCATTCCTTTTTATGTTCCGCCGCTGCGCGAGCGCCAGGAAGATATCCCGCTGCTGGCGCGCCACTTTTTACGGGAAATTTCCGCCACCTACAGCCGGCGCTCCAAAGATATTACCGACGACGCCGTAGAAGCCCTCATGCGCTACTCCTGGCCGGGCAACGTGCGCGAGCTGCGCAACGTGATCGAGCGCATGATCATTATGAATCCTACCGCGGTAAAAATTGACCGCAAGCACCTGCCACCGCTGGTCTATCGCGACGGCCGACCGAAATCCGCAGCCAAGGAATTTTCGAGTCTCCATCAGGCACGCGCCGCCTATGAGCGCGATTACATCCTGAAGAAACTCGATGAAAACCACGGCAACATCAGCCGTACGGCAGAGGTCCTGGGCCTGGAGCGCAGCCATCTTTATCGCAAGATGAAAGCGCTGGGGATTGCAGTAAAAGAATGAACGTCTGAAGTACGAGACGGGCGAAGACCCAGGCCCTCGCCCGTAAATGATTACGGCTCCAACCTTATAGACGATCCTGATTCGTTTTCGATGGAGAAGTAAACCTCGTGGACCACGATCGCTGCCGGGCTGCTGAAGCTGACATTGTCAAAAATCGAAACCCCAGGCTGGCTGCCAGGATTGAAGAAGCCCGGCGTGCAACCGGAGTTCACAGTTCCGAGGTGGAGTTTATCATTCGTTTGCACGGTACATGTTATTGAATTGGCGGTTGCCAGGTACTGAATAATGCCTTCTTCGGTGGCAATCTGAGAGCCCCCATCGGTCGCCCGAACCATATAGCGTATGCGTCCGCCCGCAGTGTGGGTCCCAGTAAGGTGGATGGACATCAGGGAAGTAAAACCTGGAGCTGACAGCGTCAATCCTTTGGCCCTGCTGACGATAATGATTCGGTCGGTCAGAAGGTTATCGCTTGTACCCGAAAGATCATTCTGTCCAGCGGTCTGAAAACGCACATTGCCGCTGGCCCCCAACCCGGTGCCGTTCCCGGCGCTAAGCACGACGTCTCCGCCTCTTAGATTCGTGCTTCCAAGGGCAGCAGTGCCGGCTTGCACCGTCAGAATGTTGCCTGCACCCGTCGTCGTTCGTTCCATCGCGATGGTTCGTGCAGCATCTCCTCCCAAGCTCAGATCGAAGCTGGGTGTGAATGTGCCGACGCCCATTTTGTTGCTTGCATCTACGTCGATTCCACTGAAGACCGACCCATTCGCTAACGTGAGGTTCCCGGGATTGGCGATGGTCAAGTTTCCTGTAATCGTCTGGTCAGCGAGAAAGTTGTTGCTGGCGTTGGTCCTGGCCACCGTGCCGTCCACCGCCAGGCCCACAGTTCCGCTTACACCGCCGCCGGTGAGACCATCCCCCGCGGTCACACCAGTGATTGTGCCAATTCCAGGAAAAGTCTGCCCGCCGGCAAAGCTAATAACACCTGTGCCACCGTTGATAGACATGCCGCTAATCACCACATTGCCGCCCACCACAGAGATAGGTGAATTCATCAGGGTAAAAGTGGGTGAGATCACCGGCACATGGTTGGGCGTGGCGCTGGAGCGGAAGATGATTTGATAAAGCACCGGCCCATCCGGCTGCTTCGCGTTGGGTGATGTGCGCTTCCAGACCAAATCTTTTGACGGACGTAATCCGGCAACCATGAAGGGTTTGGTAGCCTGTGCAATTAAGAGTGAAGAAAAGACAGGAACCAGGATAAACACAACAACGCCTAATTTTCGAAAGTCCACAGAATTTAAGGTCCTCACTTGGGTATTTTTGGGGAGATGGCGAATTATACTCGTAAATCTAGCGGCGAGTGTAATTATTCGATGAATTACAAGCTGAGCAGAAGAGATCATTACTTGCTTTAATTTCAAACTGGTTATTGCCGTAGCCGGTGTGGGACCAAGTTCTCAAAATTAGCGAAATCGTGTGGCACAGCCGTCCCCGGCTGTGTCCCTTGTCGTCAATGAATAGTAGACCCAGACGCCGTGAAAACGCTCGAGTACTACTCCCCCACCCCCATTGCTCAGAGTTGATAAGTCACTACGCTTCAATGACATACGGAGAGGGCGGAGTAGTTCAAAAACAGCTCCAAGTTGAGCCGTTTTCGCGGCCTTCGGCTCCGCTCAGGGCAGGCTAAGACCGAGCCGCGAGGCGAAATCCTGAGCGCAGTCGAAGGATCACTGATCAAAGGGCTGAGGATGCTAACAATCAGGCGGTGAACGACCACTGCCGTGGGCTGATTGACGGACCGAAGATTGATAGATTAAGACCAAACACAGGTCCGGTGGGAACGGTTGTAACCATAACGGGCCGCAACTTTGGCACACCACCACAGGGCACCACGGTCGCCGGTACGGTCGTGTTTAATGGGAATGCGCAAGCAACTCCCACAAGTTGGGCCGATAACCAGATAGTAGTAACCGTGCCAGCGGGCGCGACCACCGGTGATGTAGTCTTGAATGTAGCTGAGAAAACGGACAATAAGCGCTTTACCATACGATAGAAACAGTCCAGGAGTAATGTAATGAATAAAATACTAAGCATAGTGATGCTGATTGGGTTGCTTTCGTTAGGTTGTGTTTGGGCACAGCAAAGTGGGACTGTCGACGATAAGGACATCAAGGTGGTCTCGTTTGAGAAAATGAAATATCCCGTGATGAGCTCGGCGCGCATACATGGCCTCGTTGTAGTGCAGGTGAGGCTTGATGATGAGGGCAAAGTCGTAGACGCTACGGCGATATCAGGGAATGAGGTCCTGGTGCCCGATACTCTTGCTAATGTAAAGAAATGGTGCTTCTCTCGCAAATGCGCAAAAGACCGCCGTGGTTGTGTATAACTTCACGCTGGAAGGGGGATGCTACCAACCAGATACGTTTACCCTGGAAGGGCGCAACCTTGCCGTCGTCGTGGCCCACGGCTTTATGATAAATAAATGAAGCTGTATCAGACTACACATACATACACCTCAGATCTAATAGTGATATCACCCTGGTATCAAAACCTTGCTTCCTTGGAAACTGCAGGCCATCATTGTGCTAGACGTGTGTTTACGTATGCATTCAAGAATGCGGGGCTTTGGCCCTTGAAGTTCTTTGAAAACTCATTTGCGATATGGGATTCTAGCCCCGAGGAACTGAGGACTAGCCCAGCAAGTCCCCACCCCGACCTCGACTTTCCCCGCCAAATACGCGGCGATTAGCGTTGTTTTTAGGACTCCACCCATTTGCAGCAAGTACCCCATCGCCCAAGACTTGAGCGGCCAAAGTGATCGCGCCTCACCTGAGAACTGAGAACTGCTGCAGCAAGTCCCCCGCTTCAGCTCGATTTTCGCCAGCAATGACGCGGGTCAGAGGCGATTTTTGGGCTTCAAATCACTTGCGTGCAAGTGGGGTGGGGGCATCTCCCAAAATACCTTTCAGGCCGGCTTCAGGCCAGGGCTTTACTTTATTCGAGCGCCTGTATGATTCTATACACTGTCTGCTTGGAGCAAGAAAGCGCATGTTGCTATCTGAGGTGTCGAAGATCGGCGGACTCGATGTCATTCGAGACGCGCCCTTTCAGACACTTGGTTTTCTCTCAAACCCTGAGCCCGGGATGCTGGTGTTTGTAGAAGACGAACGTTACCTGGCCCTGCTGGAGCGCACCCCGGAGGCTGTGTGTGTGATCACGACAGCAGAGTTGGCGCATCGTGCGGTCCGTTGTGCCGGATGCGCAACCAGCGCATCGCCTCGACGTTCTTTTCATCTGGTCCACTCCCACCTGGCAAACTGCGGGTTCTATTGGAGCGATTTTAAGAGCGCGATCCACCCCAGCGCCCGTATTCATCCGCGCGCCTACATCGCAGAGAAGAACGTACGGATTGGCCCTGGGACGCAGATTGGCCCCAACGCGAGCATCATGGAGCGCTCGCTGCTGGGCGCCGACGTCGTGATCGGCCCGGGCGTTGTGATCGGCTCGGTGGGGTTTCAATCTGGCCGCTTCGACGGGAGGCTTGAAGAGATGGTCCACGCGGGGGGCATCACGATAGCCGACCGCGCACACATACTGGCCAACGCCGTGGTAGCCTCGGCGCTGTTCGGCCAACCCACGCAGATTGGCGCAGATGTGCGGATTGGAAACTGCGCCTTCGTCTCGCACAACGTTCGCATCGGCAAAGCGTCGTATATTGGCCACGGCGCGGTGGTGAACGGGAGCGTAAGCGTGGGCGAGGAGGTTTGGGTCGGTCCGGGAGCCAGTCTTGTACATGGCACGCGAATCGGCGATCACGCGCATATCGCCATCGGCAGTGTTGTCATCGGTAATGTAGAACCCGGACAAAAAGTGGCAGGCAACTTCGCAATCGAGCAGACAGCCTTGCTTAAACACCTGGCCTCGATTCGCTAGTCGAGACTATCGCCGACGGAGATTCCCAATCGTTGCGCCATCCCGATGCGCTGCATCTTGCCCGTCGGTCCTTTGGGGATCTCATCGAGGATCAGAATCCGGCGCGGTATTTTGAACTTGGCCAGCCGGTCAGAAGCGAACCTTTTCAGTTCACGCTCGGTGACCTGCTGCCCTTCGCGGGGAACCACGGCGGCATAGACCCGTTCCCCCAACAGGGCAGAATCTACGCCGAAGGCCAGGGCAGTGGCTACGGAAGGATGGTCCGTAAGTACCTGGTCAATTTCTGCCGGAGAGATCTTCTCCCCGCCACAGTTAATGATCTCTTTCAAGCGGCCGGTCAACGTGAGGTATCCCCTGGCATCCATGAAGCCCTGATCACCGGTGCGCAGCCAACCGTTGCAGAAAGCCGCCTGGTTCGCCTCAGCGGGGGCCCAATAACCCGAGGTCACGGACTCTCCGCGGATTGCCACCTCGCCGCGCACGCCGGCGGGCTGCACAGTGCCGGCTTCATCGAGAATGATGGTCTCTGGTCCTGTGGCGGCGCCGACGCTGCCGGGCTCGCGCACCGCGGGAGGAAGAGGATTGGACGTAATCTGGTGGGCTGCCTCGGTCATGCCATAGGCCTCGATGGCCGGGCAGTCGAAGCGCGCCTCAAGCTCTTTCCCGGTGCGCACCGGCAAAGCGGCGGAGCTGGAGCGGACAAAACGCAAACCTGGCTCCCCGGACCGCGATCGCTCGCCCAGGCGCCACAGAATGGCCTGATGCATTGTCGGCACCGCCGTGTACCAGGTGGGGTTCGCCTCGTGAAGCCACCAGGAAAACCGGTAAGCGTTAAATCCTGATGTGCACCAGATCGACGCCCCAGCCGCAATGCTGGAGAGCAGCGCGCCAATAAGCCCATGCACATGGAATAGCGGCATGATGTTGAGACAGCGGTCGTCAGGCGTGAGGCGCAGCGTCTTGCCGATGTTCCGGGCGGAGACGCAAAGATTACTGTGGGTTAGCGGAATGAGTTTTGGGCGGGAGGTTGTGCCCGAACTGTGAAGCAAGAGTGCAACATCGTCGCCCTCTGCCATCCCGGGGAGCGCCGTTGGTCCGCCCGGTCCTGAACTCTCTAATTCGAAGACTCCGGTGACTGCACCCGCCGGACGTTTGAGTGTCAGAATGGGAATATTGAGATCAAGGGCAGCTTTGGCCGCGGCTGGGCAGAATCCCGGCTCGGTCAGCAGCGCGTTGGCCTGCAAGTCAGAGAGAAAGAAGCGGAATTCTGCTGCAGAATACGCGGGATTCAGAGGAGCACAAGTCGCGGCGCTCGAAATACTCAGAAATGCAACTGCCAATTCCGGGCCATTGGGCAACACTACTGCAATGCGATCTTTGCGCCCGATATGATGGCGATTGAGGAAACTTACCGTCTTGCTGACCTGCGCGGCCAACGCACCGAAGGTCAGTACCGAACTCTCTCGCGAAAAGATGGATCCAGAACCGGCGGGAGCAGCCGTGATGAAATCCAGTATGATCATGTATTCTTAATGATGGACGACACTACCAAGAGCGCCCATCATCTCACATTTTTTGCATATCCGAGAGAACGCGCTGCTTCATGCTGAGGTTGGGATTTGAGCGTTCGTTCGTCAGATGCAAAATTGCCAGACTCAGGCCCATTGCGCATTCTATTTACCCTGCCCACCCTGGAGGGCCCGGCCGGGGGCTCGTTGTATGTGCGCGACTTTGCACTGGAGTTACTGAAACAAGGACACCTCCCGGTTGTCTTTGCAACATGTCTGGGCGCACTGGCTGAAACCATGCGCAACCTGACTATCCCGGTCATTGACCGGCTCGACAAGTTGACGGCCACTCCTGACCTGATCCACGGCAATGGCCCTATTGAAACCGTGGCAGCGCTCCTGCATTTTCCCGAGACTCCTGCCATTTTCTCCTGCCACGGATGGAACAGTTCCGATGCAATCCCGCCCAAAATGCCGCACATTGTCTATTACATCGCTGTGGATGAAACCTGCCGTGACCGATTGGTATGTCACGAAGGAATTCCTGAAGAAAAAGTCCGCGTGCACTTCAACCCGGTAGATCTGCGCCGCTTTCTTCCCCGCTCGCCGCTTCCCGCACGTCCACAACGGGCGTTGGTCTTCAGCAACAGTGCCACAGAATTCAATTATGTCCCGGCCATACGCCAGGCATGCGCCGGGCTGGGAATCACGTTAGACGTCGTCGGCGAGCAAGCCAATCGCGTATCGGCCGAACCGGAAAAAATCCTCAGCGGTTATGACCTCGTATTTGCAAAGGCGCGCTGCGCGCTGGAAGCGCTCGCTATCGGAAATGCCGTGATTGTCTGCGATGTAACCGGACTCGCATCTCTGGTAACAACCAGCAATCTCGATAGTCTCCGCAATAAAAACTTCGGCTGGCGGGCCCAGCAGAATCCGATCACTCCGGAATCCATCGCCAGAGAGATCACCAAATATGACGCCGAGGACGCAGCTCGTGTTTCAGAATGGGTGCGGGCCAGAGCATCTCTCGGCCAGGCCACGGAGTCTTTGGTTGCCATCTATCGGGAAGCTATCCGGGATTTTCGTGCTGTGCTTCCGCCGTCATGGGAGCGTGAGCGTAAAGCCACAGCCGACTTCTTGCAGGACATCGCGCCTTTTTCCAATACCTTCTACCTGCCAGAACAGCTCCGGTCCGCCAGGCGTGAAGCCCTCTTCATGCGCCAAACGGTCGAGTGCCTGGCGCCGTTGATGAAAATGGACCGGCTTGAACCTGAGGAACGCCAGCAAATCAAGCTACTCCACCTGGCGGCTCCTCCCACAGTTTTTGCGGGAGAGGTTTTCAAGGCAATTTTGGAATTGCAGAATACCTCTTCGCGCCTGCTGGCAAGTTTCCCCCCGCATCCTGTACATCTTTCATATCACTGGTTGAATGCTGACCGGTCGGAGCTACCTCACACTGAGGGATTGCGGACACATCTTTCTCCCCCACTGCCTCCCAAGGGTGAGTATCGGTATGCTGTAACCGTCCGGGCACCCGAAGAGCCGGGATGTTACTTCCTTCGGGTTACTCTGGTGCAGGAGCAGGTAGCCTGGTTCGATGACGCAGAGCGCGGTGGCTTTTTGGATACAGACGTCACGGTGAACTGAGTTGCCCGCCCCTTACGGCTCCCGCTCTTTCGTCGTCAAATCCTCCAACTGCCTGCGCCAGTCCAACCCCTCAACAAACTCGCGCGAGTCGCGCCAGCCGGAGCGGACTTTGACGAACAGTTCCAGGAAGACCTTGGTTCCCAATCTTTTCTCTATCTCGAAGCGTGCGGCGCTGCCGATTTTCTTCAGCATCAGTCCGCCCTTGCCGATCATGATGCCCTTCTGTCCTTCACGCTCGCAGAAAATGGTGGCGGCAATGCGGGTAACGTTGGGTTTTTCTTCAAACTGTTCAATCACCACCGTGCTGGCGTAGGGGACCTCTTCACCGGTGAGCTGCAAAATCTTTTCCCGGATCAGCTCGGCGACCAGGAAGCGTTCGGGTTGGTCGGTGATCTGGTCTTTAGGAAAATAGCGCGGGCCTTCGGGCAGAGCGTTCACTACTTTTTCAAGCAGCACATCGAGCCCTTCTTTCTTAAGCGCGGAGATGGGAATGACCTCGCGGAAGTTGTGCAACCCCGAATAGCTGGCGATGATGGGCAGCAGCTTGCTTTTTTCCAGCCGGTCAATTTTGTTGAGCAGCAAAAATGTATCTACGCCGGCCTTCTTGATCATCTCCAGGGCAAACTGGTCGCCGGTGCCGAATTTTTCGGTGACATCCACCAGCAGCAGGAACAGGTCGCAGCCTTCGAGCCCGGCGCGGACTTCCTGCATCATCTTGCGATTGAGCGAAGTGTCGGGTTTGTGAATGCCGGGCGTATCGATGAAGACGATCTGTCCGGCGGGGCTTGCTTGTTGTTTTGCCTGCCCTTTTATTCCCTGCGCTTTCTTTGCCTCCACGTTCACAATGCCCAAGATGCGGTTGCGCGTGGTTTGCGGCTTGTGGGTGACGATGGCGACCTTTTCGCCCACCAGCGCGTTCAACAGGGTTGACTTGCCCGCGTTGGGGCGGCCGAGGATGCAGACGAAACCGGAGCGAAGTCCCATGCGTCTCAGGCCCTCAACTGTTCGGGCTGGTGGGTGGGATGCGTGCTGATGCGCAAGCGCTCGATGCGCCGGTCGGTGGATTGCAGAATTTCAAAGCGCAGACCATCTTGATCTACGACCTCGCCCTGGTTGGGGATGCGTCCCAAAGCTTCGCTGACCAGGCCGGCAACTGTAGTCGCCTCGTGGCCCTCGGGACGCACATCGAACAGCTCGGTGAGGCGGTCAACATCCATGTTTCCGGGCACCACGTAAGAAGTTTCGCTTTCGCGCACAATGTCGCTCTTTTCTTCATGCTCATTACGGATTTCACCGACAATCTCTTCCAGCAGGTCCTTGATTGTCACCACGCCGGCGACGCCGCCGTATTCATCTACTACGATGGCCATATGAATTTTTCCGCCCTGCATCTCACGCAGCAACGTCGTGACCTGCTGCGATTCCGGGACAAAGTACGCCGGCTTCATCAGTTCACCCACACGGCGGGTGCGGGCTTCGGTATCGGCAACCTGGATCACATCATGCGAGAAGACAATGCCTTTTATGTTATCAATGGTGCCTTCGTACACTGGGAAACGCGAATAGGGCTTGCCTCGCAAAAGTTCGATGAGCTGCTCCACGGTGGCATCCACGGGAACGGCGGTGATCTCCGGGCGCGGAGTCATGACATCGCGCACAGTCTTGTCGCCGAACTCGACGACGGATTGAATCAGCGCACGGTCGCCTTCCTGCAGAATGCCCTCTTCCTGCCCGGCTTCAATGAGCGCTTCCACAGCTTCGGAGGGACGTTCCGGCTCTTCGGACGCCTGCTCGCGGGAGAGCGATGCCACAGACTCCCCGAATCCCAGTGGGATGGTGATGACCAAGGCCAGATAAACGAGTAAACGCAAAATCCACGTCGAGCGGACCAGCCACTGACCCTTAGTCCGCGTGAACAGGATGAAGGGCAGCAGACGGTTGAAGATCACGATAATCAACAACAGCCCAATGCCTGCGGTCAGCATTTCACGCGGATGCGAATCGGTATCGTGCAACACGGCGTAGGCCGAGACAATCCCCAGCGCAGCGGTGGTCAGTTGCGTCAGAACTGAAACCGACGTCGAAACCCGCTCCCGGGCCATTCCCAGTTTGGGCTCAACTTGCTGTTCGTAGACGTCAATGTTCTCCTGAAATTCACGAGAGAGAAATTTGCCCATCTCGGCGTACATGCGCTCCACGTAGGAGGTGAGCAGCAGGATGCCGACCAGCACAGCAATCGTAATGGGAATTCCAATGCCTATCATGATTGCCTTGTGCGCGCCGTCGTGACACGACGCGAAATGCGATGGGCTGAATTCTTTGTGCTTCCGCTCCGCCGGATCAAACCTGCGGTGAGGCCCAACTTTTGCCGCAAGCGTTCTTCTTTGCGCGCCATCTCTCCGCCGTCGGTCTCGTGATCGTAGCCTGCAAGATGCAACATGCCGTGCAACATCAGCACCTTCAGTTCCTGAGCGAGAGAGTGTCCCAGGGCCTGCGCCTGTTGCGCGGCAATTTCAGCGGAGATAGCGATATCGCCGGCGTATCCTCCGGCCAAGGCAGGAGGAAATGAAAGCACGTCGGTAGCTTTATCTTTTTTCCGGAATTGCCGGTTGAGCGTGCGCAAGGCCCGATTGGAAGTGATCAGGATGTGAACATCACCCTGCAATCCGGCCGCGCGCCGGGCAAGGCGAGCAAACTGCTCCAGCGCCCGGAGGGACACACCCTGGAGGCTTCCGCTCGGTTTTGCGCCGTTCAGTTTTGGGATGTTCATTTTGGGGACGTTCATTTTGAGATCTAGCACGATCAAAGCCTGCTCCTAATAGACTCAGCTCGTAAATAAGAAGTGGGAGGGCATGATGCCCTCCCACCACAATTCCCACCGAATTTAGTTTTCGAGGCGGCGCTCCTCCGTGGTCGGAGTTTCAGCCGGTTGCGACTCGAGAGAAAGTGATAACTGGTTTTGCGCGGTGCGGACCTTGTGGTCCTCGTAGGCGCGCACGATGCGTTGCACCAGGTGATGGCGTACGACGTCGCTCTCATCGAAGTGTATAAAGGAAATGCCGTTCACGCTTTTGAGCACATCCATGACCTCAAGCAAGCCGCTGCGCCGGGTGTTGGGTAAATCAATTTGCGTGATGTCGCCGGTGATGACGCACTTGGAGTTGAATCCCATGCGCGTAACAAACATCTTCATCTGCTCGGAGGTGGTGTTCTGCGCCTCATCGAGGATGATGAAAGAATCGTTGAGCGTGCGGCCACGCATGAAGGCAATTGGCGCAATCTCAATGACGTTCTTTTCCAAATGGCGGTCAACCTTCTCGGCATCGAGCAAATCGTAGAGCGCGTCGTAGAGCGGACGCAAATAAGGATCAACCTTTTCCTGCAACGTCCCCGGCAAAAAGCCCAGGCGCTCGCCGGCTTCCACAGCCGGACGCGCCAGGATGATGCGGTTCACCTGCTTGGCCACCAGGGCAGAGACCGCCATGGCCACCGCAAGGTAGGTCTTCCCCGTGCCCGCCGGACCAATGCCGAAGACCATGTCATTGTTCTCAATGGCCTCGATGTAACGCTTCTGGTTGACGCTCTTGGGCTGCACACTGCGCTTGCCAACGGCCCGTTGCTTGCCCGCTTCGGCGAGCGCACGCAGGCTGGCGTTCGGATCAGAGATCACGATACGCAGCATGGAACCCAGATCGCCGTTGTAAAACGTAAATCCGTTGCGCTGCAGGTGAGCGTAATCGGCAAACACCTGCTCGGCCCGCGATACATCACCGGGAGCACCTTCAATTTCTATAGAATCGGATTTCAGGTCAATGGAAACGTTCAGGCCTTGTTCGAGCAAGTGCAGATTTTCGTCGCGCGTGCCAAAAAGGGTCTCAATCTTCGGGCTTAGTGCTATGTTTTTCTTCATCTATTCTGTTCTGAGGACCTCCAGGCGTCGCTGACCGGCACAAACACTACAGCCAGCGCGCAAACACACAATTTCTTTTGAAGATTGGGAACGCCGAAAAGTGACCGCTGTGGTTGCAATGCTCGCCACAATGTGGAAGCACACATTCAAGTAAAGCGTACTCCGGTACCAAGTTGGAGTCAATAACAGAAATTACCGGTAGGGCCATTTTGCGCAGCGCTCATTCGTCTAAGTACTTCCTCTGTCAATTAGATGTAGCCTATGCGCGCGAGGCTTAGGTTTTCACAAAAATTTAATTTAGGGTGTCCCGCCAGGCTGCTCACCCGCCGACCTGGCGCAATACTGGAATCATCGAGAGCGAAGCGCGGTCTCGGCCGTCAACCAGCACACGTGCGCCGGGCCGGTCAAAAATGTAACTGGTTCTTGTCACGGGCCCGATCATAGCCAAGCGCGTCCTGCCTACATACTCAAACAGAGCGGCCGTGGGCCGCGCGGCCGCCTTTCGGGATTCTACCGGCAAGACCTGACTTCTGGCCTTTCCACAACAACTCATTGGATCTCCTCCTGTTCGTCTTTCGTGGGCGCTGGCCCCTCGAAGTACTGTGGCACCGGCCTGTGGAAACGCTCTATCAAGATGGCAGCTCCCGACAAGGCAGGCCACAAAAAAAGTCTTTCGCGCCAACTGCTCGCGAGTAACCAGGCAAATGGCGCCGCAATCCACACGCTGAGGCAGTAGAAGCAGTCGAGCATTGCACCTAAAATGCCGGAACCGGCCAGGCGGCGCAGCCGAACGAATATTTCTGCTGGCCCATCCTCGGCATTCAGCAGATGTGTAATGCGCCAAACACCGAAAGCTCCGAGAATAAACCAGTAGAAAGTATTCATTTGGATTCGATGCCGTCGCTCCCCGCACCGCACTTTGGGCTGGTGCGAGGAGCGACGCTTCCGCGATCGAGTTTGCGCTATATCAGGCAGAAGCCTGTTGCCGCCGAAGCGCGATTGTGTGCGCCCCATGCGCTGTTTACGATACTGCGATCAGCCACCACAACTTCGATGACGTAACCGCATGACTGCATGCCCCCGGTATTAAGACTCCATGGGTCTCCGGCAACAGCGGTCTGAACTGAACCCGACGAAGGGCTGATGGGCCCGTTGAAGGGTAACGTTCCAAGACCGTAGGAGCCGAAGTTGAGGTCGCGTGCCACAAAGTTCCCTCCCAGCACCGTGCCAACCGGGAACTTGCCGCAATTTCCACCGCCAGTGGTGATGTTCACCGAGGCGATTGGCGGCGTGTTGTCGAGTTGGATCATGTGCATGTCCGGAATAGCGCCGAGCACAGGAGTCCCCAGGGAATCGGCAAAGATCTCGATCTTGACCTCCCAGAGATCGTCCCCCGAGCTGTTCCAGTTGCCGAGCAGGTTCTCAATGTTATTGATGTACTGCTGGTATGGGAAGAAGCCACCGACGGGATTGCTGATATACGTTGTCCCGTCCCAGCGCGTCAGCATCAGCGGCGTGATCACAGTCTGCCACGATCCACCCACGCTGACATCCCGAACCTGGATGCGGTACCAGTAGCCCGGGAACTCGGGTCCTTGCGCTTCGACAACTCCGCCGAATGGGCAAGCCCGGCCGAGGTCATCGGCGAGCAAATTGTTGCCGGCGAAGCGTGCCAAGGCCGTGGTGAAGCCCGTGGTGGGGTCGATCTGGCTGGTTGGAATGCCGCCCAGAATGCTGATCTTGGGAAGCAGCGGGTTTACAGGTGTACCCGGTTGAATCTGAACATGCGCATCAATCAGGTTTCCCCAGGTATTGAGCTGGTCGGGATCCGTCGTCGAGGGAGGAACAGACCACGAGAGCACCGCACGGACACGTGCGATCTTCGGGGTCTCGCAACCGGCGCGATGCTGGCTCAGATCCACCGGCAGAACAGCCGTATAGCAAAGATCTTCCGGCAATGTGCGCTTGATATCGTGCACCCGTACCGGGACCGTGCCCAAATATGTGTATTGGCATTTGTCGTCCCAGTCCGCCCAGAAAGCAACATACTCGAAACTGCCTGCCGTGCAGAGATCGCCTGAGTAGCCGAACTGCTGCTTAATACTGAAGGTGGCGACGAGGCGTTCAAACCCGGCGCTGCCTTCCAAGCCCAAGCAATCCAGCTGTTCGAAGGCAACATCAGCGTTGATTTGTTCGATGGCTCCGACTAACTGGGCCCAATCAATCTTGAGCGCGGCGAACTCAGCGATCTTGTTCGAGACCGCTTGGCTGCTCACAACTGGAGCGTTCACGATCTTGTGAATCTCCGAGAAACCGAAGCGGTGCGCAGGCACGATCTTTGCTGCTGGACCCTCGCCGTAAAGCTTGGCGAGTTCTTTAAGGCCCAGCGGTCCTGGATCGGGCGAAGGAATCGGCAATTCCGCAATCGCCTTGAATTTCGTAGCGATCGGCGGCAGTTTGACGCTTCCTTCAAAAATATCTTCGATGAGGTCCTGAATCGTGAACGGACCAGGGGCAAGCTGGATATGACAGTCGCGGTGATTCCCCCAGATCGGGTTGAAATTCGGATCCGTGGCAGGCGGGATCGTTTGCCACGACAAAATGGCGCGAACCGTAGGCAGTACGGGATCATCGCAATCCTCGGCATTCGGGGGCGTGTAGGAAATGGAAGCCGAATAACTCAGCGGCTTTTCGGCTTGCTCCGCGCAGTCGTTTGCATCGGGAATGTCGTGAACATTGATAGCAGCGAGGCCAGCATCAACGAAGCCAGCACCGCTGTCTACGAAAAAACGGATGTACTCAAACGAACCCGCTGAGCACTCATCCCCTGAGTAGCCCGTGGGCTGTTTGACCTGGATGATGGCTTCAAGGACGCCCAGGTCCGGATTGTAGCCGACACAAGTCAGCTCCTCGAACACGGTGTCGTTTGACAGTGGGAAAATGGGTTTAAGTTTGCTCTCTGGAAAGTTGCCGAAATAGTTGGGATTCTTCGCAATGAGTTTCGGAAACTGGAGGCGCTCGGCGTGCCCTTTCGGGAGCACAGCCGCCTGATTATTGTGCTTAGCCATGACTATTATTTCTCCTTGGTGTGAACACCCATGCGCGCAGACTTACTCGGGTGGTGGGGAGAGCACTCCGTGAGTCGCAGCCGGTCAAGGTTTCTCGCCAGCCGCGCGAGCGGGATGCTTGATAGTGCTTGACCCCTGCGAACCGTTACACAGAACGTGTGCTGACCCTGACAATGAGAAGATATAAGCAGTTTTCTAATCCCATATCGGGAAGAGTGCAATTGTGGGAATTGTGAGACTTAGTTTGTGTCGCCCGTCAGAATTGCAACTGCAACAGCTCCTTTTTCGGGCGCAAACTTTAGATCCCCTACCTGGATTGCGAGGGACAACGGCGCACACGGAAACGGTGCGCTAGAAGTTAATATGCAAAAGGACCTCAATAGAGGAACTTCACTCCAAACTGGATTACCCGAGGATTACTAATGGTCGAAGTGATCGTGCCGAAAGCAGGATTGCCCAGCACTCCATTGGGTTGACTGAACGCTGGAGTATTTGCCAGGTTAAAGATCTCGGTGCGGAGTTGCAAATCGAGATTTTCTCTGATCTTAGAATTCTTAATGAATGCAATATCTGCATCGCGGTAGGCGGGACCGCGAACCGGGTTGCGCGAACTGTTGCCTAAAGTGAATTGCGGCGCGGTGACGAACGCAGCGGTATTGAAGAACTTAGCTGTTGATCGTTGATCGGAAGAAAGATTAGGGCTGGCGATCACGTTGGGGCGCTGCACTCCGTATCCGGCAAAAGCATTGAAATTGGTCACCTGAGTAATGGGCACTGGCAAGCCTGATTGCAATGTAACAAGCCCTGTGATCTGCCAACCGTTTGCCAGAATTGCCGGGAAGCCCTGGAGATGCACTGGGAGGTCCCATGTATAACAGGCGCTCAACACGTTAGGCATGTCTCCGGTAGAAGAATCACGTTCACGGCGCAGATTAAAGCTGTCTGCCACGGGAAAATTCGCAATGGGGCCGGTGAGCACAGAAGCGTCGAAGACAGACGAGGCTTCGTCAATGAGCTTGGAGTGTGTGTAACTCACCAGGTAAGAAAGACCATGAGAAAGCCGCTGCTCCAGCCTGGCCTCGAAGGCATGATAATGCGTCCCACCGATGTTGTTACGGTAAAAGGACACCTGGGTAAACTCAGGAAACGGCATCAGCAATTGCGCCCGGGTGATGGTGGGCCCGCCCAGCGAAGAGCTGCGTGGAATGATGCCAAAGAACGGATTAGGAACGGTCTGGGTCAAGAACGGTCCAAGAGCGAGCTGACTCGGTTTCAACTGATTGAAATTTACGTCGGGCATGCCAACATGCACAATATGCGAGCCGGCATATCCCACCTGGAAAGAGACATTTTTGAACAACTGGTGTTCGACGGCAAGGTTCCATTGCTGAACGTAACCGGAACCCAGGTTGTGGTTGGCGGTAAATACGCCCTGGCCTAGACCGGCGTCGGGCGTGAGTGGAATAGGCGCAACACTAGGTCCACTGGAGAGGATGAAGGCAGGAGAGACATTATTCAACGTCTTTTGGTTTACGGTCTGCAGAAATGGAAACTGCGGAGTGGTAAAAGGCGTAGTGATTCCGGCTTGCTCGATCCAGACCAGCCCGTAGCCGGAGCGAAGAACCGTCTTCGAATTCAGCAGGAAAGAGAGCCCAACCCTCGGCCCGAAGTTCAGCCAATGCAGTTTGCGCGCGCTGCGAGAGAAACCGTTCTGGCCAAGATAATCAAGTTTTTGAGTCTGAAGGTTGAAAACAGCGCCCTGATTGTCAACTTCAGTGGAAGGAAAGTTCAACGTGTATCGCACCCCAGCGTTGATCGTCAGTCGCCGCGCAACCTTCCAGTCATCCTGAACAAAATACTCTTCAATCTGGGCGCGTGGACGGATGGGTTTGCCTTGAAGGTCAATCTGGAATTGTTGCACCTGGCCGAGCAAAAAGCTTGCCACCGCATTCCCGGTGGATGCCGCTTTTATCGGTGTGGACGGGTCGTTGGTGAAGAGCTGGGTAAACTGGAATGTTCCGGTCGGGTTGGGTGGTTGCAAAATGTCCAGGCGCTCCCAGCGGAAATCAGCGCCAAATTTCAGACTGTGCTTCCCTAGCTGCCAGGAAACGTTGTCCACAAATTCAGTAACGTCGGTACGGGAATTCAGATTGGTGCTGGCAGGAGCGCCTATCTGCTGCATTCCCGATATCTGGAAGACCGGTATAACGTTTTGAAATGCGCTGTTCGCGGGAATACCGGGCAGAGTAAGAGCTTGCGCAATGGGCGCGCTCAGGGTCGCTCCCCGGCGAGTCACGCCCCGCCGGGTATAACCAAAGCGGATTTCGTTCAGAAGGTATCCGTTGAACTCGTGCGTGTAATTGCCCACCACCTGCTGGCCCAGAGCATCGGTTGGACCGGCAACGCCGCTGGTGCCGGCAATGTTCACAATGTTTCCACTGCCATCGGGAAAAGGTGTTGCCGGACTTGCCACATCATGGAAATAAGAATAGCGGCCGAAAACCTGGTTACGTTCGTTGAAATGATGGTCCAGGCGGAGGTCAAACTGATTCTGATTTTCTGCGTCAATGGCAACACGTCTGAAATTATTGGCGGTTCCTGGCAGGTTGGGTAAAGGAAAATGGTTCAGAACGGCCAAGGCTGCCGCATCCATCCGGCCCGTGGGGATAATATCCCCAGAAAACTCTGTGCGATTGAACCCGCCGCTGCCGTTGGGTGTGGTGGTGGCCGGATCAAAGATTTTTTGGCCACTAAAGTTTCCCTGCCGTTGCGCCAGAGTTGGAACAGTGGAAATTCGTGTAACCCCAATGGCCTGCCGGCTGCCCTGGTAGTCGGTAAAGAAGAACGTGCGGGCGTGGAGGATAGGGCCGCCAACCGTGGCCCCAAATTGATTGCGACGGAATTCAGGGTTTCGGCTGCCCGGTGGCGCAAAAAAATCGCGGGCATTAAACATCTCGTTACGAACAAATTCAAAGGCGGTGCCGTGGAACTGGTTCGTTCCGGCTTTGGTGGAAAGGTTGACCACGCCTCCGTTGAACCGGCCAAATTGTGCCGGAACACTGTTGCTTTCAACGCTGAAATCCTGAATGGCATCAATCACGGGGAAAAACACTACTTGGCCTGGCTCAGGCAATAACGAAGTAATACCGTCAAACAAGTACTCATTGGTTCGGGGCCGCCCCCCGTTGATACGGGGTAATACGGTTCCTGGAGGCAACGCCACTCCTGGAGACAGAGTAGCCAGGGTCACAAAAGTACGTCCGTTGAGAGGGATCGCCTCCATCTTTTCGCGTGTAACCACCTGCCGCAGGCTGCCTGATTCGGTTTGTAAAAGAGGAGCATCAGCAGTAACCGTCACCGCCTCGCTCTTAGCGCCTGCTACCAGATGCGGATCTATCACTGCCCGGTCGCCTGTTCTGAGATTGATTCCGGTCTGCTCCAGACGTTTAAACCCATTGGCTTCTACCGCGAGTTTGTAGATACCAGGCCGGAGTTCGCTGAACAAATAGATACCGTCGGCTCCGGAATTGGTAGTCACGTCGATTCCGGTTTCAATTGCCGTAAGAATCACATGGGCATTGGCTACTGCCGCCCCTGATGCGTCCAGAACCCGGCCGGTCAGGTCGGCGCTGCCGGCCTGCGCGAAAGCGACAGATCGCAATCCAACAAGAAAGACAATCAGCAGTACGAAACGTGCGCTCTTCTTCATAGCGTTTTTCATAAAAATAACGGTTTTATACTGTTAAAATCGCTATGTCAAATCGTATATATACGATTTACTACAATTTCCCTTCTATGAAAAACGCCCGTTTATTTGCCGCTGTTTTCGTTCTGCAAGTTATTGCCTTGGCCCAACAAACCAGCTCTCTCCGGCTGGAAATCAATGGTGACGTGGCCAAATCTATCGTGTATGAGGAAGCACAATGGAAACAACTTAGACACATTTCCATATCAGCAACCAATTTGCATGACAAAAAGACCGCTACTTACAGCGGAGTACGATTACTGGATTTGTTGAAAGAAGCGGGAGTGCCGAGTGGAGAGAGTTTGCGGGGCAAAACCTTGGCCTCCTGCATAGTTGTAATCGCTGCCGACGGCTATCAGGTAGTCTTTTCCCTGGCCGAACTGGATGAGAGCATCGGGAATGAACAGGTGCTGGTAGCCGATGCGGAAGATGGCAAACCGTTGTCACCTGAGACAGGACCATTACGGCTCATTGTTCCAGGAGACAAACGCCCAGCCCGCTGGGTGCGGATGGTGAAAACAATCCGCGTAGTCACCAATCCTTCATCAGCATCAGCTCCGTAGATTTGTAGCAGTTCTAATGCTTCTTCATTCAGGCGGCATAAGCGGTTCTGTGGGCGCAATCTGAAGTGTGAAATCAAGCTTGTTCGGCTGCATTCTCAGGATATATACCTTGGCACACTGAGGGCGAAAGCCTTGCCTCGAAACCATCACATCATAGTAATAACCTGCCGGTAGTTTCATCTTGAATTCACCCGATGAGGGACTGGGGTTGATCTTAAAATCTTCGTATTTTGCTTCGATCTTCTTCCCATTCCGAGCAAGCGATCCATCAGCATGAACGATGATTACCGCGTCAATGAGGACTGCGCCTTGTGGGTCCTTGATCTCCCCGGTCAGAATACCCATGCGTTGAGCATAGACCGGCGATATCACTACACAAAGTAGCCCGAGCATAGTTAGAGTTCGCATGAAAACCCCTGATGAAATTTTGTGGCTTTACGCCGAGACCTCCGCGGCATCGGGCAACGAAGCTTGCACCGCGCGTTCCTGCGCCCAGGCTCGCAGCTTATCAATGTCTTCAGCGCGTGTGGCTGAGAGCGGAACGGTAGCAGCCAACTCGTCGAGGATGGTATCGGTAGTCATAAATTTTTTGTCGGCATAGGCGGAGTACATGGCCGATTTGATGGCGGCATCAATCTCCGCTCCGGAATAGCCGTGTGACGCTGCGATCAGCTTAGGCAGGCTGAAATCGGAAACGTTTAATTTGTGCTTGGTCAACTGGACGGTCAAAATCGCCTTACGCTCGGCGGCGTTGGGCAGGTCCACGAAAAAGATCTCATCAAAGCGGCCCTTCCGAATCAGCTCAGGCGGGAGCGCATTGACGTTGTTGCAGGTGGCGGCGACGAAGACCGCGGCTTTGCGGTCCTGCATCCAGGAGAGAAAGGAGCCGAGCAGTCGCGAACTCACGCCTGCGTCTACAGAAGCCGAATCCGGGCCGCTGCCGGCAAAAACTTTTTCCAACTCATCAATCCACAGCACGGCGGGCGCCAACTGTTCGGCAATGGTGAACATCTTGTGGATGTGTTTTTCGGTTTCACCGACGAATTTGTCGTAGATCGCCGAGGTATCAAACTTCACCAGCGGCAGCTTCCACTCGCCGGCGACGGCGCGGGCACACATGCTTTTGCCGCATCCCTGCACCCCCAGAATAATGACTCCGCGCGGCGGTTCAAGGCCTGCAGCACGGGCGCAGTCTTCCCAGGTGCCTGCCCGGCGCCCCAGCCATTTCTTCAGGTTCTCAAGCCCGCCAATCGAAGAGAGGGTTTCTTCTGCGTCAACAAATTCCAGCATGCCGCTGCGCCGCAGCATCTCTTTTTTCGCTTCCAGCACATCAGTCGCAACTTCCGGCGTCAAGGCGTAGCGGCTCACAATCGCATGGGCTACGGCACGCTCGGCTTCCTCCTCCGTCAGGCCGCAGAGGTTGCAGCCCATCGCTTCCATGTCGGCAGGGGAAGTTTTACGTTTGAGGGTGAGCTTTTTGCCCAGCCGCTGAAAAGTTTCTTCCACGATCTGCTTCAAACGGGTGCGGTCAGGCAGGGGCAGGTCGAGGTATTCCGCCTGGGACTGGAGCTCGGGCGGAAGCGCGATCGAAGGGGCGGTAATGACGAGCGTGCAATGCTTGTCAGAAAACTCTTGCGCCACTTCGCGCAGGCGGCGCGCAACCACTGCATCTTCAATGTGACGGTGAAAATCTTTCAAAATGTAAACCGCCGGCAGCGTCAGGGTGAGCAGATGCGCCAGTACGCCGCCGGGTTCCTGGGTGTTCAAGATTGATCCCGCACCGCTGGCTATGTTGATCTCGTTCTGTGTGATGGGCGCAAGGAAATCCTGCACAGCATAGTGACTGGGCGGAATTGGCTTGTTGGGCTTGGCTTCATAGCGCCTGAGCCCGTCGGCCACGCTCCACTCAAAAACCGGCAGATCCAGTTCGCTGGCGGCCAGGCGCACCATCTCGAGGGCCTGCAGCTCCTCAACCGTTTCCATGATGATCAAGGGAGAGCTGGAGTTGATATAGACCTTAAGCCGCTCGACAGGAGACCCGTTTGGCATACGTTTGACCGTAAATGTCTGGTTTGCGTACAATACAGTATTCCGCGTTGTTCGGAAACATTTTCTTGGACCGCTGCTTCAGCGGCTTCTGAAGGATTTCAATACATCATGGCCAATCATTTTTCGGCGCTGAAACGCGCCCGACAGACAGAAAAACGCACCGCCCATAACCGCGCGAATAGCAGCACGCTGCGCACACAGATCCGCGGCCTTCGTGAAGTTTTGGCCGGCAAAGATAAAGCCGCAGCCGAAACCAAATTCCGCGAGACGGTCGCGCTCATTGACAAGGCAATCCAGAAGGGCGTAATCCACAAGAACACTGCTGCCCGTTATAAGTCCCGTTTGTCGGCCCGCTTGAAGAAAATGGCATAGTTCCCGCTGTAAGTTCCAAGTTTCTAGTTCCAGCTATACCGGAAGCTCTTCCTGCTGCCAGGCGGGAGGCAGTACCTTTGGCTCCGAAGCCAAATCCAGAATCAGATTTTCCAGAACCAGACGCTTGCTGGGAGGGCTGCTGCGCAGAGCCAGATCGGCACGGGCGATGAGGCGGAGTGCGCGGGTAATTTCGCGGCGGGATTTATAGCGGCGGGCCTGGCGGATGATGTCATCCGCGGCAAAGGGCGGAACACGAAAGCCCTGCCACAGGGCCTGCCAGATGGTGCGCGAATCGCGCACATTTTTTTCCAGGATGACCAGCATCTGCCGGAAGGTGCGCGCCAGCATGTAAAGATGCCCGATGGAAGCTTCTTCGCCGTCGCCCGTGCTAAGAATGGCATCCAGGATGTTCAACGCACGCGCCCGGTCTTTGGAGCTGATGGCATCAGTCAGCTCATAGAGAGAACGCTGCTTGGCGGCAAGCACCATGGTCTCAACATCGCCCAGCGAAATCTTCTTTCTCTCGCCGGTATACAAGATCAATTTTTCCAGCTCGCCAGAGATCATCGTCATGTCGCCGCCGAGAGCGTCTACCAGTTCGCGAGCGGCGTCGGAATCAATTTTGACATCCTGGGCCGCGGCGCTCTCCACCGTCCAACGCACGGCATCGCCTTCTTCTACGCGCGCCAGCTCAACGATGCCGCAGAATTCCCCCAAGGTCTCGCGGATGCGCTCGAAGCGCTCTTTATCCTGCATATCCATGCGGCGCACATCGGCGGGAATGCTGAGGTGATCGGCAATCAGAATGAGCAGTGCATCGGGATTGGGGTTTTTCACATAGCGCTCAATCGCGTCAAAATCTTCCTTGTGGCTGCCGCGCCCATAAAGAGCTTTGACACCGCGAATAAAAAACACCTGGAATGGGGCCATCAGTGAAGGGGTGCGCGCGCGATCAAGAATTTCTCCCAGATCGGTTTCGGCGAGATCAAACTCATAAAGGCTGAATTCGCGAAGCTCGGGAGGAACAAGGTGCTCGAGGATGGCGTCGCGGCAGCGGCGGCGGAAAAAGGCCTCGTCGCCAACCAGAATATACGCAGGATTCAGCTTGCGCGTCGAAACTTCGGCTTCAAAGCGTTCGGTTTGGCTGAATCCGGAGCGCGGCAATTCAGTAATTCTCCAAAATGTTACTCACCAGTGTACGCGCGAAATCGTTGGAGAGACGGTCCAGTGCGGGGGTTTCTTCGCGAAAAAAGGTGGCCGGGTCGAGAGAAAACTCATATTCCTCACGGAGCGAATAGTTCGGATTTTCAAATAACGTCTTGCCGTTACGGTCCACGAGCTTAACCCGGGCGTAGACTACAACCTCCGCGCTCGACTGGCGTCCGTTGGTTGGGTCATAGGTCAATCCATAGATATAAATGCCGGCCACGGTACCGCTCAAAGTGGCGTCGGCCTGCGGAGAGTCAGAGTTCACAATGCGATAGTTGGTCCGGCTGGTAAACTCGCGCACCACGGCCGCGGTCAGAATTTGCTCGATGCGATAATTCTGCGTGTTGTTGGCGAACATAGGAATGGCGATGGTGCGGACTTCAGTAGGAATTCTCACCGCTTTGCCGGCCGTGTGATAGCCACAACCGGTCAACGCCAGGAACAAAAGCAGGCTTGCAACAAGAATAGGTTTCTTCATCGTCAAAACAGATCCCCTCGCATCAGTTCGAATGACAAATACAGATTTCGCTTTCACTGCACCCGGCCTTTCGAGTGTGTTAACAGCAGCGCGGCCACGGAATCCACCGCAGTGATGGCGCTGAGCTTTAGATTATCCGCTGCCGCCCAGAGCCAAAAAGCATTTTTTCGCCCGCCGATGTTGTCGGCGCGAACGCTCAGCAGAATGTCTTCCTGCCCGGCGACATTCACATTATTCGGCTCTTCTCCGCCGGCCGACGTAAGCGCAATATGCTCGCCGACAAAAGCGTTGGTGAAAGCCTTCAGCGACATTTCCTGCTCAAGCTCAATGTAAATCGAAAAAATGTATCCGTGAAAGATAGGGGATTGTACCAGCACCAGCGAAGGCACCTTCACTTTGTTCTGGGTAATGCGCGTCAGATGCTGCACAATGCGGGTCTCCACCGAGGCCAACGGCGTAAGCGCCTGCTCACCGTAATGCGACAGCATGTTAAATGCAACCTGCACATCAAAAACCTTCTTCGGCATCTCCTGGAAGGAAAGCAGGTTCACGGTCTGCTCGTGAAGCTCATCCATGCCGCGCCGGCCCCGCTCGGAGACAGGTTCGAACACTGTAGCTGTCACATGCGCGATGGGCGCGGCTTTTTGCGCGCGCAGAAGCAGCAGCGCCAGAACCGTAGCCGCCGGATGCGCCACCACGACGGCATTGACTGCCAGATCAGCCGCCGGGGCAGTTTTCAGCTCACGCTCGATCCAGGGAGCGCGGATCGAAATGCCGGGTTCCTGTTCAAGGCCATAGGAGAGATCAATCACAGCGCTTCCGGCATCGCGGGCCAACTTCCAGTACTGGCGCGTAAAAGTAGTTTCCCCGGCAAAGAAGGTGAAATCCACCTGCTGGAAATTTTCCTGCCGGGTGCTCTGAATGAAAGTGGCTTCGTCGCCGACCGCATCAATCTGCCCCAGGGAATCGTCGTCATCGAGCAGCTTGAGGTCCACGGCCGAAAAATTGCGCTCATTCAAGACGTCTTTGAGCTCGCGCCCTTTGAGTCCGGCGGCGCCGACAATGGCTACACGATAGAGATTGCTTTGCATGCGTTATTCCTGCGTCTGCACTTCCGAAGCTGGCGGCGGGTCCTTTTTGTGGCGCATGGCCCAACCGAAGCGCAAAAGCACTCCAGAGAGCATATACCCTAGAGCCATCACGAAGAGGGTGCCTTCCGAGTACAGCCAGATCAGGTAAATCAAAGCCCCCAGTAAGATAATGCTCCAAAAGCGGCGGCGCTGGCGCAGGTCAATGTCTTTGAAGTTGGGAAAGCGCCAGGTGCTTACCATCAGGAACGCTACCGCCAAAATGAAAGCGCACCAGGAGGCGGAGACCCACCAATAGTCCACCGGATAACCATCGGCAAAGTGCACAATGGCGGCGATTACGGCCGCGCCTCCGGGCGTGGGCATGCCGACAAAATATTTCTTCCCCGGACGGCCCGGATTGGAAGGCTGCGGGTTTTTATCAATATTGAAGCGCGCCAGGCGGCTGGCGCTGGCGCTCAAGAAGATGAAGCTGGCCACGATGCCAAGGTTCACCAATTTCAGGCGCAAATCCGTGTTGCTCAAATTGGTCAAGTTGATCCACCAGGGAAGGTTCCCCTGAATTGGAGGGAGCAGGTGAAAGCCCCACATCCAGGCTAGAACTGCGGGAGCAACTCCAAAGGTGATAACGTCGGCCAGGGAATCAAGCTCACGGCCAAAGTCGCTGGCCGTGTTGGTCATGCGCGCAATGCGTCCATCGAGGCCGTCAAAGATCACGGCTATCCCGATAGCTTTCGCGGCGTTATCAAAACGCCAGGGCTCGAGAGCCGATCCTTGCAGGGCCTGCAAGATGGCGTAATAACCGGCGGCAATGTTAGCGATGGTAAACAACGATGGAAGCAGGTACATGCCTTTTCGGAACCGGCGGCGTCCGGGCAGAATGTCGTCGAGCTGTTTTAGAGGATTATCAATCATGATGAAGCGCCTCCCTTCTGCGCATTCGTGGCGCTGTTCGCAAAACGCGCCAGCACAGTAGATCCGCCTTTCACCCTGTCGCCGACCTTCACCACAACCTGTGCTTCCGGCGAAAAAATCACGTCGGTGCGCGAGCCGAATTTGATCAGCCCTACACGCTCGCCACGTTCTACATGCTCGCCAATTTTCTTGGTAAACACAATCCGCCGAGCAATCAGCCCGGCAATCTGCTTGAACACCACACTGTGACCCTCGCCTTCCACCGTCACGGTATTCTGCTCGTTTTCCTCGGCGCTGGCCGGAGCCATAGCGTTGAGAAACTTGCCCTTGCGATACTCAGCGCTCCGGATAACGCCCGCAATAGGTGAACGGTTTACGTGAACATCAAACACATTCAGAAAAATACTGATCCGCATGCGGGGCACGCCATTCACCGAATACACGCCTACATCTGTCACTTTGCCATCGGCCGGGGAAACCAGCGCACCCGGCTCGGAAGGAATGGCCCGGTTGGGGTCGCGGAAGAACCACATTACAAATAACGCAACCAACAAAGGCACCACTGCCAGCCAAGGCGTGGTGAAGTAAGCCACCACGGCTGCAACTACAAGTAATCCTATGCCGTAATAAATCCCGTCGCGTACCATTTGGGGTCAGGTTGAGATTATAAATGCTTCAATGCATGGAATTTGCATGCCTTACGTTATGCCACATTTTCCTGAATTCTCATTGTGTCCGGGAACACTCTTTTGCGAAAGTTAAAAGAATGTGAACGTACCTCAAGCTTCAGCGGCAGGGGGGCTGTGTCCTAAGGAGGACACTACCGGAGCAGGTCTGGGTTTGACCCCTCATTTTGCCGCATGATATAAAATCTAGTTCTATGTCTGGGCGCATAGAATAGAACTGTACGATGTAATTTGGAGACGCGGCCAAACCTCAATTCCATTTTCTTGAAGTGGAAGCGCGATTCCAGTATCCCAGCGGCTCTCGCCAACTCACGAACGAATGTGGGGGCCTGATTGACTCCAAAAAATTTTAATAGTTATATGACGCTGCTGGTAACGCAGCATCCCAGGCGCGGCAAAAACGCAGCCCCATAATATCGGAGGAATTCATATGTTTAAATGGCTCGCAGCAGGCGTGTGGCTCATGCAGGCTGCTTCAGCATTGGCCCAGGGGGGCCCATCTCAGGAAGCAGGCGGAGAAGCCGGCCTGAAATTACCTGACCTTACGCAGGTTTCCTTTCACGGTCTTGATGGACACAAACTCTTGCTGGTCGGAATTCTCTTTTGTCTTTTAGGCCTGCTGTTTGGGCTGATCATTTACCTGCACCTGAAAAACCTGCCCGTGCATAAGAGCATGCGGGAGATTTCTGAACTCATCTACGAAACCTGCAAAACCTATCTCGTCACCCAAGGCAAGTTCATTCTTGTTCTGTGGGCATTCATCGCGGTGGTCATTGGGTTGTACTTTGGGTGGCTGGCCCCCGTACCAGGCAAGCCGATTGGGGTAACGCTTCCCATCATTCTGCTCTTCAGCATTGTCGGTATTGCGGGCAGCTACGGAGTTGCATGGTTCGGGATCCGCGTCAATACTTTTGCCAATTCACGCACTGCATTCGCCAGTCTTGGGGGCAAACCATATCCCATTTATTCCATCCCGCTCAAAGCCGGCATGAGCATTGGCATGCTGCTGATCAGCGTCGAGTTGCTGATCATGCTTTGTATCCTCTTGTTCGTGCCGCGTGACTACGCTGGGCCGTGCTTCATTGGCTTTGCTATCGGTGAATCGCTGGGCGCGGCGGCGCTGCGCATCGCGGGCGGAATCTTCACCAAGATCGCCGATATCGGCTCCGACCTCATGAAGATCGTTTTCAAGATCAAAGAGGATGATGCCCGCAATCCAGGTGTCATTGCCGACTGCACCGGCGACAACGCCGGCGATTCCGTCGGACCCAGCGCCGATGGCTTTGAAACTTATGGTGTCACGGGAGTAGCCCTGATTACCTTCATCCTGCTGGCGGTAAAAGACCCGGTGATCCAGGTGCAGTTGCTGGTTTGGATCTTCGTCATGCGCATCATGATGCTGGTTTCGAGCGCCCTGGCGTACTTTGTCAATGCAGGAATCGCCAAGGCGCGCTACAGTAACGCAGACAAGATGAATTTTGAAGCTCCACTGACTTCGCTGGTGTGGCTCACATCGATTGTCTCCATTGCACTGACCTATGTTGTCTCTTACGTCATCATTCCTACTTTGGGAGGAGACAGCACGCTCTGGTGGAAGCTGGCAACCATCATCTCTTGCGGAACTCTGGCTGGCGCCGTGATTCCCGAACTGGTTAAAGTCTTTACTTCCACCGAATCACGGCACGTGAGAGAAGTAGTAACGTCTTCCGAGGAAGGCGGCGCGTCGCTGAACATCCTTTCCGGACTGGTTGCCGGTAATTTCTCGGCCTACTGGCTGGGGATCACCATGGTCGCACTCATGGCCACCGGCTACTACTTCAGCACTCTGGGATTGGGAGCTGTACCACTTGGCGCAAGCGCTCCGCTCATGCTGGCGCCAGCGGTATTCGCCTTTGGTCTGGTCGCTTTCGGCTTCCTGGGCATGGGACCGGTAACCATCGCAGTGGATTCCTACGGCCCAGTAACAGACAACGCGCAGTCGGTGTACGAACTGTCGCTGATCGAGCAAATCCCTGGAATTTCCCAAGAGCTCAACAAAGATTACAAAATCTCCGTAAACTTCGAGCGGGCCAAGCACCTGCTGGAAGAAAACGACGGTGCAGGCAATACCTTTAAAGCAACGGCCAAACCGGTGCTGATTGGAACCGCGGTCGTGGGCGCTACCACCATGATTTTTTCCATCATCATGGCGCTCACGCATGGCTTGACGCAAAACAAGGAGTCTTTATCGCTGCTGCATGCTCCTTTTGTGCTGGGACTGATCACCGGAGGCGCCATTATCTATTGGTTCACCGGCGCTTCGATGCAAGCAGTGACTACAGGCGCCTATCGCGCGGTCGAGTTCATCAAGAAGAACATCAAGCTCGAAGGCGTGGAGAAGGCGTCGGTTGCCGACAGCAAAAAGGTTGTGCAAATCTGCACCCAGTATGCGCAGAAGGGCATGTTCAACATCTTCCTCACAGTGTTTTTTGCTACGCTGGCCTTTGCTTTCGTGGAACCCTTCTTCTTTATCGGCTATCTCATCTCCATTGCCATCTTCGGACTTTACCAGGCCATCTTCATGGCCAACGCCGGTGGTGCATGGGACAACGCCAAGAAGATCGTCGAAGTCGAATTGAAGCAGAAAGGTACCCCCCTGCACGATGCGACCGTCGTGGGTGATACCGTAGGCGACCCGTTTAAAGACACGTCGTCGGTGGCCCTGAACCCGATCATCAAGTTCACCACATTGTTCGGCCTGCTGGCAGTCGAATTGGCTGTGCAACTAACCACTGAAAAAGGATCGGAACTCACTCACTTGTTGGCGGGTGCTTTCTTTCTCGTATCGGTGTTCTTTGTCTGGCGTTCGTTTTATGGAATGCGAATTGGAGCAGCCAAAGAGGAAGCTGCGTAGAAGGCCTTGAACGCTCATTAACCATTGCCTAGAGACGTAGCATGCTACGTCTCTTTTTATTTAAGGGCTCCGTAGCCAAAAAAGGCCGCTGCGCCCTCGCGTTCGCGCCACACGGCGCTCACTTCACGCTCACCCATTATTTAAGGGCTCCGCAACGCTCCACTTCCTTCCGCTGCTGCGGCTTGTCCAACGGCAGAGAACCCGGCCTTCCATCCTAGAACCGCCATCGCCAGCAAGCCAAGCAGCAACAACACTGCCATGCCCGGATCCGTGGCGCCTGCCCACACAACATCACTGCTGTGAGGCCTCCCAAAGGCTTCGGTGAACGCAAAGAGCGGAAACAATACCAGCACC